>Ga0307380_10001691_pt1 | contig 32084 bp, 25 predicted proteins | sample UN3MG_FD_202239 | JGI IMG/M metagenome (GOLD analysis project Ga0307380, IMG submission 202239) | Soil microbial communities from Risofladan, Vaasa, Finland - UN-3 | ecosystem: Environmental > Terrestrial > Soil > Coastal area > Acid sulfate soil | place: Finland: Risofladan, Vaasa | collected...
TTATGTAAACGACTGGAAAGCGAATTCTGTCCGGATCCTTGTCAATGACATGCTGCCGGATACCCCACCGTACAAAGCCAGCGAGCAAAAGAAAAAGAAGGTTTTTGACTGTATCGACTTGTGTCTGAAATACGGGCTCTACACCGTATTCTCACCGAGCGCCTCGTTCCGCGACAATAACATGTTTTTTACCAACGCGGAGTTCAAGACCCGGTATATCGAATTCTGGGAGGAGATTGCAGCGCGCTATGTCGAAAATGGCGGCGGGCTGGCCTACGATCTGATGAACGAGCCGCACGATAGTCTGGCGCGAACCCAATGGTCAAGATATGCAAAGGAGTTGACCCGGGCGATCCGGGAAATAGACACCCTGCATACGATTGTTATCGAACCCCCGGATTGGGGCTGGCCGGAGGGCTTTGACAATCTCGAGCCCACCGGCGATAAGAACACGGTCTACAGCTTCCATTTTTATGGTCCGATGGATTATACCCACCAGCGAAATAAAGGGCATATGAGAACCACCGAGGAGCAGTGGAGGGAGAGAGTCTATCCGGGCCGTTTACAGGGAGAATACTGGGACAAAGCGAAGCTCCGCCAAAGTATCGAGAAAGCGTTCGAGTTCCGGGATAAATATGCTGTCGCGATGTGGTGTGGAGAGTTCGGAGTTGCGCGCTGGGCCATGGGTGCAAGGGAGTGGGTGAAAGATCTTCTGGATCTTCTGGAGGAAGAAAAAACAGGCTGGTCCTATTATGCCTACCGGGAATGGCACCACATGGATCTGGAGATGGACCCGAACGAACGGGTAAAAGCCACACCGCGAACCGAGACCGAGTTGGTGAAGCTTTTCAAAAGTTATTTCGCAAAAAATGCGCTTCCCGGCAATTAACCGTTTTATTCCGGAGGCGATTTTTCGGTGCAAAAATGGCAGTGGGCTTTATCGCCCGGGAGCCTCCCATAACAAAGCATTCAAGCAGGACGGTCGGGAAAATCCGCTGAAACGCAAGCCATGCCCCCGATGATTGGCCCGGTAATTATCCGGCCAGCTCCAAAACCGGCCTGTCCCACTTTGTCCGCACATTCATGGTCATGGTATCTTCCGGCACGGGTGTCAATCTGAAATATTTTCTCTGAAAACAGCAAATCGGCTGTTATTATCTTTGAGACTTTTGAGCTCTGCACCCGATTTGCCTGGCCAATAAGCTGCTCATGCAGATAAGTTTGCAAAATTTTTTCCAATGTATAAATTAATTAAAAGATTTGAGACTTGTAGAAATTCCGGCTTGGATCTCCAGGGAAGACCGCTTTCAGGAACCAGAGCGCACACCGGTTGATTTTTTTCCCAGCTTCAAAATTATATATGGACTATGGATAACTGATATTCGCGAACCGGGGATATTTTCAAACCAGCCTGTAAATACACCTTATACTTATCAGTTATGGAGGGTTATCACATGCCGCTGAAAAAAAGACTCTATTTTCTGCTGTTCATGATCCTGGTTCTGCTCATGCAGCAGCCAGCTTTCCCGCAATCTTTCGATCATATCAAGGGAGCTGTACGGGAGTTTACCCTGGACAACGGGATGAAATTCATTGTGCTCGAGCGCCACGAGGCGCCTGTGGTTTCATTCCATGTCTATGCCGATGTGGGCAGCGCCAATGAAAGCTACGGGATCACCGGGATTTCCCATCTCCTCGAACACATGGCTTTCAAGGGTTCCAAGGTGGTGGGGACCAGCAATTATGAAGCCGAGAAGGCGCTCTTTCCCAAAATGGATGAGCTTTACGACAAGTTAAAAAGAGAACATTGGAAGGTTAAACCGGATACGGCTTTAATCGCGGAGCTCTCAAAAGAGCTCGAGGCTCTTCGCGGGCAGGCCAAACAGTATGTTGTCAATAATGAGTTTTTCGATATGCTGGAGCGCGAGGGCGATGACGCGGTCAATGCTTATACCTCGAACGATGCCACTCAGTATATCAACAGCCTGCCCTCCAACCGGCTCGAGTTCTGGATGTCCATGATCTCGGACCGGTTTTTGAATCCAGTGTTCCGGGAATTCTATAAAGAGAAAGACGTGGTCATGGAGGAGCGCCGTCTGAGCCTTGAAACCCAGCCTATCGGGAAATTGATCGAGGACTTCATGGCGACCGCTTTCAAAGCCCATCCTTACCATCACAGTATCGTCGGGCACATGTCGGATCTTGAAAACATCACCCGTCAGGATGTAATCGGTTATTTCCAGAAATATTATATTCCATCCAATCTCACAGTGGGGATTGTCGGCGATGTCAATTTTGCCGCGGTTCAGGAAATGGCCCGGCTCTATTTCGGAAGAATCTCCAGTAACCCGAAGCCTGAGCGGGTGCGCACAGTGGAACCCGAGCAATGGGGCGAAAGGCGGGTCAAAGTAAGGGCCAGGTCGCAGCCGGTTCTGCTTATCGGCTACCACCGCCCTAACGCCGGTCACGAGGATGAAAGCGCCCTGGAAGCCCTGGCGAATATTATCGGCCAGGGACGGTCATCGAGGCTCTACGAGGTGCTGGTAAAAGAAAAGAGAATCGCCGCGCAAACAGGGTGTTTTAGCGGCTGGCCGGGAATCAAGTTTCCCAACCTGATCGCCTTCTTCGCCATTTCCACTCCCGATCACACCTCGGATGAATGCCTGGCTGCGATCGATGAGGAAATCGGGAAGATCAAACAGGAGTCCGTAAAGCCCGACGAGCTGCAAAAATTCAAGCGCACTTACAAGAAAGGTCTGATCGATTCCATGAAATCGAACGCCAGCATGGCCAGCCTGTTGACTCTCAATGAGGCTGTGCTGGGCGACTGGCGGCTGCTTTTCGATGACCTTGCAAAAATGGAGGCGGTCACCGCAGAGGATATCAAACGGGTCGCCGACAAATACCTGGTCGAGGATAATCGCACTGTCGGGGAGATCATTCCCGAGGAATCATCTAAATAACGGCTTTGTGATTTCAAGATAAAGGGGATTCGAACCATGACTCTGATCAAATATACCCGGCAGGCGATATTCCTGATATTCGCCCTGTCGATCGGATTTAACGGCTCCGCTGTGGCCCAGAAAGGGCCCAAGGATGAGTTCCTGTTTCCTGAGCTCAATCCAATCAAGATGCCGGAAATCCAAAAGGTCACTCTGGACAACGGCCTGAGGCTCTTCCTGGTCGAAGACCACAACTACCCGACAATCGGCATCCGCGGACAGGTCTATGCCGGCTCAATCTATGAGCCTCCGGACAAGGTGGGCCTGGCCTCGATTACCGGAACTGTGCTCAGAACCGGCGGAACAGAGCGGATGTCAGGCGATGAAATCGATAAGGAGCTGGAGACCATGGCTGCCTCGGTCGAGACCTGGATCGGTCTCAATTCAGGAGGTATCAGCGCTTCCATGCTGAAAGACGATCTCGACCGGTGCCTCCAGTTGATGGCCGAGATCCTGACAAAACCTGTTTTCAGCGAGAATAAGATCGAACTGGCTAAAATAAATATGCGGACCGGGATTTCCCGCAGAAACGATGACGTGAATGAAATAACAGGCAGAGAGTTCGAAAAGCTGATCTACGGCGGGGCTCATCCCTATGCCAGGCATACGGAGTACGCCACTGTGGATGCGATCACCCGGGACGATATTGTGGATTTCTACCGGAGCTGCTTTCAGCCGAATAACATGCTGCTGGCGGTCTGGGGGGACTTCAAGACAAAGGAGATGGTGAATAAAATCAAGAGGGTTTTAAAAGACTGGCCGGCGAAGCCTGTAAAATTGCCTCCAAAGCCCGAGGTCGATTACAAAGACAGGTATACTGTAAATTATATCAACAAGCCGGATGTGAACCAGTCGAATATCATGATCGGCCATCTCGGGGGGCTGATGAACAACCCTGATTATCCGACCTTGATTGTGATGAACAACATTTTGTCCTGGGATCGAATGTTCAAGAGAATCCGGACCGATGAAGGGCTGGCCTACAATGTCTGGGGGTATTACGACTCAAATTACGATTACCCCGGCGTGTTCTCAGCCGGAGCTCAGACAAAGTCAGCTTCCACTGTGCATGCGATCGAGCTGATCCTGGAGGAGATGAAAAAGATAACAGAGCAGGAGGTGACTGACGAGGAGCTGAAAAAGGCGAAAGACAAATACCTGAACTCATTCGTCTTCAATTTTGACAGCCAGGCGAAAATAATCAACCGGATGCTGACCTATACCTATTTCGGCTACCCGGTGGATTTCGCAGACAAGCTGAAAGAGCAGGTCGAAAAGGTGGGCAAGGCGGATGTCCTGCAGGCGGCCAAAAAATACCTTCATCCCGGCAAGGTCCAGATACTGGTGGTGGGCAATAAAGAGGAATTCGACAGGCCGTTGTCCACCCTGGGAGAGGTCAATGTGATCGATATCACTATTCCCCAGGCCGGGGAATGAGCAGCGGGCTTGATGTCTCCGGTGGGGATCCAGATCAGATCTCTATTAAAACAAAAGGGCCGGGAATATTTTTTCCAGGCCCCCTTTTTATACAGCTTGGGATATGAACCCCCGGGTTTCTCTTTAATGATATGAGCATGCAGTTAAAAGCCTCGAGGGACGATCTGGAGGCCTTGAACAAAGAACTCGAGTTAAGGGTGTCAGAAAGCACCGCGGAATTGAAAAACAGGTATCAGGAATTGCAACATACATATGCGGAGCTGAAATCGCTGGATACGGCAAAGGACGATTTTTTATCGATGGTTTCTCACGAATTCCGCACCCCCCTCGGTTCGATCCAGATCTTTTCCGAAATGCTGCTCAAGGGCCTTGACACCTCCGAGGTAAAGCGGGCTGATTTCCTCACCACCATAATCAATAACTGCAGAAGGCTGACCAGGCTTATAAATGACGTGCTCGACCTATCGAAGATCGAAGCCGGCCGAATGCAGTTCAATTATGAAAGTTACGATTTGATTGAAGTCGTGAAAGAAACCCTGTTCTCTCTCAGGCCGAATTTCGAAAACAGACATATTCTCTGCAGTTGCAGTTTTCCAGAAGGTGAGATAGCGATCCACAGTGATAAGGACAGAATAATCCAGGTCCTGACAAATATCCTTTCAAACTCCATTAAATTTTCCCCGGAAAAAGGAAAAATTGTTGTCCGGATAAGCCCCAAGCCCGGATCGGTCGAAATCAGTATCCAGGACTCGGGAAAAGGTATTAGAAAAGAGGATATCCCCAAGGTGTTCGATAAGTTCACCCAGTTCGAGAGTATAACCCGCGATTCAGTCGGCAGCGGCTTGGGGATGTCAATATCAAAGCTGCTGGTGGAGCATTTAGGCGGAAAAATATGGATTGAGAGCGGGCTGGGCACTGGGACCACGGTATTCTTTTCTTTACCGCTGTCCGGATCTTGGAGTGAATCATGAATCCTGGTCAGAGAGGGGAAGCCGGGAGGCCTCCCTCCTCCTGGATTATCAATTCAGGCAGCCGGCCGCCGGGCTAGAGCCCTGATATTAATATCAACACAACAACGAGTCCCGGGAGCCGGCTGCCTTGGGGGCCGCTAGCTGAAATTTATTCTCAGAAATAATATTTTAAACCTCCCAGCACATCCAGAAAGGAGGTGTTCTCTTTACTAGCAGCGACCAGGTTGTAACAGGCCTGGCCTATAAAGGCTGTTCTCTCGGTAAGAGGCTTCTCGATACCTCCACAGAGCAGCATGGCAAAATCAGTGGACGTCTTTGTTTCACCGAAATTAAAAACCTCGAGTTTCTCATCATAGCGATACACACCGAACCCGACCTGGCCAAAACCGATCAGTCTTTCACCCCCAGAGATAATACGCAGTCCCGGAGTGTAAGCCAATCCCCATCCTGAAGCCTCTCTGGGAAAGGTCAAGGGATTGCCCGCTACATTCTGAGTTAAGTCAGTCTCTTCGACTAGCGCATTATCCTGGTTAAAATCGTATTTGCGAAAGGCGAATGAAGCAGGGATAAGGCCTACGTGCTTGTTCAACATATAAATCAGATCGCCTGTCACAACGAACGAGTGCTTGTACAAGTCCGAAGCCTTCTGAGGAGCAATGGTGAAACCTGGACCGGCTGCTATGTCAAAGGTCCATTCCCCGGTGACTCCGGAACCTTGTACTGAACTACTGCTTAGAATTATCGACAAAGCTAATACCCATGCTAAAGAACTGTACCTGAACATAATTAACCTCCGGAGAACGTATTAATCAAAAACCAATTAAATCCACTACCTGTGGTGGCTAAGCTCAATAGGCGCCTCCTTTGGGGAAAATTCCGGGAACTACTGCGGGTGGGATTTTCTGTCACCGCTTTACTGGCAGGCAGACTTAACGAAGGGCTCCATCTCAGTGCCGACTTGTGTCTTTATTCGGGGCATAGGCGATAACCAACCGCCAGAGCTTCGGACGGAGCTCGTCTCGTTCCCGCCCGCTGCCTCTTCTGATTGGCAATCCTGCCTCGTTTCTATGGGGAATGGAATTGCCTTTTTCACTGTTCACCAGATCGTCAGATTTTCTTCCATATCTCTCGACTCGATTCCCAAGAACAAGGGGCTTGTTTAGGCTTTGCAGTGCGCTTGAAAATTCACTTCTACTAAATAATTCAAATCCACCTCGATAGTGTTCCATTCGGAGGGCCCTCCTTGCAGGTACGTTTCAATCAATATTTATCCAAAACCTTTTGGCACAGATTTTTATATGATTTTTTTTAGACTGCTCGCTATCTTCCCTAAGCTCATTCCCTTGACAGTTTATGCTTTTTTAATAGATTAGAATTGAAGGATCTCTCCTGATCTGCTTGAGATTCAGATTGTGGAAAAGACCAGGAATGCTGTTTAACTTAATATATTTTTTGGGGTCAAATGAAAGTACTTCTAGTTGAGGATGATAAAGCCAAAAGAGTAACTCTTTCAGTGGATCTATCACAGGCTGGGTACGATGTCAGCGCTGTTGGCAACGCCCGGGAAGCTCTTGACTTACTGGAGCAGGAACTGGTCGATGTCGTAATAGCTGACTTGCGGCTGCCTGGTATGGATGGGATGGAGCTGTTACGGACGATAAAAGAAGGAGAGTCCCAAACGGCCGAGGTGATAATAATTACAGCCTATGGTGACGTTCCGCTGGCAGTGGAGGCTATGCGCAGCGGAGCTTTGGATTTTGTAAGCAAACCATTTGACAACCGTGAGATAATCCCGCTGCTTGAAAACATCGAAAAGAAAAAAGTCTCGATAAAACCCGCCCAGAGAATAAAACCCGTAAAAATATTCCCTGAAATAGAGCAGGCCATAATCGGTCAGAGTCCTCAGATCCGTCGCTTGAGACAGCTTGTCACCACCTATGCCGAGTCTGACACCAACGTGCTTCTCTCCGGGGAAACCGGCACCGGGAAAGACCTGATCGCCTCGGTAATTCACAAGTATGGTAAACGTCATGCATTCCCTTTTGTTAAGCTCAGTTGTGCCGGTTTTTCAGAGGATTCGATTGAAAGCGAGCTTTTCGGCCATGAGCGGGGCGCCTTTACCGGAGCAGTTCAGCGAAAAAAGAGCAGGTTCGAACTTGCTGAACAGGGGACATTGTATCTGGATGATGTAGAAGTTATCCCGCCCAAAGTGCAAGTAAAGCTGCTCAGGGTGCTTGAGGAAAAGGTATTTGAAAGAGTTGGATCAGCCACTCCGATAAATTGTGATGTACGCATTATCGCTTCGACCAAAGTGGATCTGGCCGGGAAAATAGCTCAAGGGACTTTCCGCGAAGACCTCTTTTATCGCCTAAAAGTCTGTGAGATTCATGTTCCTCCCTTAAGGGAACGTATCGAAGACATTCCCCTGCTGGCAGATTATCATCTTAAAAGGATTTCAGGCGGGAAGCAGGTCGAAACACCTGATGAATTGATCAGCAGTCTGCAGCGCTATCATTGGCCGGGCAATGTGCGCGAGCTATCCTATATGTTGCAGCGGGCGTATATTACCGACGGTGGAGTTCTTTCCCCGGGTCAATTCGATTTTGGCGGGACAAGCCCGCTTTCATCCGATTTTCCAAAAAATTTCAAATCCATTATCGAGCAGACCGAGAGGCAGCTTCTGGAAGGAGCTTTAGTCAAAGCCGGAGGCAACATATCCAAAGCCGCAAGAAGTCTAGAAATGAAGCCCTCCACTTTTCGAGATAAATTGAGCAAGTATGGCATAATTGGTGATTCCTAAATTTATAGTCACGGTTATCCGTGATTATCAACGGGATGTCGCTTTTTCTGAATAATTATATAAAACTTTATTTATCAAATAATTAGGCTGTCGATGGTTCATTATATGAAAAGGAAGCCACGGATATCCGTGGTTTTTCTTATTTTACCGTGAGTCGTCACTCTCACTTTATCTTTTAAAATCGACCATATATAGACCATTCCTCAAGATCTGACCTGCCTATTTAAATACACGGAAAACCGTGCTATACACGGAAAGCCGAGAACTCAAGCCATCATTACCTCCTATTTTCTTCAATTTCAGGAAATTATCAAAATATCGCCAAACCCTGTTTGGTGATTCTGGCATCATTGATGCATAAATGAAATTTCGCCCACCTCACTTTCGGTAACACCGACCCATCATCCATAAAAGGAGATTTTATGGAAGCCATAGATGCCCAGACCCTTAAACAGACTTTTCTCCACAACATTTACTCTATTCCTTATGGTGAAAAAATCAAAGAATGCCTTCAGTGCGGAACCTGCTCAGCCTCCTGTCCGACAAGCGGCCGCATGGATTACAGCCCGCGGGAGATAATCGCTGCATTGCGGGCCGGCCTTTTGGATCGCGTCTTGAATTCTAACACAGTCTGGTTGTGCTCCTCGTGTTACAGTTGCACGGTCCGCTGTCCGGCGGAGATCAAGTTCACCGATGTAATGTACGAACTCAAGCGCTTGGGTAATAAGTACGGGTTCACCAGCCGGAAATCACCCACCGCAAAGATGGCCAGATGCTTTGTCAAAATAATCGACCGTTACGGCCGGACAGCCGAGGGTGAGTTGATGGCCCGCTACTATTTAAGCACCAATCCTATCCGGGCTTTAGGACAGGTGGGGTTTGGCCTGAGGATGTTGTTAAAGAGACGCATTCCTCTTCTGCCCCACCGGATCAAGGGCCGGAATAATCTCAAAAAAATGATCTCTGCCGTTTCCCAAGAGGTGCAAAAACCATGATTGCTCACTTTGTAAACACCTATGTCTATTATCCAGGATGTTCGCTGACCACTACCAACCGGGCCTATGATATCTCGACTCGCAATGTGGTGGGTGTGCTGGGCATTGAAATGTTGGATCTGGAGGACTGGAACTGTTGTGGAGCCACTGCCTACATGGCTATCCGTGAAAAAAGGTCCTTTGTTCTCTCAGCCCGCAACCTTGCCCTGGCCGAAAAGGCCGGCCGCGATCTGGTGACTGCCTGCGCCGGCTGCTACCTGTCCTTGCATAAAATCAACAAGTACATGGCGGAAGACCCCAAGATAAGGGGGGAGATAAGGCGGGCGTTAAATGCGGGCGGGATGGATTACACCGGAAAAGTGCGTGTCCGTCATATCCTCGATGTCCTGGTAAACGATCTCGGCGAGGAGGGAATCAAGCAGCATGTCGTCCGCCCTTTCGCCGGACTTAAAGTCGCCCCTTATTACGGATGCCAGATTACCAGGCCTTTCGGTGACATTGACGATCCGGAGTTCCCGAAAATTATGGATAACCTGCTGAGATGGATCGGAGCGGATCCGATTCCTTTCTCCATGAAAACCAAGTGCTGCGGAGGGATGCTGATGATCACCCAGCAGGAAGCGGGCCTGGAGCTGGTGGGCCAGATTCTTTCTCAGGCCAAAGAGGAAGGGGCTGATTGTATCTCGACCGCCTGTCCTTTGTGCCAGATAAATCTCGAAGCTTACCAGGCCAAAGCAAGTCGCACGATTGGAAAGGACTGCAGGATTCCGGTTCTCTATTTCACCCAATTGGTTGGCATAACCCTGGGCCTGGAGCCTAAGGATCTCGCCCTGAGAGATAACCTGACACCCTCCGAAGCGGTTATTGCTGCAAGGAGTGCATAACAATGAGCGAACGAATCGGTGTCTATATCTGCCACTGCGGCACCAATATCGCCCAAACCGTGGATATCCCGGCAGTGATCGAATTTGTCAAAACTCTGCCCGGGGTAGTGGTGGCCAAAGACTATAAGTATACGTGCTCGGATCCTGGCCAGAAAATGATCCAAGATGACATTAAAGAACACCATCTCACCCGAATAGTTGTTTCCTCCTGCTCCCCGCTGATGCATGAAGATACTTTCCGCGGAACAGTGGAGGATGCCGGGCTTAACCGGTACCTGTTCCAGATGGCCAACATCCGTGAGCAATGCTCATGGGTGCATAGTGACAGGAATAAGGCCACTGAAAAAACCAAGCGGCTTATTTCCGGAGCCGTGAACCGGGTCCGTTTCCACAAAGAGCTCGAGGGCCGCAGGGTTCCGGTCGAGCCAGCAGCCATGGTGGTGGGAGCCGGGATTGCCGGAATCGAGGCCGCGCTCACCATAGCCGAGGCGGGACGGAAGGTTTACCTGGTGGAGAAAGAACCCTCGATTGGCGGACACATGGCCATGTTCGACAAAACTTTCCCCACCCTGGACTGCGCAGCCTGTATTCTCACCCCGAAGATGGTCAGTGTGGGCAAGCATCCGAATATCGAGCTTCTCACCTACACCGAGGTGGATGAAGTCGCCGGTTTTGTGGGCAACTACGAGGTCACCATCCGCCGTAAGGCGCGCTATGTGTATGAAGACAAGTGCACAGGCTGCGGTATGTGCCTCGAGCGCTGCCCGATTCAATACCGCCCAAGAGAAAATGGGCGTCCTGCTTCGATAATTGAAATGACCCCGGCGATGCAGGACCGGATTGATAAGATATTGGAGCAATATAAACACGAGAGGGCCCCACTGCCCATAATGCTGAATGAGATCAATCTGCAATTGGGATATCTGCCCAAGCCTGCCTTGAAATACTTGAGCCGGCAGCTTCAGATCCCGCTGTCCCGCATTTACCACATTGCCACCTTCTATTCAGCATTCAATCTCGAGCCTCAGGGAGAATACCTGGTCAAGGTTTGCCTGGGCACTGGATGCCATGTCCGCGGAGGGCCCAGGATTATGGAAAAACTTGAACAGGAGCTGGGTATCAAGGCCGGTGAAACAACCGCGGACCAGATGTTCAAGTTGGAGGAAGTCCGCTGCCTGGGATGCTGTGGATTAGCTCCAGTGTTTACTGTGGGTGATGAGCTTTACGGGAAAGTAACCATAAACCGCATCCCTAAAATTTTGGACAAATACCGCAAAACCAGCCAGCTTCAAAGTAATTCGCTGGTGAAAATTTAGTTTGTTTAAAGGAGATAAGATTCATGCCACCATTAAAAGTCGAAGATCTTACCCGAATCAGGGAGAATATAAGGAGACTTACAAAACTCCGTAAAGGGGGAAAGAGAGCTAAAATAACTGTCCATATGGGATCGTGCGGTGTTGCTTCTGGAGCAAAAAAGATCTTATCCGCCGTAACAGAGACCATTGAAAAGAATAAGATCTTGGATGTTATAGTAACCACTTCCGGGTGTGCTGGACTCTGTAGCAGAGAACCCATGGCCACTGTCGAGATAGTGGGTCAATCCCCTGTTAAATATGTGGATTTAACCGAAAAGAAGATTGTCGAGATAATCGAGAGGTATATTCTGGAGGGAGAACTGGTGGAAGAATACGCTCTAGCAGTCGGCAGTGAAAGGACTCATTTGTAAGGAGGCTGGTAAAGTGAAACCCTATCGCGCACAAATGATGGTGTGTGGAGGAACAAGCTGTGTTTCAAATAAATCCTATATCATCAAAAAAGCTCTGGAAAGGGAAATCGAAAAGCACGGACTTGAGGATGAGATTCAGGTTGGATCAACAGGATGTTTTGGCTTTTGCGCCCAAGGTCCGGTGATCATGGTTCGGCCTGATTCGATTTATTACCATTTATTAAAGGAAGAGGACATTCCCAGAATAGTCAAAGAGCATCTTATCAAAGGGATACCGTTAAAAGAGAAGATCTATATTCCTCCGGAAGAAAAAATACCCGTTCCAAAAATGGATGATCTGGATTTCTTTAATTGTCAAAGGCTTATAGCTTTTCGGAACAGAGGAATAATCGATCCGGAGAATATCGAGGATTATATCGCCCATGATGGATACATTGCGCTGGCCAAAGCCCTTACTTCCATGACCCCTGAAGAAATAATTCAGGAAGTGAAAAAGGCCGGTTTGCGTGGAAGAGGAGGAGCAGGATTTCTCACCGCCCACAAATGGGAACTCTGCCGGGTTTCGGAAAATGGGGAAAAATATGTTGTCTGCAATGCGGATGAAGGAGACCCGGGTGCCTACATGGACAGGAGTATCGTTGAATCCGATCCGCATTCGGTTTTAGAAGGAATGGCCCTTGGTGCAAGAGCTATCGGAGCTAGTGTGGGCTTTGTCTTTATCCGTCATGAGTACCCGATTGCCCTGGAAACGCTGAATAAAGCTATTAAACAGGCCCGCGATTATGGACTGCTTGGCGATAATATACTGGGCACGGATTTCTGTTTTGATGTGTATGTCCATCGGAGTGCCGGGGCTTTTGTCTGTGGAGAAGAAACTGCGTTAATGGCCTCTCTGGAGGGACGAGTTGGAGAACCCTGGGCCCGTCCGCCCTATCCGGTGGAAAAAGGACTGTGGTATAAGCCGACCAATATCAATAACGTGGAAACTTGGGCTAACATTCCTATCATTATCAGTCGTGGAGGGGATTGGTTTTCTCAAATTGGCACGGAGACCAGCAAGGGAACAAAAGTTTTCTCGCTCGTGGGAAAGATTAATAACACCGGACTGGTGGAAGTTCCAATGGGCATCACCATGCGGGATATCATCTATAAGATTGGGGGAGGGATTGCCAACGGAAAGCGGTTCAAAGCCATCCAGACAGGCGGTCCATCCGGCGGGTGCATTCCAGAGGAACTGCTGGATCTTCCGGTGGATTTCGAGAGTCTCAGGGAAGCAGGCTCAATGATGGGATCTGGCGGTATGGTGGTGATGGATGAAGATACCTGTATGGTGGATATTGCCCGGTATTTCATGCGGTTTTTGATGGATGAATCCTGCGGCAAATGTACACCCTGTCGAGAGGGTATTATCCAGATGTATCTGATTCTGGAAAATATCTGCAACGGTGAGGCTAAGCCAAAGGACCTGGACTTGTTGCAGGAACTGGCTCAGGTGGTGAAAAAAGCCTCGCTTTGCCAGTTGGGTCTGACTGCGCCGAACCCGGTGTTGAGTACAATGAAATATTTTAAGGAGGAATATGAGACACATGTTAAGGAAGGCCGCTGCCCTGCCGGGGTATGCAAGGCGCTGGTGACCTATGAAATAGACCAGGAAAAATGCAACGGATGCATGGTTTGCGCCAAGAATTGCCCGGTCGAGGCGATTAGCGGAGCCAACAAAATGCCCCATGTGATTGATCAGGATAAATGCACCAAGTGTGGCTTTTGCTATGATGTTTGCAAATTCGATGCAATCCTGCATCATTAGACTAAGGGTGAAGCCATGATAAATCTTACTGTTGACGGGAGAAAGGTGGAGGCCCAGGAAGGCCAGACAGTGCTGGAGGCAGCCAAGATTGCGGGCATCCACATCCCGACCCTCTGCCACCACGAGTCCCTTCCCCCCTACGGGGCCTGCCGGTTCTGTACCGTGGAGATAAAGCAATCCGGGGAGACCAAAACCACCACCAGTTGCACCCTGCCGGTGGGTGAAGGCATGGAGGTGGCAACAAATACTGAATCCGTGATCCAGATCCGCCGGATGCTGGCTGAACTGATGCTCGCCCGCTGCGGGGAATCTGAACCGATAATTAAGCTTGCCGCAGAGCTGGGGGTTCACAAAAGCCGGTTTCCCTATCCAGAGGTGGGAAAGACTTTAATGGTAGGCAAATCGGATGACTGCATCTTATGCGGAATGTGTGTCCGTCTGTGCGACAGTGTGCTTAAAATCGGATCCCTGGCCTTCGAGGGACGGGGCAACCGCCGTAAGGTAACCACCCCGTTCCACGAACCGAGCGAGATCTGCAAACTCTGCGGCTCATGCGAATCAGTCTGTCCCACCGGCACAATTTATCAGCGACGGATCACTGACCAGGAGCCTGAAGAAATTCCCTTCGAGTTCGAGCAGGGTCTTATTAAACGCAAGCCGATCTACATGCTCTTTCCCCAGGCCGTGCCTCGAGTCCCGGTTATCGATCGGGAGACCTGCATGAATTTCAAGACCGAGGGCTGCAAAATCTGCGAGGATAACTGCGAGGCCCAGGCTATCGACCATGCCATGCTCGAGGAAATCAAAAAGGTCAAGGTGGGCGCGATTGTAATAGCCACAGGCTTTGATGTGTTCAATGCCGAGGAAATCCCCCGCTATGGGCACGGCCGCTTTCCCGATGTTTTCACGGCCCTGGAGTTCGAGCGCCTGAGCCATGCCAGCGGCCCAACCGGCGGAAAAATCCTCAAGAAGGACGGTACACAGCCCAAGTCCGTGGCTGTTATCCATTGTGTGGGCAGCCGGGATGTGAACCACCAGGTCTACTGCTCACAGGTCTGCTGCATGTATTCGCTGAAATTCGCCCACTTGGTCAAGGAAAAGACCGGGGCCGAGGTATATAACTTCTATATCGACATGCGGGCTACTGGCAAGGGATACGAGGAGTTTTACAAGCGGCTGCTTTCCGAGGACACTAATTTTATCCGGGGTAAGGTCGCCGAGGTAACCACTGCGGCAGTGTCTCCGAAAGAAGAGGGTAAGCTGGTAGTGGTCTGTGAGGATACACTGCTCGGTATGAACCGCCGCATCCCGGTGGACATGGTCATCCTCTCGGTCGGTATCAAAGCCGGGAAGGATGCAGAAAAAGTGGCCCGTATTTTCTCTTTGGTGTTTACTGCGGATGAGTTCTTCAGGGAAAAACACCCCAAACTGGCTCCGGTGGACACCGTGAATGACGGTATTTTCCTCGCCGGCGCCTGCCAGAGCCCGAAAGATATCCCGGCTTCTGTGGCCCAGGGAGCGGCAGCCGGGGCCGGGGCCCTGAAACTGATCGACAAAGGCAGCGTGGTGCTCGAGCCGATCACCGCCTCGATCAATGAAGATCTATGCGGCGGTTGTAAAATATGCGTTTCCAACTGCCCTTATTCTGCTGTTGAATATGATCTCGAAAAGGGAGTCTCTGTTGTTATCGAGGAGCTCTGCAAGGGATGCGGTACCTGTGTGGCCGGTTGCCCGACTGGGGCGGCTCACCAGTCCCACTTCGAGGATATACAGATTTTCTCTGAGATCGAGGGTATACTGCGCTGAGAGATCAGCCCATCGCTTATCTTTTACATTCTGAGGTTGAGTTATGATGCCTGAGGAAATTTTCGAACCGAAAATCGTGGGTTTCCTCTGCCAGTGGTGTTCTTATACAGGGGCCGACCTGGCAGGTACCAGTCGCATGCAGTATCCGCCTAATATCAGCATCTCGCGGGTGATGTGCTCCGGCAGGGTGGATCCCACTTTTGTAGTCAAGGCTTTAGCCGAGGGTGCCGATGGAGTGCTGATCGCCGGATGCCACCCCGGAGACTGCCATTACAATGAAGGTAATTACCGTGCCTTGCGGCGCTACCCGATGTTGATCAATCTGCTCGATCAGTACGGTATCGAGAAAGAACGGGTCCGTCTTGAATGGATCTCCGCCTCGGAAGGCGAAAAGTTCGCCGGGGTGGTCGAGGAAATGACCGCCAACCTCAAGGAACTCGGACCCTTAAACTGGAAAGGGCGTTCCGCAGAGTATTGCAAAACTGCGTAAAAAGGAACATCAAAATGGCTAAACCTAAAGTGGCATTTTACTGGTGCGCCTCCTGCGGGGGCTGCGAAGAGGCGGTGGTGGATCTGCACGAGGCGATTCTCAAAGTTGTCGATGCGGTGGATATTGCTCTCTGGCCGGTGGCCCTGGATTTCAAGCGCAAAGATGTGGAGGCCTGGGGCCCTGGAGAGGTGGCTGTGGCCTTCATTAATGGCGCCGTGCGCCTGAGCGAGCAGGTCGAATGGGTGAAGCTGCTGCGCAAGAAGTGCGCGCTGATAGTGGCTTTCGGCTCCTGCGCCCATCTCGGAGGAGTTCCGGGCCTTTCCAACGCTACCAACCGCGAGGAGACTCTGGCGAACAAGTACCTTAACAGCCCCAGTGTGGAAAATCCGGACAATACTATTCCCAAGATCGAGTCCCAGGTGGGGAATTACACTGAGGAATTACCAGTGTTCCTGCCTTGTGTACGCCGGCTGGATGAAGTGATCGAGGTGGACTACTACCTTCCCGGATGCCCGCCTGTGCCGGATTTAATATTGCAGGCAGTGCAAGCTATCCTGGAAGGTAAGCTCCCGGAAAAAGGAGCGGTGCTGGCTCCGGATAAGTCTCAGTGCGACACCTGTCCGCGCAAGGAAAGCAAGCCCGAAACCATGACGATCGATTCATTCAAGCGAGTGGCTACCAGCACGCCCGATCCGGAAAAATGCTTCCTTGTAGAGGGCTATGTATGTATGGGTCCGGCTACCCGCTCCGGCTGCGGAGAGTTGTGTATCAGAGGGAATATGCCCTGCCGCGGGTGTTTCGGGCCCACCAAGGAAGTGAAAGACGGTGGGATGAAAATGCTCTCCGCGCTTTCCTCTCTGATCAATGCCCAGACAGAAGAAGCGGCCGATCAAATAGCAAGCACCCTGATCGACCCTCTAGGGACTTTTTATCGTTTCTCCTTACCTTCATCCATTATCAAACACAGGCTCGATTAAAATGTCATACAAGATTACCATAGACCCAATCACCCGCCTGGAAGGCCACGGTAAGATCGATATCTACCTTGATGAGACCGGTGAAGTTGAGCGGGTTTTTTTCCAGGTGCCGGAACTGCGCGGCTTTGAAACTTTCTGTATCGGCCGTCCCTCTGAGGAGATGCCGCGGATCACACCCCGTATCTGCGGGGTTTGCCCGACTGCACATCACATGGCCTCGACCAAATGCCTGGACGATCTCTGGAAAGTCGAGCCGCCTCCAACAGCCAAGAAACTGCGTGAGCTGGCTTACAGCACATTCATGGTGGAGGACCACTACATTCACTTCTTTTTTCTCGGTGGTCCCGACTTTGTAGTCGGCCCGGCCGCCCCGGCAGCGGAAAGGAACATCCTGGGAGTGATCGCCAAGGTGGGGCTGGAAACCGCCTCGCAGGTGATCAGGGTGCGGCGCGAGTGCCGCGAGATGATGCAGACAATGATGGGCAAGGTGATCCACCCGGTGTTCGGGCTCCCCGGAGGAGTCTCCAAAGGGATGACAAAAGAGGAGTGTGAGAAGTTCAAGGCCACGGCGGATTTTGCAGTGGAGTTCGCGCAGGCTGCTCTGGAGATATTCAATAAGGTGGTGCTTGAGAATGAAAAATATGTCGAACTGATCCTGAGTGAAGCTTACACACACCGCACCCACTCGATGGGGCTGGTCGATGAAAACAACAAGGTTAACTTTTATGACGGCAAGCTGCGAGTGGTGGATCCTGAGGGTGAAGAGATTGCCAAATTCGATGTGCACGAGTACACGGAGTATATCGCCGAGCACGTGGAACCCTGGACTTACATCACTTTCCCGTTTTTGAAAAAAATCGGCTGGAAGGGTTTTGTTGACGGTCCGGAAAGCGGAGTCTACCGGGTAGCTCCCCTGGCCCGGCTTAATGCGGCTGACGGAATGTCTACCCCCCTGGCCCAGGAAGCGTACGAGAAGATGTACGAAACCCTGGGCGGCAAACCCGCCCACTGTACTCTCGCTTTCCACTGGGCCCGCCTGATAGAGGCTCTCAATGCCGCTGAGCGTATGAAAGAACTTCTGAATGACCCTGAAATCACCGGGGAACATATCCGCAACCTGCCCACAGAGACACCTTCGGAAGGGATCGGCGTGGTCGAGGCGCCCCGCGGAACCCTGATCCATCATTACCAGACCGACGAACAGGGGATAATCACCAGAGTCAACCTGATCGTGGCCACCAACCACAACGCCGCCCCGATCGCCATGTCCGTGGAAAAAGCAGCTAAAGGCATGGTCCATGGTCCGGATGTTACCCATGGAATGCTGAACCTGGTGGAAATGGCTTTCCGCGCCTATGACCCCTGCCTGGCCTGTGCCACTCACGCCCTGGGACAGATGCCCCTCGAAGCGCGGATTTTCGACCACCGGAGGCGCCTGATCCGCAGATTAAGAAAGTAATCTCTGTTGTTTGGTAAAGAAAAGCGGCTTTTGTAAAAAAGCTGCCGGCCCGCATCCCTTTACTACCTTAAATAGACTGTAACTCTAAAAACAAAAGGGGAGGAAAGCTTTCAAGGCATTCCTCCCCTTTGGGTTACTGGCAAATACCGTCCCATGTCAGGCCGCGTTCATGACCTCGAGATTCACTTGAGGAAATTCTTTGCGGAACTCCTCGAGTGTTCTGAAACAGGTGAAACAGTTTTCGTTAAGCAATTCAATATCCAGCTCGTTCCTGATCCTTCTGTCTTTGATAAACTCAGGAGAATTCATCCCTGTTCTGGCAAAGACAAACCCGTTGGTTTCATAGTTTCCGAAACCCGAATACCGGACCCCTATTATCTTGAAGAGTCTTACTATTTCCTCGATATACGGGATGAGGAAACCATTCCGGCAGTCAAAGACCCGGATATTCCTGCTTCCGATACAGCTTTCGGCGGTAACCATGGCTCATTCCGGCTTCTATTTGGTGAATGTTGAGTATGAAAAATAAATTCTCCAAAGGTCTGATTTTATCTAATAATACTCTTTCCAGACCTGACTGATAATATCTTTTTTCCATAACAAATCACTTCAATTCCAAATCTTAGTTATGCAAATTTTATGCCGTTAGCTGTTTTGCGCTCCCATGAAAGCACCCTTTGCGATGACGCTTCAGGCGGGTTTTTCCAGTTTGGCTTTATTTAAGGAGTTGCGGCCTTTTAAGGCCCGCCCGCTGACCAAAATTACCGGAATTTTTTTCGACTAAAACAAGATGTTTTTGCCGATGGTTATTTTCTGACTTATAACCCTTTGAAATTTCTTTTATGGAATTTAATTTTAATTACGAGTTCAATAATAGAAAAATAACAAATGCATGAGTTTAAAAAGGTGCTTGATTGAGTATTTCTGTTATGCAAAAGATCTTTGATAAAAGAGTATGGAGTTTAAAATTAAAAATGTAATTTTTATAAATTTAAAGGTTGTTATGAAAACAAAGTGAATTAAATTTACAAATAGTTTAAATAATTTTTTACCTATTCCTATTTCTAAAAAAACTTGAATTATTTAAAAACACATAAATTTTAAAAAGAACAATAAACTTAAATCATTTTTATTAAGCAATATTTTTTTGGGTAGCAACTGTGATATATTTTTTAATTATCATAACTTATGTATTTGGCTTAGTGGGGACTATCTCCGCAATACTACTCGGCGGTGTTCGATTTACAAAGAGCCAACGGGAAAAGTATAAGCTCCTTAAACGGTTCGATGGAAAGCAAATACATTTATTGGTTTTTACCTTTATATGCTTCATAATTGCTTGTGGAGCGAATGTATGGAAAGATTTCTTAAGCGAAAAACCTCAAATGGAGTCAATACAGGGACCAAGTGGTGAACTAACCCAAAAAGCGACAATCACAGGATTTAAAAAGGAACTGAGAGAGGCGGCGGCTGAACTAGAGAAAGAAGCAGAGGATTACTTCAACGCTGCTGAAAGAGATTTTTCAGTGTTTCGATTCAAAGAAGCTGAGAAAAATTATCGAAAATCTGTTAGCGCACTTCCAACAATGTCCGGATATCTGAACCTTGGAATTTCCCTATGGAACATTTCAGAGTTTAGATTAGCAAAGGATGCTTTAATCTCTGGAATACATCTCTCAAGAAAGAATAAAAACACACACTTTGAAGGATATTTTCTCGGTAACATCGGTCTTGTATATTTTGACCTGGGTAATACGAATGAGGCATTAGAGTCTTTTCAGGAGGCTCTTGATATTTTTTATAAATCAGGTGATTTATTAGGTCAGTCCTATAGTCTAACCAACATCGGCAACATTTATTTTCTTCAAGGGAGTCTTGAAGATTCAAAGAAATATCAAAATGATGCCCTTGAGATGTTTAAGCAGTCAGACAATCTTACTGGACAATCTTACTGCCTCATCAACATAGGAAACATTTATTATGAACAGGGATGTTTAGAGGAAGCTCTAAACAAATACAAAATCTCGCTTAAGATTGCCAGGAAGATCATTAATCCATTGTTGGAGGCATATGCGCTTGTAAATATTAGCAACGCAAATATCATACAGGGTAAACTTGAAGAGGCAATAAGTTTATTAAATGATGCATTTAAAATTTTCACGCAACTTGATAATACTAGAGGCCAAGGTGTTGTTTACAGGTACATTGGTAATGTATACTATAATCAGGATAAGCTTGATAAGTCCTTGAGCTGTCATAAAAAATCGCTTGAAATCTCTAAAAAATTCGGTAATTCATTAAGCGAGGCTATTGCATTAAATAATATAGGTTTGATATTTGCTGATCAGGGAAAAAAGCTTGAAGGTTTGGAATTTCTTGAAAAGGCTCGGGCAATATACATAAGGATGGATGCCAAAAATTCGTTGCTAATCTTAGAGAAACATATCAGGATGATCAATAACGAATTGGATAAAGAAAAATAGTCAATTATTTTTTACTATACCTTGAAAGTAACCTTTATATAGTCACAAAGTGACCACTTTCACCCCTTGAAACTTTCCAGCGCCCCTTTTAAATCCGCCAGGAAAGCCGCGCCTTGCGCCCCGTCCACAGCGCGGTGGTCCACTGTCAGGGTCAGGTGGAGCACAGGCGCTGCCGTTATTTTCCCCTTCCTGACTGCCGGCTTATCTATAATCACTCCTGCTGCCAGGATAGCCACCTGCGGAGGACTGATCACAGCATTGAAAGAGTCTATCCCGAACCCGCCGAGAGAGGATACCGTAAAGGTGCCGTGCATTTGCGAGGAAGCCCTCAATTTCATTTCCCTGGCGAGTTTGCTCATGCGGGCGGTTTCCTGCGCGATTTCTTTGATACTCTTGGTGTCGGCTTTCCGGATCACCGGCAAGAGGACCCCGCCGGGCGCGGCGACTGCGAAACCGATATTAACCTCCGAGAAAATTTTTATCCCTTCCCCGGTATAGTGCGCATTGAGTGCTTCATGTTTTCTCAAGATTCCGGCGCAAGTATGGATAATCATGTCGTTGTAACCAGGCAGAGAGTCACCGCCCTCAGCCTTGAAGCGCTCCCTCGCAGCCACGAGAGAGGAGGCGTCCACCTCCACGTGCAGATCGAACTGGGGGATATCGCGAAAGGAATCGCTGACCATTTTCGCTATGGCCTTGCGAATTGGAGTAATGGGTTTTAACACGAATTCAGGCTCTCTGGGACACATTTTTATTTGCTCTCTTCCTGGATAAAGTGCAAAACATCGAGAAAATGTTTCCGGCTCAGGCAATGGGAAGCGTCTCTCCATTTTCTGATCAGCTTATAGGCCCTTGAGACAGTATCGGCCGGCTTCCCGCACAGCCCGCAAGTGTCTGCGAGCACAAGGCCCGGGCTCTCTTTCTCGGCGCGCTCGACCACCTCCCGGTCTCCAGGCAACAGATGACCCTCCGGCCCGGAGGTCAGAAAAAAAAGGCCGCAGGCCAGAGCGAGCAGGGTCCACGGCGCACTCAGCCCGAGTCTCTCGGCCTCGAGCAAAGGCCCTACGACCCTGTCGCCAAAGGAAAGCTTGCGTTTCAGATCGCGGCCCACCCGGTGGATCGTATCGCCCAGCACGCGGTTGCCGAAACGGTTCAGCAGGTCCTCGATATGGGCTTCCTGGTTCTGAATGTCGAATTCTCCGGGGTACATCTTTATCAGCAGGTGGCCTGACTCCCACATGGCCTCCTTGACCCAGGAGCGCATTTCCGCTTCATCCACAACTTCATAGGTATAAAACATCTCCGGAGCGGCCAGATGCGCGTAATAGGCCAGCGCCGCATGCCCCAGGTTGTGAATAAAAGCCTTGCGGTCCACATAAGCTTTCATGTTCTCCTTAGCCTCCAGGCCTTTTACATCCGGGACCTTGTTTACGAAGCCCTTTTTATCGAGGATCAAGGTATTGTAGGCTTCTGCATAAACTGTCAGAGGGTCTTCTTCCCGGACTTCCGCGGGGATAATCGGCACCATCTTGCCGATCGAGGTTTCCACCAGGCCCAGGCAGCCCTCCAGCGGAAAGCCGGCCGGCAAAAGTTTTTCCAAACCCTCCCTGGTTATCCTTGCCGCGCCGCGCAGGTTCTCGCAAAGAATTATATCCAATGGGCCGCGGTGCGCAGCCTGCCGCGCCTTTAACCCCCCGGCAAGCAGAGGAAACAGATGGGGCAGGGCATCAGGCCCCACGGCTGTGGCGCAGACGCTCGCCGAAACGATTTCCCTGATAACAGCCTCTTTGTCCGACACATCGACTGCGCGCACATTCTCCACAAAAATTGTGCGGTTTTCGCGGTCCCGGATCTCAACCTTGTATGCTCTTTCCCGGTTCAGCGCCTCGATGAGCGCCTTGTCAAGCTCTGCAAAAACCACCTCGTAACCGGCTGCGGAAAAGAGCTGGCCGATAAAAGAGCGCCCGATATTCCCTGCGCCGAACTGCAGCAGTTTTTTCTTTTTTTCTTTCACAATAAGCCTATTGTCCAATCAACATCCCGCAAGGGTGGCGAGCACTGTTTCTTCAACTACGGGCTGGAAAAGAGGTTGAACATTTATCGCAGAGCCATGGGGCGCTGCCAAATGCCCGGGACAGTTCTGAAATCATGGTCTGCTTAAAAATTCCGCCTCTCGTTTGGCGCTCCATCCCTGCACCAGCTTGAGCCCGCCCCTTTTCCGGGGATAGATCAGCCCTTTGCCTTCCAGGCGCTGGTGTCTGACCTCGCGCATCAGATCCAGCGCCCCATCCATTCCGCCGACTGCCGAAATATAAGGACCCGGGTCGATCTGTCTGTTTTTCAAGAGCGCCAGCACCTCTGCCACATGGCCTGGCTCGCTGCCCGAGGAACCGACCATGGTTATGCGGTCGTAATGGATGCGCCGCGTATCTACCGTGATTTCACTGGCCCCTGCTTTGGTACCGCCGAAAAAGTTGGCGACGCCGTCTTTAGCGAGCAGGCCCAGGGAATACTCCTGCAGTTTTGCGCTGCCTGCGGCGATAATCACATCATCCGCCCCTCTGCTCTCGGAGACCTCTCTCAGGGTCTCCTCCAGCTCGTCGGGATGGACCGGGATAACATTCATTCGGCCTGCGAAACGCTTCCCGGCAAGCTTCTTTCGCTCCTGTTGGATTTCGGAAACAATCACGGCCCTGGGGTTCCGGGTCAGGGCCAGGTCCACGTGCATGATACCCATCGGCCCGGCGCCGATCACCACCGTTACCCCGCCCTCTTTAATTCCTGAAACCGGACGGCGGGCAGTTGCAGCGCTTTCGGAAAAATGTATATGACGCTCCTGTGACGCTACCACGCAGGAAAAGGGCTCGGCCAGGCAGACCGCAAAGTGGGGAATATCATCCGCAGGCAGGGGGATCAGGCAGCCCGTGGAGATAACCTCCTCGGTCAGCAGCAGATATTCGGCGAATGTGCCCTGGAGGCTGTAGCCCACGGCAACCTTGGTCATGCCTTCAGCGTTGTTGTTATAGCGTTCCCTGTGACAGAGCGGGCCCATAGGTACCGCCGGCTGGAGGCCGCAGCGGGTTCCGGGAGGAAACCTCGCCTCTAGATCCTCTCCGGCGGCCACAACCGTAAGGCTGGCCTCATGGCCTGGGGTGACCGGATATTTCTCCACATCCCAGCCATTGAGCAGGCTGTGCCTGCCGCCCTGGTCCACCATTTTTGTATCCGAGGCGCAGGCCATGGCTGCATCCACACGGCAGAGCACCTGTCCCTCTCCGGGCTGGGGTACCGGAACCTCGCACATCTTCAGATACTTCTCGCCTATGCCTGTGAGGCGGAGCGCCTTCATTTTTTTGGGAATCTCAAACAAAATCTACAACCTTTTTTATGCTGCGAAAGATTTTCTCGGGAGAGGGCAGGTTTTCAGCTTCCAGCGTGGGGGCCATGGGCGGCGGAACATCATGGGCCGCCACGATTTCAATTGGCGCGTGAAGGTCCCTGTAACATTCCTGCTGTACTCTAAAGGCGATATGCTCAGCGAAACACCCGGTTCGCGGCGCCTGGCACGCGCAGAGCAGACGGCCGGTTTTGCGTACCGAGCTGAATATGGTTTTCTCATCCAGGGGGATCAGGGTCCGCGGATCGACCAGCTCAACAGAAATACCCTCGGCGGCTGCCATTTCCACAGCGGCAATAGCTGTGCGCATGGCATAGCTGTATGCCACCAGGGTGGCATGCTTGCCTTCCCGCACGACTTTTGCCTGGCCCAGGGGAATCAGATATTCTTCTTCCGGAACCTCGCCTTTCTCGGTATAAAGGAGCTGATGTTCGATGAATATCACGGGATCATTATCGCGAATGGAAGCTTTAAGAAGCCCTTTGGTGTCGTACGGGGTGGATGGCATCACCACTTTCAGGCCCGGCACCTGTGTGAGCACTGCCTCGAGGCTCTGGGAGTGCTGGCCTGCATAGCCCTTGCCGCCTCCCACAGTAGTACGGATGACCATGGGAATTTCGGCCTTGCCGCCGAACATGTAGCGCGCCTTGGCCGCCTGGTTGCCTACCTGGTCCATGGCCAGGAACATGAAATCTATATACATGATCTCAGCCACTGGCCGCAGGCCTGCCATGGCCATGCCAACCGCACTGCCTGCAATGCACGCCTCTGAGATTGCCGTGTTGAACACCCGGTCGCGGCCGAAAGCTCTCAGCAGACCGTAAGTGGCTTGAAAAGCCCCGCCGTAATCAGCCACATCCTCACCGTAAACGACCACCCGGCTGTCCCGCATCATCTCCTCGGCCAGGGCCTCTGCTACGGCATGGCGGCCCAGTATTTTGCCCTCCTGATCGCGCTGGTATCGGCGGGGTCTGGATAACAGTGTCACTTTATTCCAGGGTTCCTCCACTTTATCACAAGAGGTGTTGGAGAACAGCCCTTCATTAATTGTCGAGGGGTCAGGATCAGTGGCCTCTGCAGCCAGGCGGGCGGCTTTTTCGATACGCTCGCGCGCTAGTTTGTCCATGCGCTCGATCCCGGACTTATTGACTAACCCTGCCCCTTGCAGTTGCCCGGCGAAAGTTTTCAGCGGATCTTTACTCTGCCACGCTTCTTCCTCTGTACGGGAACGGTAGCTGGAGCGCTGATCGCTCAGGCTGTGTCCCATCCAGCGGTAGGTCTGGCATTCGACCACCACAGGGCCGCGCCCCCTCCTGCAGAGCTCGGCAGCCCGAAGGACAGCATCGCGCACTGCCAGCATGTCCATACCGTTCACCACCTCGGCATTCATGCAATGGTCATCGTAACCTGCGGCCCGCTGCGCAAGGTACCTTACCCCGGTGACCTCGCCTGCCTGCTGGCCTGTCATTCCGTACTGGTTGTTTTCGATCAGGAAAATAATCGGCACGCCGTTCTTGAATTGGCCCATGGTAGCGAGATTATACGCCTCATGGCAGATACCATTGTTCGTTGCCCCGTCACCCATCAGGCAGAGCACGATTTTGTCCTCTCCCAGCAGTTTTATTCCCAGCGCAGCGCCGGTCGCTATGGCATAGCTGCCTCCGACAATAGCATTGGCCCCTAGATGGCCGGTGTTGAAATCGGCTATGTGCATGCCTCCGCCGCGCCCTCTGCAGTAACCCTCCTCTTTGCCGAAAAGCTCGGCCATGGTGCGGAACAGGTGGAGATTCAATACTTTTTCGTGGATGGTTTCCCCCTCGAACTCCAGCGGTCCGGCCTGGTCAAGAAGACCTTCGAGCTCACCCTCGGGCTTGGCGCGCAGGGCCACAGCGGTTTTGACAAGTGAATGCCCGTGGCCCCTGTGGGTGGAGGTGATATAGTCCTCCGGCCTTATGGCGCCGATAGACCCCACTGCCACGGCTTCCTGCCCCAGGGAAAGATGAGTGGCGCCGGTGAATTTGAAACCCGCCTTAGGCTCGAATTTATTAGCCTTCATCTCCACGATAAGATTTTCAAAATGGCGCACCAGGAGCATCAGCTCGAAATGGTAGAGCGCTTCCTCCGCTGAATACCTGTTTTTTAATTCTTCCTCCAGATTCCTGCTGTACTGAAAAAGCGGAATGTTCCTGAAAGAAAGCATTCCGGGCATAAAATCAGGCAGGACATCTATCTCCTTTGGCATGATCCCATCCTTTTAGTGCATCTTTATATTTATAAGTCAGAATTTCTAAAAATTAATTCCCTGTTGCAGTAAGCCGCCGGTAAAGCGGCAGTTATCGATAATCTTCCCTGACCGGGTAAAAAGCGTCGATACAATAGCAATCGGTCACTGCTTTACCAGAGTGCACAGCACCCGGAGGAATAACAGCCACCGACCCAGGCTCGAGTATTTTTGTCTGGCCATTTACGGTTAGCTCGAACTCGCCTTGGATGATATTGGTTACCTGCTCATGGAGGTGTGAATGCTCGGGAAGCCGGGCATTCGCATTAAAATTCCAGTGCGCGATTGTCATATTCCTGGAATTTACGAAGCGCACTTCGGTCCCCGCAAGCAGATTCTTTTTAGGGAGTTCGTCAAGCTTGATAAAGTACATTTTATTTCCTGTTTTTGATAATTTAATATTAACGAGTCTCGACTATTTGGATTGAAATGCAATAGTCAAAGGATTCTGTCTAATATACTCCAACTCTTTTCTTTTTCAAACAGTAGTTCTAATTTATAATTCAAAGCTCTTGTTATGAGGTGGATAATTCTTCCCAATTTATCGGGTTTGTAAAAGAGATCAGGCGGCTGGTTAACTCCGGATAAGCCTTGGTGCCCTGTAAATTTTATCTCTTCCCTTTCTTGCCCCTCACTATCAGGATCCCGAAACAAAGTAAAATCTTTACATAATTAGTTTGCTATTTTACTCTTCCCTGGTTATCAAAGCAAGTCAAGTCCTAAAAGTTCTGTATGAAATATCCAACCATGCCTATTATGGTTACCTGCCGAACCCGCTGGACAGGAGGTAAAGATGAGTTCCATGGATCGCCGGAGTTTTCTTAAAAAAGCCGGATCGGGCACAATGGGCTTGATGGCCGCAGGCCCGCTGATCAAAAGCGGACTGGCAAAAAACAGCCCCAACGAGACAGTAAATATCGCGGTGATGGGATTGCGCGGCCGGGGGAGCGAGCATGCAGTTCATTTTTCCAGCATCCCGAACGTGAATGTCACCGTGCTCTGCGATATCGATGAGCGCGTTCTGGCCAAAGCCGTCCCAGACCTGGAAAAGAAAACAGGCAGGCGGCCCAGGACCGAAACAGACATCCGCCGGGTCTACGATGACAAGGATGTGGATGCGATCTCCATAGCCACTCCAAACCATTGGCATTCCCTGGCCACTATCTGGGCCTGCCAGGCTGGAAAGGATGTTTACGTGGAGAAGCCGGCCTCACATAATATCTTTGAAGGCCGCAAGATGGTCGAGGCGGCGCGAAAGTATAACCGTATCGTCCAGACTGGCAGCCAGAGCCGGAGCACTAAGGTCGCCCAGGGGGCAATGGATTTTATCCACAGCGGCAAACTTGGCGAGATCTATATGGTCAAGTGCGTGGTTTTCCGGCCCCGGGAGAGTATCGGACGCGGGAAAATTAGCCCTGTGCCGGAGGGCGTGCATTACGATCTGTGGCTCGGGCCGGCTCCCTGGCGGCCGTTCAACGAGACCCGCTTCCACTATAACTGGCACTGGTTCTGGGACACCGGCAGCGGTGAGACAGGGAACAACGGGCCCCATTACACGGATATGGCGCGCTGGGCTCTGCAGAAATACGAGCATCCCCGCAAAATCCAAAGCATGGGCGGATTTTTCGTGTTCGACAGCGAACAGGAAACCCCGAATACGCAGATATCCGTGATGGAGTACGCAGACGGCAAGATTGTGCAGCTCGAGGTGCGGGGCCTTTACACCAACCTGGACACTGACTTCAACATGGGGATGCTCTTTTTCGGCTCCGAGGGCTGGATGAAGCTCAAGGGCGAAGGCGAATCCTGGGCCACGTTTTTCGGCCGCAAGAACGAGCCCGGGCCAGGCATGATTCAGGAGGATGAAAGCCAGCGCTCAGATGCCATGAAAATCAGGGGCAGCGGCGGGGAGCCGCACTTCCAGAACTTTATCGACGCCGTGCGCTCGCGCAACCGGGATGACCTCACCGCCGAGATCCTCGAAGGCCACCTTGCGGCAAGCATGTGCCACCTGTGCAATATCGCCTATCGAACCGGGCGGACTCTGGTTTTCGACTCGGAGAGCGAGAGTTTCCCCGGCGATGATGAAGCCGACAGCATGGTAACCCGGGAGTATCGCTATCCGTTTATCGTGCCGGAAAAGATTTAGGTGCGGATTCTCCTTGCGGGATTATATTCCGTACAATGCCCGAAGTTTTGAGCTTCGCGGGCGGGCATTTTAATAATAAAATTCTTGATGCAGGTTCGGAATCGGACTGCCCTGCGGGACCTTATCATTCCGGGAAATCCAGCGCCCAAAGATAGAAACAGGTCGGATGTGGATTATGCAAAGGACCGAACGGGTGTAGCGGTATCTATCCTCGAGGAGGGTCGGGGCCAAAACCTCGGTTACATTTGACCGCTAAGCGCTGACACACGGTCAGGAAAGCCCCTGGGCGCGAATCGAAATCAATCTTTGGATAACCAGATTTAAGATAAAAACCTGGAACGGGCCTGGTAAATAGAAAAGGCAGGGTCTTGCTGTGAGTTATATTTTTGGTCCTGTACCTTCACGCCGGCTGGGAAGATCCCTGGGAGTGGATCTAGTCCCTTTTAAAACCTGCACCTACGACTGCATTTATTGCCAGTTGGGGCCGACAATTTGCAAAACAATCCAGCGAAAAGAATGGGCGCCGCTTGAAGATGTCCTTGGGGAGCTTAAGGCCAGGCTCTCCACTCGTCCCGATTATATTACACTCAGCGGATCGGGAGAACCCACGCTATTTTCGCGGGCCGGTGAGCTTATCGACCGCATCAAGGCAATCACTGATATCCCGGTGGCGGTTTTGACAAACGGTTCGCTGCTCTGGCAAAAAGAGGTCCGGACTCAGCTAATGGGCGCCGATCTCGTGATTCCATCGCTTGATGCAGGCAGTGAAGTTGCCTTTCGCGCCGTGAACCGTCCCCATGAAAATATCTCTTTTGAAAAAATGCTGGCTGGACTGATTGATTTCCGCCGCGAATTTGGAGGGCAGTTCTGGCTCGAGATATTTATACTGAACCGTCATACCGCGAACAAGTCGGAAATAGCCAGATTGGCAGGATATGTCGAGCTTATCCGACCGGATCGTGTCCAGCTCAATACCGTGACCCGTCCGCCGGCTGAAAACTATGCAGTGGGAGTTTCCCCGGAGCGCATGGCCAAGCTGGCTGTGCTGTTCGACCCGCCCGCAGAGGTGATTGCCGATTTTTCCAGGATTCACGAAAAGGCCGAATTCACCGCCGGTCGGGATGAAGTGCTCAATATGCTGCAAAGACGGCCCTGCTCGATAGATGATATCGCCGGCGGGCTCGGCATGCACCGGAACGAGGTCTTAAAGTATCTAGAGGAGTTGTCTTCCCGGAATTTGCTTGAGCAATCCCCAGTCAGTGGCAAGTTGTATTATAAAGCAAAACAGTAGCGCCTTACAACTCAGGGTCGATCGCAAAGACGCGTAACCCGCAAAGCAAGCCGGTTCTTGTGTACAGCGAGCGCATCGATCTTCCAGTCAATCTCCAAAACAGATTTTAAAGTGAGCATTTTCATTCGCCAAGGGCTTCGATTAACCGGGCTATCTCTTTGCGCGTCTCTATTAAAGCTCTTGGGTTGCGGTTGAAATAATGGCTGTCAATCAGTACTTTTTCCGGGATGGAGAGCAGTTTTTTTGCCTCCCGGCGAAGTTTTTCACTGGCGCTGTGTTCGGCACGCTTTCTCAGCTCCATAAAGTAGCCGTAATCCTCGAGGCCGTCCCGGATGACTTTCAGCCTGATACTGGGACATGGACCGGGGTAAATCAGATAGCCATTCCCGTTATGGATTCCTGCATAGGGGAACCCGGAGGGCTTGTCCGGGAGATGCCACCCTTTATTTTCCCAGTCCCTGCGGTCGGCATCCCCGCCACCCCAATCCCAGTTTCCGGCCCAGATAAACATGCCCCTGATTTCATATTTCCAGGCTAACCACAATGTCAGACGGTGCTCGACAGCTTCATTATCGATCATCATGTTCGGAGCCTGAATCAGAGGCCGGATGTAGTCTATCCGCACAGGCAAATGGCAGTAATAAAACCAGAGTTCCGCTTTTCCACTATTGTTCCGGGCAAAATCCACTCCCTCGCCTGTGGAAAGGTCGGTCATCCAGATATCGCAGCCGTCATCAATCTGGGGATGATATTCACTGGCCAGATAAATTCGCAGCTCCGGGTAAAAAGAATGCATTTCTCTGTAGAAAGGTATATTTTCGGTTCGAAACAGCTCCGCATCCGGTTCATCCTGATTGGAATAAATCAATGCCTTTTCGATCCACCCTTTCCTGCGTAGATGCTCCACTAATGGTTTAAGCTGCTCAGGGGCCGCCCGAGGAATCTCAAAAAGCTGAAGGCCCCGGTCAAAAGAAAAATGGAGATTCTCATCCAGCACCCTGAAATCGTTCTCCTGCAAAGAAAAAAATTGTTTGCCTACAGAAACCGGGTCCACACCATGTTTGAGGAATTCTGCCACCAGCGGACGGTATTCTTCCGCGGTCATCTCCTCTCCCCCCGGCCACCTCGGGTTGGTCCAGACCGCTATGGGGAAAGGCACCCGGTCCGGCAGCGTGAAATCATATACGTGCAAATTAAGCTGGACAGATACTGTTTCACTGTCGGCCCGAACAGTCAACTCCCCTCGATAATCCCCGGGAGAAGTCTCCTCAGGCACCTTGATTTCTACCCAGAACAGGCCCAGGTCAGTCCCGCTGATCTCCAGCGGGGCGTTGGGCAGAAAGTAATCCGGCCAGGGGCCTGTATAAAGCGATGGATAACGCGCCGGAACGGTTTTTACATAACCCACCCGGTAGATCTCGATCATCCGGGAAGGGATAACTTCCTTACTGTCCCGGGAGCGCAGGTCTTGAGGACTGACACTGACATTGCTCAAACTCTTGCCGATATCCGGCAGAACGGCAATCTGGAAGCACTCATATTCATTCCGGGCGGCTTCCAGCTCCACGGTGGAAGTATAATCGCCTTTGAACCAGTACTTATTTTGCGCCACTTTTTCCAGACCATGCTGAATTCCTAGAATAAAATTTTTCGGCGCCCGGTTTCCCAGCTCATTCCGAAAGGATGAGCGCGCGGAGATAAAGCGGCGCAGCTGGTCTGAAAATGGCAGGCCCCAGTGGTCCACTTCATCTTTCATTGCTTGCTCCTCCGGGGGCAGCGTTGTCAAAAAACTTTTATCCACGGTCTCAGCCCTCCCGAAAGGATAAAAAAGCAGAGAAAAAAACAGAGCCCTGATGAAGATATTTTTTCCTTTAAAATTTGAACCCATGTTAATGCCCTCCTGATCGTTTCTTTTAAAGTGCTGGACTTCAAACAAGTTTTACTTTTGTAAACTGCACTGACAAATTATTTTTCCGTAAATCCGAATCAATTAACCCGAATTATTCACGAATTACCACAAAACTCGTAGGGGCGGACCCACATAAGCGCTAAGTATTTATTGTTGACAGTTAATCTTCAGGATGATTTGAATGACACACCCCGTCGACTGCGTCGCCACCCCTCTTTTT
>Ga0307380_10001692_pt1 | contig 32079 bp, 27 predicted proteins | sample UN3MG_FD_202239 | JGI IMG/M metagenome (GOLD analysis project Ga0307380, IMG submission 202239) | Soil microbial communities from Risofladan, Vaasa, Finland - UN-3 | ecosystem: Environmental > Terrestrial > Soil > Coastal area > Acid sulfate soil | place: Finland: Risofladan, Vaasa | collected...
GGGGGTATGCGGGAGCGACTAACATCAATGTGAATCCTCTATTTGTCGGCGGAGGGGATTATCATTTGCAGTCCGAGGCTGGCCACTGGATCTCGTCCGGCTGGGTGAACGATTCGCAGACGAGTCCATGCATTGATGCAGGCAGCTCGGCTTCTGATTTCAGTAACGAACCGGCTCCCAACGGCGAGCAAATCAACATGGGTGCTTACGGCAACACGGCGCAGGCATCCAAGACTCCTTTGCCCGAGATAAATTTAAAACACGGCGCGACCAATATAGCCGACGGAGGCAGTTATGATTTTGGCAGTCATTTGTTGAACACGGACACAGATGTCACTTTTACCATAGAAAATATTGGAACAACGGATTTAACGCTGACTACGCCTATATCTTTAGGAGGCGCTGACGCAGGCCAGTTCAGTATCCAGCAGCAGCCGACTTCACCTGTTTCAGCATCAGGGAACACCACCTTTATTGTACGGTTCACACCGACCTCTGCGGGTTCAAAGACAGCGTCCCTGTCCATTACCAATAATGATGCAGATGAGAACCCGTACAATTTCACTATAACGGCGGTCGGAACGGAAGAAGAATTAATCATACCCGGGCTTGAGGAAGGGAAAATCAAGATTCAGGCAGGAAGCGAAGGGTGGGCGAACCCTCTTAAAGGCGAAGAAGTAAATATATATTTAAAACCGAAACACTCGGGAAATGTGAGTATAGAAATATACACCATAGCAGGACAGCTCGTATGGGATGAGGAGATATCTGTTACGGGGGGTGTTCAGGAGCAGGTGGTATGGAACTGCAGGAATAAGTCGGACGAAGTTGTCTCAAGCGGCATATATGTGGTTCATGTGAAAGGCGGGGGTATAGATATGGTTAAAAAAGTAGCGGTGGTGAAATAAGATGATAAGGAAAAAGGACAGTTTTTTTAGAGGGAAAACAATTGCAGGAGTAACTATTGTTTTTCTTCTTGCATTGAGTTGGCGCGTTTACGCGGGCGCAGGCAAGCCGGGAGCAGCCATTCTTAATAAACCTATTGGCGCAAAAGCTTCGGGCATGGGAGAAGCGTATACAGCCATAGGAGGCGACCTTTATGGACTCTATTATAATCCGGCAGGGATTGCGGGCATTAAGGAAAGGCAGGCGAGTTTATTTGGTCAAAAAGGTTTTATGGAAGGAGAGTATTTCGGCGCTCTTGCCTACGGGATGCCAACTAAGGTGGGAAGTTTCGCTTTAAGTCTTGCATATTATACAGCGGGGAAGATAGAGCTGATTGATTCGTCATGGAACGAGACTGAAGTAAATGCTCAAAAAGATTATCTGATAAGCCTGGGATATGGCAGGGATTTAGCTGAAAATATTGATGTTGGTTTAAGCATAAAAAATCTCGGGTCAAAATTAGTGGAAAAATTTAGCGCCAGTTCGTACATTTTTGATTTTGGCGCTATATACAGGGTTTCAAAGACGCCTGTAAGCATAGGCGCTGCCGTACAAAATATAGGTAGCAAGCTTAAGTATATAGACGAAGGCGACTATCTTCCGCTTACTTTAAGGATCGGTGGTTCTTATTCTATGGAAGATAAATTTAATATCCCCATGCTAATAGCTGCTGACATTGTAAAGGTTAGGGATGACTCCAGGCTAAAGGAACACCTGGGTATAGAGTATATGTTAAAGGAAAAGCTATCAATGCGCGCCGGCTACAAGATAGGGTATGACCTGGATTCATTTACTTTTGGAATCGGTTTTTTATTTGACTTTTTTGATATAGATTATAGTTTTAATATTATGGGCGAATTAGACCTTGTTCATAAAATGTCTTTGAATATCAATTTTGGGTCCAGGGCTGAAAGGTTTTACGCAAGCGGCATGGAATATTTAAAACGGGCAAATTATGATAAAGCCGGATACATGTTCTACCGCTGCATGTTATCGGAGCCGGATAATGAAGAATACCAGAATGAGTTAAGAGAGCTGGTAGAAAGCGATGCAGATAATATTGCGTATTTCGGTGTTGCGGTTGAATTAGCGCGGCAGTATGTCAGGGAACGTAAGTATGATGATGCAATAGAATTATATCATTACGCCATAGACATGGCACAGGAAATCGAGCGGCAAAAAAACAAATAGCACAAAAGAGTCCCTTCCCTTCATTACCTGCTTTATACTTTGAGCTCTCTTCATATCCAGATGCCGGGAATGGGAGAGGCGCAGAACTTACACTTTCCATCCTCTATGTTATTGCTCAATACCTGAAAATGGATGCGATGAATCAATCTTTCTTTGCAGTTGGGGCAGAATGTAGAGTTGTATTTGTGTCCGGGGACATTACCAATGTTGACATATTCTAAACCTGTCTTTTTGGCGATTCTGTGCGCCTGTTCAAGTTTCTTTAGGAAATCCCGACGGGAAATATTTTCTCTGAAAAGTCTTTCCATTGAAGAATATTCTAAAATTTTGTCATCTCGATATCTTCAATATCCTGTATCTCTGAGTTCCTGCAGGAATCTTAATCTGGACAATATCATTTTCCTTATGGCCTAATAAACCCTGTCCTACAGGAGAGGCGACAGAAATCCTGCCGGAGGTGAGGTTTGCTTCTGTTTCTGAGACGAGAGTATACTCCAGTTCTTCTTGCGATTCCAGGTCTTCGAGTTTTACCTTTGCTCCTATCCGAACTTCGTCCCCGGCAATCTTTTCCTCTTCAATAATTCTCACCCGGGTGAGTTTATCTTCCAGCTCGGCGATACTTTTCTCATTAAATGCTTGCGCTTCTTTTGCCGCATCATAGTCGGCATTCTCTGAGAGGTCTCCCAGGGAGCGAGCGTGCTCGAGTGCCTCGGCAATCTCTTTTCGCTTTACTTCTTTCAAGTACTTGAGTTGTTCTCTTAATTTCTCATATCCTTCTCTGGTCATATAGATAGGTTCTTTTCTCATAGTAGATCCTGACAGTTTCCAAGAGATTTTCGTTTTTTGTATACGACTCATATCTTAACAGTAGATATAGCTCCCTGTCAACCCATAATTTTCTATGTAGGAAACCATAAATCCTTTTTTGTATTTAGGAATTTGAAAAATAAAACTTGACAAATCTGAAATCATATAGTAAACTTTAATTGAAAGTAAGCACGAAGTAGTGCTTAAAGAAAGGGAACAATGGGCGTTCGAAAGAACGCCTTTTTTATTTTATAGCCCTTTCCTTCAGCGTTAGAAAAACTGGATAACGACGTCCTTTTTAGTAGCAGAGTCTGCTAGGGAGGGCGTTTTTTTATTTTTAGGGATGTGGTTTGATATGGACTTTGAGACACTGTTGAAAAAAATATCTCCCATATTAAAAATAATAGCAAAGAGCCATAATGGCCATGGTTTTTTCATTGACGAAGAGGATCTCTATCAGGAGATGTGCATTCACCTGTGGAGCAATTTTGGAAATGGCATGCGGGGAGGAGTAAACACTTCTTATATAGTGAAGAGTTGTGAATTCTATATATTAAACTATTTAAGAAAAGCGAGAGAAAAAGCAAGAATTGTGAGTTTGGAAGAACCTATCAATGAAGACGGAGATACCTTAAAGGACATACTGTCTGATACAGAAGAGCCTTTGGATAAATTTGTAGATAGGGATCTAATTATTAAAGACATAAGAAATAATGGCCTTACCAAGAGGGAGAAAAAAGTTCTTTATTTATTGTTAAAAGGTCTTACAGTAAGAGAAGCAGGAAAAGAATTGGGAGTTTCGCACGTTATGGTGGTTAAAGTTAAAAATAGAATAATCAGGAAGTGGCAGCGGAAAATAGAAGGTTACCAAAAAACTCGAATATTTACTTAATGTAATAGATATTTAATTTAGAAGTTGTAAAGACACATTGTTGTGTCCAGACAAAGGCGTTCTCGAAAATGGAACGCCTTTTTTGTTTGTAGAGAAAGGAGACAAAGAGAAGTGACGGAAGAAGTAATCTATGCCAGTAGGGTGGGGATAGATACACTGTGGGTTTTAGTCGCGGCTTTTTTGGTATTTTTTATGCAGGCGGGATTCGGTATGGTGGAGGCTGGATTTATCCGAGCCAAAAATACCTGTAATATCCTTACCAAGAATTTTCTCGATTTCTGTATGGCCTCCCTGGGATTTTTTGTTTTTGGCTACGCAATTATGTTCGGGGCAGGGAACAGCCTATTGGGCTTAAAAGGATGGTTTTTAGTTGGCGCGAAATCAGGTGCGAATATTCCCTTATATGCTTTCTGGCTGTTTCAGGCGGCTTTCTGTGGAGCAGCAGCGACTATAGTAGCCGGTGGTATGGCTGAAAGAATGAAGTTTCACGCTTACCTCGTGTATTCTTTTATCATTTCCGCTTTCATTTATCCAATTGTGGGACATTGGATTTGGGGAGGGGGGTGGCTGGCAAAGTTAAATTTTGCTGACTTTGCCGGTTCAACGGTTGTTCATTCCGTAGGAGGATTCGCTGCTCTGATAGGAACTATTATCTTAGGTCCCAGAATCGGAAAATACAATGCAGATGGCACGGCTAATGCTATTGCCGGTCATTCTATTCCTCTTGCCTCGCTGGGGGTATTTATCCTGTGGTTTGGCTGGTTTGGATTTAATGCCGGTTCAGCCCTGGGAGTAGGTGATGGTAATCTGATAGCAAGAGTAGCAATTAATACCAACCTGGCAGCCGCAATGGGTGGAATATTTGCTATGTTCACAGTTTGGAAGATGTTTGGAAAACCTGATTTGTCTATGGCAATGAACGGAGCTTTAGCAGGACTGGTAGCTATTACTGCTCCCTGTGCATTTGTCGATCCATGGGCTGCTATTATTATAGGGGCGGTTGGAGGTATCATCGTTGTCTTAGGTGTTTTAGGGTTGGATAAGCTTAAAATAGACGATCCAGTGGGTGCTGTGGCAGTTCATGGCTTTAATGGAATTTGGGGTACTCTGGCTATTGGGTTATTTGGTCAAAAGTCATTAGGGTTAGTTAATAACGGTCTATTTTATGGAGGAGGATGGGCGCAGTTGGGCGTTCAGTTCCTGGGAGTAGCCACAGTTGTTATTTTTGTGCTGTTGACTATGGCCATTGTTTTTAAATTAATAGAAAAATCTATAGGCTTAAGGGTTAGTCGGGAAGAAGAATTAAAAGGACTGGACATAGGAGAACATGGCATGGAATCTTATTCTGGCTTTCAGATATTCACTACCCAGTAGGAAGGGGATTAGAAAAATGAAATTAATTATTGCGATGATACAACCTCATAAACTTCCAGATGTTAAGAAGGCACTATACGATGCCGAGGTTTATAAGATGACAGTTACCAATGCCCTGGGATGCGGGCAACAAAAAGGTTACACTGAAACTTATAGGGGCGTTATCCAGGAGGTAAATCTTCTTAAGAAAGTAAGGCTGGAGATAGCGGTTAATGAAGACTTTGTCCAGCCAACCATTGATGCCATTATAAAGGGTGCCAAGACTGGCAATATCGGTGATGGCAAGATATTTATTCTGGATTTGCCTGAGTGTGTAAGAATCAGGACAGGAGAACGAGGTGGGCGTGCTATTGGATAATATTAAAAATAAGGTTACCAAAACGAATGATTTTTTACTTTAAGCAGTGGGAGCTTAAAAAACAGGCAGGGGTACATAGTCTTGTGCCCATTTTAAAAAGAGGAACGAAGACGTTCTAAGCGTTGTTGCGTTTGGAACGTCTTTTTTTATTGAAGGAGGAAGAGACAATGGCTGAAAAGACAAAGCAAGAGGTTTTGGAGTTAGTCAAGAAGCACGATGTAAAATTTATCAGGTTATGGTTTACAGATATCCTGGGTCAGGTAAAAAGTTTTGCTATTACGGATAGCGAATTAGAAGGCGCATTGGAAAACGGGATGGGATTTGACGGTTCGTCCATTACCGGTTATCAGTCTATAGAAGAAAGCGATATGGTAGCCCTTCCTGATGCGAATACATTTCAGATTATTCCCTGGAGACCGCAAGAGAAGAAAGTAGCCCGGATGATATGTGATATTTTGACTCCGGAGAGAGAACCTTATGTAGGTGATCCACGTTATGTCTTAAAGAGAGCTTTAGAGCGGATGAAGAAGATGGGATTTGACCATTATTATCTCGGGCCGGAATTGGAATATTTCTACTTTAAAAATGATACTTCAAGTACTGATATACTGGACAAAGGAGGATATTTTGATTTAACTACCCTGGATGTAGCGAGCGACCTGCGTAGAGACACAATCTTTTCTTTAGAGTCTATGGGTATTCCCATAGAATATTCGCACCACGAGGTAGGTCCCAGCCAGCATGAGATAGATATGAGATATGCTGATGCCCTGGATATGGCTGACCATGTTATTACTTATCGCATAGTGGTTAAAGAGATAGCGCAGAAGTATGGGGTCTATGCAACATTTATGCCTAAACCTTTATTTGGTGAAAATGGGAGTGGCATGCACACCCATCAGTCATTATTTAACGGTGATAAGAATGTTTTCTTTTCCAAGCAAGATAAATATCATCTTTCTGATGTGGCTAAGAGATTTATTGCCGGGCAACTTAGACATTCGCGAGAGATGAGTGCAATCTTTGCGCAATGGATAAACTCGTACAAGAGGCTTGTGCCAGGATATGAAGCGCCTGTATATATTTCCTGGTCAGAAAGAAACCGCTCAGCCCTGATTCGCGTGCCGGTTTATCACCCGGGCAAAGAAAAAGCTACGCGGGCGGAGTTTAGATGTCCTGACCCGGCCTGTAATCCTTATCTTACTTTCGCGGTTATGCTCCATGCAGGCTTGAATGGTATAGAGAAGGAATACAAATTTCTTGAACCCATGGAGAAGAATCTGTATCATCTCTCGGCTGCGGAAAGAAAAGAATTAGGAGTTGAATCTTTACCCGATAGCTTGGGAGAGGCAGTTCTTATTGCCGAACAGAGTGAACTTGTCAAGAAAGCATTAGGAGACCATGTATTTGCGAGATTCATAGATTTAAAGAAAAAAGAGTGGGAAGATTATAGAATTCAGTTAACCAAATATGAACTGGATAAGTTGCTTCCTATACTTTAGTCAATAGATGATATTGATCATAAAACATATTTCAATAGAAGGGCCAGGGATTATAGCTGACTTTTTCAAGAATAAAACCGGGAAAGTTAAAACTGTTGAATTGGATAAAGGTGATAAATTACCGGAGAATCTTTCTGAAATAGAAGCAGTTATATCCCTTGGCGGCCCGATGAGTGTGTATGAAGTAGATAAATTTTCATTTTTGAAGGATGAAGATATTTTCTTGAAGGAAGTTTTAAAAGAAGAGATTCCGGTTTTGGGGATATGTTTGGGTGCGCAACTTTTGGCTAAGGCTTGTGGGGCAAAAATCAGGAAGGCGGAACAGGAAGAGATTGGCTGGTATAAGGTGAGTCTGACAGAAGACGGTAAGAAAGAACTATTGTTCAAAGGTTTAAGTAACGAATTAGACGTTTTTGAATGGCATAGAGATACATTCGAAATTCCCAATAACGGAATATTGTTAGCATCATCTCAACATTGCAGAAATCAGGCTTTTCGATTTGGCAGGAATGCTTATGGGCTTCAATTTCATATAGAAGTTACGCCAAGGATGATTGAGTCCTGGATAGGGGAATATTTAGATACCGATAATGAAAGTGAAATGCCTGATGCAAGGAAGATGCTTGTAGAGACATATGAGAAGAAAAACCAATTTGTAAGACGGGCAAATAGAATTCTTTCAAATTTTTTTAGACTGATTGCTGAAAAAGTATCTTTTGAAGGGTAAAAATTTTGCCATATTCTGCTTAAAATTTAAGCATTTGAGACTGGATGGCGGGGTTCTGAGATGGAAGAGAGATTAAGAATAGCCCTGGCGCAGATTAATCCCACTGTGGGAGATTTAAAAGGGAATGTAGAGAAAATCATAAATTTCACTATGCAGGCTAAAGAACTCAAAGCCGATATAATAACGTTCCCGGAGCTTGCCATATGTGGCTATCCGCCAGAGGACTTATTGCTGAAGAAACAATTCGTAAAGGACGATTTAGAAGCGTTAAATTCACTTATAGAAAAAATATCTGATATCCTGGTAATTGTAGGATTTGTTGATAGAGATAGAGAGGGTAATTTATACAATGCTGCGGCTCTAATTCACGAGGGAAAATTAAAAGGAATCTCGCATAAAATAGAACTTCCCAATTACGGAGTTTTTGACGAGAAAAGGTATTTTAAAGGGGGAGATAAACCCTTTGTGTTTGCGTTAGGAAGAATAGTGCTGGGAGTTAACATTTGCGAAGATATCTGGGTCAAAGGGGGAGTAACAAAATACCAGGCAGACCGCGGGGCCGGACTGATTATGAACATCTCTGCTTCTCCATACCATTCAGGAAAAGTAGCTTTAAGAGAGAAAATGTTAAAGCAACGCGCCGAAGAGACAAATGCTTATATTTGTTACAACAACTTAGTTGGCGGTCAAGACGAGCTTGTATTTGATGGGGGGAGCATAATTCTTGACCCCAAAGGGAAAAGGATTGTAACTGGCAAGCAGTTTGAAGAAGATTTAGTTGTGGCTGATTTACCGATAATAGTAAAGAATAAATTAAAGACCAGAGTTAGACGTGAGTACTGTATAAAATCGGATAAATTGAAAGAAGCTAAAAAGCCAGATTTGCCCAAAAGATATTGCAAGAAATTAGATAGAATAAACGAGATTTATAATGCTTTAGTTTTGGGGACCCGTGACTATGTCAGAAAGAGTGGATTCAAGAAAGTGGTAATCGGGTTAAGTGGTGGGATAGATTCTTCTTTGACAGCTGTAATTGCCAGTGATGCCATAGGATGTGAAAATGTTATTGGAATCTCGATGCCGTCCCGGTATTCGTCGCAAGAGACGCGTTCGGATAGTAAGACTTTAGCGGGAAATTTAGGCATCAGATTCATCGTAGTTCCCATGGACAGTATTTTTAACGTCTATCTGATGCTTCTGGAAAAAGAATTTCTTGGCTTTGAGCGCGATGTGACTGAGGAGAATATTCAGGCAAGAATAAGAGGAAATATTCTTATGGCATTCTCCAATAAATTTGGCTGGCTTGTGCTTACAACGGGAAATAAGAGCGAGACTTCTGTCGGATATTGTACCTTATACGGAGATATGGCGGGAGGCTTTGCCGTAATAAAGGACGTGCCCAAAACGCTGGTCTATGAACTTGCAAGATTTAGAAATGAAAGAGAAAAGAGGAAGTTGATTCCCCAGACTATTCTTGATAGGGAACCATCGGCAGAACTGAAGCAAGAGCAGAAGGACGTAGACAGTTTGCCTCCTTATTCTGTTTTGGATCCTATCCTGAAAGGCTATGTAGAGGAAGACAAAAGTCTTGAACAAATAGTTGCTAGAAAATTTAATTCCGAAATTGTAAAGAATATTATTCATATGGTGGATAGAAATGAGTATAAACGCCGGCAGGCTCCACCGGGGATAAAGATTACACCCAAGGCATTTGGCAAAGACAGGAGACTTCCCATTACTAATCGATATAGAGAATTTTGATAAAGGCAGATGGAAATGGATAGATTTCACGAAAAAGAGATAAGTGGTTGCGGAATTCTGGGGATAATGGACCAGAAGGGTAAGAGATTTTCGGGTGGAGATATCGTTGCCGGGATTGCCTCTATGCGCGAACGCGCCAATGGATTAGGCGGCGGGTTTGCTGCCTACGGAATATACCCGGAGCATAAAAGAGATTGGTGTTTTCATATGATGTTTGAAAATAAATCTGCCATGGTGCAAACGGAAGAATATTTAAGAGAAAATTATAAAATTGTAAAAGATGGAATCATTCCTACAAGAGAAGATAGATCTATCAAATACAGGCCACTCTTGTGGAGATATTTCTTACAGCACAAAGAAGAAAAGACAAAATTACATTATGACTTAACAGAAAAGGATTTTGTAATTAAGACAGTGATGGAGATAAATACGAAGATTCCCGGCGCTTTTGTAGCCTCAAGTGGCAGGAATATGGGTGTGTTTAAAGGCGTAGGATATCCGGAAGATATCGGAAGATTCTATAAATTGGAAGAATACGAGGCTTACATCTGGACAGCCCATGGCCGGTTTCCTACCAATACAGTTGGCTGGTGGGGCGGAGCGCATCCCTTTGGTCTTTTAGATTGGTCAGTTGTCCATAATGGGGAAATTTCTTCTTATGGAATAAATAAAAGGTTTCTTCTAAATTATGGATACGTATGCGCATTTTTTACGGATACGGAAGTTATGACCTATCTTTTTGACCTTCTGGTGAGGAAACACGGGCTTTCTTTCGAAGTAGTGGCAGATATACTGGCTGCCCCTTTTTGGGATGATATAGAAAGACAGCCTCAGGGAAGAGGAGAATTACTGAGAACACTGCGGATTGCTTATGGGAGCGCGCTGGTTAATGGCCCATTTAGCGTTATTGTGGCAAATTCATCTACTATGGTAGGGCTAAATGACAGAATCAAACTGAGGCCTCTGGTGGCTGCGACTTCTGAAAATAGACTTTATATCGCCTCTGAAGAGTCAGCAATCCGGGAAGTTTGTCCCCGCCCAAATAGAGTTTGGATGCCTAAAGCAGGAGAGCCGGTTATCGGCAGGCTTATTGAGGTATGAAATGGCTAAAAGACCATTACCTACAGAATTCATTATAGAAAGAGATGAGGAAAAATGTATTGCCTGTCAGGCTTGCGTAAGAATGTGTTCTAACGATGTACATTCTTATGATCCTGAGACTGATACAGTATCTTCTGACAGCGCAAAATGCGTTGGCTGCCACTTCTGCGAGACCCTTTGCCCTACTGGCGCGCTTGTAATAAGACGGAATCCTTCTGAGTTTAAACTAAATGCCAATTGGAATGCGGAAGTGATTAAAAATATTACCAGGCAGGCTGAGACAGGCGGTATGCTTTTAACCGGGATGGGTTGTGATAAACCTTACCCTATATACTGGGACTATATTCTACTCAATGCTTCACAAGTTACAAACCCATCCATAGACCCATTGAGGGAACCAATGGAATTACGCACCTATATAGGAAGGAAGCCGGATAAGATAGAGATTCAAATTACAAATTCCAAATCCCAAATCTCAAATTACAAATTACAAACTTCAATTCCTCCGCAGCTTAAATTAGAGACGCCAATCTTATTCAGCGCTATGAGTTATGGTTCAATAAGCCTTAATGCATGCAAGTCTCTGGCTAAAGCGGCTCGTGAGGTAGGGACATTTTATAATACCGGAGAAGGAGGATTACATAGAGAGCTTTACAAATATAGTGCCAATACAATTGTTCAGGTGGCTTCAGGAAGATTTGGAGTGCACAGGGAATATTTGGAAGCAGCGGCCGCTATTGAGATAAAGATTGGTCAGGGCGCAAAGCCCGGAATTGGCGGGCATCTGCCAGGCGAAAAAGTATCGGAGGAGATCAGCCAGACGAGAATGATTCCCGTGGGTACTGATGCCTTGTCTCCGGCCCCGCACCATGATATTTATTCGATTGAGGATTTAAGGCAGCTAATCTTTGCTTTGAAAGAGGCTACCCGATATAAGAAACCGGTGGGTGTAAAAATCTCTGCTGTGCATAATGTCGCTCCCATTGCTTCCGGGATAGTTAGAGCAGGAGCCGATTTCGTAGCCATAGATGGCTTGCGAGGCGGAACGGGAGCTGCTCCTACAGTAGTAAGGGATAATGTTGGTATTCCCACTGAGTTGGCAATTGCAGTAGTAGATCAACGCTTGCGAGAAGAAGGTATCAGAAACCAGGCTTCTTTGATTGCTGCCGGAGGCATAAGGTCGAGTTCTGACGTGATTAAGGCTATTGCCTTAGGTGCTGATGCAGTGTACATCGGCACAGCGAGCTTGGTGGCAATGGGATGCAGCCTCTGCCAGAGATGCTACACAGGAAAATGTAACTGGGGTATTGCCACGCAGGACCCTTACCTTACAAAAAGGCTCAATCCGGATATTGGCACTCGCAGGTTAGTAAATCTATTGCGCGCCTGGAGTCTGGAGATAAAGGAGATGCTTGGCGGTATGGGTATAAACGCAATTGAATCCTTAAGAGGCAATAGAGAACAATTAAGAGGCGTAGGTCTATCTGATACTGATTTAAAATTGTTAGGCATAAAGCCGGCAGGAGAGGCATGGTAAGATGAAAAAGATAATAATAAGAGAAGAATATTGTATGGGATGCAGACTTTGCGAAGTCCATTGCCTCGTGCAGCATTCTAAGACGAAGAATATAATCAAGGCATATAAGGGAGAATATCCAAAGCCTATACCGAGAATTATCGTAGAGGAGAAAGGCTATGTCTCATTTGCCCTTCAATGCCGGCATTGCGAAGATGGACCGTGCCTGGAAGCATGTATAACGGGAGCAATGTATCGAGATAAAAAAACAGGAGCTATCTTATTGAATGAAGATAAATGTATAGGCTGCTGGATGTGTATTATGGTTTGCCCATTTGGGGTTATCTCCAGAAATGGGGAAGGTAAAAAAATAGCTTCTAAATGTGACCTGTGTATGGGTGAAAAAGTACCTATTTGCGTGAAAAATTGTCCTAACGAAGCTATAGTTTACGAGGAGAAGAAATGAATTATGTAATCATTGGCAATTCTGCAAGCGGAATTGCGGCAATAGAGGCAATTCGGGAGTACGATGGGAAGAATAAAATAACGGTCATCTCTGATGAACCATATTCAAATTATTCCCGGCCATTAATATCGTATTTTTTAGGGAAAAAAGTGTCACTGGAAAGTGTCTCTTTCCAGGAGGAAGACTTTTATAAGGATAACAAAGTAGATTTGATTTTAAATAACAAGGCAACAAAATTAGATTTGAAGAAAAAATACGTGATTTTAGCCGATGGGCGAAAGATTTCTTTTGATAAGTTGCTTATTACCACAGGGGGCGCACCTATTGTTCCTGAAATTAAAGGGAGAAATTTTAATGGGGTATTTTCTTTCACCACGCTTTCTGATGCTCAAAAAATAGAAAAGTATATTAAGACCAATAAGGTTAAGAAAGCAGTTGTCTTAGGCGGGGGTTTGATAGGACTGAAGGCAACAGAGGCTCTGATTGAATTGAAGATTAAAGTTACTATTGTGGAACTTGCGGATAGAATCCTGTCAGCAACTTTTGATAAAAAGGCTTCAGGCATAATTGAGGCTGCTTTGGAGAAAATAGGCTGCAAGTCTATCACTAATAATACGATTGCAGAAATAAAAGGCAAAAATAGTAAAGTGAAAGAGGTAATTTTAAAGGATAAGAAGAAAATTCCCACAGAATTGGTCATTGTTGCAATCGGTGTCAAGCCTAATATTGAATTGGTAAAAAACAGAGCAATTAACACAAATAAAGGCATCCTGGTTGATAACTTTATGCAGACAAATATCAAGGATATTTATGCTGCAGGCGATTGTTGTGAGGCAAAAGATTCGCTATTAAACACAAATCGGCCTATTGCCATCTGGCCTGTGGCAAAAAGACAGGGCAAAATTGCCGGCTATAATATGGCAGGATGGAAAAAGGAATACCAGGGAAGTTTTGCAATGAATTCTGTAGAGTTATGCGGTATTCCTACTATTTCTGTAGGAGAAAGTTGCCCGGAAAAAGAAGGGTATCAAGTTTTAGAATATTTTGCTCCGGAGAAATCCATATATAAAAAGATTGTCATAAAAAACAAAAGAATAATAGGGGTCATCTTTGTAGGCGATATAGAGCGAGCAGGAATTTATACAAGCCTTATTAAAGATAAGGTTGATACGAGTGACTTCAAAGAAAATCTTTTAAAAGAAGATTTCGGGCTTATCAGTTTACCTAAAGAGTACAGGAAACATCTTGTAACGGGAGAGGTTGCCATACTATGAGGATAGATGCCAGGGGGATAAATTATAAGGAACTCAATGGGTTAATCCATCAGGCAGTGGATGGTGGGAAGAAAAATATTATTTTGGACAATGTTAATGGTCAACGCTATATTGGAGGTGGATTATCCGGGGATATAAAGATTACTATTAATGGAGTACCAGGCAATGATTTATCGGCTTTTATGGACGGGCCAACTATTATTGTTAATTCTAATGGGCAGGATGGCATTGGCAATACAATGAACTCGGGAAAAATTATTGTCCACGGTGCCGCTGGCGATATCGTCGGCCACTCTATGCGGGGAGGCAAAATCTACATAAAAGGAGACGCAGGATATAGAGTGGGGATTCATATGAAATCCTACAAGGATTTATATCCGGTGATAATAATAGGAGGTAAGGTTTGCGATTTTTTGGGAGAATATATGGCTGGTGGACTAATAATAGTATTAGGTTTTGGCAAAAATCCCGAGGGAGCGATTGTGGGCAATTATTGTGGCACAGGTATGCATGGCGGGACAATGTATATTCGGGGCAATATAGAAGATTACCAGTTGGGCAAAGAGGCGAAAAAAAATAGTTTAGGGAAAGAAGATAATAAAATATTAGGTACGTATTTAAAAGAGTACTGCGTTTATTTTTCGTTGAAAATAGAAAATATTCTAAACAGCAATTTTGTAAAGCTCAAGCCCTCAAGCCATCGTCCTTATGGAAGATTATATGCATATTGAGGAAAAGAGGTTACCAAAGCAAGAGATTTTTTACTTTAATAAGTAGGGAAGAAATATTAAGGCACAAGGTTAGTGCCGCAGAATAGAACAAAGGCGTTCTTAAGCCTCATAGGTTAAGAGGTAAAGAACGCTTTTTTATTTTTTAAGGCAGAGTAAAAGAGGGATAGCTATGAAGGACGAAGTGTGGCTTAGAGGTGTACTTTTCGATGTGGAAAACCAGATGCGAGAGAACAACCTGGAAGGCTTTAAAGCAGTGGTGAAGGTTTTGGCTAAAGATTCCTTAAAGGCTTTAGAAGATACAGAGGTGGAATGGGAACTTGACCACAATTCACAGGAATTAAGGGAAAAATTTCATCTTTTGCGCCACTATTTAGATTATTTAAGGAGATTTATTGAAAGAGTAGTCTAAAGTCATATATTTTTTAATTTTGAGTGCTTAAAAATTAGGCAACAGGGAGACTATATGGATAACATATCTTACGAAGAACAGATTAAGGCATTATCAAAAATAAGTAAAGCCATTGCCTCAGATTTGTATTTGGAAGATATACTTCGCCTGATAGTAGTAGTGACAGCACAAGTGATGGGTTCTAATATATGCTCTTTGATGCTCATTGACGAAAAAGCCGGGGAGCTTGTAATACGGGCTACTCAGAGCGTCAGCGAAGAGTATAACAAAAAGCCTCCTTTAAAATTAGGAGAAGGAATTGCCGGTAAAGTGGCAAAGGAAAACCAGCCAATGACTATAAAAGATGTTACTAAAGAGAAAGAATATAAGTATGGAAATATAGCTAAGAAAGAAGGTCTCTGTTCCCTTTTGTGTGTTCCTTTGGCACTGAAGGGAAAAGTCATCGGAGTAATCAATTGTTATACACCATCACCTCATGATTTTACGGAAACCGAGATAGATGTCTTATCATCCATAGCAAATCAGGCGGCTGTTGCTATTGAGAATACGGAGCTTTTAGTAAAAAGCAGGGTGATTCAGGAAGAATTAGAAGCACGTAAGAGAATTGAACGTGCCAAAGGTATTTTGATGAAGGAAGAAGGTTTAACAGAAGAAGAGGCTTATCTTAAGCTTCAGAAATTTAGTATGGATCGTCGCAAGACTATGCGAGAAGTCGCAGAGGCAATAATTCTGACATCAGAAATGAAGAAATTAAAATAGGTTAAAAATCATATGAGTAAAATAGCAAAGTCGTCAGACTTTCACTCTTACAGAGATAATAATGCGAATAGTCAAAATAGCTCTCTTATGTTAGCCAAAGCAATTAAAGATGCTGAGGATTTCTTTTTACACGAAAAGGAAGGCAAGCTTTATAAGTTCTTATTAAACGTCATTGAGAAACCACTGATTGAAAATGTCTTGCGCAAAACTGAAGGGAATCAATTAAGAGCGGCAAAGATTTTGGGAATAAATCGCAATACCCTTCATGCAAAAATTGAGAAATTGAAAATTAACGTAGGAGACTTTAAAAACTTTAGATAATTAGAAAGGAGGAGAGAAGATGAACTTACAAAGGCCAAATGCAAATGATGCGACAAGGACGTTTAACCGTTCCCGGAATGTTGTTCCTGGCTCGGGGATTTGTTCGCGCTGTATTGATGGGTGTAAGGGTGGCTGTGAGGTCTTTAAGGCCTCATTTCGCGGTAGAGAGGTAATATATCCTGGCCCCTTTGGAGATGTCACCGCAGGAGGAGATAAGGACTATCCTGTAGATTATTCACATCTTAATATCCAGGGATATGCATTGGGGGCGAGAGGACTTCCCGAAGGTGTTGAACCCGGTCCTGATACGACGAAATTCCCCGATGTAAATACCGAAACAGAATATGGCTGGGATAGTAAGGTCAAGATGAGTATTCCGATTTTCACTGGAGCACTTGGTTCAACAGAAATAGCCAGAAAGAATTGGGTCCATTTTGCTATCGGGGCTGCCATTTCTGGCATTACTCTGGTTTGTGGCGAGAATGTTTGTGGTATCGACCCCGGGCTCGAACTTGATGAAAACGGAAAGATCAGAAAATCGCCAGATATGGATAGACGTATAGAGACGTATAAAAGGTTTCACCAGGGTTATGGCGAAATATTGGTACAGATGAACGTGGAGGATACGCGCCTGGGGGTAGCAGAGTATGTGAGAAAAAAACATAACCTTGAAACCATAGAATTAAAATGGGGACAAGGGGCTAAATGTATCGGTGGGGAAATAAAAGTTAACGGTTTAGAAAGGGCACTTGAACTTCAAAAGCGTGGCTACATCGTTACCCCGGACCCATCAGTCCACGCCAATCGACAGGCTTTCAAAGATGGCGCCATTAAAGAATTTGAAAGGCATTCTCGCCTGGGGTTTGTTTCTGAAGAGTCGTTTTTAGCTGAAGTTGAGCGATTGAGAGAACTTGGGTTTAAGCGAATAACTCTTAAAACAGGGGCCTACTCAATGAGAGAACTTGCTATGGCTATTAAATATTGCTCGCAAGCTAAAATTGATCTTTTGACCATTGACGGAGCAGCGGGTGGTACGGGAATGAGCCCATGGAGAATGATGGAGGAATGGGGGATTCCCACCTTTTATTTGCAGAGTCTTACCTATGAATTTTGCGAAAGATTGGTAAAGAAAGGTGTGCGTGTACCTGATATTGCCTTTGCCGGCGGTTTTTCTACAGAAGACCATGTATTTAAAGTACTGGCAATGGGAGCGCCGTATATGAAGGCAGTTTGTATGGGCCGCGCTCTGATGATACCAGGAATGGTGGGTAAGAATATCGGCGAATGGATTAAAAATAACGAATTGCCAAAGACGGTGTCCGATTTTGGCAAGACGGAAAAGGAAATCTTTGTCTGTTATGAAGAATTGGCAGATAAATATGGCAAAGATATGAAAGATATTCCCTTAGGTGCTATTGGAGTTTACACTTTCACACAGAAAATTAAGGTTGGTCTGCAACAACTTATGGCGGGAAGTAGAAATTTCAGAATAGGGACCGTTTCCCGAAAAGATCTTATGGCTTTAACCGAAGAGGCAGCGAAAATTTCAGGTATTCCCTATGTGATGGATGCCTATCGCCAGGAAGCAGAAGCAATTCTCGATGGGAAATAAAGTGTCATTACGAACCTGGTTATGGTTAATGAGATAAAAAGAAAGGGAGGTAGTAATTATGGAGAAGAAAAAAGGGTTATGTAGTACATGTGAACATGACAAAGACTGCGCTTTCCCAAGAACGTTTCCTGTCTGGGAGTGTGAAGAGTTCAGTGATTGTGAACCTGAGCCAATGGAGAGAAGAAAGATAAAAAAGATAAAACAGAAGACAGAATAAACAATACCGAATCAATGATCTATGTACAAATTAAAGAAAGCAAAAATAGCATTAGAGGATGGTGCAGTTTTCCAAGGATATCCTTTTGGTGCAAGCGGAGAAACGTATGGAGAAGTAGTCTTTAATACCAGTATGACTGGTTATCAAGAAATCCTTACCGATCCTTCCTATAAAGGCCAAATTGTCACTATGACCTATCCCCTGATTGGAAACTACGGTGTAAATCCAGAGGATATAGAATCAAGGAAGCCTTTTGTTGAAGGGTTTGTGGTTAGAGAATGTAGCCGTATTGCCAGCAACTGGCGCTCACAAAAGACCTTAGACGAATACCTTCAAGAAAATAATATAGTAGGTATAGAAGGTATAGATACTCGAGCCCTTACCCGCCATATACGCCTCCAGGGAGCGATGAAGGCTGTACTTTCCACAGAGGATTTGGATGATAAAAGCCTGGTGAGTAAGGCTAAGTCATCACCGGGTCTCGTGGGAAGAGATTTAGTTAAGGAAGTTACACTGGATAAGGTACAGAATTGCAATGAAGAAGGTAAATACAAAGTTGTAGTTATTGATTGCGGGGTAAAGTGTAATATTTTGCGAGAATTAGTTGATAGGAAATGCTCTGTTATTGTTGTTCCAGCCAAAACTGAAGTTGAACAGATTCTTAGCATGAAGCCAGACGGCATCTTACTTTCTAATGGCCCGGGAGACCCTGCGGGAGTTCCCTATGTGGTAGAGACTGTAAAGAGATTGATTGGCAAATTGCCTATATTTGGAATCTGTTTAGGTCATCAATTGTTGGGATTAGCTTTTGGCGGTAAGACTTATAAACTCAAATTCGGTCATCACGGCGGAAATCATCCTGTCAAAGAATTAAAGTCGGGAAAAATTTCTATTACAGTTCAAAACCATGGATTCTGTGTAGATATAGAGTCTCTGGATAAAAAAGAAATCGAGATAACGCATATTAATCTTAATGATAACACCTTGGAAGGAATGAGGCATAAGAGGCTCCCTATATTTTCAGTGCAATTTCACCCGGAAGCCTCTCCCGGACCTCACGACTCGCAATACTTATTTAAAGAATTTGTTGGTATGATGGAAGAGAACCATGCCTAAAAGAACAGACATCCATAAAATCTTAATTATAGGTTCAGGGCCGATAATAATTAGCCAGGCCTGTGAATTTGATTACTCGGGAACTCAGGCGTGTAAGGCGCTTAAGGAGGAGAGATTTAAGATTGTACTTGTCAATTCAAATCCTGCAACTATAATGACCGACCCGGAAATGGCTGACGCGACGTATATAGAGCCTATAACACCTGAAGTTTTGGAAAAGATTATAGAAAGAGAAAAGCCTGACGCACTTCTTCCCACATTAGGGGGACAGACAGGTTTAAATACTGCGGTAAAGCTCGCAGAAAGAGGCACCCTGGATAAATACAATGTAAAAATGATAGGCGCCAATTATGACGTCATAAAAAAGGCTGAAGACAGAAAATATTTTAAAGAGGCGATGGAAAAAATCGGCTTGGATTTGCCTGAGAGCGCTTTAGCCTATAATATGGAAGAAGCAAGAAAGGCATTGGAAAAAATTGGCTTACCTCTCATTATCAGGCCCAGCTTTACCCTGGGCGGAACAGGTGGCGGCATAGCCAACACAGAAGAAGAATTCGAAAGAATAGCCGACCTGGGCATGAAGAATAGCATGATTAACGAAATCCTTATCGAAGAATCTGTCCAGGGCTGGAAGGAGTATGAACTTGAAGTGATGAGGGATTTAAAAGATAATGTTGTTATTGTCTGTTCTATCGAGAATTTTGACCCAATGGGTATTCACACCGGAGATTCCATAACCGTTGCCCCGGCACAGACTTTAACAGATAAAGAATATCAAAGGATGAGAGATGCTGCTATTGCCATAATAAGGGAGGTTGGCGTAGAAACAGGTGGTTCCAATATTCAGTTTGCAGTCAATCCCAGTGACGGCAGAATGGTTGTAATAGAGATGAATCCGAGGGTATCGCGAAGTTCTGCTCTGGCAAGTAAAGCAACAGGTTTTCCCATAGCTAAATTTGCCGCTAAACTCGCCGTAGGCTATACCCTTGATGAAATAAGAAATGATATTACAAAGGAGACTCCAGCTTCGTTTGAGCCGACCATAGATTACTGCGTTGTTAAGATTCCCAGATTTACGTTTGAGAAATTTCCCGAAGCAAAGGATATTTTAGGAGTCTCTATGAAATCGGTTGGCGAAACAATGGCTATAGGCAGAACATTTAAAGAGGCGCTGCAAAAGGGCTTACGTGGTTTAGAGACTGGCCACTCAGGCCTGGATAATAAGAAAAAACATACAGAAATTCCCTATGACAAGCTTATGCTTAGACTGAAAGAGCCGAATGCCTCAAGGATATTTTTCATCAAGTATGCATTGCAGAAAGGTATGAGCGTAGAAGAGATATCCGAGATTACCAGTATAGATCCCTGGTTTATAAGTAACATAAACGATATCGTAAAATTAGAAAAGGAGATAAAGAAAAAGTATAATGAGAGTAGAAAACTGGGCAGGGAGTTATTAAGACAGGCCAAGCAATATGGTTTTAGTGACAGGCAGATTGCCGGCTTGACTAATTCCGATGAAATTTCGGTTAGGCAGTTAAGAAAGGGAGAAGGAATAGAGGCTACATTTAAACTTGTGGATACCTGCGCAGCAGAATTTGAAGCGTATACTCCGTATTATTATTCCACATATGAGGCAGAAGATGAAACGAGAAAGTCGACGAGAAAAAAGATAATGATATTGGGAGGAGGGCCAAATAGGATAGGCCAGGGGATAGAATTCGACTATTGCTGCTGCCACGCTTCCTTCGCGCTTAAGGAACTGGGCTACGAGACGATTATGGTTAATTCTAACCCTGAGACTGTTTCCACAGATTACGATACTTCTGACAAACTCTATTTTGAACCACTCACATTTGAAGACGTAATGAATATTGTGGACAAAGAAAAACCGGATGGTGTGATAGTTCAATTCGGGGGGCAGACTCCTCTTAACCTTGCAAAGCAGCTTATGGATGCAGGCGTGCCGATAATAGGCACCAGCGTTAAATCGATTGATCGGGCAGAGGACAGGAATAAATTCGCAAGACTGGTAAAGAAGCTCAGGATAAATCAGCCAGCAAATGGCTCTGTCACTTCCCGAGAAGAAGCAAAAAGGATTGCTAAAAAAATCGGGTATCCTGTGCTGGTTAGGCCATCGTATGTATTAGGCGGCAGGGCAATGAGGATAGTTTATGACCAGACAAGCCTTGATGAATTTATGAAAGAAGCTATGGAAATTTCAGAAGAGAGACCGGTCTTAATTGATAAATTTTTGGAAGGCGCTATTGAGGTTGATGTCGACGCTGTCTCTGACGGTGAGTTGACTGTAATAGGTGGTATCATGGAGCACATAGAAGAAGCAGGAGTCCATTCTGGCGATTCAGCCTGCGTTCTTCCTCCCTACACATTAAGCGATGAAATAATCGATACAATACGGGGGCATACCTATGCAATATCAAAAGAATTAAAGGTAAAGGGCCTTTTGAATATACAATTTGCTGTGAAGAGTGATACTGTTTATGTATTGGAGGTTAACCCCCGGGCATCGAGGACAATTCCTTTTGTAAGTAAAGTGACAGGAGTACCTCTGGCAAAGATAGCAGCTAAAATTATGGCTGGTAAAAAATTAAAAGAACTCGGATTTACCGAAGAGAAGTTGGTAAGCCACATTGCTGTTAAAGAGTCAGTCCTTCCATTTTCAAGATTTTCCGGCGTAGATATTATATTGGGTCCCGAAATGAAGTCTACCGGCGAGGTTATGGGCATAGATTCATCTTTTGGGATTGCATTTTATAAATCTCAGGTGGCAGCGGGTACTGCTCTTCCCAGAAGTGGTAAGATATTTATCAGCGTGAAAAATGATGATAAGAGAGACATCGTATTTATCGCCAAAAAACTTTTCGATATAGGTTTTGAGATAATCGCCACAAAAGGGACATCTAAAGTTCTTCGCTCCAATAATATTGGTTCCAGCACAGTTAAAAAGATTAACGAGGGCGGAAAAGAAATATTAGAGTTGATAAGAAGAAACGAGATAGGCCTTATTATAAATACCCCGTCGGGGGAGAGAGGGCAGTCTGACATGAAGCCCATAAGAAGTTTAGCAACAATGCACGGCGTACCGTGTATAACTACTATTCAAGGTGCCCAGGCAGCAGCAAACGGTATAGAGTCGATGTTAAAAGGCGATTTCTTGGTTAAGTCTATACAGGAATATAACAGGATATAGAGATGGGTAGGGATGGGATAGCAATTCTGGATTTCGGCTCACAATATACGCACCTTATTGCGCGGCGCATAAGAGAGTGTGGTGTATATTCTGAGATAGTCTCTTATGATATTGAGGCAAGCAAACTTTTAGATAAAGGGGTAAAAGGTATTATTTTATCCGGTGGGCCAGCCAGTGTTATGGCGAGAAAAAGCCCTGTATGCGATAAGAACATTTTTAATATAGGTCTTCCTGTGCTGGGCATATGTTATGGAGCCCAGCTTATGGCTAAGATTTTAGGCGGTAAAGTTTCTAAAGCTGGCGCAAGAGAATATGGCAAGGCAACCCTTAAGGTTAAGTCAAGAGAAAACCTGTTTAAGGGTCTGGCTGCAAAAGAGATAGTATGGATGAGTCACGGAGATAAGATTACAGCTTTGCCTTCTGGTTTCAGGATAATCGGCTCAACTGACAATTGCCTCGCCGCAGCAATGGAAAGTAGAGATAAAACATTTTATGGAGTACAGTTTCATCCCGAGGTAGTACATACGCCAAAAGGCAGGATGATTTTAAAGAATTTTATTTTTGATATAGCAGACAGCAAACCTGGTTGGAATATGCGCTCATTTGTTAAAGACACGATAAAAGCAATTAGAAATGGAGTAGGCAGGGAGAAAGTGCTCTGTGCATTTAGCGGAGGCGTTGATTCTTCGGTTTTAGCTACACTGCTTCATAGAGCAATTGGCAAGAATTCGATAGCAATATTTATTGATAATGGCTTACTAAGAAAGGATGAAGCAAGACTTGTTAAGGAAAGATTTAAGAGACATTACCGTATGAATATAAAAGTTGTTGATGCGAAGGATATTTTCTTAAATGGTTTAAAGGGTGTTAAAAACCCTGAAACCAAGCGCAAGATAATCGGAGGATTATTTGTAAAAGTTTTTGAGAGAGAAGCAAAAAGATTAGGAAAGAAGATAAAATTTTTTGCTCAAGGCACACTATATCCTGACGTGATTGAATCCCGCTCTGCCCTGGGAGGCCCTTCGGCAACTATAAAGACGCATCATAATGTGGGAGGCTTGCCACCGCATTTAAAGTTTGAGTTGATTGAACCGCTCAAGGAGTTATTTAAAGATGAAGTTAGGCTTGTGGGCAAAGAACTGGGTTTGCCTTTAGACATTATTTATCGGCAACCTTTTCCCGGCCCGGGACTTGCTGTCCGGGTAATAGGCGCTATAACGCAAGAGAGATTGAATATCCTTCGTGAAGCAGACCGGATTCTAATTGATGAGGTGAAACGTTCCGGGTTCTATCGCAAACTCTGGCAATCTTTCTGTGTTCTGCTTCCTATAAAAACAGTAGGAGTTATGGGAGACGAAAGGACTTATGAGAATGTTCTGGCTATAAGGGCAGTTACCAGTGAGGATGCAATGACAGCCCACTGGGCAAAATTACCTTATCAATTATTAGAAAGGGTCTCCCAGCGTATTATAAATGAGGTTAAAGGAATAAATCGCGTGGTATATGATATTTCTTCTAAACCGCCGAGTACAATTGAATGGGAGTGAAATAAAAATGTTAGAGGTAGAAGTTTATATTACTTTGAAACAGACCGTAGCAGATCCTCAGGGTTTGACCGTTAAGCATGCATTAGAATCTTTAGGTTATAAAGAAGTGGGAGATGTACGCATAGGGAAATTGATTAGTCTTAGACTGAATGTTGATAACAAAGAAGTTGCGGAACAGAAACTGAATGAGATGTGCAAAAAACTTTTGGCTAACCCTATAATCGAAGACTATAGGTTTGAAATAAGAGGATAGTAAGATGAAGTTTGGCGTTGTAGTTTTTCCAGGCTCAAATTGTGACCAGGACTGTTTCTATGTAGTCAAGGATGTGTTAAAGCAGCCGGTCGAATACATCTGGCATAAAGAGACGAAATTGGACAGTTTTGATTGTATTGTATTGCCGGGAGGTTTTAGCTATGGAGATTACTTGAGGACAGGCGCAATAGCGAGATTTTCTCCAGTAATGGATGCAATTATCGATTTTGCTGAAAAGGACGGCGTAGTTATGGGTATCTGCAATGGCTTCCAGATTTTACTTGAGGCAGGACTTTTACCCGGGGCAATGTTAAGGAATGCAAATCTTCATTTTATTTGTAAATATGTATATATAAAAACAGAAAATACGAACACGCCTTTCACAAATCTTTGCAACAAGAATCAGGTCTTAAAGATTCCCATAGCCCACAATGAAGGTAACTACTATATTGATGAACAGGGTTTGAAAAATTTAGAAAAGAATGGACAGATTGCCTTCCGCTATTGTCGTGGAGAAGGAATTGGGGACAAAGATTTCAATCCTAACGGCGCTTTAGCTAATATCGCCGGAGTTACTAATAAAGAAGGCAATGTTTTAGGGATGATGCCGCATCCGGAAAGATGCTCGGAGCAAGAATTAGGTTCTGAGGATGGATTTTTGATTTTTAAATCAATAGCTGGGTGGTTGAACAAAAGAGGTTAAGATGGTAGAGCCCGGAGTCTGGCGCAGTCTTGGTTTAAAAGATGAGGAGTACCAGAAGATTCTGGAGATATTGGGACGCGAACCTTCTCCCACGGAACTGGCTATGTTTTCCGTGGAGTGGTCCGAACATTGCGGATATCCGCGCTCCCGTAATTTGTTAAAGCTTTTGCCTAAGAGCGGCAAATATCAGACTTTAATAGGAGAAGATTCGGGTGGAATCATTGTTGATGATTTGGCAATAGTTTTTAAGATGGAAAGTCACAATCATCCATCACAGGTCGAGCCAAAACAGGGAGCCGCTACAGGTGTGGGAGGAATAATAAGAGATATATTTACGGCCGGAGCAAGGCCAATAGCATCTTTGAATTCTTTGCGCTTCGGACCGTTGTCGGAGCCGTATAATAGGTATCTTTTAAGAGGCGTGGTTGACGGGATTCAATTCTATGGCAATTGTATAGGTGTGCCCACTGTAGGTGGTGAGATATATTTTGACGAAAGCTATAGTGGCAACTGTCTGGTCAATGCGATGAGTATCGGCATTGCCGACAAGAATAGATTAGCCAGAGCCCGTGCTACAGGAAGTGAGAATTCCATTATGTATGTGGGAGCAAGTACCGGAAGAGATGGTATTGGGGGCTGTAGCGTATTAGCTTCCCAGGAATTTAAGGAGAATGAAGAGAAAAGGCCCACTGTCCAGATTGGAGACCCTTTCACTGAAAAGTGTCTGATTGAGGCCACACTGGAAGCTATAGCTACAGGTCATATCGTGGGAATTAAGGACATGGGGGCAGCAGGTCTTACCTGCTCAACCAGCGAGATGGCATCCGTTGGTGATTCGGGAATGGAGATAGAATTGAAGTATGTTCCCAGAAGAGAAGCCGACATGAAACCGTGGGAAGTGATGATGTCGGAGTCACAGGAGAGAATGCTTGTCTGCGTGAAGAAAGGCAAAGAAAAAGAGGTGGAAAATATTTTTTCGAAGTGGGATTTAAATGCTACAATTATTGGTAAAGTTACTGATGGCGGTTTAGTGCGCATCAAAGATGAGGGAAAAGTTGTAGCAGAGATAAAGGCTCATTTCTTGACACAGCCACCTCGTTATGATATGCCTTTTAAAAAGCCGAATTATCTGGATGAGTTAAACAGAGTTGATTTAAGCAAAATTCCCGAACCTGATAATTACAATCAAGTTCTAATTAAGCTTTTAAATTCCCCCGTAATCTGCAGCAAAAATTGGGTTTACCGGCAATATGACCACATGGTTCAAACTAACACTGTAGTCTTACCCGGCTCTGATGCTGCGGTACTAAGGCTAAAAGGAAGTAATAAAGCCATAGCTGCCACTACTGATTGTAATAGCCGTTATTGTTACTTAAACCCATATAAGGGCGCCCAGATTGCAATAGCAGAGGCAGCCAGGAATCTTGTATGTTCCGGCGCAGAACCGGCAGCAGTAACCGACTGTCTTAACTTTGGCGACCCTGAAAAACCGGATAGGTTCTGGCAGTTTAAGAATTGTGTACAAGGTATAGCCGATGCCTGCAGATTTTTTAATATCCCGGTGGTCAGTGGCAATGTCTCTTTTTATAATGAGAGTGCCAGAGGTCCAATCTATCCCACTCCCACAATTGGTATGATTGGAATTATCAATGATGCAAGACGAACTTGCACCCAATATTTTAAAAAAGAAAACGATATAATTATTCTTTTAGGAACTTGTAAAGAAGAACTGGGCGGTAGCGAGTATTTAAAAGAGGTGCACGGCCAGATTAAAGGGGATGCTCCTGATTTGCATCTGCAAACGGAGCAGGCGGTACAGTCTACAGCATTGGAAGCTATCAGGAAAGGACTGGTCAATTCCGCACACGATTGTTCTGAAGGAGGGCTGGCAGTTGCATTGGCTGAGTGTTGCATTTCAAATGAGGAAAATATGACGGGAGCGGTTATTGATAATTTAAATTTTACTGGTAGAAAAGATACTATTCTCTTTGGTGAAACCCAATCGAGGATTATTCTTTCTTGCAGAAAAGAATCTGTCAAAAAAATTAGAGATATCGCCAAAAAGTTTGGTTCGCCATTTCAAACAATCGGTAAGGTCAGCGGCAACAAATTTAAGATATTGGATGGCAAAAAGATTTTGATAGATTTACCTTTAAGGGAGATACATCATAAATGGGTAAATTCGTTGCAATCATTGATTATGGTTTAGGTAACTTACGCAGTGTGGACAAAGCCATAGAAGCTGTTGGTGCAAGGCCCAGAGTTACCAGTGAGCCTGAAGATATAGCGGAAGCTTCTGCAATCGTTTTGCCGGGAGTGGGTGCGTTCAAGCGGGCTATGGATAATCTTGCAAGGCTTAAAGTTATTCCCGCTATTCTGAATGCAATCAAAGAAGGCAAGCCCTTTATGGGAATCTGCCTGGGCTTACAAATATTATTTACCGAGAGCGAAGAACATGGAGTTCATAAAGGTTTAGATGTGATAAAAGGCAGGGTAAAGAAATTTTCCGCCTCGGTGAAGATCCCTCATATGGGATGGAACCAGATAAAAATGCAAAATAGAAAATTAAAAATTTTTACAGGAATACCGGAGGGAAGCTATTTTTACTTTGTCCATTCATATTATGTTGAACCAGAAGATAGAAAAACTGTAGTGACCACCACAGAATATGGCGGAGAATTTGTTTCAACAGTAAATAAGAACAATGTTTGGGGCGTACAATTTCATCCGGAAAAGAGTGAAAGACTGGGCTTGAAGGTTCTGGAGAATTTTTTGCACGATGTTAGCTAAAAGGATTATACCTTGTTTAGATGTTAAGGCAGGCAGGGTCGTGAAAGGAATTAATTTCTTAAACTTAAAGGATGCCGGAGACCCTGTAGAGAGTGCCTCTATATATTCCCGGGAAAGTGCTGATGAGTTGGTGTTCCTGGATATCACTGCCAGTATAGAAAAACGCAGGGCAATTTTGGAAGTAGTGAAAAAGACAGCTGAGCATGTGTTTATTCCGTTAACTGTGGGAGGAGGAATAAGAAACTTAGAAGATATTCGCACCTTACTTAAGTGTGGAGCGGATAAGGTTTCGATTAATACCGCAGCAGTAGAAAACCCTCACTTAGTTAAAGAAGCGTCAGAAGAATTCGGAAACCAGTGCATTGTGGTGGCGATAGATGCTAAAAGAGAAGACAAATCGCATTGGCAGGTTTATACTTATGGAGGCACCAAGCCTACAGGTATGGATGTTCTGGATTGGGCAAAAAAAGTTGCCGACTCAGGTGCGGGAGAGATTCTTCTCACCAGTATGGATAGAGATGGGACTAAGGACGGATATGATTTAGAGTTGACCAGATTAGTATCAGAAGCAGTAAATATACCTGTGATTGCTTCCGGAGGGGCAGGAAATTTAGACCATCTTTATCAGGCTTTAACCGGGGGCAAAGCCGACGCTGTGCTTGCAGCTTCTATTTTTCACTACGGAGAATATTCAATTAAAGAAACCAAACGATATCTAAAAAATAAAGGTGTTCCGGTAAGGATATAATCTATGTGTGGAATATTTGGAGTTATTGGCCATAAAGATGCAGCAAGACTTACTTATCTAGGTCTTTATGCACTCCAGCATCGCGGTGAAGAAAGCGCAGGCATAGTCACTTTTGACGGCAAGAATGTTACACAGCATAAGGACTTAGGACTGGTAGGCGATGTGTTTGATGAAAGAATCATAAGGTCTTTACACGGAGATTTAGCCGTTGGTCACGTGAGATATTCAACTACTGGCTCAAGCCTGGCAAAAAATATTCAGCCATTTCTGGTAAAACATAAAAAGAGCCACATTGCTATCGCTCATAACGGCAATCTTACCAACACGGTAAAGTTACACACGGCTTTAGAAGAAAAAGGGTCTATCTTTCAGACTTCAATGGACTCTGAAATAATAGTCCATTTGTTAGCTAAGGCAGAAGACAAGAGTTACAGAAATAGAGTTATTGAAGCACTGTCGCAGATTGAGGGCGCCTATTCATTTGTGTTGATGCTGAATGATACATTGGTTGGCGCCAGAGACCCTTTTGGCTGGAGGCCCCTATGTATTGGTAGATTAGATGGCGCTTATGTTTTATCAAGTGAAACCTGTGCCCTGGATTTGATTCAGGCTAAATATGTCAGAGAGGTTGAACCCGGAGAAGTTGTATTTATTAACAAGAACGGATTAGAGTCGATAAAGGCCTTTTCCCAGGATAAACATTCTTTATGTATCTTTGAATACATATATTTTGCCAGGCCTGATAGCAACATATTCGGCAAGAATGTGTATTTGACTCGCAAACAATTAGGCAGGCAATTGGCGCGTGAATATCCGGCAGATTGCGACCTGGTTATGCCTATTCCTGATTCAGGAAATTACGCTGCTGTTGGCTTTGCCGAAGAATCCGGGATACTATATGAGATAGGTATGATAAGGAACCACTATATTGGCAGAACTTTTATTCAACCATCTCAATTTATTAGAGATTTTAGAGTGAAGGTTAAACTAAATCCTATAAAAGATGTCCTCAAGGGTAAGCGCATAGCTATTATAGAAGATTCCATTGTTAGAGGCACAACAAGCCGGGCGAGAGTAAAGACATTATGGGAAGCAGGTGCGAAAGAGGTGCACATGCGCATTAGCTGTCCACCGCTTAGGTTCCCGTGTTTTTACGGAATCGACTTTCCCACCAAGAAAGAATTGATTGCCTCGCGTCACAGTATAGAGTGGGTCAGAGATTTTATCGGAGTAGATACATTAAAATATCTAAGTAAAGAAGGTATGCTTGAGTCTATGCCTTTACCAAGTCGCGAATTTTGTACAGCATGCTTTGATGGGATTTATCCCATCAAGCCTTGCAGAAAAATGTCAAAGACTATTTTGGAGAGAAGTTGAATATGCCTAAGCAAAACCATTGCCTCAGCATCTATTAGCCCCTAAATATTATTAAATTTCTCACCAAAACCCGTAAATTCCCTTCCCGAAAATCTAATCTCGCCATCCATGATGTGTAGGTTTGATGAGCTTGCCTTGAGTTTAATAGGGAATTCCCCCTTCAAAACTACATTAAAATTCCGTTGACATTTAACAAGAGGTAAGGTATTATAAGAAAAAGGAGCGGTGGTGAAATGATATGACAAGAAAAGAGAAAAATTTTTTAACGGGTACTTTGTTGACCGGTCCGGGTATTTTCTTCGGGGAATAAGCCGGTAAGGTAATTAAGTAAGATGTCCCCTAAATAACCGATTTAATGAATCTTTTGAATTTTTTTAGACAGCTACTTTGTTGCCGTAAAATAAATTGGGATTGATTGAAAATAAATAATAAAGTAAGATTTAACCAGCGCTGTATTATTACATGGGGAGGTAATGTGAAGAAAGTTTGGGTTATTTTTTCTCTCGTTTTTATTGGGTTATTTCTTGCTTCTGTATTTGGAGGGAAGCCGCGGGATATATCAGCTGATGGCGGGGTAGGCACAGAGGCGCAAGATCACGAAGTAACCAATGAGATGCTCCAGTTTACTGCCGGGGGGCATGTTCTTGGGTTCCGGAAGGGCGAGATGTTCGTTGCATCCGGTGACCATGCCTTGAAGATCGAGTTTGTGGGCGCGCGGGCTGTTTCTCCTGTAGAAGAAGTGTCACAGGATGCGGGGGATAGCCGCCAGGCCGCTAAACCGCTGGAGAAAGTGTCCTACAGAAATCTATGGGGTGGAGTCACCCTGGTGTATGAGAAGCACAGTTCCGGCCTCCTCGAAAGCACATATTTTATTCAACCTGCGGGAGACGGTGCGGCTAATCCCGTGGAGCATATCCGCCTCCGCTACAATGTGCCTGTTAAGGTGGAGGAGAGCGGGAGCCTGCTTTTTAGTTTTGAGACGGGTCAGATGAAAGAGTCGAGGCCCGTTGCCTGGCAGGAGATTAGAGGTGAGAGAGTTCCTGTGGAAGTATCCTTCCGCGTATTGGAGGAGAAGGAAGTGGGATTCAGTGTAGGATTTTATGACCCCGAATTTCCACTGGTGATAGACCCTGTTTTAACCTGGAACACATTCATGGGATGTGGAACTGGTGACGGCGGCAGCGGCATAGCGGTTGATACGAGCGGGAATGTGTATGTAGCGGGTACGAGTGCTGCCACCTGGGGAACGCCTGAGAATCCCTACGCCGGGAATCTTGATGCCTTTGCCGCGAAGCTGAACAGCAGCGGAGTCCGTCTGTGGAACACGTTCATGGGAAGTGGACTTAGTGACGAAGGCTACGGCATAGCGGTAGATACGAGCGGGAATGTTTATGTGACGGGTAGTAGTAATGCCACCTGGGGAACGCCCAAGAATGCCTACGCGGGAAATTGGGATGCCTTTGCCGCGAAGCTGAACAGCAGTGGAGTCCGTCAGTGGAACACATTCATGGGATCTGTAGGTGGTGACTACGGCCGAGGCATAGCGGTTGATACGAGCGGGAATGTCTATGTGACGGGTAATAGCCAAGATACCTGGGGAGCGCCTGTGAATCCACATGTAGGCGCCTTATGGCATGAAGCCTTTGCCGCGAAATTAAGCGGAAGCGACGGAGATCTGATCTGGAACACATTCATGGGAGCAGCAGGAAGCGAGGAGGTTGGCTACGGCATAGCGGTTGATACGAGCGGGAATGTCTATGTGACAGGCTGGAGTAATGCCACATGGGGAACGCCTGTGAATGCCTACGCCGGAAATTATGATGCCTTTGCCGCAAAGCTGAACAGCAGCGGAGTTCGTCTGTGGAACACATTCATGGGAAGTGGAACTGATGATAAAGGCTACGGCATAGCGGTTGATACGAGCGGGAATGTGTATGTGGCGGGTTATAGCGGGGCCACCTGGGGAACGCCTGAGAATCCCTACGCCGGGAATCTTGATGCCTTTGCCGCGAAGCTGAACAGCAGTGGAGTCCGTCAGTGGAACACCTTCATGGGCTCGGGAAGTGAAGATCGTGGCTACGGCATAGCGGTTGATACGAGCGGGAATGTCTATGTGACAGGCTGGAGTAATGGCACATGGGGAACGCCTGAGAATCCCTACGCCGGAAGTTCTGATGCCTTTGCCGCAAAGCTGGACATCAATGGCAACCGCCTGGCGAACACATTCATGGGCTCGGCAGGATATGATCAGGCCAAAGATATAGCAGTTGATACAAGCGGGAATGTCTATGTGACGGGTGATAGCGCTGCCACCTGGGGAACGCCTGAGAATGCCTACGCCGGGAATACTGATGCCTTTGCCGTAAAACTG
>Ga0307380_10001693_pt1 | contig 32067 bp, 28 predicted proteins | sample UN3MG_FD_202239 | JGI IMG/M metagenome (GOLD analysis project Ga0307380, IMG submission 202239) | Soil microbial communities from Risofladan, Vaasa, Finland - UN-3 | ecosystem: Environmental > Terrestrial > Soil > Coastal area > Acid sulfate soil | place: Finland: Risofladan, Vaasa | collected...
CTGCAGGAAGCGATAGGCCCCGTCCACCCCGCCGGCGGTCCACTCGATGTCGCGTTCCGGCGGTGTGTCCGACAGCATGAACCAACGCGCCGTATCGGCGCCGAACGTGCCGATGATGCTGTCCGGGTCGACCACGTTCTTCTTCGACTTCGACATGGATTCGACCGGCCCGACCGTGATCGGCTCGGCCGTCTCCACATGCACCGCCTTGCCGTCGCGAAGCGTCACTCCGCCGGGCAGGACCCATTTTCCCGCTGTGTCCTTATAGGTCTCGTGCGTCACCATGCCTTGGGTGAACAACCCTCGGAACGGCTCGTCCACCGCGACATGACCGCATCTGTGCATGGCCCGCGTGAAAAATCGCGAATAGAGCAGATGCAGGATCGCGTGCTCGACGCCGCCGATATACTGGTCGACCGGCAGCCAATAATCGACCGCGCCGGTATCGGTCGGAACGTTCGACCGCGGTGAGCAGAAGCGCGCGAAATACCAAGACGAATCCACGAACGTGTCCATGGTGTCCGTCTCGCGGACGGCCGGCGCGCCGCATTTGGGGCAGGCGACATGCTTCCAGGTCGGATGCCGGTCGAGCGGGTTGCCGGGCACGTCGAAGCTCACGTCGTCGGGCAGTTGCACCGGCAGATCCGCCGCCGGCACCGGCACGATGCCGCACGCCGCGCAATGGATCATGGGGATAGGACAACCCCAATAGCGCTGGCGTGAGATGCCCCAGTCGCGCAAGCGGAACTCGGTCTTGCGCACCCCTTGCGGGGCGCCGGCCACGCGCCGCGCGGCAAGCCGCTCCGCCATGGCGTTCTTGGCGTCGGCGACGCTCAGCCCATCGAGAAAATCTGAATTGATGAGCACGCCGTCGCCGGTATAGGGCTCGTCGCCGATCGTGAAGGTCGCCGCGTCCTCGCCCGGGGGCAACACCACCGGCAGCACGGGACGCCCATAGGTCCGGGCGAATTCCAGGTCGCGCTGATCGTGCGCCGGACACCCGAAGATGGCGCCGGTGCCATACTCCATCAAAATGAAATTGGCGATGTAGACAGGAAGCTCGGCGCCTTCGGTCATCGGATGGGCGACGCGCACGCCCGTATCGAAGCCCTTCTTCTCCAGCGTCTCGAATTCGGCTGCGCTGGTGCCGTGATGATGGCACTCATCGATGAAGGCCTGCGCGTCCGCGTTGGTCGCGGCGATGGCGCGCGCCAATTTGTGGTCCGGCGCGATGGCCATGAAGGCGGCGCCGAACAGCGTGTCCGGCCGCGTGGTGAACACCTCCAGAATATCGTGGCCGGACGGCGCGGTGCCGCCCACCGTCTCGAAGCGGATGAGAAGCCCCTCCGAACGCCCGATCCAGTTCGCCTGCATCAGGCGCACTTTCTCCGGCCAGCGGTCGAGGTCTCCGAGCGCATCGAGCAGGTCTTGCGCGTAGTCGGTGATCGTGAACACCCATTCGGGCTGCTCGCGCTGTTCGACCAGCGCACCGGAGCGCCAGCCGCGGCCGTCGATCACCTGCTCGTTGGCGAGCACGGTGTTGTCGACCGGGTCCCAATTCACTTTGCGCGTCTTGCGGTTCACGAGGCCGGCCGCGAGCATGTCTAGAAACAGCTTTTGCTGCTGGTGGTAATATTCCACATCGCAGGTGGCGAGCTCGCGCGACCAGTCCAGCGACAGCCCCATGGACTTCAGCTGGCCGCGCATGGTGGCGATGTTGTCGTAGGTCCATTTGGCGGGATGGACGCCGCGCTCGATGGCAGCGTTCTCGGCCGGCAGGCCAAAGGCATCCCAGCCCATGGGGTGGAGCACGTTATGCCCCTTGGCGCGCATGGTGCGGGCGACCACGTCCCCCATGGTGTAGTTCCGCACATGGCCCATATGGATGCGGCCCGACGGATACGGGAACATCTCTAGAACATAGTATTTCGGCCGCGAGTCCGCCTCGCTTGCCTGGAAGATGCCCTTTTCCTCCCAGGCGGCCTGCCAATGCTTCTCGCGTTTCGGCGCGTCGTAGCGGTCCGCGGCCATTCGTTCTATCCATCCCGTCAATCGATTTCGGCGCGGCAATCGAACCCAAATGCCCCAAAGGGTCAAGCGGTGCGAAAAATCGCGCGTTGCCGGAAGAGCACCATCGGATCAAACTTGCCTGCTAGGTACCCCTGATGAGCGCGGAACACCACTCTGCCACTGAGATTCCAGCGCGCTTGCGCCTGGTCCGGGAGGAGATCGCGCTGGCGGCGGAAGCGGCCGGCCGCGATCCCAGTGCGGTCAATCTTGTCGCTGTGAGCAAGACGGTGCCCGCGGCGGTCATCCAGGAAGCCATCGAAGCGGGCCAGCGCGTGTTCGGCGAGAATCGGGTGCAGGAGGCGCACACCAAGTGGCCGGCGCTAAAAGCGCTTCACCCCGATATCGAACTCCATCTCATCGGCCCGCTCCAGTCCAATAAAGTGCGTGAGGCTGTCGAACTGTTCGACCTCATCGAGACTCTCGACAGGCCGAAGCTGGCGCGCGCCTTGGCCGAGGAGATGGAACGGCAGGACAAACGCCCGCGCCTCTTCGTGCAGGTCAATACCGGCGAAGAAGCGCAGAAGGCGGGCGTCGCCCCGGAAGAGACGGCCGCCTTCGTGGCGCTGTGCCGCGAGACGTTCAATCTCGAGATCGGCGGGCTCATGTGCATTCCGCCCTACGATGAAGAGCCGGCGATGCATTTCGCATTGCTGGCCAAGCTGGCCGAAGACCTCGGGCTCGATGCGTTGAGCATGGGCATGAGCGGCGACTTCACCAAAGCGATCGCGTTCGGGGCGACCTATGTGCGCGTCGGTACGGCCATCTTCGGCGCGCGCGTGCTGCTCGACTAGCGCATGACGACGACGTCGGTGCCGCGCCTGATATCGGCGAGCACCGCGTTGAGATCGCGGCGGGACAGGGCGATGCAGCCTTCGGTCGGCGTGTAGCCTGGTCGCGCCAAATGCATAAAGATGGCGCTGCCTTTGCCTCTCACGCGCGGCCGGTCGTTGTAGCCGAGCACCAGGACAAGGTCGTAGAGATCGTCACGGCGCATCAGCCCCTCGGCGCTGCGTGATGACGGCAATGTGATGAGCCGGTTGTAGTTCCGGTCGGTGGGATCGTCGCACCAGCCGTCGGTCTTGCGAATGGCGCGCACCGGCAGGAATGTCCGTGGTCGCGGGCACCGGTCCGGCCGGTATAGAACGAGGCGGACGGCAAAGCGCCCGAGCGGTGTGCCCCCGTCCCCCTCCACTTTCAGGGCGCGAACGCTGCCTCGGCCGATAGCCGCCATCCGCACACCATGGGAAAGCTGCGCCCGCGCCTGGCAGGGCCGCCCTGGCGCACGCCGGACCACGACTGGGCGAGGCCGCTTAACCCTCATGTCCAATAGCCTTTTTGCCTCGTGACGATGCGTTCGACATGCTTGTCGCCGGGCCAAGCCCCCCTTACAACCCTCAAGGAGCAAGCCCTAGGACTTGGTAAAAGGATCTGGGCAGAAAGACTTGGCCACAAGGACCCGCCAATGAGCAATGCGCGCAAGATTCTCATCATCGACGATGACGATGAGCTTCGCGAGTCTTTGAGCGAGCAGCTGTCTCTGCACGAGGAATTCGAGACAGAGCTTGCCGCCACGGCGCAGGAGGGGCTGAAGCTTGCCCGCAGCGGTCACGTGGATCTCGTGCTGCTCGATGTCGGTTTGCCCGATCTCGACGGGCGCGAGGCCTGCAAGCTTCTGCGGCGCGGCGGCTTCAAGGGCCCGGTCATCATGCTGACCGCCCAGAGCTCCGATTCCGACACCATCCTCGGGCTGGAGTCTGGTGCCAATGACTATGTGACCAAACCGTTCCGTCTCGGCGTGTTGCTCGCCCGCCTCCGCGCCCAGCTGAGGCAGCACGAGCAGAGCGAGGACGCGGTCTTCACCATCGGTCCGTACACCTTCAAGCCGGCGGCGAAGCTGCTGCTGGATGCCGGCGGCAGCAAGATCAGGCTCACCGAGAAAGAGACTTCGATCCTCAAATATCTCTATCGGTCCGGCGAGCGGGTCGTGACCCGCGACGTCTTGCTGCACGAAGTCTGGGGCTATAACGCCGGCGTCACCACGCACACGTTGGAGACCCACATCTATCGCCTGCGTCAGAAGATCGAGAAGGATCCCTCCCAGGCCGAACTTCTGATCACCGAGACCGGCGGCTACAAGCTCGTCCCCTAATCGATCTCGAAATCGGCGATGACCGGCACATGGTCTGAGGTGCGCTCCCAGTCGCGCGCCTCGTCGATTACGCTCATCGAGGTCGCGGCGCCGTCGAGCGCCGGCGTGGTCCAGATATGGTCGAGGCGGCGCCCCCGGTTCGAGGCGCGCCAGTCGCGGTTGCGATAACTCCACCAAGTGAACAGTGTTTTCTCGGGCGAGACATGGCGCCGCATCACGTCGATCCAGTCATGAGAGGCGCGCACCTGCTCCAGCCGCTCGGTCTCCGGCGGCGTATGGCTCACCACTTTCAGCAGTTGCTTGTGCGACCAGACATCGGTCGGCAGCGGCGCCACGTTGAGATCGCCGACCAGGATCATGCGGTTCTTGGCCTTGGTCCGGTGGCCGCCGAACCAGCCTGTCATGGCGTCCAGAAAATCGAGCTTATGCTGGAATTTGTCGTTGATTGCGGGGTCGGGGACGTCGCCGCCGGCTGGCACATAGAGGTTGTGCACGACCAGGGGTTTGAGCCCGGCGCCGGCGCCGTCGAGTGCGATCGCCAGATGGCGCGCATGGCCGCGGCCGCAAATGTCGCGGCGCTCGGCTAGCTTAAATGGCAGTCGCGAAAGCGTGGCGACCCCGTGATAGCCCTTCTGCCCGTTGACCGCGATATGACGAAATCCCAGCGCTTGCAGCGCCTGCAGCGGGAACTGCCCCTCCTCGCATTTGATCTCTTGCAGGCACAGCACGTCGGGCTGGTAGGCGCGTACGAAGCGCTCGACCAGGTCGAGCCTGATCCTGACCGAGTTGATATTCCAAGTGGCGAGCCGAAAGCGCATGGGCTGGATATGGCGCAAAGCACGCGGCAAGCAAGCGCTTGCACGCAAGTTCGGCGGGTTATGCCGGTATTTAACAGAGCTAGAAAAGGGAAAGAGGGCCAGAAAAGAGAAAGGCGCCCAACCGCTGCGCGTGGTTGGGCGCCAGAAGCGCGTTTTGTCTCGCGCGCGTGCCGGGAGGGAAGCCGGCACGAGCAAGACCACATCTTCGGCTAGACGGGGGGCACTACCGATGAATGCGATGTGGTCCGCTTCTGACGCATCAAATATGTAGATCGCCGGGCGATTTCAACGTCCTTCGTCTGGAAAATTTAACGAGGCGTAAACAGGCCCGGGCAGAAAGTGTAAGTCATTGATTATTAGACTATTTTATAGGGCCCTGATCCCGGTCCCTGACCCCTATTGGAAGGGTCCGAATTTGTCCTTTGGCTTGAAAAAGTCGGCAGCCACTTTCCGCCCCGCGACCATGTCGTTCACGGTCACCCGCGTGCTCAGTCCCTGAGCGTCGGTGATCAACCACTCCCTCAACTCGAGGTCCGGATTCGTCTCGAAGGAAAGCTTGATGCGGCCCGCCGCGTCGCCGCCCCGGTCTTCGAGGGAAATCGCCAAGCCACCCTCCTCGCGCTCGACGCCGACGATCCGCGCATCCCGGCCGAGATCGACATTATCCGCAAGCAGGAGCCGGAACGGCGTCGACTTGATGGGATATTTCTCGACCGTCTTCAGGTCAGAGTCCTCGATGGCCAGCGAATAGCCATCGGCGACGATGCGCAGCGCGCTTGGCGGCGCATAGTCGAACCGGATCTTGCCGGGACGCAGCACGTAAAAGCGGCCAGAGGAGCGCTTGTTGCTGGGATCAGTCTGTTCGAAGCGCCCTTGCAGATTGGTGATCCCGTTGAAATACGCATTGATGCGCTCGACGGCCTCCGCCTGCTCCGCGCCGATCAATGGCGTGGGTGCATCTGTGGCCTCGACCGCCGCTTCCCAGCTGGCGCCCTCGTCGATAGCCGACGGGGTGATCTCGCCAACCGGCGCGCCGTCGCCCTCAGGTACGACGTCCTGCCCGAGGGACGGGCGCAACGCGTCCTCCGGCGGACCGCCGCTCTGATCCTTGGAGCCGGGGGTCACGACCGTCTTCGGCACGGAGGTCGCGCCGTCTTCGGCGAACGCGAACCCCACCGTGAGCCCAAAGGCGAAAGGCAGACCTAAGAGGAACCCGGTCGTTCTGCGGCTTGTCATTAACCCCCCTCCGTGGCGAGCACGGCTCAGGACCAAGTGATCATTGGATAGATGATTCCGCCAAATCTGGTCAACTTCTTGGCGGCGGCAGGTTCTTTGCTACGACAAGTCTAGCACCCTAATAGGGCGACTCGACCTCGTCGCTACCGACCAGAATGTCGCGCTTCCCGGCGTGATTGGCGGGCCCGATCAGGCCCTCATTCTCCATGCGCTCGATCAAGGTCGCGGCGCGATTATAGCCAATGCCAAGCCGGCGCTGCACGTAGCTTGTGGAGACTTTGCGGTCCCGCAGCACCAGGGCCACGGCCTGATCGTAGAGCTCGTCACCGCTGTCGCCGTACTCCGAGGTGCCCTCGCAGTCCTCGTCCTCGTTCTCGGCTTCGTCAGTGACCGCGTCGAGATAGGCCGGGACGCCCTGCTTCTTGAGGTGCCGCACGATCTTCTCGACTTCCTCGTCGGCGACGAAGGGTCCATGCACGCGAATGATGCGGCCGCCGCCGGCCATGTAGAGCATGTCGCCCTGACCCAGCAATTGCTCGGCGCCTTGCTCGCCGAGAATCGTGCGGCTGTCGATCTTGGAGGTGACCTGGAAGCTGACGCGCGTCGGGAAATTCGCCTTGATGGTGCCGGTGATCACGTCGACACTCGGCCGCTGCGTGGCGGTGATGAGGTGGATGCCCGCTGCGCGCGCCATCTGCGCCAGGCGCTGCACCGCGGCCTCGATGTCCTTGCCCGCGACCATCATGAGGTCGGCCATCTCGTCGACGATGACGACGATATAGGGCATGGCCTCGTAGTCCATCTCCTCTTGTTCGTAGATGGCGCGGCCGGTCGAGCGGTCGAAGCCGGTCTGCACGGTGCGCGTCAGCACCTCCCCCTTGGCCTCGGCTTGCAGAACGCGGGCGTTGTAGCCCTTGATGTCGCGCACGCCGAGCTTGGACATGCGCTTGTAGCGCTCCTCCATCTCGCGCACGGTCCATTTGAGCGCGACCACCGCCTTCTTCGGATCGGTGACCACCGGGGCCAGCAGATGCGGGATACCGTCATAGACGGACAGCTCGAGCATCTTCGGGTCGATCATGATGAACTTGCATTGGTCGGGCGACAGCCGCTGCAGTAGCGACAGGATCATCGTATTGATGCCGACGGACTTGCCCGAGCCGGTGGTGCCGGCGATCAGCAAATGCGGCATGCGGGAGAGGTCGGCGATGATCGGCTCGCCGCCGATGGTCTTGCCGAGCGCCAGCGCCAGCCGCGCGTCGCTGTCCCTGAAATCGGGCGATTCGAACTGCTCGCGCAGCATTACCATCTCGCGCCGTTCGTTCGGCAGCTCGATGCCGATGGCGTTACGGCCTGGCACCACGGCGACGCGTGCGGCGATCGCGCTCATCGAGCGGGCGATGTCGTCGGCCAGGCCGATGACCCGAGACGACTTGGTGCCGGGCGCGGGCTCGAGCTCGTACAGCGTGACCACGGGACCGGGGCGGACATTGGTGATCTCGCCTTTGACGCCGAAATCCTGCAGCACACCTTCGAGCTCACGCGCGTTCTCCTGGAGCACCTCGTCGCTCACGGTGCGGCCGCGCGCGGCCCGCGACTGCTGCTGCAGCAGACGCGTGGGCGGCGGGTCGTAGGGCGTATCCAGTTCGTGACTGCGGGAGACGGACGTGTGCCGCTTCTTCTTCTTCTCCTTCGGGTCGAGGCGCGTGATCCGATAGTTTGCCGAGGTGACATCGTCGTCCTCGTCGTAATCCTCGTCCTCGTCGTAAGTGTCGACGATCGGCGCCGGACCGAATGACGGTTCGATGCGGCCGTCGGGCCCGACCACCGGCTGCGTCTCCGCCCAATCCTCGCGGTCGTCCTCGTCGTCAAAGTCCTCGTCATCGTCGTGCGCGCGAGGTTTGCGGCGGAACAGTCGGCGCACCAGCGAGCTCGTGTGCATGACGAAATGCATGGCGGCGCCGAGCCAGGCATTGGCCCATTCGCCGGCGGCGCTGGAGCGGGGTGCCCACAGCGCGATCAAGTTGGAGGTGCTCGTGCCGCATGCGAACAGCAGCAGGGCGATGCCAATGATGAAGAACACCAGCCCGGCGACGAACGACACCGCGGCTTCGGGCAGGAACGGGCCGATGATGTGGGCGCCGGCCATGAAGAAGTCGCCAAAGATGCCGCCGAGGCCGTTGGGCAGCGGCCAGCTCTTGGGCTGGGGCAGGGCGGCCAGCGCCGCCGCCAGCAGAATCACCGAGGCGGGCCAAGCCAGCAGGCGGAATCTGCGGCGGCCAGGCACCGTGCGGGCGATGAGATGCCAGCCCCAAGCGGCTAGCGGCAGGAACAGGATGATGGAGGACAGACCGAGAGACTGGAAGGCGAGGTCGGCGATCACCGCGCCCCAGTCGCCGAGGAGATTGCGCGGCACGGCGCGGGTCGCATTGTTGAGGCTCGGATCGTGAACCGACCAGGTGGCGAGGCTGACCCACACAGCGCAGGTCCCGGCAATCAGCACAAAGCCATAGGTGCCGAACAGCAGGCGGCGCAGGCCCGATTCGACCGCGCTCGGCAGCAGGCGCCGCCGTCCTTTGGTTCTGCCTCTTGCTACCATCCCTCTAACCCAATGTCGCGACGATGCGCCCTAAGGCCTTTCGCGTTGTGTCCACGTCATGCACGAGCGCGACCCTAATGAAGTCATGACCCGGGTTTGCCCCAGAAGCTGGCGCGTTCGTGAGATAGGCCCCAGGCAGGACTTTGACACCACACCCTTTCCAAAGGGTTGCCGCCGCGGCCTCGCCACCGCCGAAACCGGCCATATTCAGCCATAAAAAGAAGCTGCCGGCTGGCCGGTGATAGGCGTAGCGGCCGTTTAGAATCACATCGGCTGAGTCGAAATTGGCACGGTAGAGGCCGCGCGCCGCCTCCACATGAGTCTCGTCGGCCCAAGCCGCCGCCGACACATGCTGCAAGGGCAGTGGCATTTGCGGGCAGGCCACGTTGCGGAAACGGAAATAGGCGCTCAGGAAATCCGGGTCCCCGGCCACGAAGCCCGAGCGCAGGCCCGGCAGGCCGGACCGCTTGGACAGCGATTGGAATGCCACGACATTAGCGAGGCTTCCGGTCTGGTCTTGCGCGACCGCAAGCGCCCCGGGCGGCGGTGTGTCGCCATAGATCTCCGAGTAGCACTCGTCGGCGAAGAGAAGAAAATCATAGCGCTGCGCCAAGGCGATCGCCTGGGTCAGATAGTCCGGCCCTGCCACGGCGCCCTCCGGGTTGGACGGCGAGCACAAATAGAAGGCGGCCGTGCGCGCGAGCAGGGCCTCGTCCAGGTCCTCCAGGGCCGGCAGGAACCCGCTCTCAAGGCTGGAGGACAGGAAGACCGGTGTGGCGCCCGCGGCGGCGCTAGCCGCCGCATAGACCTGGTAGAACGGGTTGGGGATGAGAACCACGGGCTCCGCGATCTCGGGCCGCCGCGCGCACGCCGGAAAGGCAGCCGAGAACAGCCCTTCCCGCGAGCCGCAGAGCGGCAGCACATGGCGTTCCGGGTCGATGGCATCCTGCAACGCCGGATAGCGGCGCCCCAGCCACTTTGTGATCGCCTGACGCAGGGCCGGAATGCCTTTGATCGGCGGGTAGCGTCCAAACGCGCTCAAATGCTCTTCGAGGATCGGGCCAAGGAACGGCGGCAGGGATGCATGCGGCTCGCCGAGCGAAAGATTGATCGGCGCGGCTCCCGGCTCCATGCCGTCGAGCAGCTCTGCCAGCCGGGTGAAGGGAGAGCGGATGAGCGCGTCGAGGCGCGTGGGCTGTGTGTCTGGCATACGGGCGGTGTTAGGCGATGGCGCCGCGCGCGGCAATGCGCATCGAGGGCCCTGAAATGCAAAAGGCCCCGGCAACGCGCCGGGGCCAAGTTGAGAGCTAGCAGTCAAGGGAGGAGGAGACCTGGCTCTAATTCTCCGAAGTTATTGTCCCTCTTTGGTTGCGTCGCGAACGGTCTACTGGACCACCTCGCCATGCAGGTTGATGTCGAGACCCTCGACCTCAACGGCCTCGCTCACCCTCACACCGATAATGATATTGGTGATGATCAGGATCACGAACGTGGCCACTGCAGCCCACACGATGGTGGCGACGATGCCCCAGACCTGGGTCAGGACCTGTCCGGGATTGCCTTCCAAGAGACCGGGCGTTCCACCGATCGCTTCGACGGCGAATACGCCGGTCAGGATGGCGCCGACGATACCGCCCACGCCATGGATGCCGAACACGTCGAGCGAGTCATCGTAGCCGAGGGCTTTCTTGACCGTGGTCGACATGAAGAAGCACACGATGCCCGAGGCGATGCCGATCCACAATGCGCCCATCGGATCTACAAAACCCGAGGCCGGTGTGATAGCGACAAGACCCGCTACCGCGCCTGAGATGATGCCCAGGACGCTCGGTTTCTTATGCACGAGCCACTCCATGAACATCCAAGCGAGCGCGGCAGCCGCCGTGGCGACCTGCGTCACGGCCATGGCCATACCCGCGCTTTCGTTTGCGGCAACGGCGGAACCGGCGTTGAAGCCGAACCAGCCGACCCACAGAAGCGAGGCACCAATCACGCTGTAGACCAGGTTATACGGCGCCATATTTTCGGTGCCGTAACCAAAGCGCTTGCCGAGGAAGATGGCGCAGACCAGACCGGCGACACCGGCGTTGATATGCACCACCGTGCCACCAGCAAAGTCGAGCACGCCGGCTTCCGACAGGAAGCCACCGCCCCACACCCAATGCGTGATGGGCGAGTAGACGACCAGCGACCACAGCACCATGAACACCACCATGGCCGAGAACTTCATACGATCGGCAAACGCGCCGACGATGAGGGCCGGTGTGATGATGGCGAAGGTCAGTTGGAAGGTGAAGAACACACTCTCGGGGATCGTACCCGACAGCGTATCTTTGCCCACCCCACTGAGGAACGCCTTCGACAGGCCGCCGACATAGGCATTGAGCCCGCCGCCGTCAGTGAACGCCAGCGAGTAGCCCGCGAACAACCACACGATGGTGATGAGGCAGGTAATCGCGAAACACTGCATCACCAGGGTGAGGATGTTCTTCTTCCGCACCAAGCCGCCATAGAAGAGGGCGAGGCCCGGAATCGTCATCATCAGGACGATGGCCGTGGATGTGAGCATCCACGCGGTATCGCCCGTGTCTAGCTTTGCAGTCTCCTCGGCGACTTCCGCAAGGGCCTCTGGGGCTTCCTGCGCAAGCGCCGGATCGATGTGGTAAAGCGCAAGCAGTACAAGTGCTGCGACCACGCCGAATAGATATTTGGCAAGGGTCGTCATCTTCAATTCTCCCCCTCTTACAGTGCTGATTCGTTGGTTTCGCCGGTGCGGATACGCACCGTCTGCTCGACGGGAACGACGAAGATCTTGCCATCGCCGATCTGCCCGGTCTTTGCCGCGGCGACGATGGCGTCGACCGCTTTGTCGACCATTTTGGCAGGGACCACGACCTCGATCTTGATCTTCGGTAGGAAGTTCACGGCGTATTCCGCGCCGCGATAGATCTCAGTATGGCCTTTTTGCCTCCCGTATCCCTTGACCTCGGTAACGGTCATGCCTTGTAGCCCAAGCTCGGTGAGGGCCTGACGGACCTCGTCGAGCTTGAATGGCTTGATGATTGCCATCACCAGCTTCATCTGTTTAAGCCCTCCATGATTTACGGCCGTGCAAGTTGTTGCCTCGGTTTGGCCGTGCGAACCCGAAAGCAGAGTCAAGCTACGTGCCAACTCCGCGTCATGGGCTCCAAGCCATTGGCATTAGGGATTCTTTTACGATTTCAGCCAGGGCTGTCCCTGCCTTGAGGGCAGTCAATAGGCACAAAAATCAGGCAAAATCGACATATTGCCTACGATCTAGGCGCCAGTTTGGGCGCACGCTCGCGCACGAGGCCCTCTTGGGCCGTCGAGGCGACAAGACGGCCGTCGCGGGCGAACAGCGTGCCCCGGCAGAAGGCTCGGCCGGCGCCCGAACTCGGGCTGTCTTGGGCGTAAAGCAACCAATCGTCGGCCCGGAAGGGCTCATGGAACCAGATCGCGTGGTCGAGGCTCGCCAGCATCAGCTTGGGGTCGAAGACGAAGCGGCCATGGGCGATCAGCGCCGTATCCAGCAGCGTGAAGTCGGACGCATAGGCCAGCACGCATTGGTGCAGGCTGAGGTCGTCGCCGAGCGCGCCCGTGGCCCTGATCCACACGAGCTGGCTCGGAGCTTGGTTCTCCGGCGACAGATAGCGGGACAGATCGACCGGCCTGATCTCGATCGGCCGTTCGTGCTGCCAATAGGCCTTCACCGGCTCCGGCAGCCGCTCCATGAGGAGGTCCTTGAGCTCCGCTTCGCTCGGCAGGTCTTCCGGCGGCGGCACGTCCGGCATCGGTATTTGATGCGCAAGACCTCCCTCGTCCTTGTGGAAGGATGCGCCCATGGAAAAGATCGCGTGCCCATGCTGGATGGCCACCACCCGGCGCGTAGAGAAGCTGCCGCCGTCCCGGATTAGGTCCACTTCATAGATGATCGGCACGGCCGGATCCCCGGCGCGCAAAAAATAGGCATGCAGCGAATGGCACATCCGGCCGGTCACCGTGCGATTGGCCGCGACCAGCGCCTGGCCGATCACTTGGCCGCCGAAGACGCGCTGCCAGCCCACTTGCGGGCTCAGGCCCCGAAAGAGATTGTGCTCGAGCGGTTCGAGATCGAGGATCGACAGGAGTTCGTCGAGAGCGGCGCTCATGGACCTGTGCCCCTTTGCGTTGAGTGTTTGCCGGTCTGCCGCCATTTAGCAGCTTCGCGCACCTGGCGGAATGTCCCCGAAGCCGCGTGAGCCTTCAAGCCGCGTGAGCTACCGTGCCGCGTGCGCTTGACCCGTATGAGTGGCGCCGCGCCCGGCCCTCGCCTATACGGGAGAAATGAACACCAAAGCTGTCATCTACGATGTCATCATCGCCGGCGGCGGCTTCGTCGGCGGCACGCTGGCTCTGGCGCTGGCCAAGCTGACGCCACCAGGGTTTCGCGTTGCGCTGGTGGATGCCGCGCCCAGGGCTCAAGGCGGGCAACGCGACGCCAGAGGCCTTGCGCTGTCGGCGGCGACCAAGGCCCTGCTCGAGGCCGTGGAGTTGTGGCCTGCAGTCGCGGCGAACGCCGAGCCCATCCGCGCCATCGAGATTACCGACAGTCCCTTGAATGCCAGTCTGCGCCCCCACCTGCTGGGCTTTGACGAGGAGATGAAGGCAGGCGATCCCGGCGCCTATCTGGTCGAGGCCGGCGATTTGCATCGCGCGGTGCAAGACGCGGTCGGTGCGGAACCGGCGATCGACCTCTTTTCGCCCGCCAGCGTCGACGATTTCGAGGTGGACGGATTTAGCGTACGCGCCCATCTCGCCGGCGGGCAGACCCTGCAAGGCCGTCTTCTGGTCGCGGCTGACGGCAAGCGCTCGAAGCTTCGCGAGCGCGCCGGCATAAAATCCATCGGCTGGTCCTATCCACAGGTCGGCATCGTCGCCGCCGTGGCGCATGAGCACCCGCATCACGGCAAGGCGGTGCAGCATTTCCTGCCGGCCGGCCCCTTCGCCATACTGCCGCTCACCGGCAATCGCTCGTCCATTGTGTGGACCGAGGAGACGGCGAAGGGCCAGTCCCTGATGGCCGCCCCCGAGTCAGAGTTTACCGCCGAGCTGACGCGCCGCTTCGGCCACCGCCTCGGCGCCATCACGCTGGCAGCGCCGCCGCAGTCCTTCCCGCTCGCATTTCAGATGGCGCGGTCCTTCGTCGCCGACCGCCTGGCGCTGGTGGGCGATGCCGCTCATGCGGTGCATCCGCTGGCCGGCCAAGGGCTCAATATCGGCATGCGCGACGTGGCCGCCCTGACCGAGACGATCGTCGACATGCAGCGCTTAGGTCTCGACATCGGCGCGGGAACCACGCTTGAGCGCTACCAGCGCTGGCGGCGCTTCGACAGCGCCTTCTCCGCCACGGTCATGGATGGACTGAACCGCCTGTTCTCCAACGACAGCGCGCCGTTGCGTGCCATTCGCGATCTCGGCCTTGGCCTCGTCGACCGGGCGCCGGGCTTGAAGCGCTTCCTGGTGCGCGAGGCGGCAGGCCAGACGGGGTATGTACCGCGTTTGTTGAAGGGCGAAGGATTGTAGCCGCGTGGTGCGCGACCGCACGCTGCCGGTGAGCTTCGTCACCCGTTTCGCCCCGTCGCCGACGGGACTTCTCCATCTTGGCCATGCCTTCTCCGCCCTGACCGCTTGGGAAGCGGCGAAGGCGGCGGGCGGCGACTGCCTCTTGCGGATCGAGGATATCGACCGGACACGCGCTCGGCCGGAGTATGAGGCGGCGATTTACGAGGATCTGGCCTGGCTGGGCATGACCTGGTCCGAGCCGGTCTTGCGGCAATCGGAACGGGCCGATGTCTACGCAGGCGCGCTGGCGCGGCTAGGCGAACTCGGCGTGACCTATCCCTGCCGCTGCACGCGCGCCGATATCCGCGCAGCGCTCATCGCACCACAGGAAGGGGCGACGGATCTCAGTTCCGACGGCGCGGTTTATCCCGGCACCTGCCGTGGCCGCTCTATGGCGGCGTGCGGACCCGGCGATGCGATCCGGCTCGATCTCGACCAAGCGCTTGCGCTCTTAAGCGGACAAGCGCTGACCTGGCGCGAGACTGGGCCCGCCCATGCCGGCACGCATGCGCTAAACCCTGACGCCATGCGGGAGCGGATCGGCGACGTGGTGCTGGCGCGCAAGGAGAACGGCGCGGCGGCCTATCACCTTGCGGTCGTGGTGGACGACGCCGCGCAGGGCGTGACCCATGTTATCCGCGGCGAGGACCTGTTGGAGGCCACGCCGATCCACCGTCTCTTGCAGGCGCTGCTCGACCTTCTGGTGCCGGTTTGGCATCACCACCCTCTCATTCGTGACGAGGCGGGCAAGCGGCTTGCCAAGCGCAACGACGCGTGCGCGATCCGGACCTATCGCGATGCGGGATTGACGCCCGAAGATGTACGGCGGATGGCGGAAGCACGGCGCGTCTGACGAGAGGCGAAGCGCTGCAAGACAGCGACTAGCTTTCGTCGAGCTTGCGCGCTTCCTCGGGCAGCATGATCGGAATGCCGTCGCGGATGGGAAACGCCAGACCCGCCGCGCGGCTGATCAACTCTTGGCGTTCCACGTCGTAAGCCAGCGACGTCTTGGTCAGCGGGCAGACGAGAATTTCGAGCAACTTGGGATCGACCCGCCGCTCGCCGCCGCCTGTCTGCTTGTCGTCCTGTGTCATTGGATCGATGTCCCTGAACCGTCGTCGCGTGAGGCGAGCTCCATCTCGGCGAGCGCCACCAGCGCCTCGGCCCGCGCCTGCAGATCCGTAGCCTCGAGCAGCGCCTGCTTCTCTTCGGGCCCATAGGGGCTCAGGATCGCCAGCGTGTTCACCAGCCGCTCGTTGTTGGCGCTGTTGATACGGTCCCAATCGGCGTTGAGATGGTTCGCCTCGAGATAGCTCCGCAGTGTTTGGATCAGGCGGGGCCGGTCGACGTCGTCGTCGCCGTGGCCCGCGATGAAGTCGGAGGCGTAGGGTGAAAAGTCGACGTCGAACATACGGAACGGCGTATCCGATGAAATCTCCTCGCCCAGCCGGAAACGCGCGACGCCCGACAGCGAGATGACGAGACGGTCCTCGTCACCCTCGTTGAACGCCGTGATCCGTCCCGCGCAGCCGATCCGCCGCAAAGCAACGCTCTTGCCTTCCGGCGATTCGTCGTCGCCGGTGTCGGGCGCCGGCTGCACCACGGCGATCAGCCGGTCATTGGCGAGCGCGTGGTCGATCAATGCGAGATAGCGCGGCTCGAATACGTTGAGCGTCAGCGAGGCGCGCGGCAACAGGATCGCGCCACGCAAAGGGAACACCGGCAGCATGCCGGGCAGGTCGGTGGCGGTGCGGTAACGGTCGGTCAACCCAGGACTACGCTCCTTGGCTCTCACGCAAACAGCAGTGAGGAGAGTCTCTGACGTCCGGTGCTGGTCGCCGGCTCGTCCGGCCCCCAAGCGTCGAACAACTGTACGAGCTGCTTGCGCGCCGCGTCGTCATTCCATGTGCGATTCTTGGCGACAAGCACGAGCAGCTCATCCAGCGCGCTCTGACGGTCGCCGCCGGCGTTGAGCGCTAACGCCAGATCGAAACGCGCCTGCGGGTCGCTGGGATCGGCGGCGAGCTTGGCACGCAGCTCCTCCACGTCGCCGGCGTCGCCGGCTTTGCGGGCGAGTTCGAGTGCCGCCTTCGCGCTGGCCACCGGCGCGCTCCCGGCTTTCGCTGGCGGTACCAGGGCCAAAGTTTGTTCGGCGCGGACGAGGTCGCCCGTCTTGATGTAGCACTTGGCCAGTCCCGCCGCGGCTTGTGCGTTCTCCGCATCGTTCTGCAGGATCTCGCCAAAGGTCTGCGCCGCCGTGTTCACGTCGCCCGCGGCAAGGGCTGCTTCCGCCGCCTCGATATCGGCACCGCTGTCGGCATTTTCGCCGATGAGGCGGGCGATAAAGGCACTGACGCGCGATTCCGGCAACGCGCCCATAAAGCCGTCGACGGGCTTGCCGTCCTGAAACGCGAACACCGCCGGGATGGACTGCACGCCCATCTGTCCGGGAACTTCCGGATGGTCGTCGATATTGAGCTTCACCAAGCGGACGGCGCCTTTGGCGGCGCGCACGGCCTTCTCCAGGATCGGCGTGAGCTGCCTGCACGGGCCGCACCATGGCGCCCAGAAGTCAACCAGCACAGGCACGGTCATGGAGGCATCGACCACGTCACGCATGAAGTCGGCGGTGGTGCTGTTCTTGATCAGGTCAGCCTCGGGCGAGGCCGCGCCGCTTTCGTTGAGGATCGGAGTATCCACGTTTCTACTCATTCTCCCGGCGGGAGCCAGTTGGCAAAGGGGTACGGGGACCGGCTTCTGGGCCGCCGCTCGCCTTGAGAATGGGCCGCGCGGAGCCGTTTTGCAACCTGCGCCGGGCGCGTCAAAGAGCGGCGTTAGTCGAGCTTCAAGATGCGCGGCGCGTGGCCGCAAGCCTCCATGAAGCGGATGAGGTCCACGGTGGCGACCCGCGTCGTGGCGTCGTTGGTGAGGGGATGGCAATTGACCTCGGCAAAGCCCATCACCGCCTCATCCAACACCACGGCCGTAAGCCGCCGCGAGGTCTCGTTGATGAGCGCGAAAGCCGTGACCGAGCCGGGCTCGATCCCCAGCACCTCTTTGAGGAGCTCCGGCTTGCCGAAACTGAAGCGGTCCAAACCCAGCCGCCGCGCCAGCGCCTTGAGGTCGACGCGTGTGTCCTCCTTGGCGACCACCAGCACCATGCGGCCGTCCTTGTCCTTCAGGAACAAATTCTTGGTGTGGGCGCCGGGAATCGCGCCGCGCAAGGCTTGGCTCTGCTCCACGGTAAACATCGGCGCATGCTCGACCGTGGTCGACAGGATGCCGAGGTCTTCAAGCCGCGCGAACAGCATGGCACGGTCGGATTGCATTGCTTTCGGCGTTCGCTTCGGCTAATGGGGGTCACTCGTTAAGCCCGATGACGGTCTTGGCGCGGGAGGCTGCGGCGTCTGTAGACAGCGCCGAGGCGATCCACTACAAGGCAAATGACCACCCCGGAACTTGAAATTCAAGGGCTTCCGGTGGTTTGGAGTGCGGGTGTAGCTCAGGGGTAGAGCACAACCTTGCCAAGGTTGGGGTCGTGGGTTCGAATCCCATCGCCCGCTCCAATTTCTCTTAAAACGCGCTGCTGGCTCAGCCGAATTGCCCGGTACTGAAAGCGCGCGCCAACGCGCCGCGATGGCCGGCGCGTAGTGTAACCCTGCAAAAATCCCTTAGCCTAGAACGGCCAGCCTGCGCCGCGGCGCGAGTAGGTCGGCACGACGCGCCGCTGTGGGGCCGCCCGCCGCTGTGGGGCCGCCCGCCGCTTCTTCACCCGCGGGGTCACGCTCGCCCGCTGAACCTTGGCCGGCTGGCTGTTATCCCACACGAGGAAGTCGGCGCCCTTCGGCAGGGTCGCCGAGTTGATCGCCGTGTCGGCGATGATCAGCGTGGAGCCGGGCGTCAGACGCTCGGAGATATTCTGGCGGATATCGTCGGGAATCTCGAGGCGGTCCAGAACGGCCATCGGGTCGTCGTCGTCCTTGAGACTGATCGCCATCCAATGCGCCTTGGTATCGCCGGGCTGGAAATTCATCACCGTGAACACATGCGTGCCGAGCTTGTCGTCCGGGTTGCGGAAGCCGACCGGCGCATCGAAGACGCTGGCGAACTCTTGGCGCACGAAAAGATGGCCCCCGGCCGGCTCTTTCTTGCCGGCAACCTCGTAGACCTTCTGCACGAAATCGTCGGTGAAAGCGCCGGTCTCGGGCATGTCATGGGCCTGCTGGAAGGCCTTGATGGCCTGAGCCGTCTGCCGGCCGAACGTCCCGTCGAAATTCTGAAGCTCAAGATGGCCCATGGACGCCAGCATGTACTGGACGTCTCTCATCCGGTCACGCTGCGTGCGCCGGGTCACCAGGACCCGCAACGGTGCGGTGGAGCGCGGCTCGGCGGCCTCGACCGCCGCTGCGGCGGCACCGGCCACCAGCTTAGCTGCGGTCACTGACGGCTTCGCCGGCGGCACCGGCGGGTGGGCCGGCTGAGTCAGCATCGCCACGACGGCGTTGGCGGACGCCGGGATCGGCTGGCGCAAGGCGCTGGCCGACACAGAAAGGATGGGTCCGGCCTGGGGCTCGGCGCTGTCACGAACGTCAGACGCGGCCTCAGGCGCGGTGACGGCAACCGCTGGCTTTGTGGTGGCGGGCGCTGGCGGCTTGACTTCGGCGGCGGCGGCAAGCGACACGGCCGGTGCGAGACGGTCCTGGTCCTTGGCGGCGTCGGCTTTGACCACGGGCATCATGGCTGAAGCATGAGCGGCGCGGCCAGGGACGGCGCTGGGATCGATCGCATGAACCCGCGCGTCGTCGTCGATTGGCGCCGCCGAAACGGAATAATGCTGAACCGGGGCCGGGGTGTCGGCCGCTGCTTGAGTCGCAGTCTCGGCTGCTTGTGGTGTGGCCGCCGGCGCGTCGGCGCTCTCGGCTGTGTCGGTGACGGCCGTATCGGTATCGCTGGTCGCGGCGCCGGTCTCCGCCTTGGCCAACACGACCGGTAGGCCGGAGCGGAAGGCCGGCGCGGCGTCATTGCTCGACCGGCGCATAGTCTTGGGCTGCTCTTCCTGCTTCACCAAGCTCGGCGGTGCGGGCGGCGGCAGCGGTTGGAACAGCGCGGCATGCTCGATGAGTTTCGGCGCGACCTTGCCGCGCGCAACGACAACTTGCGCGCCGACGGTCGTCATGTTGAACAGCTTGGGCGCGAAGGAATAGGGCAGCCGGATGCAGCCATGGGAAGCGGGGTAGCCAGGAACCACGCCCGCATGAAGCGCCGTGCCGGACCAGGTCAGCCGTTGCATCCACGGCATGGGCGCGCCACCGTAAAGGTTCGAGTAGTGGTGCCGCCGCTTCTCCAGGATGCTGAACACGCCGGCCTTGGTCGCGTGGCCGGGCTTGCCGGTCGAGACCCGCGAACTGGTGATCAGCGTCATGCCGCGATAGATGTCGACCTTCTGATTGCCGAGCGAGACGACGAGCGTCATTGGCTGGCCGGCATCGGCGCCGAGCGCGGCCTCCTCGACTTCGGCGCTCTTGCGGCTCTTCTTCGCATCAGCCGGCACAACGGCAACGGCTGCCGCGAGCGCGGCGACGCCCAGGCAGATCGAAAAGGTAGAGAGAGCCCTCTTGGCGACGTGAGCCGCCTTGTTCCCTGTCGTACGCATACTCAACACACTCGCTCCCCGTCGAAAATCGGTCCCATAGCGAGCCTCCGTGAGTCCCCAAAACGACTCACGAATTACACTAAGAGAGGCCCCTAATTTTGGCTAGCAAAGCCTTCTGTTTGCCTAACATCCTGCCAAAGCTGTGAGATTCCGGTAGAAGACCGACCGCCTTGGGAAAAAATCCCGCAACTGCCAGTACTTAGTCGAGGTCGAGGACCGCCCGAGAGAGCCTGGGCGCGGGGCTGCCCGGCAACTGTCCGCAAAGAAACTTTGCGCTTGTTCCATTATCGCAACAGTCCCGGCGGGGTCTTGCGCGATTGCTAGGCAATTTGCGCCGTTCCTCGGGCACGTGATGCGCCCTGAGGGGTGGCCAAGCGCGCCTGAGCCACTAGGTTAGGCCGCGCCACAAGCATCACGGGGAACACCATGGTCGAACTGCTCGACGGCGAGATCTTCGGCAACGGTCTATCGGATTGGGCGATCGCGGCGCTACTGGCCGCCGCGGGCCTCGTTGTCGCTCTGCTCGTAAGACTGATTCTCATGCGCCGCCTGCCGGCGCCGGTGGAGGGCGACGAGCTCCATTGGCCGACGGTCCTGCATGAGCTGGTCGAGTGAACCTCGACGCTCTTCCTCATCATCGCCGCGGTCTATGCGGGAAGCCTCTTCCTGAAGCTGCCTCCCGGGGTTCACAGCCTGATCGCCTCGGCCTTCACGATTGCCCTGTTCATCCAGCTCGCCCTATGGGCCGACCGTATCGCCTCTGCCCTCCTCACTTGGCGTCTGGCCCCACTGCAGGCCAAGTCGACGATGTGCAATGCCCTGTCGCTGATCCAATTCTTCGTGCGGGTGGCGGTGTGGTCGCTGGCGCTGCTGCTGCTGTTCGAAAATCCCGGCTTTGAGGTCACCGCGCTGGTCGCCGGTCTCGGCATTGGCGGCATCGCCATTGCCCTCGCCGCGCAGAGCGTGCTCGGCGATCTCTTTTCATCGCTCGCCATCGTGCTCGACCGGCCCTTCGAGGTCGGCGACTTCATCGTGTTCGGCGACCAGAACGGCACGGTCGAGAAGATCGGCATCAAGACCACGCGCATCCGCAGCCTGTCCGGCGAGCAGATCGCCTGCTCCAACACCTATCTGATGAATTCGCGCGTTCACAACTTCAAGCGGATGAACGAGCGCCGCATCGTCTTGGTGCTCGGAGTCACCTACGACACCCCGGGGAGTACGCTTGAGCGCATCCCGGCGATGGTGAAAGAGATCGTCGAGGCGCAAGAGCAGGCCCGGTTCGACCGATCACATTTTCGCGGCTTCGGCGATTCGGCCCTGGAGTTCGAGACCGTCTACTGGGTGCTCAGCCCCGACTACACCGTCTACATGGACGTGCAACAGGCCATCAATTTCGCGATCTTCCGGGCCTTCACGGCCGAGACTATCGAGTTCGCCTTCCCCTCGCGCACGCTCTATGTCCCGAACCTGACGGATGCCGTGCGCGCTGCGGCTAAGCCGCAAGCCCAAGACGCCAAGCCCAGTGAGGCGGCGCCCTAGGCCCGACGCAACCACGAAACCGCTTGCCACCGTGGCGCGCGCTCAATACACGGGTTTGCGGTTCATGCTGACAGGGAGGAAGTCATGCTGGCATTTGCGCCTGTTCGGCCGGGCGGCGTCGCCCGCGCGATCTGCCTCATGCTTGTGGGGCTTGCCCTCGCCGGCTGCGGCATCAACACCATCCCCACCCTCGATGAGCAGGCGAAGGCCGCGTGGAGCGAGGTGCTGAACCAGTATCAGCGCCGCGCCGACCTCGTGCCCAATCTCGTCGAGACGGTGAAGGGCTTTGCCGAGCAGGAGCGCACGGTGCTGACCGAGGTGGTCGAGGCGCGCGCCAAGGCCACGCAAGTGCAGATCCCGAAAGATATTCTCACCAACCCGGAAGCCTTCAAGAAATTCCAGGAAGCGCAGAACAATCTTTCTGGCGCGCTGGCCCGCCTTCTCGTGGTCGTCGAGCGCTACCCCGACATCAAGTCGAACCAGAACTTCCTGGCGCTCCAGTCCCAGCTCGAAGGCACCGAGAACCGCATCGCCATCGCGCGGCGCGACTACATCACCGCGGTCAAGGACTACAACACCGAGCTGCGGACAATCCCCGGCCGCTGGTGGCGGGCGCTGCTCTATCAGGACTCGGAGCCGATGCAGAACTTCTCCGTGTCGGAAGAGACGACCAACGTGCCCGAGGTGAAGTTCTAGCGTCAGGCCGGACGCCGTCGTAAGTCGAGGGCCTCATGGCCTCCATGCTATCGCGCCTCTATGTCTCGGCCTTCGTTGCCGCGATCGGCCTCGCGCTGCTGCCGGCGTCCGCCGAGCCGACTTTCCCGGCGCTCACCGGCCGCGTGGTGGATGGCGCCGGGCTGTTGAGCCCGGAAGACAGAGACGCGCTGACGGCGGAGCTCAAGGCGCTTGAGGAGAAGAGCTCAGACCAGCTCGTGGTCGTGACGCTGCCCTCCTTGCAAGGCTATCCGATCGAGGATTTCGGCTATCAGCTCGGCCGCCATTGGGGCATCGGCACCGCCAAGCTCAACAACGGCGTGCTCCTCATCGTCGCGCCCAACGAGCGCAAGGTCCGCATCGAAGTGGGCTACGGGCTCGAGCCGATCCTCACCGACGCCCTGACGAAGATCATCATCGAGAACGGCATCCTGCCGCGCTTCCGCGCCGGCGACTTTCCGGGCGGCATCAAGGATGGCGTCCACGCCATCGGCCTCGCGCTGACCGGCGACGCGGCGGAGCTCGAAGCACGCGCGAGCGCGCGCCACGACGCCGACGAGCCCGCCATCGACTGGTTCACGGTCATCTTCTGGACCATCATCGTCCTGTGGATCGTCTTCAACCTGTACGGTAGTATGGGGACCGTCGGACGCGGCGGGCGGCGTGGCGGCCGGTCCAGCTGGGGGTCATCCGGTGGCAGCGGCTGGAGCAGTGGCGGCGGTGGGTTTTCCGGTGGCGGCGGCGGCTTCGGTGGCGGCGGTTCGTCCGGCAGCTGGTAACAGCCTCAAAGATCCAGACTCACTTCACGCAGAGATCGGCCACCGCGGCGATGTTCAGGCCGCCGGTGTCGTCCGCGTCGGTGGAAACCGCCACGGCCACAAGCCGCCCCGGCGCCTGCCCGAAGGCCCGACGAAAATCGTCGCGCACATCGGCACTCTCGCTGAACCACTGGCCCACCGGCGTGTTGGCCGCGCGCTTCACCATCGTGCGGCCGCGCCCATTAAAATAGGGCAGCGGCAGGATGGCGCCTGGATTCGCAGCGCCGCCCCACACATACATCAGCACATGGCTCTGCTCGCTGCGCAACAGATCCATGAGATCGACGTCGCCGCGCGCGTCCGCCGTGTCGGCAAAGGCGAAGTAGACGGCCAGCGTCCGGTCGTCGCCGCCCTTCTTCGTCAGGTCGGTCGGACCGACACCTTCGATGACGCGCCAACGCCAGCGTGCCATGGCCGCGCGGGCGCTATGTTGCGGTACGAGATGCCATAAGACCCCGACACCGGCGTTCGTCTGCACGATGATTGTATCTGCGCCGCTGGCGCTGAAATTGGCGCCGCGCCGTCGCGGAAAGCTCATATAGCGCCAATCACTGGCGGCGAGGTCGGGACCGAATTTGAACGACACGCCGCCGGCCATGTTGGGCCCTTTGGCCAACGCGAGCCCCGAGACGCCAAGCCCCGCGCACACCAGAACTGCAAGAATCCCCAAACCTCGCATGCGTCCCCCTTTGGATTGTTCCCGTGCTGGCGGTTGCCAGTTCCCCGGCGACCCATTAAGGCCATAGCGGGTTCGGCGCGTCGCGCCACGCGGCAGGAAGACCTTAGGCCATGCAGCCCTTCACCCCTGATGAACATGCCGTGATTGCCGGCGCTATCTCCCGCGCCGAGGAGCACACCAGCGGCGAGATCGTGGTGGTGGTGGCGCGCGCCTCATCCAGCTACGGCCATTTCTCCTTGATGTGCGTGGCGCTCCTCGCCCTTGCCGTACCGCTGCCCTTCATCCACCTCACCAAATGGCCGGTGGAGTACATCTATATCGCGCAGCTCGCCGTCTTTGCCGCCGGCGCGGTGCTCATGCAAAGGGAGCGGCTGCGCATCGCCATCACGCCCCCGGCACTCAAGCGCGCGCGCGCGCATCAGCGCGCCGTCGAGCAGTTCCTCGTGCAGAACCTGCACACCACAAAGGGACGCACCGGCGTGCTCATCTATGTGTCCGACGCTGAGCGTTACGCCGAGGTGATCGCCGATGACGGCATCTACGCCAAGGTCACGCCGCAAGTCTGGGACGACCTCATCGCCGCGCTGACGGCGCATATCGGTAAAGGCACGCGCACCGAAGGCTTTGTCGCCGCCATCGAAACCTGCGGCAGGATTCTCGCTGAGCACTTCCCGCCCGAGACCGGCGATCATGACGAATTGCCCAACCACCTGATCGTGCTCGATGCCCAACTCACCTAGAAGCGCCGGGCGCACGACCAAGCGCGGCCTGCTCGGCTGGGTACTGTTCGATTGGGCGGCGCAGCCCTTCTACACCCTCGTCGTGACCTTCCTGTTCGCACCCTATTTCGTGAACGGCTTCGCCACCGATGCGGCCTACGGTCAGAGCGTCTGGGCCTACACCACCGGGGGCGCGCAGTTGGTCGCGGCGCTGCTGGCCCCCATGCTCGGCGCCATCGCCGACGCGGGGCTCCCGCGCAAACCCTGGATCGCCGGCTTCTCCGTACTGCTCGTGGTCGGCATGGCCGGCCTGTGGTTCGCCGTGCCGGGCCAAGCCTCGATGATGCCGCTGGTGCTCCTGTCCTTCGCCATCGCCATCATCGGCGCCGAGCTCGCCACGGTGTTCACCAACGCCATGATGCCGGGGCTGATCTCGGGCAAGCGGCTGGGCACCTTGTCGGGCGTCGGCTGGGCCGTCGGCTATGTCGGCGGGCTGGTCAGCCTCGCTCTACTGGCCGGACTTGTGGTTGCCGATCCCAACACCGGCAAGACGCTATTGGGCCTCAAGCCGCTGATCCCGCTCGATCCGGCTACGCGCGAAGGCGACCGTCTCGTCGGCCCATTCTCCGCGCTCTGGTATCTCGTTTTTGTCCTGCCGCTGTTTCTGTTCACGCCGGACCGGCCGGACAAGACGCCGGAGGCGGGCGCGGTGCAAGCGGGCTTGCGCCAACTCGGCCGCGCGGTCCGCGCGCTCGTGCGCGACCATAGCGCCATCGCCCTGTTCCTCTTGGCCCGCATGCTCTATGCCGACGGTCTCGGTGCGGTGTTCGCCTTCGGCGGCATCTACGCCGCGAGCGTGTTCGGCTGGGGCGCCACCGAGCTTGGCCTGTTTGGCATTGTGCTCACCATCGCCGGCACCATTGGCGCCTGCGCCGGCGGCTTTCTCGACGACCGCGCCGGCTCCAAGCCTGTCATCATCGCGGCCTTGTGCGTATTCATCGCGGCGGCCATCGGCGTGCTGTCCATCGACGCCGACGAGGTGCTGTTCGTCATTCCCGTCGCGGCCAAGGCCGCCGGCAGCGGGCCTTTCACCTCGGCCGGCGAACAGGCCTATCTGGCCTTCGCCATTTTCATCGGCCTGGCGGCTGGCCCGATCCAAGCATCGAGCCGCACCCTCCTCGCCCGCCTAAGCCCGCCCGAGAAGACCACGGAATTTTTCGGTTTCTATTCCTTCTCAGGCAAGATCACGGCCTTCGCCGCGCCGCTCGCCATTGGCTTGGTCACCGCGCTCACCGACAGCCAGCGCCTCGGCATTTCCGCCAGCCTCGCGTTTCTCGTTGTCGGCTTGCTGCTTCTGCTGCGCGTGCGCACACGGTGACGACCGTCCTATGACAGCCTCGGCCATGGTAATGCGGCGGGGTTAGCGCTATGTTCTAAGTCGCTGGGGCACGAAATTCAGTCATATCGGGGGCGAGCATGAGAAATTCAGCAGTCGTTGTAGCGTTGTTTGCGGCATGTCTTTTAGCGGCCTGCGAACAACCAAAAGACGACGAGGCGACCACAGAACCGACGGAGCAGCCTGCCGCCGAGGCGCCGGCCGAGGACGCGCCCGCCATGGATGAGGCTGCGCCGGCCGAAGAGCCAGCCGCCGAAGAGCCCATGATGGAAGAAGAGCCGGCAGCAGAAGAGCCCGCGGCTGAAGAACCTGCCGCCGAAGAACCTGCCGCCGAAGAGTCGATGGACGAAGAGCCGGCCGATGAGCCTGCCGCCATGGACGAGCCGGCCGCGGAAGCACCCGCCGCAGAAGACGAGCCCGAGGCGGTGATGGAGGGCGAGACCATGGAGGAGATCATCTCGGTCCCGCCCACGGTCGCCGAGGACGCGCCGTCTGAGCCCTCCGTGGGCGAGCCGCCGTCCGAGTCCCAGCCACAGCCGGTCTATCCGGATGAGGCGATGGAGGCCGATGAGCCTGCCGGCGAGGCGGTCATGGAAGAAGAGACCATGGAGGTCGAAACCCCGGACGGTCCGGCCGTCATCGAAGAGGACACCATGGCGGTGGAGACACCGGAAGGCGACGTCGTGATGGAAGAAGAAACCATCGTCGTCGCGCCGACGGTCTCCGAGGACGCGCCGTCCGAGCCCCACAAGGGCGAGCCGGCGTCCGCGTCGCAGCCGCAGCCGGTCTATCCGGACGGTGCGCCCGAGTAGGGCATGAGGCTCTCTGAGCTCTAAGGCACGAGATCAAAGCAAAGGCCTCCCTCTTCGGGAGGTCTTTTTTCGCGCCCTAATGCCGGAAGTGGCGCATGCCGGTGAACACCATGGCGAGCCCGGCTGCGTCGGCCGCCGCGATCACCTCGTCGTCGCGCATCGAGCCGCCCGGCTGGATCACCGCGCTCGCGCCGGCTTCGGCCACCACCTGTACACCATCGGCAAACGGGAAGAAGGCGTCCGACGCCGCCACCGAACCGCGGGTCAAAGGTTCGCTTAGCCCAAGCGCCTGTGCCGCGTCTTCCGCCTTGCGCGCCGCGATGCGCGCCGAGTCCACGCGGGACATCTGCCCGGCGCCGATGCCCACCGTGGCGCCGTCGCGTGCGTAGACAATGGTGTTCGACTTGACGTGCTTCGCCACGGTGAAAGCGAAGATCAGATCGGCGAACTCCTGATCGGTGGGCTTGCGCTTGGTCACCACCTTCAGATCGTGCGCGTCGACGAAGCCGTTGTCGCGGGTTTGCACCAGGAAGCCGCCGGCGAGCGAGCGGAAGGTGAGCCCTGGCGCTTTCGGATCGGGCAGCCCGCCAGCGAGCAGTAGGCGCAGATTCTTCTTCGCGGCGATGATATCTTTCGCCTCTGGCGTAGCTTCCGGCGCGATGATGACCTCAGTGAAGATCTTGACGATCTCGCGCGCGGCGTCCTCGTCGAGATCGCGGTTGAGCGCGACGATGCCGCCGAAGGCGCTCGTGGAGTCGCAGGCCAGCGCCTTCTCGTAAGCTTGCGCCAGCGTTATGCCCGTCGCCACGCCGCACGGATTGGCATGCTTGATGATGGCCACCGCGGCGGACTGTTTCGGATCGAACTCGGCGACGAGCTCGTAAGCCGCGTCCGTGTCGTTGAGATTGTTGTAGGAGAGCTCCTTGCCCTGCACCTGGATAGCGCTCGCCACACCGGGCCGCTGCTCCGCTGTTTGGTAGAAGGCGGCCTGCTGATGCGGGTTCTCGCCGTAGCGCAGTGCGCGCTCGAGCGTGCCGGCGATGACGCGTGTCTCGGGTGTCTGCTCGTCGAGCTGCTCGGCGAACCATGTCGCGATCGCGCCGTCATAGGCGCCCGTATGCGCGAAGGCCTTGGCGGCAAGCCGTTTGCGCAAAGGCAGCGTGGTCGCGCCGTCATGACGCTCGATCTCGTCGAGCACGTCCATGTAGTCGGCGGGATCGACCACTACGGCGACGCCTGCGTGATTCTTCGCCGCGGCGCGGATCATCGCCGGGCCGCCAATGTCGATATTCTCGACGCAGATGTCGAAGTCGCCGCCGACGCGGACGGTCGCGGCGAAGGGATAGAGATTGACCACGAGCAGGTCGATCGGCGGGATGGCGTGCTCTTCCATTGCCGCCTCGTGCTCGGCATTGCCGCGCATGGCCAGCAGGCCGCCGTGAATTTTCGGGTGCAGCGTCTTCACCCGCCCGTCCATCATCTCCGGGCTGCCGGTGATGTCGGCGACGTCGATCACGGTGAGGCCGGCGTTCCGGAGCGCCTTGGCGGTGCCGCCCGTCGACACGAGCTCGACGCCAAGCTTGGCCAGCGCTTTGGCAAAATCGACCAAGCCCGTCTTGTCGCTGACCGAGAGCAGCGCCCGGGCAATCTTTCTAGGTTCCATGAGGGTCACGCTCTAAAGCAAAATCCATTCGTTTTGAATCGTCATGCCCGGACTCGATCCGGGCATCCACGCCGTTACGCCGCAATAGCCAATGGATTGGATTGCCGGGTCAAGCCCGGCAATGACGAGTGAGAGTGTACACGCTTAGCTCGCGCCCGTTCCGGCCTCGTTGGGATCGACCAGCGGGTGGGCGGCTTCGTCGCCGGTCCGCTCGATATTCCACACGATGCGGACCTCGCGCGCTTCGCCCATCATGCCGCTCAACACCACTTGCGAGGTCGGCTGCGGCCCGCGCTGATCGGCGAGCAGCGTGCTCTCCTCGATCGCGGTCTCCTCGGCATTGGAGCTGATGCGCCAGGTCTCGCCGTTGCGCAGGATCAGGGTGACGGCGCTGCCGTCGCCGGTAATCTGCGCTTTCACGCTCGGATGCAGATGAAAGCGGATGGCGTAGGCGCCAGCGATCAATCCGTCGGGGCTTTTCAGGCCACGCGTGGAGAGCTTGTCCTCGCTGGAGATGAGGTTGCCCGAAGGCTGCACCAGGATTTGCCGCGAATGGCTCACCCCATAGCGGCCCATATAGCCGTCATGGGAACCCTTGATGCGCAGATTGTCGCCCTGGTCCGAGAAGGCGCCTTGCGGATTCATCGGCCCCGTCAGCGTCGCGTCGGCCGGCGGCTGGCCGTCACTCCCCATGCCGTTGAACTCGGCCAGAGAGTCCTCTTCCAGGCTCAGCGTGGAATGGGCCGGCGTGGTGCGGGCGTAGAGACGCCACTCCTCGTGATCGGCGGAGGGCGCGCCGCAATTGATGATCATGGGGGCACCTGCGGAGCTCATCTCGAAGGACAGGAACCCTGCATGGGCCTTGGTGGTCAGCGAGGTGATCGGCGGCGGTCCGAGATCGCAGATGATGAGAGTGGTGCCGCATTCGAGCCGCACATAGCCGGAGTTCGACGCGGTGCGCACGGGCTTGCCTTCGATATCGTCATAGGCAAGCACGGTGGCCAGCGCGTCGGTCGGCGTCGGCCCGGCGCCATTGAACCGCGCGATGGTGCCGTCCGCGCCCCGGAAGAAGCGCAGCATCGGCATGATGCGGTCGATGGCGTCGGTGAGTTCTTTCGGCGGCACGCGGTCGCGCGCCACGAAACATTGCCGCAAGGGAAGCAGGTCGAGCAGCAGCTCGATCAGCGCCTCGGGGTTGCGCGAGATATGCCCGCCATCGGGGAGGATCTGCCGATCGAGCTCCTTGCAGAAGGGCCGGGTGTAGCGGTCCACCACGGCCTGCTGCTCGGCGATGCACAAGCCCGCATAGAGCAGCGCCATCAGGGTGACGAGGCGCGGCACCCCGTCCGGCGTATCGCGATAGCTCGCCGACAGATAGCGCAGCTGCGCCGTCAGCGCCTTCAAGAAGGCCTCATAGGCCTGCGGCTCGCCCGAATCGAGGATCAGCATCGAGTTTGACAGCCAGGAGACGACCCGGCGGGCGACGATCTCCGGCTGCCAGGCGAGCCCATGCACGGAGCGGCGCAGCCGGATGAAATCATGCACCAGCGCCTTGGCCTGCTCGCGCGACAGCTCGCTATCGGCGGCGCGCAAATGCCGGAGCCAGCCGAATCCGTATAGCTCCCGGGCCCAATTGGCGGACGGTGGCCTGATCTCGAAGGGCGATTCCGCGCCCAGCTCGGCGAGCTTGCCGGCCAGACCGAAATGCCCGTTATAGACCTCGGTGGCGAAACTCGGATCGGCGGTGCGCAATTCCTGCGGGGCGAGCAGAAGTTGCTCGGCCTGGCCGCCCGGATAGCTGATGGAGGCCATGCTGGCGAGCATCAGGCGCCGCAGCGGGCTCGGGCCGCCAAGATGCACCTCTTGAACGCGGGAGCCGCGTTCGAAGGCCTGATCACCCACCATATGGGTCATTCTCCACTCAAGCCGCGCTCGTGGTCCGAAAGCGCAGGCTTCCCCGCCGCGTAGTACGCCTGAGATGCATTTTCGGGCAGCAAGCCTCCGGGAGCAAGTGGCATGCGGAAATTCGTTAACCTTGGCGCTTGAGCCGGGCGGCGAAGAACCCGTCCATGCCGCTCCATTCCGGCGTTTCGAGCGGAAGTTCGAAGGGAAAAGTCCGCAAAACCCCGGAGGCTGCCGCCCAGGCCGTGTCTCCCAATGGCTCGTCCGGCCGGATGGGATCGATCTGGATGGCCGGATTGCGCGCCATCAGCGCCGCCACCTGCGCCTCACCCTCGACGGGCTCCAGCGAGCAGGTGGAATAGACGAGCGTGCCGCCGGGCTTGAGCAGACTCACGGCATTGTCGAGCAGCCGCGTCTGCACCGCCGCCAGCTCATCGATATCCCTGGCCGTCTTGAGATAGGGAATGTCGGGATGGCGCCTAATGGTGCCGGTGGACGAGCAGGGCGCATCGAGCAGGATGGCATCGAAGCGCTCCTCCGGCTGCCAGACGCCGGCGTCGGCGCGCACCGTCTCCACCTCCAGCCCAAGCCGCTTCAGATTGTGGGTCAGCAGCTTGAGCCGCGTGCTCGAGCCGTCGACGGCGACCACCGAGGCGCCGGCCAGCACCAACTGCGCCGTCTTGCCGCCGGGCGCCGCGCACAGATCGGCCACGCGCTTGCCCGCGACATCGCCCAGAAGCTGCGCCGGCAGCGAGGCGGCGGCGTCCTGCACCCACCATTCGCCTTTGTCGAAGCCGGCAAGCTCCTCGATCCGGCCTTTGGGCAGAAGGCGCACGCTTCCCGTCGGCAGCACGCGCCCGTCCAGGCGCTGCGCCCAACCTTGCGGATCGGATTTCACCGTGACGTCGAGGGGCGGCTCGATGAGCTGCGCATCGGCGATGGCATGCGTTCGTTCCTCGCCCCAGGACGCGACCCAGCGCTCCCATAGCCAGTCCGGCGTATTGACCCGGCCCGCATCGAGGCCGGCGGCGATGGCCTCGCCCTTTTCGGACACGCGGCGCAGCACGGCGTTGACCAGTTTGTCGTAGCGCTTGGCGCGCGGGTCCCACTGCGCTAGCCGCACGGCGAGATCGATGGCCGCGTGTGGCGGCGTCTTGAGAAAGATGAGCTGCGCGGCGCCCGACAACAGGATCGAATAGAGCGAGCCCGACTTGGCCGGCAGGCCGCGCTCGAGAAATGAGTTCAGCACGAGGTCGAGCTGTCCCCGCCGCCGCAAGCTCACCCCGACAATGGCGCGGGCGAGCGCACGGTCGCGCACCGGCAGGTCGAACATGACGCCCTTGTCGCGGGAGCGGCCTAGCACTTCGTCCAGCGACTGCTTCTTCTGAAATACGGCGTCGAGCAGGGCCACGGCGGCGCGCCGGGCGGGCAAGCCGACCTGGTGGTCGCGCGTCGGCGACAGCGTCACGTCTTTTGATGCGGTCATGGATATGGGTCTAGCAGCCGTGAGGGGCGAGGCCCATCACGTTCGCGCGCGAGGACCTATCCCCATGATCCGTTAACCCCAAGGCCCACGCGAGGCGGGGCCCTCGGACCACGGCCCCGACGGCTCGCCCGCCATCGCCGGTGCGCCCATTTCGCGCGACATCGCCACGAGCCGCGCCACCCGGTCCTC
>Ga0307380_10001696_pt1 | contig 32040 bp, 57 predicted proteins | sample UN3MG_FD_202239 | JGI IMG/M metagenome (GOLD analysis project Ga0307380, IMG submission 202239) | Soil microbial communities from Risofladan, Vaasa, Finland - UN-3 | ecosystem: Environmental > Terrestrial > Soil > Coastal area > Acid sulfate soil | place: Finland: Risofladan, Vaasa | collected...
TTTCCAGTTAGAAAGCAACAATCATGAATCCAATTGCTATAACCATCATAGTCTTCCCCAATATCAATTCCATTCTTTCCATTAGTTAAACACCAAAATGTTATTCCTGCAATTTCTACATCATCTGCATTGATTATCAGAATATCATCTGTGCTTGTCGCGCTCGAAAGTCCATTTGAAGTTGGCACTCCACCAGTTGTTGGTCCGAAGATTTTTAGTCCTCTTTGTGTTGAAACAATCTCTATCGTTGCTGCTTCTTGATAATACCCTCTTCCCATGAAAATTGTATCATAAGCTCCAGCTGCTGCAACTGCTTCAGTCAATGTCAAAAACGCAGTATCCCAACTTAATCCGTCTCCGGATGCTGCTGGCGATGTCTTGTTTTTGTCAACATACCAAACTTGTGAATCCTTAACTACTTGAAGTCCTGCTCCAGAAATTCCTTGATAAAAAGTATTTCTACCTGTCCAAGTTCTGTTTCCAGACATTATTCCACTTACTGTTCCGTCTCTTACCATTTTATGTTAAAAGACAGACTACTTACAATAAAGTATGATGGTTTTTGCTCCAGTATCCGAACCGCCCAATGTAACTACTAAAACTCCACTTGTTACGACTGTTGTTGGTGCTTGTGAAACAACTACGCTTCCTGTTGTAGTCTGGTCATAAACATCAATAGCCAATAAAGTTGTTGCTCCGTAATCATTCAAGTCGATTTGAACTGTGTCAGTTCCACCTATTACAGTGTCTGCCAGTTCCCACATCAAACACTTAACTCCTGCGTTTGGTGCTACTTGTGTTACTGTTCCTACTTCTCCTAATGCTGTCATTATTTTACCTCCATTTTTTCATTTAGTTGTTTGTTAATCCTTATCGTGGATTACTCGCCCTCTGAAGCTGCCGAGGATGCCGAGATATTTAAAAAATAAATAAATTACTGTTCGTTTACAATATATTATCTATGAACGCGTTGAACGCTGGATTTTTCATCACTAGACACTGGTACTGTTTCAAGAAGAACTTATCCGAATCGTTGGTTTTACCCATTGCTTCGTATGTAGTATCTTGTAGTACACGCATCTCGATGTAATCTGTATCAAGGAAATAGATTTGTTTTGCTCCTGAAGTATTGCTTAGGTATTGTGATGGGATCAGTGGAACTGCTCCAACCATTGTCCAAAGAACTACTGCAGAAGGAACACCGAATGGCAATACACCAGCTGGGACATCGCTTGGATTATATCGATATGTATCAAGTATAATCTTTCTTACGTCTCTAATAGCTGAACTAGAACCAATTGCTAACTTAACGTTTCCGCTGTCATCAAATGAATTCTGGCATGCCTCTTCGATTGAATCGAATGTTAGTGCTGCTCCGTCCAAATCTACAACATTTGTTGTCCCCTGTAACTTTACGATACCGGAGAACTCTGTTGGATCTGTGGATGCGTCACCATTTACGATCAAACTCTCTTCCAATTCCTTTAGTGCTCTTGCTGCGGTTAATACTCTTAATTGCATAGCGTTACCGGCTGCAACGTTTCCGAATGCACTACCGCCTAACCCTGAACCAGTACCTTGGAAACCTTCAAGAACGAACGCAGGTTGCGCTGCTCGTGCAGGTCCAGTAACTCGACCAACTGAATAAAGGAATTTAATCGGTGTGGAGTAACGATCTATTGTATCGTCAGCTTCTCCGAATGCTGCATCTTCATATGCAGTAAACGCCGCGCCTTTTTCAGTGATTTCGTTCCAGTCAGCATACATTCCCAAGTTTGTAACTCGAGGAATCAACTCAACCAAAGGTGTTCTCTTCCTAGTCTGATCAATCAGCATAGGAGATAAATAAACCGGAATCATTGCATATCCTGCAGTGCCGGCTCCACCTTGTGTTGTAGTGGTAGCTTTCATGTTGGCTTGTAGCCTCAAATCTTCTCCACTTACTGGGTCCCAATATTTAGTCTTGCTCTTAAGATTAGCGAACGATTGGTAGTATGCGTCCTGGAAGTCCAGTCCGTCCATATTTCCTGTGAATGCTTGTCCCATTTTTAGCAAAGATCTAAAGGATCAACAGATTTTAAATTCGCTTCAGCTGCTTTTTTATCTACTTCATTAATATTGTTACCCATTGCTTTTCGTACGGGTTGTTTTAAAGCTTCTGTAATCTTTGATAGTTCGCTTTTCATTTCTGCTTGCGCTTCTTTCATAGATACATTATCTTTTGCTACAACGTCGTATTTCTCTTTCATGGATTTCAAATCTGCTGATATAGATTTTAGCATCTCAAGTGATTTACCTTCAACATTTTCAGAACTTTCTTCATTTTCAGCTTCTAGTTCTTCTTGTGTTTTTTCTGTCATCTTAGAATTTTTTGTGTGTAATTTAGTTATATCTTTCGATTTCTCGATTGAATGTGATTTGTTTTTTACGACAAGTTGTGATTGAACGCCTGGGTCTAGTGCCTTTCTTTTCTTGTACTCTTCAAGCGCGTCCATTGATTTTGTGAATACTTCTGACATTTGGGCTTTTGTGTTACATGGGTTTCCTGTCATTGCTACGTTAAGCAGAATAACATCGTTAAGCATACGGATTGATTTTCCTTCTTTTTCTTCGTAGGAGATGTCGGTTGGTAAAAATGCCACTGAGAATGCATCTAAATATTTTTCTACTAGATTTCCTTTGATTGTATTATAGTTTGGATTAAATCTGTTAATTTCACACTTGACACTTGTGCTGAATCTTCCTTTGCCTAGGTCCTTAACCGTTGCATCGATTATCTTTCCGGCTGGTATTTTGGTTTTGTTGATTTCTTTTTCTTCATCGTTATCTCCTTTGAACGCTTCGTGCTCTAAATCTAATTTCATATTTCTTTCTAGAATTTGTTTTTGCATTGATTTTTGACAATTCTCTGTCATGATGTCATTAACAAAATCTATATCGTTTGTAGATATATCACCCTCGACGAATAGGTGTTCTTCTCCCTTCAAATTAACTATATTTACATTCAATGGAGTAGTAAATGTGAAACTTGCTTCTTGATTCATAATTGCTTTAAATCAAAATTCATTATAAACCTACTTTCAAAATTTTAGAAGTATTATTAAGCACCTACCCGGAGTCAAACCGGGAGCCACTCCTTACAAGGGAGTGATGTTATCGTTATACCATAGGGGCATTATCTTTTTAAAAGTTTCTGTTCTTATCCTGAACTGATACTATCTTCATCTTCCTTATCTAAGAATAGTAAAACTGACCTGCAACGGGGATGTGAAGGGGGAGCTTGTCCAGACCAATCCTTATAATGAAAATCTTCATCTAATCCTACTACTTGTCCATCCAAATGCTTGCATAAATCACTTGTTCGTTCATCATGTGCTGAGAGCCATTGCTTTTTCATATCCAATCCAGAACCCTTCATTGCTAGTAACTTTCCTTGATTTTCTGCCCTGCCGACCTCTGTTATAGCTATAACTTCTGCTCTAACTTCTCCAACATTAAAAACTTTAGAAACTCTATCTTTTAGTTTTGGGATGCTTTCTCCGTTTATTATTCCTCTACTTAGTTCTGCTTTCAAATCATTTGCTATTTCTTCTGTCATTCCTTTTACATTTTCGAATGTATGATTTTGTAAAAATTCTAAAGCTTTGTAATTCATTGGAATATTTTTATTAATTTGTTTTTCTGATTTATCCCATCCAGAATTAAACTTTTCTCCTATAACCTCATCAACAATTCCCTTAAATGAGAATATTTGAAATATCTTCTTAATTAATACTGGCAAATCATCAATACTCTTAATCTGCATTAGTGGTTCGTCTTTTCCTTGGGAGTCTAATAAATCGAACACCTTTTCTTTGTTACTTTTTAATAAATCTGTAATTTGTTTTTTAAGTTTCTTTTCTTCTGGTCCTATCTCTTCTCCTAGTTCTAGTGTATTTGGACTATCTGTTGTAATTGCTTTCTTAATATCATCTGGCTTGTCTCCCTTTGCCGGCTTTCCTGACATTTTATCACGAGTGTTTTGGCTATCTCTATTAATCTTGTCTGAGTCTTGCTGTCTTGGGTCTCCTACATTTATGTTTGTTCCTTGATTTGGGCTTCTCTCTCCTGCGTTCTTATCTCCCCATTCTACATCGTCTAGTCCTTCTGCATTACGAACTTCGTTGATGGTCTTTAGGTCTGCTTCGGTCTGCATTCTATACAATCCCCATTTCTTTGTTTCTTCGTCAATATCGAAAATTTTGTATTTGTAACGTACACCCTCAACACCAAACTCCGGGATTATTTCTGTGTTGACATGATATTCGATTAATCTTAATAGTGGATAAATAATCCTTTTCTTTGCTACGCTTGTTTGTACGATTTGGTTTGCTGCACCGCTTGAGTCTTCTGTAAACCCCAGTTCTGTTGCTGTGATTCCGAATGCTCCCCAGACTAATTTTGACCACCACTTTTGTGATTCGATTAGTTCGAGTTCTTGGTTTGTGAATCCTAATCTCTCGAACTTCGGCATCGTGTTAACCATTGGTAATTTATGGTTTGTGTGTTTCCAGTTTCCTAATTCATCTTGAACCTTTTGCTGTTGCACCCATTGTTGTCCAAATGCTTTCATATCTGCACTTGTCATTCCTTCTAATCCCAAGACTCCTGGAGGGATTGAGTTGTCATTAAAATATTCCAATTGACTCTCTACTGCGTAAATTAAAGTCTGAACGGTTTTTGCTAGAATTTCCATACTAGAACGTCCGTATAGATTATCTGTTCTTACTTTTTTCTCGAACCAAACTATTTCACGCCTTCCAAATGGTATTGGTCTTGCTCCTGTATTAAATCCATATTGAAAATAAGCCCCTTCTTCATGTGCGTCAGTAGCAGTCATTTCTGCTTGAATAGCAGGGTAGTCCATTTGTTGAGTTTGAGTTTCTCCTTCCCCTAGAATATTTTTCATTAAAATTAAATCTGCTCTACTTGTATAAGTTCCATAAGGATCAGGATTTTTTGTGAACGCCATTCCATCTCTAGAATAAATTTCAACCATTTCTCCAAAAATGTTAAAAACTTTAGTAATAATTCCCGAGTTAATTTCCAATAAGTCTGGCAACATCATTCTTATAATTGTTTCCCAACTCTCTTTGTTTGTGTTTGGGTTATAAAAAAATTCCTGGATACGTTCAATATCTTTTTCTTTTCCTGGTATTTCGTTACCTGCTCTATCCTCTGCCACTATTTCCCACTCAACTGAACACACTTCGTCTATGATTGCAGTAGTACACATATCAACATAAATACTTGTAGCAAGTTGTCTAAAATAATTTAAATCTTTATATCTTGGGTATCCAAATGGAGCCCTATAAAAAAAGTTTGGAATATATGCTTTTGGAAGTCCGTCTCTAGTTTCTTCAAATGCCGTCACAACACTTGTTCCTTCTTGTTTTTGAATTGTGTTTGCTTGGTTGTATGGTCCACTTGGTCGTTTTCCTAGTGGCTGTAAAACTGACTGACTTCCTGATTCCCAAGGGCAATTTGAGAATATACTTGCCGATTTTCGTTCCATGAATATGATTTTTTGAGGAGGGAGCTTATGTTAATAACTCAGCGATAATTAAATTAAATTAAATAATTTTATAAGCTTTGTTATAATTTTATAAAAGATTAATTTCTAAATATTTTTTATTTTAATAAGTAAATTATATAATATCAATCCCTTTTCTGTATAATGTATAATAATTCTTCTCCCAAGTTTTTCTTTTTTAATTAATCCAATTTCTAACAACTTTAAAATTACTGGATATATATTTGATTCTGAATATTTAATTTTTCTAGACATTTCTCTTATAGATTTATGCTTATATCTATAGATTTCCATAAATATATCTGGTAACTTTTTTGTCATTAATAAATTTTTTATTTTATTTTCCATTGTTATTTTTATACGAACTCGAGCAATCTTTACATTTAAATATAATTTTTGTAACTCTTAATGTTGGATATAATTTACCACATTTGCTACAAATTTCATCCTTTCTTCTTATTATGTGTTTACAAAATGGGCATTTCATATTTTAGTTCAAGTGCGAATAATTAGGAGGTTAACCATCCTGCAAGTAAGAGCAGGGCGGTAGCCTTACGGTACTACCCCTCCTAATTATAAGCCTCCTCGAATTTAATTCTTAGAGTTATAACTTTTCCTTCTTTTTCAATATTATCCAAACATTCTATTTCCAATAATTTTTTTTCCTTTTTGTCATTGAACTCCAGACTAATGAAATAATCATCTGGTATCTTTCTTAGTATTTGTTTTAATTCTTTTATTTCCATTTTAATATAACTCACCAAATTCTTTTCTTAAGATTATATTTATTAATTGTGATTTTGTAAACCTTTCATAATATCTTATCTTTTCATTCTTTAATTCTTGTATTGTCTTTAATTCCATATTCCCATTTTAGTTCTTCTCCGTTTAACAAGCCTTAAGCGAATGTTTATTTAGTAATAAATCTCTTTTTGTATTAAATTCTTCAACTACTCTTTCATTCTCTGCTACCTTTTCATTATAGTCTTTACGCCAACAAGCATAACATACACATTTATCTTCTATCACATCCTTTAGTAAACTAACTTCTCCACAAATCTCACATGGTCTTGGACAAGACACTAAACTATAATTTTCTCCTAACATCCTAAATGCACCTTTTGCAAATCCAGACTTTGTTTTATCATTTATTCCCATTTTAGTTCTTATGCGTCTTTCTTTTAATTTCGTATTTGTAAAGTATCTTAGGTTTTCCTTTTTCTACTATTGCTTCACCAGTCTTTACAGCCTCTCTCATTTTGTATGAGTATGGTCTATCTATTGTTAAACTTCTTGGATGGTCTTTTAATCCTTTCAATATGTGCGCTATCACATCAACTGTCCATCCATTACCTATCGCCTTGAATCTCTGATTATCCGTAATTCCTTCTGTGTATCCTTCTGGCAATGTTTGTAATTTTTCTGAATGCTCTGGTGTTAAATAGAATAAATCATCTCCATTCTTTATTGTTTTTCTTTGATGTCCTCCAGATAATGTTGTAAGAGTTGGGTGTTTTCCTCTAACATCATATATCCTTTTAGCCATATCAAAGTTATTTCTCTTAATCTCAAATTCGGTTATCTCTTTATCGTATTTGTCTGAATCAATTCCAAATAATTCTTTTAATTTAAACCATGAGTTTTCATCTGGGATTGCGAAAGAACTATCTAATCTAAACCAATGTTCTGCTTTTGTTATAGATATGCTGCAATGGTCTGCTATTTCCTTTATTGTTTTGTTTTTAAATTTTCTAAGGTATTTACAAAGTTCTAGCTTATCAATATAATATTTTCTAACCTTTACATCAAAATCAGATTTAGTCATAATTATTCTGTCTTCATTAGAATCTACTTTGATTCCTAATACATCGCTTAGATAAATTTTCTTATCCTCTATTTGCATATTTTTAATTGGTATGTTTGTCCAGTATAATCTTTTTCTTTGTTGTGCTGACACTAAAGCTGAATCAATTTCTATGGGCTCTACTCCCAATGCTTCGGTTATTACATCTCTCCATTCTTGCTTCATCTTCACATTTTCTAACATAAAATACTTTGGTTTTACTTCTTTCAATATCCTGACGAACTGCCAAAACAAACCACTTTTTCCGTCAAATCCATCTCTCTTACCTGCATTAGAAAATGATTGACAAGGGCTTCCTCCTATCAATAAATCAATGTCAGTTAGGTTTTCTGATTGCACTTTAGTCACATCTCCAACCTGTAATGTATTTGGATAATTCTTTTTAGTAATTTTTATAGCTTTCAAATCAACTTCCGAAGCGAAATAATTATCAACTTTTATTCCTGCTCTTTCTAATGCAACTTGTCCACAACTAATTCCATCGAATAAGGATAATACATTAATTCCCATTTTCGTCTCCTTCACAGTTTGCGTCCTTATATTCTTCTGTTTGTTTATTTTCCATATTACTATATTTTTATATTACTATGTTATTATATTACTTTTTTCTTTTTCCATTGTTTTTGATTATAAAAGATGTGGTCTTACGTGTTACTGCCACATCTATTTAGTGTATTACCTTTGGGTGGTTCACCGTTCATTACAAGCAAACGGCGAGATTCGAACATCGCCTTACCCCTGACGGGGCGCACCTTCCCATATGGTGCTACTCGTTTGCCCTCAATCTCTAAAATCGAACACTAGGAAAGAGATGAGTATGAGTTTTCCCTAAACCTGGGAGCTAGTTAAATTAATCTTTAGTTTTTGTAAGTCTGAGCATCTGATTGCTTCCTTTAAAGTTGGTATTGAGTCATTAAAATAATCTCTATCTACTATATTTATTCCTCCATTTTCATAAACTTTAATAATACATCCCTTTTCATCTTTAAACACTTTAGGCCATTGTTCTTTAAACTTGAAAAAGAAGCTTTCGTCTGAGCAAAAAAATTTTCCGTTATTAATATCATTTAACATAAATTCTTCTCTAGATATCTCTTCAAGCTTATCTTTCATTAGCTCTTTAAATTCTTCTTTAGTTACCATTTTCTAATTCAGAAACCGCCAATTTATATCCATCAGTGCATAATCTAATAGCATTACAAAAGAACTCCTCACATTCTAATTCAGTCATTACTTTATTGTCTGTCATTTTTTGAATCCTCACATTTTGCGTCTTCTATTAATTTATGTTTTCTAACTTCAACTATTCCACTTTCTTCAACTCCGATAATTTCTCTATCTTCTTTTGTTAGAGAAACTCCTTGCTGTGTTCTTGAAAGTTGTTTAACTTTTTTTGTTATTGTGTTTTCCATAAAATATACACGTCTATTCCCTTTTTAAAACTTTCTATTCTCTTAAAATTCTGTCGCCAACCATTTTTATTTCTTTTCCGTCTTTTGTTATGGTTCTTATATTTGAGTCTCCATAAACTTTGAATTTTTCTTCACTGCTTGATATTACTGAATCTGGGAACGCCCAAGCTCCTTCGTTTGGGTTAATCTCAAAATACATTCTCATCATCAAAACATCTCCTGCATCTGTGGATCTGTTTAAATCCCCTTTGTCTTTTAGTTCCTGTTTTGAGACTACTCTCAGAGTTGTGTCTTTGTCAACATCCATTTGTTTCATCACTTCTAAATCTTCCACAATTAAATCTTTAATCTTAATTGGCAGTTTTCTATAAATTCCTATCATTCCTGCATTCACATGATTTGCCAGTAAAAACCAGCACTGACTTCTCAAATTCTTATAATTGTGAGTTCCTTTTTCATCTTCTGTTTCTTTCTTCTTTTTGATTGGAGCAGCATTTGCCACAAATCCAACAATCTCTGGCATTCCTTTTTTTAGTCCGAATCCTACTCCTATCTCATCCACTATGCAATGACTCCTGGGTATTTGTCTGTCTGTCAAAATCTTATCTAATTCTTCAACACTCAACCCCACATCAAATTGTAGAAATTCAGTAATAAATAACCCTTCCCAAATTGAAACCATACAACTATCTCTTCCAAATCCTGCCTGATCAACCACACAATACTTTTCCCCTCTTCTTGCTTCATTTGTGAACATGTCAATTATTCTGTCATAATCAAATATTTTCGTAGGATCATCATCATACTCCCAATTTCCGTTTAAAAGTCTTTCACGATTCTTTGTGTCCAGTTTCTTTAAATTTTCGATGTAGTGCACTGAAATAAAAGGATTATCATAAACACTTGCTGGGATGTATGCTTTGAAATGTTCCAGTTCATTATCTCTCCATCTCTTATAAAAATCTCTATAAATAAATGTTTTACACGGATTGCTTCCCATTGCAATCTTTGGAATTAACTTAAACTGATCTAATTTAAATCTCATTCTTGACCTTATGATTTGGTACGCCTGTTCAGTAATATCCCCCATCTCATCAATAAATCCATCTGTGTATTCTGTGGACCCCAGACTTACATATTCAGGATCACTTGGATAATAAAATAAATCCTTCAAATATTCTTCACTTCCGTTTGCGAATTTGATTACTCCCTTCATTTCATTGTATTTGTAATCTGTGCCTAATTTCAGACCCAATAATCCACACACTTCAAAAAATGTCAATAAAGTACTTGCCTTCAGGTCTTTTAATCTTGCTCTTGCCAAATAACCTCTACTTCCTGGATATCTGATTCTCCTTAAAATTTGCCATAAACATCCCGTGAAGGATTTGCTCCCTCCTGCAGCTCCTCCCATAAAAACCTCAGTATGAACATCATCTTCTAAAACCCTTAAAATTTCTTCTTGCTTTTCAGACAGAATTAAATTAACTACTTGCATTCTCAATCACACCCTTTGCTTTTTTGATTTCCTCATTTGACTTTGTGATTAAATTAATTGTTATTGGAACATCTCCCACATGCTCGATTTCTGTTTTTTGCCCATATCCTCTTGCTCTTCCTTTTTTAGAATTAAGCAATAACCATTTGCTCTCATCTGTATCTTTGTGCACCATTACATCGATTGCCACATTGTCCTCCGCCATATCATACAATAAATCGTTTTCTTCTTCATGGAGTAGTTTCATGTCTAGGTTTCTTTGTAGAAATAAACTGACCGCTTGCCTTGAGACTTCCAGTTTCTCTGCTATCCTGGATTGATTTCCGCCTGTGTTCTTCAGTGCTTCTTTAAAGTTTTTCTTTGTTATTCTTGTCATTTTGCTTGTTTTAAAATATGTAATCCTATCTCTGGATCAACACAATTTCTTTTTAATTTATTCTTCTCATCTGTTCTTCCGGTCTTTGCACTTTTAACATGTCCGAATCTTCCAACCTTATCCAACTTTCCAGAATACCCTTCAATATTAAAATTACACCATAAATAATGCCTTCCTATGCTTTGGGGCTCAATCATTGGAGGATAATAACTTTTAACATTTTCCACACAAAACTTTCCCTTACAAAAAGCCATTAAAAAGATTATTTCTTCGTAGAGTTTCATGTTTGGGTATCTCACTGTTCCTTGTGCATTTAAAAAATAACTTGTAACACTATGGGAAGGGCATGGAGGACTACTCCAAATAAAATCAAATTCCTTATAATGTTTTAAAAGATATTCGTGTGCATCTGTTATAATGACCTGGTCTTTTGGAAATTCTTTTTTATAAATCTCTGCAATCTTTTCGTCATATTCTACTGCAGTTACTTGGTGTTCATCTCCCCAGAGTTTTCTATTTCCTCCGATTCCTGCGTATAAATTTAGTATTTTCATTGTTTTTCCTTTGTTTTTGTCAAGTTTGTCAAGTTTTACGCTTAAACTTACTTTAATTTTGTGTATCTGATGGCTCTTTGGGATTGATTTCTGGCTTGTTTAGGTCTGCTTCTGGCTCTTTTTTGTCAATTCCGTGCAATTTCTGGGCCTTTTTATTGGTATGTTTCTCCCATCTATCGATTATGTGGCTGCAGAATGTTGGATCTAATTCGATTGTGTAGCACTTTCTTCCTTTTTCTTCACATGCCATCAGTGTACTTCCGCTTCCCGCAAAGGGATCGAGTATCTTGTCTCCTTTCTTTGAGCTGTTTAGGATTGCTCTTTGTGCAAGTCTTGTTGGCTTCTGTGTTGGATGAATGTAATCTTTCGTTGAATCTTTCTTTATGTCCCATACTGTTGATTCTTCTTTTGTTTTGTTTACAAATCTTATTAATTCTTCAATGCTCATTTCTTCCGGGATTATCTTTGTTAGAGTTGTTTTGTTTGCCCTGGTCCCAAACCATTCCGGGTTTTCATTCATTCTTGAGCAATAAAACATCGGCTCATGACACCAGTGGTAGTGCGAGTGCCCCAAGATGTGGTGTTTGTTCCAGATTAATTGTTGTTTCACTTGTAATCCTGCATAATTTAGAGCTTTTTCGAAGATTATTTGGTTTGAGCTTGCGTGGAATACATAAACTGCCCCGTTCTTGATTAAATATTGATTGATTTGCACAAAACAGTCTTTTAACATATTGTACAATCCGTCTCCTTCAATTACTGACCAATCTCTTCCGTTTGGGTTGTTTGTTCCGGAATAACTCACTCCGTATGGCGGATCGGTGAAGACACATTGGATGTCTGTTCCTTTTGGCATTAACTTTTCATAGGTCTCTGCTTTTGTTGAGTCTCCGCAGATTAATCTGTGATCTCCTAATTGATAAAGGTCCCCAATTTCGATTTTGTGCTTGGGATCAATATTTCCCATACTAATCTTTTCTTTTGGATCAAGTATTTTGTCAATCTCTGCTTCTGTGAATCCTGTAAACTCCAAGTGACTCATTGATTCGAACTCTACTTTCAATAAGTCCAGATCCCATTGTGCGATTTCACTTGACTTGTTGTCCATTATTCTGAATGCTTTTACTTGTTCCGGGGTTAGTTCTTCTGCATAAATCACTGGCACTTCTGTTAATCCAAGTTTTTTGGCTGCCCTGAGTCTTGTGTGGCCCACAATTATTTCATTATTCTTGTCCAATACGATCGGATTCTTAAAACCGAACTCCTTTATTGATTTTTCCACTATCTCCACTGCTTTGTCATTGTTCCTTGGATTATTCTTATATGGGATTATATCCTCAATCTTGATATATTCGATTTGTAGTTTTTTCATTGTTGTCTATCGAGATTTTCTTTTAATTGCTTGTGTTGTTTCATCATCTCCTGGAACTTTTCACTGTCTCCGTCTTGTGCGTCCGGGTGAAGTTCTTTTGCTAATTGTTTATATTTCAATTGTAAATGTTCAAGATTTGTTACTTCACTAAAATATCTTACTTGCATTTTTGTTTCTTGTCCTGGCGCCGGCAAAGCTTTAAATCCTGTGAATAACCCATCTAAAAATTCAGAACCTCCCCATCTCTCTAATCCTCGAATTGCTTTTATTGATAAACATAAAGCCCAGATGTTGTGTTCGATTCTATCCCACTTGTCACAAGCCATTGTTTTTGGTTCTCCGTTCAATTCAAAATAAACCGCTATTCCTGAGTCTTCTATTCTCTGATTTGCCCATGGGCCCATGTTATCTTTCTTTTGTCGGAGGTCGCTTGTGATGATTACGTTCTTTGCGCCTAGTAGTTTTAATTCGCTTGTCAACTCATTGCTTCCTTTGGTTATGCTATGATTTGCGAAGTTGGCCCTTTTTTGGTTTTTTGTTCTTGGTTGTTGATTTGGCCATTGAAGTGGTTCTTGAAATATCATCTTGACAACACTCCAATCAAAACAACATCAGGTATCCATGTTATTAAAAGTCCTAATAATGCCAAGGGAGAAATTCCTCCCAATCCAACGACTGCAATTAAAGTAATACTTATTATCATTGTCCTGTTATTTTCCTCATTATTAATTTTGTGTTTGCTACTGCGATTGCTGTTGCAGCGTTTAAATTTTTTATGTTTGCTTCTCTTTGTTGTATTTCTGTTTCCATTAGTTTTTTATTTTCTTTTGTTTGATGAAAGATTCCCCATGTTGCTATTGAAAATAATATTAGAATATAAATTCCCAACTTAACTACAAATTCGGAATTGTAATTAAATAAGAAATATATACAAGCAATAATGATTGCTGCGTTTGCTAGGTTTTGTGGTTCAGTCATGTTATTTTGCGCGGTTGATTTTACGTGTAAAAACGATATTTTACTACTAATCATCCTTTTTGGGCGGTTTATTTTGCCTGTTATTTAAAATAAAAAAATAAAAATTGTTTTGAAATTAAAGCTTTAATCGTGTTCCGATAGTTTCTTTAATATCGTTGATTTCTTTGTTAACTATTTTTAGTCTTTCTTCAGTTGCCTCGATTTCTTTTTTGGATTTCTCCGCTTCGTCTATTTTAGCAATCTTTTGTAAGTCCTCTTTTAGCTTTGTAAGTTCTGGAGTCATCTCTCCTGCATCTTTTAGTCCTTTGTTTAAGTCTACAAGATGTTTATCGTGATATCCTTTTTCTTTGACTAATCCGTTGTATGCTAGTTTGATTCCTTCTTCAGTATATTCAACTTTCATACTTGACTCAACTTTAGAGATAAGTTTAGACTCTTCTGCCTTTATTCCTTTTGATTCGTCTCCAATTACTTCTTCAGTTTTGTGTTCGGTAACATTAGATTTTTCCTGTAATAGGATTTTTCTTCTATCGTCATAAGTTAACTTAGATTTTTCGTCTATTGTGTTTTGCATTGTTCACCTCCCTTCTCAGTAATTTTAATTTCATCTTCTTTTTCTTGTTCAAGTATTTTTTCAATTTGCTCTTTGTTAATTTTATAATTTTTTCTTAGTTCTTTTAATAATCTTACTTGTACAATTCCGTAATCTGTTAATGTGATTATAATTTCTTTTCCATTATGTCCATCGTATTTTGTTTTTTTTACTAAATTTACTCTATCCCATCTCGATATTAAAACAGATGCTGCACTTAATGATACGTCTCCGAGTTTTGCTAGTTCGGATATGTTTCTTGGTTTCTTTGCAACTTCGAATAAAAAGTTCATGTTCTTCTGGTTGATTATCTCTAGCATAGTGCATCTCCAAAAACATCTTTAATTATTTTGTCAATCTCTTCCCAGTCAGCGAAATGCGATCCGTCGAAATTTTCTCCAACCAATGAACCACAATCTTCCTTAATAATCTTTTTGAGTTTTTTGATTGATTTTCTAGTCTCATTAACTGGTACTGAATCTGGAAGTCGTTCACTCCCTATTGCCTGCAAGTATATTTTATCACTCAATGTTTTTTCTTTTGATTTTTCATGACAAATAATAAACGAATCAGCCGAAAGTGATGGATCAACCATAACCTTCATCCCTAAGATTTCAAACGTCTTAAATACGTTTCGTGAAAATGGTCCAAATTTTATGACATTTGGCTTCTCAAAATTATTCTCTATAAACATTCTTCTTCTTCTTGAAATATCTTCTATTGTTATTTGACTTCTCCATATATACCAATCATCAGCTTCTAGTTGTTTTGCATGAACTCTTGCGTGTGTTCCGTCATGACATAATATTCTCTCAAAGCCATCCTCACTTAAAACCCAGAAATGTTCTGATTCCCAATTTGGCCTAGTTATCTTTTCTCCAAGCCTCAAAACTCCAACAGCGACATCCCATTTCATTTGAGTTTCACTCTCCGGTCTTTATTGGTTCGGATGTTTAACATTGTTAGTGCCAATTTCACCGAATGACAATCCACTCCTACTTGCTTTACGATCGCGGATATAAACACTGGTTCGTCTTGTTCTTTTAGAAATCTTCGAATCTTTTCAAGAGTTGCAACATTAATATTTTTTCTTTCTGCTCTAGCCATAAATATAAGCATCTATTTTAGTATTTAAATGTTGCTATAAATAATCATTTTCAGAATTATAAGCTTTTTGTACATATTCCCAGTTGCCATTCCAATAATCATTAACTAAATATTTAACAATTTCTTCTGGTGTTTTATTATAAAATAATGAATGATAAAACTGATGGTCTCTATTAGAAACTAGTGCAATATTTTCTAACTTAGAACTTCCACCTCTAGATTTTGGTATTATGTGGTGGTTTGTTTTTGTTTTATCTTTTTGTTTCTTTGACTTATAGTATTTAGTCATATTCGTAGTTAGTATAAAAATTATTTAAACTTATCGAATCAAAGGACAAGGACTCATTAGAATATACCTTTCTAACTCATCGCCCTGAGAACATCTTACAATAAAAGTTTAACGTTTGTGCATACCATATAGGCAAATTTAGTCCTTTGATTTTTCATAGAATCTCCAATATTTTTCTTTAAAGTCGTGATACACTATCACTATCTTATTTTTTACTTTGGTCTTTTCTGTTATGAGTATTTTACTGAATATCCTTTGTTCAATTAACCACTTGCATTTTTCCTTTTCTTCTTTCTTCAGTTCTCCGGCCATCTTTGATTCGACCCCAATAATCTCATACATTTTAATTGGCTTCTTTGGAATAGCCCCTGTATCTAGGAAGTTTTCTTCCTCATCATAAATTCTAAATGCAATAAAGTCCGGGAATCCTGCACCCATCATCATCGGTCTGCCTGGGCCCGACCATTTGTTTTTTGCTCTGATTAGTTTTCCATAATTAATTGATTTAGCCATCATAGGAAAATCTTCTTTTCCCATATCTACTATTTTTTTTGTATCTTCTTCAATCTCAACATTATTTGTCCACTTATCCACAATCCATCCCTTTTCTTCCAAATTTTCTCGGACTCTAGTTTCAAAAGATGAACCTGCTGCTCTTGACTTTTTTCCTCTAATTACTTTCTCTTTGTCTTTTGTTTTTAGTTCTACCATTTTATTTTTGTAATCTCCTAATCATTGGAATTAATAAATTTTTTCTTTCTTTATGATATTTTGCTTTTGCTTTTTTTCCCCAACACTTATCGCATAGAAAATGATGATTTTTAACTTCTTTCCCGCATTTGCACTTTTTCTTGATTGGAATTATTTTAAATTTACAGCTCATGGTTCTGCTCCTGGAGTTCCTTGCCACTTTTGATATGTTATTCTTTGATGACATTCTTTACAAAGTAATACACAATTATCTTTATTATATTTTCCTCCGTTTGTTTTTGGAACTTTTCTGTGGACTTCTTTCCCTTCACGATCACACATATACATTTCACACATTCCTTCAGATCTATCAACTAAAAATTTTCTTAATTCTGCAGAACATTTGTCAGTTCCAATCATTGGTTTTGGTTGTTTTATCTTAAAACCCTCATCTTCATAAATTTTTACTAATGGCAATAAATGTTTGCACGGCTCCGCAACGTATTTTATATCAGAAAATTGACCAATCCTTCTTATTCTTCTCATCTCAAAATCTTTACAAGTACAATCTATAAAATAAATTAACTTAGATTTTTCTAAGAATTTAACTATTTGTTCGTATCCTCCGAAATCAAAGTATTTTGTTATTTTATCTTCCATTCTTCATCAAATACCCTTTTAGTTTCTTCCATCGTTAATCCTTGGACTACTAAGTTTTTATAGTCGAAGGTATTTCCGTTTATTCCGATTACCTTCTCTGTCTTGTTAATCACACAAACGTTTTTTTCTCCTTCCATTAATTTAAATCCTCCTCTAACTCTGCCACTAACTTTTTCAATTTCGAACATGCTTCTCTTTTGATAGAATCTGGACACATTGCTGTTCCTGGGATTTGATTTTTAACTCTTATAACGCATCTTACTATTGCAATTATATTTCTAGTACCGTCATTCGTAATTGCCAAATGGTCGTAATCTACAGACCCGTGTTCTCCCTCAAAAATTATCATATTAAACACCAACCTCTATTGGATTTTTTATTTCGTCTTCAGCAATAAAAAAGTTTTCTCTTAATTTTTGTGCTTGGTTTGAATCTTCTATATAACTACCATAATGCATTCTATCTGGCGCTCTATAATTCTTAGGATTAATAAGATTTGATAATCCATAAAGATTCCCAGAAGTAAGGAATAATTTTGGGACAACCATATCTGCTTCTGGGAATTTTTCTGCAATTTCTTCAATATAATAATTAATTAGAAATTCGTTGAATTTTCCACCAGTTTTAACATACTGATTCCAAATATATGTAAAATCAAAACTTGATATTTTTAATGTAATTGTCATCTCTCTCATTATATTAATCCCTCCTCATCTAGTCCTGCATCTTCCGTGTCTACTTCTTTTGGTTCTTTGACTTCTATTGGGTTCATTATCTCTGCTCCTTCACTCTGCATTTTATTCTTCTTAATTTCAAGTAATCTGTCAATTTCTTTTCCTGCTTCTGCTTTTGTCATCTCTGGATATGAATTTCCTCCGAGTGCTTTAATATACTTAGCTTGTCCTGGAGTTGCAAGTCCTTGAGTATTTATTTGTTGAAATTGTTTCGGTGGTCTTTGATTTTTAAAATAATTTCTATTAAATTCTTCTAGAGATTCGATTCTTTTAATCATATTCACCATTGCTTCTTCATATATTTTATTATCCATTGTGTTTGTGTTTTGCCTGTTATACTCTAGCAAAAGAGTAAAAAAAATAAAAAAAATTTTTGTTTGTTTATTCGGTTTTAATTCCGTATATTTCTTGACATTTAAGTTCTAGTCTTATTGTTGTTTCAAGAGCCTTATCTGGATCATCATCGTACACTTTAACCTCCCAGTTGTAGCCCTTTGTGTTTCTTACTACTTTTACACTGCTACGTTGTTCCTGAGTGAATTCTTGTTGGTTTTCTACTTCTTCAGCCATTATTCTGTTTTTGGAACTTCAGTTGTTTCTTCTACTGCAACTTTTGCGTTATTTGTAGCCCATCTTAGTGCTCTTGCAATTGCTCGAGTTTCTGCCATTCTCATAAAGTGTGGTTCTATCATCTTGCTACCGATTCCTTCTGCATCTCCATGAGCTGTGAATACTCTTACTTTTTCTTCTCCGTATTCTATACTTACAGTTGCGCTGAATACTGCTCTTTTTTTATCGAAGTCTACTTGAATTAATTCTGTTTTAATGTTTAGTTTATCACAGAATTCTTTATGTGCTGCATCCAATAAAGCTTCGAAGTTTGTCATATCGTCAAATTTATCGGACTTCTTTTCTTGTGGCTTTGAAATTAGCCTTAAACTGCCAACTACGCCATTATTGTACTCAAACTCGATAGTGTTACCTTTTGCAACAACATTCTTTACAAGCTCTTCTAGGATGTTTGGATCTCCTAAAACATTAAACCATATTGGCTTATCTGTTCCTGGAATAACATCTTTTATGTCATTTGTAATAAATCCTATTGAACCTTCATTTATCTTTGATATCGATAATGCTTTTATTTGTCTATTTAATATTTCCATTTTTACCTCCTTTCTCAGTTGTTTTAGTTTCATTGTTTTTCATAAATGGTATAAATCTCATAACTTCCAATCCTTTGTTTGTAATTCTTAAAGTTATCATGCGAATGCTGGAACCCACTTTCCGTTGATTGCGAAAAATTGATTTCCGCTTTCATCTAATTTACTTAAAATTCCGCCTACTTCAGATATTGAACCTTTGATGTGCTTATAATTAACTGAATCGTTTGTCCCACATTCTTCGAATGCTTTTATGATTTTCTCTGCACTTGCATTTTTCTTAAATTCTTTATTCATAAAATCTCCTCCAATAATTTTTTAGCTTTTTGTAAATTATTCATTTTGATACTCCAGTTTTACATAATATGCTTTTTCTCCATCGATTTCTTTTTCTCTAATTAAATATCTTACCTTTGATAATTTTTCATAATTTATTATTGGAGAGATTGACATTGAGCTTACTGTTCCTGTTGCTTTTGAAATTTTAAAAGTATCTGTCGGATTTTCTTCTTGATTAAAAATAAATGCCAGTTCTCCATTTTCTACATCGAATAAAACTTTGATTGTTCTAGACTCTTCTTTGGATGTAAAAGCTCTATTAAATCTTAATAATTTTGAAGTTATCTTTAGTTCTGGAAAACCTGCCTTATTTCCTTTTGATAATATTTGTTTAAATGCCATCTTCAATCTCCATACTTTTTTTCATTGATTCTGTGTACCCCTTTGGTAGAAGTCCTCTATCTTCATCGATTTGGCATTGCTCTATAAAATCTTTTATCATTTTATTTCTCCATTTAATAATTTTTGTGACACTATCTCCATTCTCCTTAATTTCTCTTCTTCTGATAAATTTACCCAACTATTTCGTTTCTCTTGTTCGTAATTTCTAGCTTTAACCTTCTGAACAGCTGTTTGACATACTGGGCAAAATCTTGCATTATGATGAGTATTGCTCATCATAACATTACAAATAGAACATCTCCTTGGGTTTTGTTTCTCTCTAATTTCCTTTTCTTTTTTATGTATTATTTTCATCCTCGCCCTTACTCTTTTTTCTGATTCAACTCTAAGTTTTGCCCTACATTTTATACAACAAGTATCTTTCCTTGTTCCCTCAACTTCTTCTCCACACACAGGGCATTTCATTTTCAATTTTATCCTTTCGCTCATTTTAATGCCCTCCTTACTGCGTAGTATGTTTCCTTAGCATAAAAGTTGATTGTCTTAAGTAATTTCTTATAATCGATTGCTAATAAAGCACATCCACCCATAATTAAAAAAATGGATCCTGTTGGGAGTGGTAGTGTGATTGTTCCGATTCCTATCATTGAGTAACCTATGATTTTCTTTACTAGTGTTACTGGTTTGTAGACCTCGACTTGCGAAAAAAATTGCATTCTTTTTCTTGCTTGTTGTAGTGTTAGTGTTTCTTTTTTATTCATTGTGTTTCCCTAAAATATACACGTCTATTCCCTTTTTAAAACTTTCTATTTTGCAAAATGTCTAATAATTGGTAATAAAATCTAGTTTTATCGTCGGTAAAAATATTTTTAGAGTTCTAACTATAGAAAAATGTTAACTCTACTTGTGTTTCTCTGGGTGCTTTTCTTTCAATTTTTGTTTCTTTTGGTATTCCATATTTATCGATTATCAAAACATCCAGATATATTTCTGGTGCCATTTATTTTATTAAGAAATATGTATTTATATTTGTTTCTCTCTGCAAATCTCTTCTTCTATTCTCATTATCTTAAATAAAAAACTTCCATCACGATCGGATTTAAGTCCTAGTCTCCAACTTCCTTTTAATTCCATTCTTCTTCACAAGGATCATTATTTAATAAATATAAGCACAATTCATATCCACTCAACAATTCATATCCAATGTATTTCTTGTTGAATTCTATTAGTGATTTTAAAAAGTATCCTCTCACTATCTCTTCAGTAAAATTTCTTAACTCTATTTTTTTCCTTATTCTAATCCACTTTTGATTTCTTTCTTCTTTTGCTAGTTCTGCTCTTTCTTTTTGGCTTGGTCTGTTGGCCCACTCATAGTCACTTTTTGACATTGGATTTCCAAAATAGTCAGAGTGGAAGTAGTTATTCATAGTTCTTTTCTCTGAATTTTATTTAAATTTCTTGAACATTTAGAACTACAGCATACAGAACTTGATCTTATAATATTATTTGAATTTTTTATTAATCCTTTCTTTTTCATTGCAAGGAATTTATTTTTACAAGCTTTACAGATTTTTATTTCAGTATTGGCTTTTAAATATTTTAATCTAGAAGTATAATTGTAATTCCAATTCAAATCCATTTTAATCATATTCCGGTCCTCTGGATTATCTCACTTGCTTCTGCGATTAGTTCGATTGCTGTGATTCCAGTTTGACTCTGCCAATATTTGGCCGCTACCTCTGCTTCTCCATATTCTCGATTGAGGATCTTCCGCTTAAGGATTCGGATCGCGTTTGCTTTGCTTGCATGCTTTGTCTTGTTCCATGATTCGAATAGTTTGATTTGTTTTGTTAGCTTCTCGATGTCCTCATCAATCTCCTCAACCTTCTTGTTTGCAACTTTCCTTTCTTCCAATAAAATGCTCAGTCTGTTTGCCGGGTTGATTCCTGCATCCCAATTCTTTGCCAAAAATCCAACCATCTCACTTTGGGATAATCCTTGGAACTCTGCAATTTCTCTCAGTATTTGTTTTTCTTCTAGTCCTAATGAAAAACTAGTTATTTTCCAGTCCTTCCCAGTTTTTGGTCTAGCCATTTTTTACTCCATTTATTAATTCTTCAATATATTGACTCATAGATTTTTTAACTTCAAAGGCATCTTTTCTTAATTTTTCTATTGTATCAATACTTAAATAATAAGCTACAACCTTTCCATCTTTTAATTTTGGTCGACCACTCCCTCTGCATAATTTATGGCAATCTAAACATAAAGTTTTTCCATTAGAAACATCAAATCTTAATTTGGGGAAATCCTTCCAAGACTTTATGTGGTGTGCATCTCTGCCCTCTTTACCACATTCTTGACATTTAAAATTATCCCTCACATTGACTCTGGATTTCCACTCAGAGTATTCCCTACTTCCTCTTTCCATGAATTAGTTAAATAACTCTTATTTAAAAAACTTCCTATCTCCATCGGAAGCAAATAGACACCTATATTTCCACTCCACAGAAATCTTTTAGGTTAGTCGTTTGTTAATTAATTAATAATAATTATAATAATTAAATAACTTATTATATTATCATTATAAATATCTCCACAGGAAACAATGGGGGGTTATTTTGTTTGTGTTTTTAACTATTTGTCTTCTATAAAATAAAAAAAAGACCACAATTTCTTGTGGAAATTTTTTGTTAATAAAAAAGTAAATTTACTTAGATTCGTACTTTCCTAACCACTTATATAATGCGTTTACTATAAATGGAAGTATTGTTGCAACTATTGTTTCTGCTGAACCGTAGTCTATTATTCCTACAGAATTACCTATCCAACCAACTACTGCAGCGCCTAAAGTTAATAAAAAAGATTTTCCAATTTTCTTCAAACCAACAATATCTAATTTTCCGCTTGTTATAATTTTTGTTTTTACCATATTACCTCCATTCTAATTAAAATAAACCAAATGTCCATGACCCAGTATAAAGAACAAGTGTCATATGAATAGTTCCAATTATAGCTCTTACATAATCTATAATATTTAACTGTTTCTCAGTTAGACCTTTTTTCTTAGTAAATGTTAATAATTTATTCATATTGTACTGAAATATAAGTTATTCTTTATTTTTATATTTTTCTATTTCAAGATTTTGCTCTTTTAAATATGAAAGTAGTTCAGTTTTTCTTTCTATTCTTTCTAATAATTTTAGATCTTCTAAATTCTTTTTAAATTGTAAAAGTTCATTTATTCTTTCTTTTGAAAAATCTGCTTTTTTAAAAAATTCTATTAATTCAGTTTCTACTTTTTTATTATTTTCTAATTTTTCATTCAAATCTTTTTCATTAACTTCTGGAAACACAAGATTTCCATCTAGATCTACTAAAGACCCACCTATCCCAAATTTTGAATTCATATTAAATTTTATCGAAATCTATTTCTTTTCCTTTAAAAGATTCAAGACTTTCTTCTTTTTTAATTGGTTTTGCGTTTTTATATTTCTTATCAAGAAGTTCTTTAACCTCTAATTGCCATTTTGGCATACCAGTAATTGAATTGATTTTCTTTGATTCAAGACTTAGTCCAATATTATCAAAACCATAATCACATTCTGTCTTAACTCTTAAAAGTCCCTCAGATTCAAAAATATCTATTATTTTTATTTTCATTTTAACCTCCTTATTAAGTATCTAATTCGTGTTTGCATTTAATTACCCCTTTTATTAAATCTGGTGATGCGCTATCTGTTATAATTCTTACTCTCCATAATCCTGCAGCATCTGGATAAGTTCCACTATCAGAAATATCTACCTCTGTTTCGAGAGTTTTTTCAGTATTTAATATTGAGTGTTTATTTGTCCAACTACTTCCGTTCCAAAAATCTAAATAAATACTGACTTCTGATGCATTAAGACTTGCTGCGTCTGAGACAGAATCTCCAATTGAAACATTATGATTATGGCTATCGGCTGCATATGTTCCGTCTGCGTGAAGATGGCTATCAGCAGAGAATGTTCCGTCTGCGTGAAGATGGCTATCAGCAGAGAATGTTCCGTCTGCGTGAAGATGGTTATCAGCTGCATATGTTCCGTCTGCGTGGGAATGTAGGTCTTGGTCTATTTCAAGTACTGCATTAATTGTTATTGCTCCTGTAATTGGGAAAACTTGTAAATTATAAACCCCACCAGCCTGGAGGAACTCACACATCATTCCATTAGTGGCAAAATCTCCACTCTCAGTTGCCCCACTGCCAAAATTTTCTATATAAGTTAGAAATTGTGGAGATGAACCAAGTGTAGTATTAATAATTCTAATATATATATTTTCTGGACCACCAGAACTTTCTTGAATATATATATTAGCAAAATTTTGAATATCAGAACCAGTTTGTGCAACTGACCTTGTTGCTACTGTTGTCCATGTGCCAGATGAACAAGAGGTTCCTCCAACAGATGTACTTGTAACCGTTATAAGTGCTGGAGCGCTTCCTGAACTTCCACTTACTCCTGGTTGAGTGTTTGCCGAACTTCCACTTACTCCTGGTTGAGTGTTTGCCGAACTTCCACTTACTCCTGGTTGAGTGTTTGCCGAGCTTCCTGCAACCCCTGGGGCCACACTATCTTCACTTGCGTCACCTATTCCTTTTCTATATGGGTCCACATCATAATCCAATGTAAAAGAATTAACCCTATTGTTTCCAACCTCATCAAATATTTCACTAGACATAAAATTTGCAAGTATCTTTAAACTAGCTGTGCTGTTGGCGTTTATTTGTTCAGAAAATGTTAAAATGTTTGTTGTTCCCTGCATATAAGTTTGTTGATCTCTTGCATTTTTTTCTATTGCTGCAATTACTTCATCTCTGCTACTTATTTTTTGAGAATATTCTTTATTTGTAACTGAATATGTTAAGTATTCAGAATCGCCAATTACTCCTTTTACTATTCCAACTATTCTTACTTCTTCGTTTGATAATCCTTGAGATTTTGCATTTAAAGTTATAACGTCTCCAGATACAATGTTTTGACTTGTGTTCATAATATTAAAATCATAAATTTTTACTGGATTTTTATAAACAGCAACTAAAGCATTTGCCAACAAGTTCGCTTCAGTAATAGATAAAACAGACGGGTCTCGAACTATTTTTCTTATTGTTCCATATGCTGCTTTGCTTGTTGCATCTTGTCCGGCTGTTACAAAATTACTTTTTATTTGGTTTGTTCCATCTCCTTTTCCATAAACTCTAACATCGTTTGCTATTGGATATGCTTGAGTTACTCTTATTTCGTTTATTTGAATTTCTGCATTAAAAGTTGCAACGCTTGTTGTACTTCCTTTATGATCTAAAATATCAACCTCATCGTTTACATAGTCTATTCCTATATCTTGTGTTGTTTTACTTTTTAGATTTGATATTGAATTCCACAAACTATCAGAATAAGATGACCTAAAATCCGTATCTGTTCCAGTTTCCACCGTTCCAGCGCTTAAATAATTACTTTCTGCAATAATTGCATTAAATATTGTTGCACTTGCGGTGTCTGTCCATGGGCTATTTGCATAATCTCCATTCTCTTTTCCGAGCCATATTTCCCACCCGGATGCTTGAATTGACATTCCACCAGCGCTTAAATAATCTACTTTATCTATTAATCCTTTAAATTCTAATGTTGTATTCCTATAAATTTTTACAATAGAACCCATCTCTATTAAACTTCTTTTTGAAGAAGAAGAACCAGAAATTTTTATATTTGCTTGGTTTACTTCGTTTAAATTATCAGTATACGAGAATCCAATATCTGGGATAATCGTTCCAATTTCTCCAGATGTGTTTTCTATTTTTATAATAAAATTGCTCATGAACTATATGCGCTCCTTATTTTTATGGTATACCCTGCATCAAGATTTGTTACTGTTATTCCTGATGTTGTTGCGCTTGGTGCAATTTGTAATATTCCAAGTCCAGTACCAGTTTGTGTTGTTTTTATTTGTGTTCCTGCAACAGTTGTATAGTTGTATTCTGTTACATATACTCCATCTCCGGAATTAACCATCTCAACAAAATTTAAAACAACTGCTTGTCCTGTTGTTAAACTTGCAGCTGGAATAACAACCTGATTTCCTAATGAGTCAGATATTGTTACATCTGCTGAACCATCTGTAACGTCTCCGGATATTTGTTCGACAAAAGTGTTTACATTTCCTCCATTTGTCACTTCTGCTCCACCATCCGTATGTGTTTGTAGTGTATCACTAAACAAAACCCCAACTATTGTTTCAAAACTTGCAACATAATCTAGAAAATTGGTTCTTCCACTAGCATGAGTTTTTTTTATATTCTTTCCAATTCCTAGATAAAATTTATCAGAATCAAAATAAAGTTTTTTTAATTTTATAGTTTCAATAAAGTGTCCAGATAATGTTGTATAATTTGTGTTTTTACTAGTTCCAAAAAAAGAGCCGGTTAAAATAATATTTTTTGGAGAAATTCCTCCACCACTAACAAAAACATGGTATCTTTGATATGGTATGTTTGTAATAGTATGATTTGAATTTATTTCATCATCAAAACTTTGAGGATTATTTGGCCAAGTGAATGTACTTGCTGTTCCGCTATAATTTTCTATTTTCATTGTCATTATCTTATATCATCCCACGCGAACGTTGCTTGATTTATATTAGTTTGGCTATTTTTATAATTAGAAAAATCTGAATACATACTCAAATCTATAGGAATATTTTGACTTGGGTCTGAATAAAATTGTCTTGTCATACCAGATGTCTGAGCATCATATTGTATTTCTTTTGTTCCTGCTGGTTGAATTGCATTATATGCTTTTGATTGGTTAGATAATTCTGAAATCTTTGACCAAGCAGTTGCGGCAACTGCTATTGCTGCTAATGCACCCAAGAATATTGGACTTGTTATAATTCCTGATAATGCAGTAAATCCTGACACAACAGCTCCTCCAATTTTGAAAACTGCTAATCCTGCAGCTAATCCTGCAACTCCTTTTATAATTCCTTCGAACATTGCTGGGTTATCATTTACCCAAGAAGATAAAGAATTTAGCTTATCTGCAAACCAAATAAAATCATCTTTTAGTGCTCCACCTACTGCAAATTGCAATTTCATCATTCCTACTTCTATTTTTGCCATTGCTCCTGCAGTTGCAGGCGCTCCTTTAGCTAATGCAATTAATGCACTACCACCTGTTATAGCCATTATACCCAATGTTCTTGATAATGTTTTTGTTTTTGCTGATATTCTTTCAAAATCTGAATTAACTGAATTGCTTGATTTATCTACATCTTTAAATCCAGTCTCGACTCTCTTAAGTCCACTTTCTATACTAGAAGTGTTAATCTTCCCGCCGATTTCTATTGATCCAATTTCCATTTTATTTCATGTTAGCAATTAATGATTTAACTTTTTGTTCTCTTTTCATCTTTATTTCAATTTCGTTTCCTATGTCCATTAAATCTTGAATGTCACTCATCCTACATTTTCTAAATTCTCTTGGACTTATATTTTTTTCAAAAAACTTATATTTCATCCATAGTAATTTTGAACGTTGGTCTTTAATTACAAAACCTTGGTCAATATTACAAGATTGGATTTCAAAAATTAGTTTTTTTTTACTTCTTCGTTTGGATTGTCTATTTCTGCAATCTTTCTTGTTATCTTATCGAAAAACTTAGGCTTTAATTTTGACAAAAGTTTCCATTTCTGGTCTTTGTCTAATTGTTCCCAGTCTTTATTTTCTCCAATAACACTAAATATATTTTCTTTTGAGTATGGCACTTCAACAAGATTTCTCATTTTACATTTATTAATTGCAGTTAAATTTTGAACTGCTTTCCCATCAATAAATTCCATGTACTCGTTTAACCATTCGTTTTCGTCTCCTGCTGTAGTTGGTTTGTATTTAAACATTTTTCCATCTATCTCAAAACTTACGATATCCTCTTTAACAAAGTCGTCTTCAAATTCCATTTTTACCTCCGTTCATATTTAGTATGTTGTTAGTGCGTCGTTAGCAACAATCGCAACCGATTTAATTACTCCGATAACATCTACATTTGTAATTCCTTCAATATTTGTTGGACTTACTGCGCTTTGCAAGTATACTCCTGTAAACGTAAAAGTTATATCATCTGCGGGACCTGTTCCTCTAATTAAAGCTAGACTATTTACTCCTGGAACAATAACTTGATCGTTCCAATCATCAAAGAATGTGTCGTCTTTTTGATTTATGTTAAATCTTGAAGTGTATCTCCTAACTTTTGGAATTGGTTCTCCAATAGCTTGGTCTAATGTTGAATTACAATATCTAGAATCATTTTCATCTATTCCATTATTGCAAGTTAATTCTCCACTATTTACTTCTACTATTTCAGAACCGTTATGAGTTAATTTTGCCATTCTAAATTGAAACGCGTCATCTGTATTTGCTGAAACTGTTGTTGTGCTTGTTCCTATTGCTGCAGATTTAGCTAAACAATCAGCTGAAACTGTAACGAACCCATCTGTTGCTCCACTTCCTTTTGCAAAGTTTATTACCCAGTTTGTTATAACGCATCCTGTTAAAGTTATTACGTGGTCTGTACTTCCTCTTTTGGCCCATTCTAAAGTAAACGATTTAACTGAATCTGTTGCTGTAAATGTATGAACTGTTGGAGCTGTACTTGTGTTACTTACTGTTCCATGTGCGCAATATCTTATAAATTTCCAGTTTGTTGGATTAAATGTTAAATTAAATCTGTATGTTTCTGGTCCTTTTTCCATAGAATCAATATCTCTTGAATCTGCTCCAGCAGTTAGAACTTCTTGCCATCCCTTAGAAAATTCTGGAGTTATTGTTACATTTTTTCCAACAATAAAACCATTTGCAGACATTGTTTTTGTTCCTAATGTAGCCCAAGTGTCTTCTTCGCACATAGCTATTTGCTCTCGTTTTCCTAAAAAATACTCAGTCATTTTTTATTTTCATTTTTTTATCCTCCCTGTTTTGTTTAATTAATTGTGACTCTATTTTTTTATGACATGAAGCACATAAAGTAATTAAATTACCTATAGAATTATCAAAACTTTCTAAAAAAGGAATTTTGTGATGAACATCTAATGCTCTTTTGTTTTTTTCTGTAGTTATTCCACAATCTTGACAAGTATAATTATCTCTTTCATAAACTAAGAATCTTATATTTTCCCAATCATCACCATATCTTCTTGGAGATACTAATTTACTTCTTCCATCTAAATAATTATAGTGTAATTTACCTTTAGGTGTATTTTTTTTAATATTTTTAATTCTTTTTGATTTAATTTCTATGGATTCAGTATGACCTTTTTTATATCTTCCTTTGTTTGGAGATTGTGCAGCACATTTATGGCTACAATATTTAGATTTTCTCCAAGTTGGACTATTAAATTTTATTTTGCAATTTTTACAAACTATTTCTTCATAATTTTTATTATATTTCTCTTTTTCCATATTTTTTTTATGTTCTCCTTATTTTTAAAATCATTTAATTACCTTCAGACACATTAATGCCTTTTAATTCTATCTCTACAATAGTATGAAAACATTCTAGTTCTGAATCGAACCCCATATCTCTTGGTATACTAAGAGAAGTATAATTATAAAGTTCTGGGTGTAGATCTGCTTCATAATTTCTAAATGCGGCCATAATTTTAAGTCCTAAATACTCGCTTAATTTATCGTTTGAATATTTAATTGAATCAATTGTGAATACTTGTTCTTCTTTTGTCCATATATCAATTTGAAAATGTATAGCACTTTCTACGTCAGAATTATATTGTCCAACTCTTTCTCCGTTTCCTCCAACAACTAAAATATTAATTCTTGGAAATGCTATTTTACTTAATGAATTTTTTGCCTTATCTGGATATATCCAATTTGATGTCCCTTGCTTATAAGAAATAACCACATTGTCTGTTCCGGATGCAGTATTGGAATAAAAAATTACTTTTTGATTTTGTTGGTCCCACCAATAGTGTTTCCATTTAGTTTGTGTTACTCCGGTTACTACAACGGATGATACACAAGAAACGCTTCCAGAAGTTGGTGTTAATTGAAAAGTTGTTGAACCACCATCGAATGTTTCAGAATTTGTTGCTTCGGCTCGTGCACGTGGATCTATTAATCTATTTCTAAGAAAATCTACAACTACGTTTTTTGGGCTAATGTATACCATCTTTGGTTTTGTGTCCTGCCTCTTGGCAAATCATCCTATTGGATAATATAATAATTAATAATTTTTTAATTATTTAAACCTACTTACCTTTTTTCATAAGTTGTTCTATATAACGTTTTACCCAGACATTTTTTACTTGGTCAAGTGCTGGCCTAAAGTAAGGTTGGGCTTCTGTTCCTGGATGCATTACACTTTTGCCAAAAATTATTCCTTTACTTTTGTTTGCTAGAACTTTTTTATTTTTTGCTCTAATAACATGAGGTTTAGTTCCGAATTCTACTGCTCGAGCATATTCTACATTATCATAAAGAAGGTATTCTGTAGCACCAATTGATGTGGGAAAAATATTAATTCCCCATCTTAATCTTCCTTTATCTACAGGACAATTAATTATAGCTAATTCTTGCATTTTAATCATTGATTTAAATAAAACTTCTTTTAATTTATCAATTGTTAAATTTTTATTAATTTTACTTTGTATGTTAAATTTTATGTTCATGATTTACGAATCCTCATCTAAATCTATCTTTTTTATAACTCCAACTCTGAATATTTCTTCGTTATCTGCTTGTCTTTGTGATATTATTTGTTCTACTCTCCAGCATTTTTCATCTTTGTATTCTATTATATCCCCAACTTCAACACTTATATCTCCATTTCCTGTTAATGTGTCAGGGTATTCATGATAAAAAAACGCCTTAGAATTTCCAGGGACAGCCAATCCCATATCGTGTATTTGACGGTCTTTTCTTGTTATATCTTGTATAAGTGCCCAAATCGAATATTCTTCTTCTGAGACCGCTGTAACCCCACCCATGCTGTCTTCTGTGGTAGTCTGTCTAATTAATGTTACTTGAGAGCCATTTGTTGTGATTATATCTTGAATATCTGACCTTTTTATTCCATATTCTGTTGATGTTGTTGCTTCTTGATAATAATTAACAATTATTAGCATATCATCCCATAATGGATTTACAAATGTTATAACCGTCCCGGTATCGTTATGAGATATTGTATAATCAGAAGTTAGAGATATTGCCAATCCACTAACATAAAGTAATAATCCAGGTTGAACTGTTTTTTGCGTATTTGAAAGTGTTAGAGTTCTACTTGAGCCACCATCTGTTCCAGTGCAATCACTTCCAGTATAGTTTTCTGTTGTTATAATTAACATATTTCTCTATAGTCACTTTTTAATTTAAATCTTGTTATCATTTTATTAAATATCCACTTTCAGAAAGTATATTTATTTGACATCCATTTGATTTTATTATTTTATCGAATGCAGTTATGTTTGATTCTACATTAAAAATACCAGTTCCATTAAGCGTTATATTTTCTCCTCCCAAATCAACCGGACTTGATATTGTACAATTATCTGAACATTCTACAAACCATTCTCCAGAAGAATAAGTACAAGAATCTGTTGTTGTTGTTGTTATTGTTATATTTTCAGAATATTCTTCTGAATAATCTGTTCCATCATATGCCTTTGCGCTTATAGTAATAATATCGTCTGCATCTGTTGCTTGAACAACATAAGTGTTATTAGTAGAATATTCTTGAACTGCAGAACTATCATTATTGTTATAAAATTGATAATAATAAACTAATGTGTCGAAACCATCATCTTCATCTATGTCTGTTGAACCAGATGCATTTGCTGTTATTGTCCCGCCAACACCAACTGGAGAATTGAATTCTATATCAGTTGGGATTGTTGGAACTGAATTTTGAACTGTTGCTGTAATATTTATTTCAAAAGAATTTAGAGTTCCATCACTTACCCATACCTCTGCTGTTAAATTATTAGTTTTATAAAAACTACTAGATACCAATGTTGCTACTAAATGATTTGTATTATTTGTCATGTTAAAAGTATATTCTCCTCCTACTTTAGAATTGTTAATCCAAAATTGAACATAAGCATCTATATAAGTGTTAGAATCGTCTGTAGCTGTTAAATTTACTGTCCAGTTTGTATTAGAATAAACTGTTGCTGGACTCGTTGAGTTTGCTGTTATAACTGGGGCGTTGTTATTATACAAATTTTCTACTTCATCAGAAGTTAAAGCACGGCTCCAATATCTCACCTCGTCTATTAATCCGTCAAATTCGAAAAATCCGCTTAATCCGTCATAACTTGATAATCTAACTTTACCCGTCGATTGATGTATCCCACTTGAATAAGATTGATCTATAACTAAACTATTATTTACGTATCCTTTAAGAGTTGTGCCATTATAAGTCATAACTACGTGATACCAATTACCAGCCGAAAATTGAGC
>Ga0307380_10001697_pt1 | contig 32038 bp, 29 predicted proteins | sample UN3MG_FD_202239 | JGI IMG/M metagenome (GOLD analysis project Ga0307380, IMG submission 202239) | Soil microbial communities from Risofladan, Vaasa, Finland - UN-3 | ecosystem: Environmental > Terrestrial > Soil > Coastal area > Acid sulfate soil | place: Finland: Risofladan, Vaasa | collected...
AACGCCAGGTACGGGTTGCACGCCGGGTCCGGGGCGCGGAACTCGATGCGCGTGGCCTCTTCCTTGCCGGGCTTGTACATCGGGACGCGGACCATCGCGCTGCGGTTCCGCCGCGCCCACGTGATATAGACCGGCGCCTCGTAGCCGGGGACGAGACGCTTGTACGAGTTCACCCACTGGGCGCAGACGCCGATGATCTCCCGCGCGTGGCGGAGGATGCCCGCCACGTACCCGCGCGCCACCTTCGACAGATACATCTCGTCCTTCGGGTCGAAGAAGGCGTTCCGCGGCCCCTTGAAAAGGCTCTGGTGCGTGTGCATGCCGGAACCGTTCTGGCCGAAGAGCGGCTTCGGCATGAACGTCGCGTACACGCCCTGCTGGAGGGCCACCTCCTTGATGACCAGCCGGTAGGTCATCATCGCGTCGGCCATCGTCAGGGCGTCGGCGTAGCGCAGGTCAATCTCGTGCTGGCTCGGGGCGACTTCGTGGTGGCTGTACTCGACCGGGATGCCCATCGCCTCCAAGACTTGGACGCTCTGGCTCCTGAGGTCGCTGGCGACGTCCAGCGGCGTCAGGTCAAAGTAGCCGCCCGAGTCCAGCGTCTGGGTCGAGTCGGAGGACTTAAAGTAGAAGTACTCCGCCTCGGGGCCGACGTTCATCGTGTAGCCGTGCTTCGCCGCCCGCGCCACAGCCCGCTTCAGCGCGTTGCGGGGGCATCCGACGTACGGTTCGCCCTCCGGCGTCAGGACGTCGCAGAACATCCGCGCCACCGGAGCCTCCTGCGGCCGCCACGGCAGGACGACGTACGTCGAGGGGTCGGGCTTGGCGATCATGTCGCTCTCGTCTATCCGCGCAAAGCCGTGGATGCTCGACCCGTCGAACCCCATCCCTTCCGCCAGGGCCTTCGCCAGTTCGTCCGCCGTGATGGCGAAACTCTTCAGGTTCCCCAGCAGGTCCGTGAACCACAGGCGGATAAAGCGGATTTTCTCGTCGCGGGCCCGCTTCAGGACCTTTTCGGCAGGGCTCGATTTCGCGGATGGGCGCTTAGCCATCGGTATTCCCCTTTTGCGTAAAAGTTTGCGGTTGAGCATCGGCGTCTCGGTCGGCCATTGTCGCCGCCGCCCGCCGAACCGTCAACCACATTCGCGCCAGCCCTTGCGGCCACGGCGGCGGCCGCTACACTGGACGGCAGCCATGAATTCCGCTCCCGAACGCACGCAAGCGAACCTCCGCGAGGTGCGCGAACGCATCGCCCAGGCCGCCCGGCGCTCCGGCCGAGGCCCCGATGCCGTCCGGCTCGTCGCCGTCACCAAGACCGTCCCGACCGAAACCATCCGCGTCCTGGCGGGGGCGGGCCAGGCGGACATCGGCGAGAACCAGGCCCAGCAACTCCGCGACCGGGCGCGGGAACTCGCGGGCCTGGCCGTCCGCTGGCATATGATCGGCCACCTCCAGCGGAACAAAGTGAAGTATGTCGTCGCCGCCTGCGCGATGATTCACAGCGTGGACTCGCTGCGCCTGGCGGAGGAGATTTCGAAGCGCGCCCAGGCGGCCGGCGCGCGGGCGACGTGCCTTCTGGAGGTCAACGCGAGCGGCGAGGAGGCGAAGTGGGGCGTCGCACCGTCCGAGGCGCCGCGCCTCGCCTCCCAGGCGGCCGCCCTGCCGGGCGTGGACCTCGTGGGCCTGATGACCATGGCCCCCATCGCCGACGAGGCGGAAAAGGCCCGGCCGGTGTTCGTGACCTTGCGCGAGTGTCTTGCGCGCGTCAACTGCGAGGCGGACCTCGCGCGCCCCCTGACGGAACTCTCGATGGGCATGACGCAGGATTACGAGGTCGCGATTGAAGAAGGCGCGACGATCGTGCGCGTCGGCACGGCGCTGTTTCGATAGGCCGTGTTTCAACCGCAAAGAGCGCAAAGGACGACCAGAATAGGGAAACTGCAAACGGCAAGGGCGCACGCTTGCCTTATCGCGCTTTGCCGTTTCCCAAGTTCAGATGTCCTCTGCGCTCTTTGCGTTCTTTGCGGTTAAAAACAGACGGCAAATAGGCTTGCGTCCCGCCCGCACGAACGCTAACCTGTCACCGAAAGCGGTCGCAAGAAAGGCGGTGACCCCGATGACACGTAAACGGCACTGGCTCGTGGTCGGAACGCTCGCGGCGGCGGGACTCTCTTGTCTCGCGGGGGCGCTGGCCCTTGCGCAACTCAGCACCCAGGCGGCGCTGCGGCAATACGAGCAGCGCCTGGCCCAGTTGGACAAGAACGACCCCGACGCCGTCTATGAACTGGCGAAGTGGAGCTACCAGAACAGCCTGCGGGACGAGGCGATAAAACTGGCGATCGAGGCCAACTCCAAGGCCCCCGACGACGTCCGGCCGAAGTTCCTCGTCTATACCATCACCCACGCCGGGCAACTGAAGGGTGAAGTCGCGGCGGGTGAAAACGCCGCCGAGACCCCCACCGTCTCCGACGACGAGGTCCAAAGGGTCCTCGCGGACGAAGGCGCCAACGTCATCCGCGGATTCCGATCGGTCCAGGGCGTCCTCTTCGGCCTGTGCGCCTCCCCCGGATGCCACTCCGTCGGCAACCCCAACGCCCCGTTCGTCGTCGTCCGCCTGAACGCCACGAGCGACAAGACCCTCGTCCAGAACTTCCTAGCCATCAACCCCTACTGCGACCGCGAGAAGCCGGATCAAAGCCGTCTGCTGACGGTCCCCGTCGCCGGCCCGCCGACGCATCCGAGCCGACCCATCCGCTCAAGCAGCGAGCCGGTCTATCGGACGATCATCACGTGGATTGACACCCTGAAAACCGAAGGCGATATCCTCTGGACCCAGCCGCCGACCGCCCCGCCGCCTGCCGTCGAGCAGAAATAACGCACCCCCGACCGAAAAGAACGACGCGGGCCGGCGCCCTCCAGGAGGCCGGCCCGTTTCATCGCGCCCGGATCATCGGTCGCTACAGCCCGAAGAACGACGGCTCGCCCGGCTTCTTCGGCGGCCGCGGCGGGGGCGGGGGCGGCAGCCGCCTGGGGGGCGTCACCGGTTCGGCGGGCGTTGTCGGCGTCACCGTCGTCGGGATTGTCGGGCCAGTCTCAATAACGGTAGGCGGCAGCTCGACACGTTCGCTGGCAAACGGTTGGCGCCGAACGCGCCGGTCAAGATTCGGTCCAAAAGCCCATCCGAACAGTTGCATAAAAATGGGATGCGAACCCTGGATGTCCGCCTTCCCGATCAGCACGCCCCCGACAATGATCCAGGAGCCTTCGGCCGGCCGCGCACCCGCGGCGCGCTCTTCCGCGCTGTAGGCGCCGACGAGCGTGTCGGAGTTCACCATCAGGACCGACTCGGACTTATGCGGGACGAGCACGGTGTATTCGTCGCCGCGGATGTTGACGGTCTCGCAGACCTGGGCGTACAGGACGGCCCCGCGAGGATACTCTCCGGCCGCCGCGTCCATGTCGGACCGTGCCTGATCGGTCAACTCGCCGCGGTAGCCCGGAGGGACCTTGCCCAGCGCCCCCAGCAATCCCATGCCGTTCTCGGCGGCGGCGTTCCGCACGTTCTCCGGCGGGTTGGAGGCCCACAGGAGCCACGTAGCTCCCTCGGCCATCTTCGAGAACTTGCCGTACAGACCCTTGCCGCAGACAAGCCCTTCGGTGCGACAGGCCGCGCAATCTCGCTTTTCCGCACGATAAACCGCACGCCGCAAACCCGTCGCCACTACTTCATAGTGGTCAAGCACCCGAACGACGATGAATCCGGAGCCCTTGCACTTGGGACAGACGCTGCTCATCTTGACCGACCGACAGACCGCGGCAAATTCCCGCGGCGCCGGCGGCTTGCCGGGCATCTTCTGGAGCGCGACCGGCCACAGCACTCTGGGCAGCGCCGAGAGCGGCTTGGTCTGCGGCCCGGCGGCCAAGAGCGCCTTCCGCACCAACGGGGAGGGGGCCACAAGCGGTTTGTCGGCGCCGTAGATGCAGACCATAATGCCCAGGACCGTACCGTCCGGTCCGGTGACAGGGGCGCCGGTCGCAATGTCCAGAGACGGGCACAGGAATTTCAGAAACTCGACATCCGGCCCGGGTTCCGTGAACCCGAGCGCCGTAGCCAATTCGGCCCCCGAGACGGTCCCCGCCAGTCTGCCGGCGGTTTTGATGAGTTCCTTGCCCCCCCGCCAGCCTACAACCTCCGCCGGCACGCCTTCCTTAGGCTCTTCGGCCTTCGAGAGATCCAGACCTTGGGCGGCCTTGTCGGGAGGAAGGTCCACGCCGATGGCTGCAATACCCATGGCCGGGTCGGCCATGCTGAACGTCTTCGCCACAGCCTCCGTGCCGTCCTGGAAGATGACCGTCACGGATTTCACGCCCGGCTGGGCGACCGAAGCCAGATCCGTCAACACGAACCGGCCCTCGCCCATCAGGAAGCCGCTCGCGTATGCCGCTGGCAAACCGAGCGCGCCCTCCACCCGCACGAGACAAACCTGGGGGCCGACCGAGCCGGCAACGCCGTCGGTGCCCGCTCCTGCGGCCGCGCACGGACCAGCCATGCCCATCAGACCCGCGAGACCGACCCCGATGAGCACTGGCGAGGTGAACCTCCGCATCTTCATCAGCTTCCTCACTCCCCCGCGAGAAAATGGTCGCGTCCCGGAAATGGATGAAAACCTCCCCGCCCGCAGGTTGGGGTTCGGCGCGACCCGTCCCGAAGCCCAATCCAACCCGCTTCCCGGCGAGTTATGAGCCTACCCTAAGCTCCCCCCAAGTAAATGTCAACTACCAAAATGTCAACTACCAATAGGTCGATGATTTCGTCCGAGGCCGTCCACCCCGCCGCAGGAAATCCCGCAGCCGTAAACGGCGCGCTCCCTCATCCGCCAGCAGAAGCAGGACGTCGGCCGGCGGTCACGGTTCTTCGGCGCGCATCTTCTCGGCCCGTGCGGCAGCGTCTCGGCCCGCCTTCGTATCCGGCCACTTGCGGGCAATTTCGTCCAGCGCCGCCCCAACATCCGCCGGAGCCATCTCGGCCTGCTTCGTCTCCAGGTCCGCCAGCGCCGTAGCGGCGGCAGCCTCACGCCCTTGCTCGATCACCGGACGCGCTTTCTCGTCCGCCATCAGTTCCGCCAGCCGCGCTTCCGCTCGCTTGGCGGCCTCCGACCTCGGCGCGATTCTCGCCGCCGTCTCCAGCGCCACGCTGGCTTCGTACCAAGCCCCGTCCTTGACGTGCCGCTCCGCCTGGGCCAGGCTCTTCGCCGCCGCCTTCGCCAGGGCCGCGCGATACCCCTCCACCCGCCGCCTAACGCCCGCGGCGCGGTTGGTCTCGGGGACTTTGTCGAGCCATTCCGCCGCCGCCGCATAATTCTCCTTCGCGATTTCCTCGCCGACGCGGTCGAGGATGGCCGCGGGCGTCGCTTCATCGGCAGCGGCCGCGGGCGGCATCTTCTTCAGTTGTTCTTCAATCGCTTGGTCCAGACCGCCCATCGGATGGCCTTCCCACACGACTTGGCCCGACGGGTCCACCACGAACACGCGCGGAATGCCCCTCACGCCGTACTCCCGCGAGGAAGAACTCCCTCCGCCCACAGCGTAAGTCATCTGCATCTGGCGGGCGAACGGCTCGACGGTCGCTTTCGGTTCGTCCGTCAGGCCGATGATCACCACCCCGCGCGGACGATACTGCTTGTCCAATTCCACCAGGTGCGGGATGGACTGGCGGCACGGCCCACACCACGTCGCCCAGAACTCGACCACCACGACCCGCCCCCGAAGTGCCGCAAGCGTCAATGCCGGCGCGTTCAGCCAGTACTGTGCTTGGATCTCCGGCGCCTCCTTGCCGACTATCTGGCCGACCATCTGGGCCTGCGCCGTCCCGAACCCGACCACCACAGCCGCCAACCCCATCGCCACACCAAGCAGGTGTTTCATGTTCGCGCCCTTCCATTGCCCCTGACCATCCTACGCCGCTCGGGCGGCAATCGGCAACACCTTGCCGCAGAATCATCGCAAGAGGAGCCAGGTCGCTGCGGCCACCGCCCCCATAACCGCCAGGGCCAAGGCGATCCGAAACAGCGCCCGCCGACGGTGAAAATCCGACTGGCCCGAAAGGTCGTGCCACTCACACGCCACCAGAGCCGCCGCCAGGCTGCTGAAAAACGCGGCCGAAAGCAAAGGCACATTCAGACCCCCGCCGCGGACCCTGCGCAAGTACCACGGCTTATCGGGAAGCGGCGGCTCTTTGTCGGCCTCCAGATACATCCGCGCAACAGCCGCACGCTCCAGGCGATCCCATTCCTCCGGCGTGCGGCTGTCCTGCTCTTTCTCATAAAGTATCTGCACCAGTTCCAGTTCCCCCGCGTCGAACCAGACGAGGCGACAGGCGTCGCACCGGTCCACGTGGAACGCACCGTCGCCGAGGCGCACCGCTTCCTTCGCCATCCGCACCAGGCACTTCGGGCAGCGGACCGTTTCGGCCCGGTCGCTCTGGAGCGCCCGCGATGCCGCAGCGCTTCGCTCCTGGGCCGACCAGCGCCGCACACGCCGACGCTTGATCGTCCCCACCCGCAGCGCCTCGACCAGCGCACCCCGGCAATCGGGACAGAGATGGACCGTCACATCCTCGTAATCAACGCGGCAGAGCGGAATGTTGCACGCCGGACAGAGTTGCATGGCTCGCCCCCGACCGGCCCATCATAGAACGGCGTCCAAGTCCTCCAGGCCGAGCGTCTCCTGGACGGCGAACGGCTCGCCGTAGTCGCGCCCGATCATCCTGCCCCAATAACGACACGTGTCGCCGACGTATTCGACGACGGCGCCGATCTGGCGCCCCCGGCCCTCGAAGAACTGGCTCCGGTAGCACGACACCGCCTCGACCTTCGTTTCGAACTCCTTGGATATGTCCACGACGAACGCGACGTCGGCGTGGCTCCGGAGGTGCGTGCAGTAATAGTAGAGGAGGCGCGGCGGATAGTGCGGCTCGCCGGCCATGCGCGTCTTCGAGAGTTTCGCGTGGAACCGCGCCTCCGTCGCCAGGCGCGATGCCGCCAGGTGGTCCGGGTGGGCGTCGCGCCAGTAGGGGACGAAGACGACCTTCGGCCGCAGACGCCGATACACCTCGGCAAGTTTCACGCGCGCCGCAAGCGTCGCCTCCAGTTCCCGGTTCGCCAGACCCAGGTTCTCGCGGCAGGCCGGGCCGAGCACCTTCGTCGCGGCGGCGGTCTCCTTGCGACGCTTGGCGGGGGAGCCGAACGGCGTCGGCTCGCCGCTCGTCAGGTCCACGATGCCGACGCGCCGGCCGGCGCGGACCAGTTTGGCAATCGTCCCGCCCATCCCCAGTTCGGCGTCATCCGGATGCGGCGCCACCACCAGGTATTCGACGGTCAGCGGTTTCTTTGCCATATATCGCGATTTCTCCGATTCGGCGCCCGCGCGGCGCATCAAGCGCCCAAGGCGGCGCGTTCGACCTGAAAGATGGCCAGGCCCGCCCGCCAGTTGGCCAGGAGCGGGCTGATGCGGCGCTGGCTCGGCGTCAGGAAGATTTCCCCGACGCGCACCAACTTCTCGCGGTCGCAGAACTCGCGGAAATCCTTGACCGTGCAGAGGTGGACGTTCGGGGTGTTGTACCAGTGGTGCGGGAGGAGGGGGTTGCGCGGCATGCGTCCGCCCCCGAGGAGTTGCAGGCGGACGGCCCAGTGGCCGAAGTTCGGGAAACTGATGATCGCGCGCCGGGCGACTCGGAGCATCTCGCGGATGACCTCCGGCGGGCTCGAGGTCTGCTGGAGCGTCTGCGAGAGGATCGCCACGTCGAACTGGCCGTCGCGGTAGAACCCCATCCCCTCGAGCATGTCGCCCTGGTACACCGGGACGCCGCGCCGGATGCAGGCCAGGGCGGCCTCCTCGTCGATTTCGATGCCGCGACCGACGCAGCGATTGTTCTCGATGAGTTCCGAGAGCAACTGCCCGTCGCCGCACCCCAGGTCGAGCACTTTCGCGCCGTCGGGCACGAGGGACTCGATGAGTTCGTAATCGAGGCGGAGTTTTTTTGGGCGATCGCGTCGCGGGAAGATCATAGCCTCCCCCCCTTCCCCGCCGGCGACCGGACGCGGCGCTGGACGTTGGCGAGGAATCCCGTGACGGTTTCCGCCAGTTGCCGGTTCGGCAGGAGAAACGTGTCGTGGCCGGAGCGGCTCGGGATTTCAAGGAAGGTGGTCGGCACGCCGTTGGCCTTCAGGGCGCGGACGATCTCCTTCGACTGGTACGTGGGGAAGAGCCAGTCGCTCGTGAAGGAGACGACGAGGAACTCGGCCCGGACGGCCTCGAACGCCTGGACGAGCGACCCGTATTTGTCGGCCAGGTCGAAGTAGTCCATCGCCTTCGAGATGTAGAGATACGAGTTGGCGTCGAATCGCCGGACGAAACTGTCGCCCTGGTACCGGAGGTAACTTTCGACCTGGAAATCAGCCTTGAAGTCGTAGCCGACCGTCTCGCGGTCCTGGAGCCTCCGGCCGAACTTCTCGTGCATCTGATCGTCCGACAGATACGTGATGTGGCCGATCATGCGCGCGATGGCGAGGCCCGCGCGCGGCGGTTCGTGGCCGTAGTAGTTGCCGTCGCGCCAGTTCGGGTCGGTCATGATGGCCTGGCGTCCGACCTCGTTGAAGGCGATGCCCTGGGCGCTGAGGCGCGCGGTGGCGGCGATGGACATGGCGCTCGCCACGCGCTCGGGGTACCGGACGGCCCACTCGAGGACCTGCATGCCGCCCAGCGACCCGCCCGCCATCGACAGAAGCCGCTCGATGCCCAGGTGGTCGATGAGCCTTTCCTGCGCCCGGACCATGTCGCCGACGGTGACCATCGGGAAATCCATCGCGTAGGGCCGGCCGGTCTTGGGGTTCGGGCTGGAGGGGCCGGTGCTGCCCTTGCACCCGCCGGGGATGTTGGCGCAGATTACAAAGTATTTCGTTGTGTCGAACGGTTTGCCCGGGCCGACCATGAGGTCCCACCATCCGGGCTTGCGGTCGTCTTTTGCGTGGTATCCGGCGAGGTGGGCGTCGCCCGAAAGGGCGTGGAGAATCAGAACGGCGTTGTCCTTCGCGGGAGCGAGTTCGCCGTACGTCTCATAGGCCAGCGTAATCGGGCCGAGACGCTGGCCGCACTCCAATTCCAATTCGTCCGGCGGCTCAGCGAAGGTGAACGACTGCGTCCGGACCAGGCCGACGCTGTGCACGCCGCCGAGTCGGCTGTCGTCGGCGACCGGGATGTCGTCATCGGTGGCCAAGTCTGTGCTCCCTGACAACAGCGCGCCGCGCAAGTTTACCCGCCGTGGCGGGCGCGGCGGCTAAACGCGCATTTATGCTTTGGCGAGGGCCTGCTCCAGGTCCGCCAGGATATCGTCGAGCGTCTCCAGACCCACCGAGAGGCGGACGAAGTCCGGCGTGACGCCCGCCTGCCGCTGTTCCTCCTCGGAAAGTTGCTGGTGCGTCGTCGAGGCCGGATGAATGGCCAGGCTGCGGGTGTCGCCGATGTTCGCCAAGTGGCTGAAGAGCCGCAAGGATTCGATGAACCGCTTGCCGGCCTCCAGTCCCCCTTTGACGCCGAACCCCACGAGTCCGCTCGCCCCGTCGGGGAGATATCGCCCCGCCCGCGCGTGCGATGGGTGGTTCTCCAGGCCCGGATAGAGAACCCAGGCGACCTTCTTGTGCTTTGCGAGGAACTTGGCCACCGCCAGGGCGCTGGCCGAGTGCCGCGCCATCCGAAGCCCGAGCGTTTCGATGCCCTGCAGGATGAGGAACGAGTTGAACGGGCTGATGCACCCGCCCAGGTCGCGCAGCGTCCGGACGCGCGTGCGGACGGCAAAGGTCGCCTCGCCGAACGTCTCGTAAAACTCGAGGCCGTGATAACTCGGGTCCGGCTCGACGAACTCAGGGAACCGCCCGCTGTCCCACGGGAACCGTCCGCTGTCCACCACCAGACCGCCGATCGAGTTGCCGTGGCCGCCCAGATACTTCGTCAGGCTATGGACGACGATGTCGCAGCCGTACTCGATGGGCCGGCAGAGGGCCGGGGTGGCGGTCGTACTGTCCACGATGACCGGCACGCCGCGCGCATGAGCCGCCTCCGCAATGGCCGACAGCGCGGGCACGGTGAGTTTCGGGTTGCCGATCGTCTCCAGGTAAACGGCCTTGGTGCGGTCGGTGATGCGCGAGGCAAAGGCGTCGGCCTCGTCGCTGTCCACATACTCGACGCGAATGCCCATGCGCGGGAGCGTCGTCGAAAAGAGCGTCACCGTGCCGCCGTACAGGCGCGTCGTGGAGAGGATTTCATCGCCCTGTTTCGCGAGGGTGAGGATGACGGCGCTGATGGCCGCCATGCCGCTCGAGAACGCCAGGCCCGCGGCCCCGCCCTCGAGCGCAGCGACGCGCTGTTCCAGAACGTCGGTCGTCGGGTTCATGATCCGCGTGTAGATGTTGCCGAACTCTTCCAGCGCGAACAGGCGCGCCGCGTGGGCTGTGTCGCGGAAGACGTAACTGGTGGTCTGCCAGATGGGGACCGCGCGGGCGCCGGTCTGAGAGTCGGGCTTATGTCCGGCATGGAGCGCCCGGGTGTCGAATCCGTGGAACGTCGGCTCGGTCATGGTTTTCCTTTCTGCGGGCAGATGGGCCGGGCCGGAAACACAAACCGCCTCTTCCCTATTCGGGTCCGTTCGGACCGGATAAGAAGAGGCGTGCGTTTGGACTCGCGCGGCTCTCTTATCTTCCCCAAAATCAGGGCGGGAGTTAGCACCTGCCATCCGCCTTTGTCCCGAACGTTGCGGGACGTCGGTGGATCGGTTGCTGTGGCGTCGTTGGGCCCTTCCCTCAGCCACTCTGGATAAGATGCGCCAGTATTCAGTTGTCGGAAGCAGTATATCGGCCGGGTGGCCGCCAAGTCAACGGAAAACCCGGCCGGGACGCCCTAGGGGCGAACCACGCTCTAGGTCCGCAGCGCGGGCGGGCGAGGTTTCGGTTCGGGGGGCTGTTTCTTCACTTCTTTGACTTCCTCGCGGAGGCGTGCGATCTCGTCTTTCAGGAGCGCCGCCTCCTGCGCCAGGCCCTTCTCGCGCTCCGAGTGTTTCGAGATGACCACCGAGTAGTGCAGCAGAATCGCCATCAGAAACAGGACGCACAGGAACGTCATCAGGACGGACGGGTGCAGGGTGATCCGCATCGCCACCCATTCCAGGACCCTCGGATAGATTCCGGAGATGAGGATGCCCACGGCCGTCAGGACCCACAGGACGGAATACTCTTCGCGCAGTCGGCGCTTGCGAATGAGTTCGAGCGTCGTCAGGAGCAGCACGCCGCCCGCCAGGATCAGCGCGACCCGATGTTCCCATCGAAAGAAGTACACTAGGCCACCTCCTCGCCCAGGTGCACCGGCGCCTTGAAAAGATCCATGACGACGGCCAGGAGCACCTTCGACATGTAATGGGCGCTGTGGAGCGGACGGATGGAACTGGTTCCCTCGCGCCGCCGACGCATCGTGGCCGGCACCTCGCAAACCCGGAGGCCCTGCTTGTGGAGGAGCACGAGGGACTCCGGCTCGGGATAATCCTGCGGATACTCGCGCGCAAAAAGTCGAATGCCCCGCCGACCGGCCGCACGAAACCCCGACGTCGGATCCGTCACCCGCTGCCGCAGCGAAAGCGAGAGCACCACCGACAGAATCTTGATGCCCACCCAGCGCATGCCGGTCGCCCTCAGGCCGCGCGACTCCAGGAACCGCGAACCGATGACCAGGTCGGCCTCGCCCGCCAGGATCGGCCGAACCAGGTCCGCCAGCCGGCTCGCCCGGTGCTGGCCGTCGCCGTCAAACTGAAACGCCACATCGTAGCCTTCCTGCCAGGCGTAGCGGTAGCCGGTCTGGACCGCCCCGCCGATGCCCAGATTCACCGGCAGGTCAATGACGCGTGCCCCCGCCTCGCGGGCCCGCTGAGCGGTCGCGTCGCGCGAGCCGTCGTTTACGACCAGGACGTCCGTCCACGGCGCCCGCTCCCGGAGGTCCCGGATGACTCGCTGGATGCAATCCGCCTCGTTGTAGGCAGGGATGATGGTCAGGGCGCGGCGGTCTCCCAGGTCCACGTCGCGGCTTCCCCGGCCGCTATTCGGCTCTCGTGGCATGGTTCATTTACCCAGCACAGCACCTGTTAATCCAGCCGAAAACGTGCAAATCTTTTCGCCAAACGCCTGGAGAGGAGTCTATCGGCCGGAAGGCGAAATGTCCAGCCCCTATCGGCCTGGGCCGGAAACGCGGCGCGAGGCTTACGCCTTCTTCCGCGCGAACACGGTCGGAATGGCGCTCGAGCCGAGGACCGATTCGGTCCAGACGGCCGGTGCGACGGCCAGCGTCGTCGCCGCCCACACCAATCGCCGCACGAGCGCTCCCGCCCGGCTGCCCTGCTCCTCCGCCGCCCAGAACCGCTGCGGGTCCGTCCACGGCAGGAGGCTGATGACGGCCGTCGGTGGATGGAGAAAACTCGTCCGATGCGCGACGCTTTGGACGGCAAAGCCTTCCGACTCCAGCAGCCGACCCAGCGCCGCCGGCGTGTAATAGTAAAGGTCGCGCGGGGCGTCCAGCGCCGCCCACCGCCGACCGAACAGCCGCGCCTGCACGCTCTGCGCGTTCGGCACCTGGATGACGAGCCACCCTTCGCGAGCGACCACCCGCCGCGCCTCCGCCAGGACCGACCGCGGATCGTGCACATGCTCGAGGACATTGTGAAGCGTCAGCGCGCGGAACGCGCCGGCCTCGAAGGCCGCCTGCTCGAGCGTGCCGCGGCGGACGTCCAGGCCGAGGCGCTCGCGGGCGTAGTCGGCGGCGGCGGTGAGTTCGACGCCCGCCGGCGCTAGATTCGCCTCCTTCATCACGAGCAGCCGGTCGCCGCTCCCGCATCCGACGTCCAGCACCTTGTCGCCCGGCCCAAGGTCGGTGCGGCGAAGGAGCAAGCGCGTCTCGAACCGCAGCAGGTGAAACCGATACGCACGCTCCAGGCGGTGGACGAGGCCCTCGGTCCCGTCGGTCTCGGGCTTCCAACTGTAGGTGTCGGGATAGTACCGGCCGATCTCGGCCGGCGACGGGCGCGGGCTCACCCACCCCAGCCCGCACGAGGCGCACCGCACGACGCGAAACCGCTCGTGAGGCGGGAACTTGTCGGCCTTCTCAAATCGCCGCTCGCCTGCCTGGCCGCACAGGATGCAATTCGCTTCTTCCATGCTCGCCCCGCAACGATGCACACATCGCCGGGTGAAATGACCCCGACCAAAGGTCGGGGCTCGAAGCACCACCACGTCACGCGTTCAACTTCTTGGACCGGCCGAAAGTGCGGATGCCCTCGACGACCCGCCCGAAATTCTCCTCCGTCAGGTCCGGGTACAGCGGCAGCGTCAGCAGCCGTTTCCAGATCCGCTCGCAGACGGGCGTCTTGCCGCGGCACTTCTTGTACAGCGCGTAATGGTTGTTCGGAATGTAATGGACGCCCGTGGATATGTCTCGCTCGGCCAAGTAGGCGTTCAACCCGTCGCGGTGGTCGGTCTGGACGGCATAGTTGTGCCAGGCGGGCCTGGTGTCGGGCTCGGCAACGGGGCGCTGAATCCAATCCAGGTCGGCCAGGGCTTCGTCGTAGCGCTTCGCCCAGGCGGCGCGGCGGGCGTTCATCTCATCCAGGCGCGCCAGTTGCACCAGCCCGATCGCCGCCGGGATGTCGTTCATGTGGCATTTGTAGCCCAGTTCGACCACGTCGTAGTACCACGAGTACTGGTGGTCGCCCTTGGCCTCTCGGCTCCAGGTGTCTTTCGTGATGCCGCACCACCGCAGGCGCCGCAGGCGGCGGTCGGTCTCCGCGTCGTTCGTGACCAGCATGCCGCCCTCGCCCGTGGCGAGGTTCTTGACGGCATGGAACGAGAAGCACCCCAGGTCGCCGATCGCGCCGAGTTTGCGTCCCCGCCACTCGCCCCCGCAGCCGTGGGCCGTATCTTCAATCAAGATAAGTTTATGCTTCTTCGCAATCTCCAGGAGCGGCTCCATTTTGCACGGCCGGCCGCCGTAATGAACGCACACGATCGCCCGCGTCTTCTTCGTGACGAGTTTACGGACCGACTCGGGGTCTATGTTGCCGCTGGCCTCCTCGACGTCGGCGAAGACGGGCCTGCCGCCGGCGTAGAGGATGGCGTGGTTCGTCGAGACGAACGTCAAGGGCGTCGTAATAACCTCGCGGCCTTCAACCTCGGCGGCGATCATCGCCAGGTGCAGCGCCGCCGTCCCGCTGTTCAGGGCGACAGCATGCTTGACGCCGAGGTACTCGGCGAACCTTTTTTCGAACTCGGCGGTCTTCGGCCCGAGGCCGACCCACCCCGACGCCATCACCGCCCGGACGGCCTCGAACTCCTCCTCGCCGTAACTCGGGCGAAACACCGGTATCGTCATGCTCGCATCTCCGTCCCATTCAACTCCACCCGCACCCCTTCGGGGTTGCGGCTAAACGCGCGCCGCTAGTCTCGCAAAGCGATGTCGCGGGCCCCGATGCCGAACCGCCGGAAAATCTCCCGCAGCCGACCGGGCCCCATCGGCCCGCTTCGCAAAATCCAGGCCCGCTTGCGGAGCATTTTGGTGAGTCCCGCCCAGGCCTCGCGCCACGCCTGCCACAGGAGGTGGGCCATCTCGCCCTTGGATCGCTCGGAGGCCATGGCCCCCGCGCGGCCTTTGCCGGCGATCGCGCCCCACACCTGCCAGAAGTACCGGTAGCCGCTCCACGCCAGGCCGGCCAGCACGAGCCACGTCGGGAAATTCTTCACCGCCACCCAGATGCGGTTCCGCTCGACCAGGCGCGCCAGGAGCGGCGAGACCGACCCGCTCGAGGCCGCGTGATGATGATACACGAGGGCCTCCGGCACATACAGGCTTTTCCACCCCCGCCGCTGCGCCCGCCAACCCATGTCCGTCTCGTCGGCGTAGGCGAAGAAGTCTTCGTCGTAGATTTCGCCCGACGGCAGGCGCAGGTCCTCAAGCATCGCCCGACGATAAAGGCAACAGCAGTCGGAGACGTAAAAAACTTCGCCGCCTTGGCGCAGCGCGTCGGGCGGCCGGGCCCGGCCGCCGCCCAGCGCCAGGCCGTCCGGGCAAACGACGATCCCTGCGGCATCCACCAGGCCGCTCGCCGCCAGCACGATCATCGGTGCCGCCGCCCCCGCCTCCGGGTTCGCCTCCAGGCACTCCACGAGGCGGTGGACGCAGTCGGGCTGCAGGCGAATATCGTTATTGCACATGAGGATGTAGGGCGTCCGGATGCGGTTGATGCCGCTATTATTGCCTCCGCCGAAGCCGAGGTTCGCCGTATTGTGGTGAATGCGGACGCGGGGAAACTCGCGCTCGAGCATCTCCGCCGACCCGTCCATCGAGGCATTGTCCACGACAAGCACCTCCAGGGCCGGATACTCCTGGACCTGGAGCGAGCGGACGCAGTCGCCGACCACCCGGGCGCCGTTCCAGTTCAGCACCAGGGCGGTGACGGCAGGCGGTCGGGATGGGGATGGCGACGCGGACAAGCGGCCGCTCCTTTTGACGGTCAACGCTCGGCAGCGTGCCGACCGCCGAGCGTCGCATGATGCTAAAAACGCCCACAGGAAGAGTCAAGCGCAAAGGACACGCGGCAAGATGACACCTTGCAGCAGGAGGACTATCTCAGGAGCCTGGCCTTGCCTGTGAGCATTCGCACCTGGACCGATGTGAAAACCGCCTCGGTCTCGTGAAGCCCGACCCCCGCGCAAGAAGTTTGTGGAAGGCGCCAGACGGTATTCGAAAGAGCCGCCTGCGGACCTTGCCAGTTGATGAGCACTTTGCCGTTCAGAGCCACGCTGATGCCGGCACCGTCTCCCTTGGTCGTCACCTGGATGAGCATCGTCCAGGGAACTCCTTCGCCGGGGAGGCCTTCGGAACTGGATCTCGGATGCTCTTTGGGGTTGGAAACTCGCTCGTCAACCCGGCCCAGTCCGATGTACCCAGTTTCCGCGCCCACCGTAACCAACGTGCTGCCCACTGGAAGGATAATTTTGACACTCTCGCCGGATTTGCACACGCACTTGAGTTCCAGTTCGTAATCGCCTTCCAGCGCGACGGGGAAGACAATGCGCGAAGCATACCCCCCCCGCCCTCGGAGGCCTTCCGCCGTCTTGACCCATTCGCCCTCCACACGGTCCTTGTCAACATCGGTAACGGTGAGGAGATTCATCCAGCCCGGCCGGACGGCGGGAGCGGCCTGAGGCGCGCCGAGCCTGTCTAGCGCCTCGTCCACGCGCTTGAGCGCCAGCAGACCCTGGGCCCGCACGAGGTCGTCCGCTGCATGGAGGGCGAGGAACCGCTCGTAGTACGCCTTGGCGCGTGCATACGCCGCCGACGGCGACTCCTTGGCCGCCCCCTCCGCCAAGCCGCGGTACCACTCGCCCATTTCCAGGGCGGCCAGTTCGGGGGTTTCGTCCAGAGGATTCGCCGCCGCCAGCACATGCTTGCGAAGATCCGCGTCGCAATCTTCGGTGAGCCACTTGACGGCTTTCACGGGATCGTCGAAGTCCAGCAGAAGGATGAGGATCAATCTCTCGCGCGCGGCCGCGTCCGCCGGGTTCGACAGAAGCGCCTGCTTCAGCCGGTCCATTTCCTGGGCCGCCCGGCGCTGGATCGCCAACCAGCGCCCCCGGGCCCGGACAGGTTCCAGGCGTTCGGACCCGATCGCGCGGGCGACGGACTCGGCCTGTTGAAGCAGGTCTGCGGCAGCCTGGATCTCATCCGCCTCGATGCGGGCATCGGCGACTGCCAGCAGCGCCTCGAGCAACGCCTCCCCCGCCTGCTGGCGGTCGGCAGGCGTCCGCGCCGCCGTGTATTGCCGCTGGCGGATGACCAGCGCCTTTTCGTCGCACGCGGGCCGCCTCTCGGGTATCCGCTCCTTCAAGAGCGTCATGGCCCCGAGGGCCGTCTCGTAACCCGCCGGCGCCGGGGCGCCCAGGTCGAACGCCTTCTCGCACAAGCACTCGAGAAGGGCCGGATGGGCCGTCAGAACCTTGGCGTCGTCCAGGAGTTTGGCGGCCAAGGCCAGGTCATCGGCGGTGTGCGGCGTTGCCTTGACCCGCGCCAGGTCCGCCCCGTAGATGGAATCGAAGACCTGCCAGGCCTTCGCGGTCTCATTCGGCGTGGCGGCAACGGCCAAAGAACCCGCCATCCCCAAGACAGTGGCTGCGACAAGGAAGTAATTCATATGATCCCCCACCAGCCGGATAAAATGGCCACGAGCCGCACCTGATGCTAGGAACGCGCACCGGGAGAGTCAATCGCAAAGCCCACCTGTTGTCAGCGCGACGGCGAGAGACGCCCCTTAATCTCCTCGAAGGCGCCGGCTTTCCCCTCGCGCTTCGACCACTCGCCGAGTTCGTCCAGGTCCACGGGGTTCCGCTCCGCCACGAGCGCCGCCTGTTCCAGCGATTGGCGATCCTGCCAGTGATACCACGCGAGCAACCGGTCCTTCACGCAATCGGTCGGCGAGAGGAGGCGCAGGCTGCCGGTCGCAAACTGCATCGTGCGGATTTCCTTCGGAGCCTCGCGCCCCAAAGCGACCGGGCCCGACGGGCAATCCACGAAAAACCGAGCGTCCTGATGGACGAACTGCCTCCCCTGCTCCACGAAACCGATTTCGGCCAGCGCCTTTCGCAGGCTCAACCGGGGCGTCATCCCGCCGCCGATGAGGTCCACGTCGGCGGACACATAGCGTCCCTCGCTCCAGATCGTCACACAGGCTCCGCCGGAGAGCACGACTTCGATGCCGCGCCCCTTGAGGTGACTGGCCACATACGCCGCCAACTCGCCTGCCGACATCTCGCTAATCGGCTTCATGCGGTTTTCCGGCCCTCCTCGGTCGCCGGCGATTCATCAGAAGCGCCCCGCGATCCGATTCGGGATAGAAGGACAGGGCCTTGTCGAGCAGGGCCTCCAACTCCCGCAGAAAAGGATACCGCGGGTTGAATGCATAGAGGCGCGTCCTGCCCACCAGGCGGCTCCACAAGACGCCCGCCGCCTCCAGGTGCTCCAATTGGTTCTGAATCGGCCGGAGGCTCGTCGCAAAAAAGCGGGCCATCTCGCGCGGATAGCCTTCGCCCCTGGACCGCAGGAAAACGAGAACCCGTTCGGCGCTGGTCGAACCGAGAATGCCTTCCAGCATAGTCCCATACTCCTGCACTCGCGTGCACCTTATACACTGCGTCGTCCGACCACATATCGGCGTCATGTGACGCGTATCTTGAGTCATTCTATCTCTAGCCGGCCTCTCTGTCAAGTAGGACCTGCCGCCCTCTCTACAGCCCAAGCCCCCCCTGCCTTTCCGTTTTTGCGTTGACCGGGCGTGCGGCGGGACGGACGATAAGCGCCCATGACGACCACCCCGACGACCACCGCGGGCGACCGGCGCCGCCGATGGCTCCTCGTCGGGGCGCTCCTGGCCGCCATCGCCCTGCTGCACCTGGCGGCAGTCAACAACCACTGGGCCATCGAACCGGACAGCGGCTTGTACCTCTCGCTCGGGCGCTCCCTGGCCGAGGGGCACGGCATGGAGTACAACGGCGCGCCGTCGTGGGGGGTCCCGCCGCTTTTTCCCGCGCTCATCGCCGGGTGCCGGCTCGTCTTCGGACCGGCCTGGTGGCCCCTCAATCTGCTGGTGACGCTGTTGGTGCTGGGCGTGGCAGCGGTGTCGTATCCGCTCGCGCGGCGCCTGTCGCGGGAAACGGAAACCGCTCCCGGCGCGCCGGGACCCCTCGCGCTCGGCGTGCTCATCATCGTCGGGTCGGGCGCGCGGCTGATGGTGGATTCAACGCGGATCCTCACCGACGTGCCGTGCGCCTTTTTCGTCGTGCTCGGCCTGTATGGATTCATCCGTGCGCGGCAGGGACACTGGGCGTGGTGTTGGGCGGGGCTCGCCGGTCTGGTGGCGGCCTCGGCGACGCGCCTGCCCGCGGCCGTTTTCATCCCCGGCGTTCTGGCGGGCCTGGCGCTGGAGGTGCGGCAGGCGGGCGGGCTGAAGCGTCTGGTCGCGACGGGGGGCGCAGCGGCCATCGTGGTCGCCGGCGCCGCTGCATGGTGGTTCCTGCTGCGCGATCCGTCGGGCGGCGCGGCTCCCGACTATTTCGTCACGATCTTCGAGCGATTCCGGTTCGACCTCTGGAGCCGGTGGCTCCAGTGGGGCGAGGGGCCGCTCCGCCTGCCGGGCGCCCTGTGCGAGGCGATCACAGGTCAGGAATTGCAATATTTCAATCTCGTGCCGACCGCCCTGATCGTAGCGGGCCTGTGGACGGCGGGGCGGCGCGGGCTCTGGGTGATCGTCTGCCCGGTGGTTGTCTATGTCGGCTTTCTGCTCTTGCTGGGAGGTACAGCCGTCGCGCCGCGATACCTCCTGCCGGTGATGCCGATGCTCGCTTGGGCGCTGCTGGTCGGGACGGATGGAGCGGCGCGAGCGCTGGGGCGGCTGCGGGGTTCGGCGGATGCTGCGGCGACGGCGAAGCGACGGGTCACCGCCCTGGCGCTCGTTGTCGGCTTCTGCGCAGCCGTCAGCCTGCCGAAGGCCGTCCGCGAGGTCGTCCGCATGCACCGCACGGACTTCTACGAGAGTTTCGACCGGGGCGAGTGGCAGGGATGCGTCGCGCTGGGGGACCATCTGGCCTCGCTCCGCCGACAAGGCGAGGCGGCGGCGACCGACCGCGTCCTCTCGCCCCAGCCGGCGGTGCTCCACTATCTGGCCGGCCTGCGGACCGACGCGGGCATGTACTGGAAGGCGCGGGACGTCGTGCTGGGGTACGGCGTGCCGTCGCCCAGTTTCCCCTTTGCGGACCATGCGGCGGCAGGCCCGTGGCGGTTCGTCGTCATTCCCACCAGCAAGGGTCTGTGGAGCGAGGAAGTGATGGCTCGGCTGGAGGCAACGGGGGCCTTCGGTGCGCCGCAGCGGTTCGGCAACCTGGTGCTGTACGAGCGGAGGGTGTGGTAAGCGTGAGCGAGGCATCGGGCGCAAGCGAAGCACGGGCAGACTTGTCCGCCGAAGCCCAAAGGGCGAAGGCGGAAACCCGCCCGGCGGAATGGAAGTGGGCGCTGGCGCTAGTTGCAGCGGCGGCGGCGATTGTCTTCGTCGCCGGCGCCACGAGCCACGTCGTCCTGGGCGACGAGGCGTACCACTTCATGTTCGCCCGCGCCTGGGCCGATGCCGGACTGGCGCACCGCCCGACGCACAACCCGCTCTATCCCTCGGGCGCGGCACCCGGCTACTACTACGTCTCCGAGCCGCTCTGGCCGATGGTTCTGGCAACGCTGTGGCAGGCGACCGGGCCGATCCCGTGGGTCGCCCAGGCGTACCAGGCGGCCATTTATGCGGTGTTCCTCGCCCTGGTGTGGCGGCTGGGGAAACACTTCCTCGGGCCGCGCGGCGCCTTGGCGGCGGTGCTGGTCGCCGTCAGCGTCCCGATGGCCGGCGCGTTCTCCATGATGCTCTATGTGGACGTGGCGGCCTCGGCCATCATCCTGGCTGCGATCGTGCTGCTGGTGGAGCGCCGGATTTTCTGGGCGGGGGTGCTCGTGGGCCTGGCGCTCCTGGCGAAACGGAACGCGGCGTTCCTCGCCCCGCCGATGGTGCTGTGGCTGTTTCTGGAAGACGTTCCGTGGCGCCGGCGAATAAAGAACCTCGCGCTGCTCGTCGTCCCCGCAGTGATCATCGTCCTGCCCGACCTCTTCTGGCGCCGGCACTGGATCCCGAGCACGAGCGACCCGGCCAACCCGGTCCACATCCTGTGGCGCCTCTCGTTGTGGTTCTCGCCGCAGCGCCTCTCGTCGAACATCAACAACCCCCTGCATCTGGCCAAGTACCTCGGGGCGGTCATTCCCACGCTCCTGGCTCTGTACCTCGTCCGCCGGACCTGGCGGAAGGCCGACCTGCCCGCCGACTTGTCCGACGAAGCCCGAAGGGCGAAGTCGGAAGCCTCGGCGAAGGCCGACCGCCCCCTCTGGGCGCTCCTCGGGTTCTACCTCGTGACGCTGCTGCTCGTCTTCACGCTGGACACGGACGTGCGGTATGTCATGCCGACCGTGCCCATCCTGGCTATCCTGGCGGCACGGGGCCTGACCGGATGGTGGGAAAAACGCTGGGTGCTGGCGCTTGTGGCGCTGGCGGCGTTCGGCCAGCTGGGCGCGACGGCGTGGTTCGTGAACCGTGCGCGACACCTGACGGAAGGCCAGCAGGCGGTCTTTGCCTATCTGCGGACGGAAACGCCGGAAGGGACGCGCGTCATGTATCCCGGCGAGTCCATCATGATCGAGGCCCGCCGGCCGGTCGTCTGGAATCAACTGGCCGATCCCAAAACAGGCACCTCCTGCCTGCCGGCGTTCCTGACGGAATATGGGCCGGAAGAGATTCTCGCGGCACTGCGCGCTAACGGCGTCCGCTACCTCTGCATCGAGAAGGGCTGGATTCTGTCGGGCGCGCTGGCCCAGACGGAGCGCGGCGGGTACCCCGAGGCGTTCGTCGAGCGCTTGCCGCACTTGGAGTTCCTTGAGCGGGTCGAAGGTGACTGGCCCGCGGTCACCCTCTGGAAGGTCAAGGGAGAGTTCCCCCTGCCGGGCGCTTCGCCATGAGCACACAGAACCCCAGTGCACTTTACCGCCGCCTCGCCGGGAACACGGCGTACCTCGCCCTGGGGCAGGCGCTGGGGAGCGTGGGCCTGTTCGTCTCGTACGTCATTGCCTCGCGCTTGCTGACGCGGGGTGACGACACGAGCGCCTACGACGCCTACGTGGTGGCGATCAACGTCGGGGTGTTCTTTCTGTCGCTGGCGGAACTTGGCCTGACGGAAGGGACGACACGGCTGGTGGCGTCGCTGCTGGCGCGCGGGCGCCGGGGCTGCGTGCCGACCGTCGCGCGGCAGGCGCTGGCGATCCTGCTGGCGTCGGGCGCGGCGGCGACGGCTGTGGTCCTCGTCGGGGCCGGGCCCATCGCCGGTCTCGTCGGCAGCCCGAAGACGGCGCCGCTGATCGCCCTGGCGGCGCTCTGGATCATCCCCCTGGCGGTCATCCGCGTGCCGACCAGCGTCTTCGAAGGGTTCCAGGAGATGAAGTATTCCTTCCTGGCGGCACTCGTGCGCGAGCCGATCAAGGTTGCATTTTTTCTTGCCTTTGCGGCCGTCGGCTTCACCGTGCGTCTGGCCGTGGCCGGCTGGGTCCTCTGGTCAGTCGTGGCGCTGGGGCTGACGCTCGCAATCTTCATGCGGTTCCTGCGCAAGCAGGGCCTGAGGCTGACGGAAGGTGAACCCCTCGAGCCTCCCGGACTCCTCGCCTCCAGCCGGTATCTGTACCTTCCGTTTCTGAGCGTCTGCCTCCTGCCGGTGCTGCTGCGCATCCTCGTGAACCGTTTCAGCCCGACGGGTGGGGTCGGTACCTTTCATAATGCCATGACCCTGGCGATGATGACGATGATGGTCTTTCTACCGATCTCGCAGGCGCTCCTGCCCACCTTGGCACACGCGCACGCCCGGCGACAATCGCTCAAAGCCCTCGCGCACACTTCAATGCGATTCGTCGGGCTCGTGGCGTTCCTCGGCCTGATGTTTTACTCCTTCCTATCGGCACAGTTGTTGACAGTCGTTTACGGACCCGCCTACCGGGAAGGCGGCCTGTTCCTGGCAATGGCTGTCGTCGGCATCTTCTTCGAGGCGTTCAAGGTCGTGACGAACCCACTGCTGAAAGGCGCGATGCAGGCCCGCGCGGTCACCTGGATCGAGGTCGTGCGCCTCGTCGTGACCCTGGCGACGGGCATCCCGCTCACAATGCGATTCGGGCCACTCGGCATGATGGAGGGCTTCGTCCTCGGCTGCCTTGTGACGACGGTCCTTCAGTTTTTTTACGTACACCGTCTTCTGGGCATCCACTGCTGGACGGACGCCGTCCTGCCAACCCTCTGGGCCGCTTTGCTATGCGGCGGATGGATGCTGGGTTACTTCGTGCCGGGTCTCGGATCCACAATCCCCGTGGCCGGCGCGATCGGTGCCGTCGCACTGCTGATGATTGTTCGTCCCCCGGTCACCCTTTCCGAATTGAAAGTCATCTGGAACCTGATACGATGGCAGCGGACCCAAGGAACCCTCGCCACACCCAACAATAGGCGGAGCGAGTGATAACATGCGTCTTGTGTTTAGCGTTCTGATCTGGGTATACGGGCTTTTTTTGGGCCTGCGGCACAACCTGAAAAAATGGGTCTACCGCCGGATGGGGTGTCGCATCGGCCGCAACGTCCGCCTCTTCGGAGGCGTGGACGGTGTCAACCCGAACAAGGTCAGCATCGGCGACAACACCGTCGTAGCCGTCCGCGCCCAGATCATCGCCCACTGTCCGGTCCGAGGCAGCTCCCCGGTCACCATCGGTAGGAACTGCTACATCGGCTATGCGGCCCTCATCTTGCCCGGCGTGACGGTCGGCGACGACTGTATCATCGGTGCCGGAGCGATTGTCACTCGCGACGTCCCGCCAGCATCCATCGCCGTCGGCAACCCCGCGCGCGTCATCCGCCAGCGCGATCCGGAAGAGATCGCCCGCACCGTCGCCCGGATCGAGGCCGGCCTGCCCATCAAGGGATAAGGACACTCCGCACGGATAAACCGGTGGCCGGCAGCACGGCATTCGAAGCCGAAGCCCCTCACACTGCCGGAACCTTGCCCACCGGAAGGCCCTTCTCCAGGCACTCGCGCGTGCGCGCCAGTTCCGCCGGGTCGCGATCGCCGATGATCCGCGCGGGATTCCCCGCCGCGATGGACATCGGCGGGACATCCTTGGTCACGACGGCGCCGGCGCCGATGACGGACCCCTCGCCGACCGTCACGCCGGGCAGGATGATGGCGCCCGCGCCAATGTAAACGTCGGAGCCGATGGACACCGGCCGACCGCCCTTCACCGGGCCGTGCGCCAGGATGCGCGACCCCAGGCCGACGACGACGTTGTCGCCGATGGTCACCAGGTGCGGATTGACGCGGTCCACGCGGCCGTAGAGTCGGACGTTTCTCCCAATGACGGCGCCGCGGCTTCTATAGTAGGCAAGCGTCAGGCGGTGGCTGACTCGGGCGGCGAGGCCGACGACCCAGCCTGCCACGAAAAGGAGGATGCGCACCCGGTCACTCCCTTCGCAAGAAAGCCCTGAGCGTGCGGCGCAACGTGTCAGCCTCGGTCCTGGAGAACTGGAGGCATTGTACCACAACCGCCGCCGCGACGAGCACCCAGAACCCCGCGGCCGAGCGCAGCAGGGCCATCACGGCCGCAGCCGAGACCAGCCCCGCCAGCACAAGGAGGGCCGGCCACGGCACGAGAACGACGCGCCGGTGGGTGATGACGAACCGCAGGACCCAGGCCACCCCGTTCCCCGCCACGAACGCGACGACCACGCCGAAGCGCGACCACGAGGGAATCAAAAGCACTCCCAGGCCGAGAAAAACCGCCAGGCGCACGACCTCGACGACTCCGGCGGCGCGGGCGTGGCCGGTGGCCTGGAGGACCGGCTCGGTCACCAGACGGTAAATCTCGAAAAAACTCCCGAGCGCGATTAGCATCATCGCGCCGTAAATCTTCTCCGTCGGGTAAGCGCTGCCGAAAATGAGACGCACCAGGTGCGGCCCGGCGCTCGCCATCACGATGAACGCCGCAAGGTTCACCAGCCCCGCGTACTTCACGAGCCCCAGGAACGAGGCCCGAAGGACGGTGGGGTCGTGGGCCTTTTCGCTGAAGGCGGGGAGCATGGCGCGCGGCAAGGCGCCCAGGACCACAAACGCCAGCGAAGAGAGGCGAAGGCAAACCGTCACCTCGCCGACCGTCTCCGGCGAGTCAAGCGTCCCGGCCACCACCTTCACGAGTTCGGGAAAGACCCACAGGCCGACGAGCGGGAGGTAAAAGTAAAGGCTCTCGTGGAGCATCCGCCCGTAGCCGGCCCGCTCGAAACGGAAGCGGCAGTCGGGATGGGCCCGCTGAAACAGGCGCAAGAGAACCCCGTTCAGCCCCAGGACGAGCAGCGAAGAAAACGCCAGCGCTAGAATGGCCGGGCCCGTTAGAGTCGCGGCGCCCAAACCGGAGGCGACCAGCAGGACCACGCCGACGCACACCATGCGGACGGGTTCGCGGAGCATCGCCGCCGCAAACGAATAACCCATCTTCTGATACCCGTCGAAGACGGCCGACAGGAGCCGCACCACGCTCATGGCGCCCATCCACACCACAAGCACCCGACACCACGGAGCGACGTAAGGCGGAATCAGCACACCGGCCGACCCCAGCCCGAACACGCCCCGTACGAGGCGCACGGCTTCCGGCAGGTGGTAGGAAACGGCGAGAATGAGAGCGGCCAGAACGGCCGTGGCCGCCACCTGGAGCACGAGCGCCTGTCCGCACGCCCGGTTCGCCCCCCGCGTGTCCCCGCGCGCCAGAGCGGAGGCCAGGACGGCCGGCAGGGCCCGCGACAGGCCCAGGTCCGACAGATAGAGAGGAATCGCAATCAGGCCGACGACGTAGGTGATCAGGCCGAAGGCACGGGCATCGCCGAGGAACCGATTGAGCAGCACGTCAATGCCGAACAGCCCCAGGCTGGTTGCGCCGATGGCCGCCGCCAAATAGGCCGTGTTCCCGGCGACGCGGGCGTAGAAGTGATATCGGGTGGTCACAGGATCGGTCATGGCGTGGCGGTCGCCTGCGCTACAAGTATCCCAGGTCCCGCAAACGGGCGTTCAGTTCGTCGCGATCAGTCTCCGACAGGCCGTCGGCCTGGACCGGCACCGGCGCCGCCAACGCCTCGGCCGTCTCCCGGCGGACCGGATGCGACCGGCGGAACTCGGGCGTCAGGATTTCCTCAATCGGCCGCCCATCCAGGTCCTCCGGCACGGGCAGCCCCATCAGATGGAGAACCGTCGGCGTAACATCCTGGACCGCAGCGCCTTCGATGCGCGAGCCGGGAAGGATGTGCGGCCCGCAGGCCATGAAGATGCCCTTCGGGCGATGTGAACCCGAGTCACAGAACTCGATGTCGCCGAAGTAGCCTTCCGTGTCGAAACCGAAACGCACCGACGCCGTGCAGCGGAAGTCGTCAGGCGTGAAGACCAGGTCGGGTCCTTCGGAGGCGAACAGACCGTGATACAGGTCGCGCCCCCGCCGAATGCCGCTGATGATAGGCTTGCCGGTTCGTGGATCCAGGAGGCGTTTTAATCGCTCCTCGATTTCGTCGAGGAGGGCGTCGTATTCGGGGCCATGGCCGATGATGCCTTCCGGCTCGCGGCCTTTGCGGTTGACGTAGATCTGGCCGATGACGTCCCGGCCATAGGCCCTGGTGCGGCTCCAATCAACATCGTCGTAGGCCGTGAAGAAGTCGACGGCGCCGTTGGCCAGAGCGTTGAGCGTACGAGGAATGAGCCGGCCGATCCATGGCGCCCGCGCCCGCAGCCGCGACTGAAGCCCGTAGGCCCGGATCAGAGTCTTGCGCCGCTCCAGGAACCGCTTCAGGCGAAGCCGGAACGTCCGTTTCAGGACCAGGAAGCCCTCGTCATAGAGCCACTTGTTGATGTGCATGATGCGGTCGTGAAGGCCGGCCCCGTGATCGGAGATGACGAGATAGTTGCAGTCGGGCCCGCAGGCGGCCATGATCTTGCCGACGGCAACGTCGAGCGCGGCGAAGACGGCCCGCGCGGCCGGGTACACGCCGTCCCCCCTATCCTCCGGATTGGCGAGCAGGTGGAACACCTTGTGCTGGAGCCAGTCGGCCTCCATGAAGACGAACATGGCGAAATCCGTCGGCTGCGTCCGAATCAGATGCTCCACGACGCCGGTCCGCATTTCGACCAGTTCGCGCAGTTCCTGGAGGTAAGGCATCTGGTGCGTCGCGCTGAAAACCTGCGACGCCATCGTCCGGTAACCGCCCGACACCTCATGGACTTCCCGGCCGAGCGCCTCCGGATATGTGAATGTCGCCCGGACGTCCGGCGTGAGAAATCCCCCCACCATGTAGCCGTCCAACGGGGTCGGCGGCCAGGTGACCGGCACGTTGAAGACGCCCGTCTTCAGGCCGTGCCGGTTGAGCATGTCCCAGAGGCGCGGCACGCGGACCTGGCGCGCGTCAACCGTGTCCACCTTGTAGGTGCCCGGATGCAGGACCGAGAAGTTGAAGATGCCGTGGCTGCCGGGCAGTCTGCCGGTGGTGATAGTTGTCCAGGCGGGCGGACTCAGGGGCGGATAGCACGATAGGAGGTCGCCCCTCGCACCCTGGGCCGCAATCGCCGCGAGGTTCGGAAGAAACCCTTCCGCAATCCACGGCTCGATGACGTCGAACGTCAGGGCGTCCAGGCCGATGACGACCACCTTCGGCTTCTTCGCGCCGGCGTGTTCTTGCATCGCCCTTCCTCACAAGCCGCCCCGGCGACCGGGAACTCGGGCGGCAGGCCCTCAGGGTCGCCCCGGGCGGGGAACAGGTTCCTCACCATACCCGGCTGACGCGGGAAAGGCAACATTCCGGCATGGCGAGGGGGCGCAAGGCGTGCCGCGCTACTTCTTCTCCGCACGCAAGAGGAAATCACCCACTGCCGCCCGGAGGCGCACGAGCCGCTCACTCGGTTCGGGGCGCTCCTCCGGCCGGGCGAGCATCTCCCGGACGACCCGCTCCAGGTCGCCGACGTCCTCGACGATGCGGATGCCCGGCCGACCCTTCAAACATGCCGCCAACTCCATCTGATGGTCCTCGGTGTCCAGTTCGCCGGCGTCGGCACGTCGCGGCACGAGGATAAGGGGCTTCCCCAGGAGGATGGCGTTCAGGGCGGTGCCGGCCCCGCAGTGGCCGACGACCAGGTCCGCCCGGCGGAAACAGTCCATCGCCTCCTCGAACGGGAGGAATCGGACGTGACGGGCGTGCGCCGGCTCGTACGCGCTCGTGCCGCGCTGAATCAGAACGTCCGCGCCGAGCGCCCCCGCCACGCGGTCCATCTCGCGCACCAGGCGCTCAAACTCCAGCCCCTCCTCGGCCGACCCGACGGTGACGAAAATCACAGGAGACCCCCCGGATACTCGGCCTTGGGCCCGTAAAACTCCAGCAACCGCGGCCACTGAACGAAAATGCGCGTCGCCAGACGCGCCACCCACCGGCCCGTCGCCGACGGTGCATGAAGCCGCGTAATCGATTCGATATAAAGCGCAGGTTTGCGGAAGAGAAGCCGATTGACGAGGAACGCGGGAATGGCGATCTCCGCCCCCGCCGACACCAGCGCGTCCGGGCGCTCCTTCAGGAAAATCCACACGAAGACCGGGAGCGAGACGAGCAGGCTCACAAGGACGCCGAACGGCTCCTGGTACCGCCAGAAGACGGGCATGCAGTACACCCGCCGGACACCCGTCAGACGCATCCGACGGACGTTCTCGAACCCCGTGACACAGACGAAACAGTCGTGCTCGCCGGCGGCCTCGCCGAGAGCACCGAGCACTTCCGCCAGATGCCCGCCGGCGCTGGAAACCAGGCACACCTTGGCCATCATCCGACTCCGTTTTTCGGCGTCTTGCGCCCGACCAGCGCCCGCCATGCCTGCCGGGCCGCTCCCGACACCATCCCCGACGCCATCCGACCCGCCGAACGCAGCAGGTCCATCCGGTACGGGTGGAAAATAATGTTCGAAAGGACCTTGCGGTACCGGAGGACGAGGAACTTGCGGTGGAGCCGGCAGACCTCCTCGGCCGAGAGGTGCTCCGAAAGGTTAATCAGCCTCTTGGGGTCCACGATCATCCCGTACGTCAGTCGGCTCCAGTCCATGCCGTTCGACACGAGGCCCCGGGCGAGCGCATACTCCCAGACGGGAGTCCCCGGGTACGGGATAAGGATATTAACATCCGTGATGGCGAGGGGGGCGCGCTTCAGAAACTCGTAGGTCTCCATCATCTGCGCCTTGGTTTCGTGCGGCGAGCCGATGATAAACGACCCGGAGACGAACAGCCCGTGCCGGTGGAGAATCTCCATCGCTTCGCGGTTCTGCTCGACCGTCACGCGGTCCTTCAGGTACGCCAATGTCTCCTTGCACCCCGACTCCAGACCCATGTTGACGCTGGCAACACCCATGGCCTTCAGGACCTCGGCCATTTCGTCGCTGACGATGTTGGCGCGGGCGTTGCAGGTGAACTTGACGCGCCCCACCAGATGCCGCTCGTCCATCCGGCGCGCGATTTCCTTGAGCCTCGGCAGGTTCGCGCAGAAGAGGTCGTCGTAGAACGAAATCAGCGACACGCCGTATCGGTGGATCAGTTCCTCGATCTCCGCGACGACGTACTCGGCCGAAAAGAATCGCACCTTGCCCGGCCAATAGCGCGTCGAGGCACAGAACGCGCACCGGTACGGACACCCGCGCGACGTGAACATGTATGCATGCCGGGGCACCGGCGCCAGCCGACGGTCCGGAAACGGAAGAGCGTCGAGCGGCTGAATGTGCGTCACCGGCTCGGCCTGGAAGACTGACCCGTCGGCCTCGCGAAACGCAACGCCCGGGATTTCGCGCAACCGGTCGTGCGGAAATGCGCCCGTCTCCTCCCACAAATCCAGGAGTGGAATAATCGTCCGCTCGCCCTCGCCCAGCGCCGCGACGTCCATCTCCGGGTACAGCGACTCCGGAAGCATCGAGACGTGGATGCCGCCGACCAGGACCGGCAAGCCCCGCGCCTTGGCCGACCGGGCCGCCTCGCGTGCCCGGTCGAAGTACGCGCTCGTGGAACTTATGGCCACCAGATCCGGGCGAAACTCGTCCATCGCCCGCTCGACCCGGCGGTCGGCGTGGCGGATCTCGTACCGTCCCGGGCGATCGCGATGGATCACGCTCGCCAGGTACTGAACCCCGAGCGACGGCTGCCGCAGGTCCAGTTCCAGTTCCGGGTTCAGCGCCGTGATGAAGAGAATCCTTTTCACGTCCCGTCCTTCCGCGCGGTCGGTCAGCGATTCTGGAGCCAGCGGACGATTGCGGCGCCCGGTCGGCTTCCGGCCGCTCGCTGCGTCCACCGCCACAGCCTCGCGTGCCACACGCTCAGTTCCGTCCGGTAGATCCGCAGCGGCTGCCGCACCCCGCCCCACTTCTCCTTGAACCGGATGAGGCCCTCGTCCGTCAGGCGGCTCGTCATGAAATCGAACGTCCGGGCGCCCTCGGCGGCGCTGGAACGGATGGCCTCGCTGAAGAGGAGGTCGTTCGGCCGATGGACTAGGGCCTCGGCGTCCGACGCGCCGAAAAAGTAGTACGCCACCGGGCCGCTCTTCAACACCACGATGCCCGCGGCGATCCGTCCCTGGCGCCACGCCAGCATCATCTCCGCCCGCCCCGTCCCCACCAGCCGCTCGTACACCGTCCGCAGGAACCGCCGCGTCCACATCGTCGGCGCGCTCTTGCGCCGCATTGTGTCCACGTACAGGTCGTACAGGCGGTCCGCCTGCTCGATCCCCTCAGCCGGACGCACCTCCACGCCATCCTCCTGGGCCTTGCGGACGTTCCGGAGGACGCTCGACGGGAACGCGTGGCCGCCCGCCCAATCGCGCCCCGCGAGGTCCAGCAGGTGGTGGACGGCCTCGGTACACTTGTATCCGGCGGGCGGGTCAAAGGCATCGAGCGCCGTCCGGACGATGCGGACCTCGTGGACGCCCTCGCTGCGGAGTTGCCCCTGGAGTTCGCGCACCAGGTCGGGAAACGCAGCCGGGTCGCCGATGAGGCCGCCGTACGGCAGGTTCGCGTAGAACATCCGCACCGGCCCGTACGCCAGATGCACGCCCGCCAGCGCCGCCCGGTACGTGCCGCCCGCCGCCAGCGCGTAGTAGGCCGCCCGCGCCCCGAGCCCTTGCTGGAGGACCTCGTTCCACGTCGGCGAACAGAAGAAGGGCACCGGCCGGCCTTCCACCACCGCCGCCAAGCCGGGATCGCCGAGCAGGAATTTCACGAGCGGCATGGGCGTGGCCCCATCATCCGGCGCGGATCTTCAGGTCGAACCGGTACACGTGCGTCACGCCGCCGTATTGCCGGTGCTCCCTGGGCTGCGCCAGGACTTCGGCCCGGCAGCCGCGGCTCTCCACGTACGCCGCCGTCTCGCCGAGGTCCACCCAGTGCCAGTGGCTTGTGTCGTGGGAGTACTTGAGTTTCCCCAAGAACGTCTTCGGGTGCAGCGCGAGCGCCGGCAGCCTCTTGGCGTACTGGAGGTACAGCCGCCACTTGTGCCTCAGGCTCGGAACGTCGCCGATGAGCACGATCCCCGGCCGACGGAGCAGGCGCAGAAAGGAGTCCAGCGTCGCCTGCCACTTCTCCACGTAATGCCACACGCCATAGCACAGAAGGCGCGAGAACCGTCCGTCCGGAAAAGGCAACTCCTCGGCGGCGGCGGCGGCGAAGGCCAACTCCGGAAAGTGACCCCGACCGAGCGCCAGTTGACCCGAGGCGAAGTCCACGCCGACGGCGCTGCGGCAACGGGTCCGAAGCAGCGACAGGAGCAGGCCGCTCCCGCACCCGACGTCCAACAGGTCGTCCTCCGGCCCCAGTTCCAGTTTCCGCGCCACGTCCTCGGCAATCAACTTCGTCTGCTCCAGGTCCGGCCCGCGCTCGACGCTCAGCAGCAGGTCCGGATGCGCCCGGGCCCAGTGGTCCCATTTGGCTTGCGCGCCCTTGTCCACCATCCGTGCGTTCCCCGACCGGCCGAGGGTTGGAAAAACCATTTTAGCAGCGTGGACGGGGGTGTCAACCGCGATTCGCGCCGCTGGGGTGGCGCCCCCGGTGTGTTCACCGGGGGCCAAATAAAGGGACGTGCGCGGGCGGGCAATACGGCGGGCGTTATTTAGCCCCCCGTGAATACCAGGATTTTGCGCCATTGCTATAAGTTCTTGCGCAATAAGCAGTTCGCCCTTATGCTTGTCTTGAACCCCTTTTCAGGAGACCAAGCATGGAGAGCGAACTGTGGTCCAGAGTGTACCAGATAGTGA
>Ga0307380_10001698_pt1 | contig 32033 bp, 23 predicted proteins | sample UN3MG_FD_202239 | JGI IMG/M metagenome (GOLD analysis project Ga0307380, IMG submission 202239) | Soil microbial communities from Risofladan, Vaasa, Finland - UN-3 | ecosystem: Environmental > Terrestrial > Soil > Coastal area > Acid sulfate soil | place: Finland: Risofladan, Vaasa | collected...
CAAACGGAGACTTGACCCGTTCATAGAAACCCTGCGCGGAGCGCTGTGGTTTGAGGTGAATCCGCGTCCCTGCCCCGTTAAATGCGAAGCTTATTTAACTGGGGTGAGTGATGAGAGACGCCATTTATTGCTCAATCGCCTCAGTGCTGCTTGCACCCCGCGCTCGTAGTCGCAGACTGCCTGCTTCTTGCCCCCATTCTCCCACCCTGAATTTTAGATTTTGCCTTTTGCCAGTGTTTTTAGTATATTGTGGCAGGATTGGGAATGATCATAACTCGGTGAAAACAGCTCGATAGGGATTGGGCAAGCGATGAACAAGACCTTGCCCTCGAACACTCCTTACTCATTCCTGAACGGTAGGGTGCATGTAGATGAAGGTTTCGCGGAAAAATAGAAATGTCGCTCTAGCATTGGCTGAGCGATTGCGCCAGCGACTGGTAGAGGTGTTGGGCGAACCCCTGGAGGTCATTCTTTTCGGCTCCCAAGCGAGGGGAGAGGCCACTGGTGAGTCGGATATAGATGTGATGGTGGTGGTTTCGAGCCTTGAGAAGAAGAGGCTTGATGTGATCCTAGAAGCGGCCTGGGAGGTGGGCTTTGAGGTTGGCAAGGTTATCTCCGTTATCCCAGCCACTTTCGAAGAGACGCAAAAACTCTCGGCCTCGCCATTCTTCAAGGCCGTCAAAGAACAAGGGATCCGGGTATGAAAGATGAGGATAGCGACAAAGGAGCTCTCATAGGCTACCGGCTCCAAAGGGCACGCGAGACCCTTGGGGACGCGCACCTCCTTTGCGATCGAAACGGAAGCCTGTGGAGCGTCATCAATCGTGCCTATTACGCCATGTTTTATGCCGTGTTAGCTTTATTGACCTCGGTGGGTAAAGGGGCGTCGAAACACAGCGGTGTACTGACTTTGTTTGACGAGCATTTCGTTAAACCAGGCCAGCTGCCCAGGGAAATGAGTAAGGCAATCCACAAGGCTTTTGAACTCCGCCAGATCGGCGATTACCGGGAGTTGGCCACCCTTAATGAAGAGCAGGCTACAGAAGTACTCACTCTGGCAGATGAATTTGTCGATAAAGTGGGCCAATTCTTAGAAAGAGGCGAAGGCCGATAGCGACCAAAAGTTCATACCCCAGCACTGAGGCTACGACTAATGAGCCATGAGTTGCAAGGGACTCTCGAATTCATTGCCACGGCGAAACTTAGTTCTTAGCACTCGTTACTCATCACTGATATGCCCGCACGGTGCACTTCAGACTTTGCGCGCCATTCTCCCTATGCCCTTCGCCTTATCCCCTTTGCCTCAAGTCCCGCCTGCGGGATGCTCCTTGAACAAAGCGCTCCTTTAGCCCCGCGCTGCTTGCCTCTTTAACTTTTCAAACGGCACAAGGAGCGTTCTATCTACCGACCCATGTCTCATGTCAAGCCCTTTTTGTTATTTTCCTGACTTCCGGCCCCTCCCTTCTCCAGCATTTTGGCCTTGACTTTTTCCACACGTATGCCATTCTGAGAGATAACTGCTTCACAAATCAAATTCTTGGTAATTCCAATGGAAAAGCCACACAAAACTCACCTACCTAGCACCCCACAGTGCGCGGGACCCTCTGCCGGGAGTGTGCCATGTCCGGAACACTTTTCGTTCAAATGGAAAGGAGGTTTACGATGAACAAGAGGCTACAAAGAATAGCAACCTTGGTTTTAGCAGTTACCGTGCTTTTTGCGCCAACACTCGTCCGAGCCTTCAACCCCGCTGCCCACATCTACATTGCCGATCGAGTGTTCGAAGGCTGCGGAGACAAGATCGATCTCTTCTACGGCAGCATCGCGCCTGACCTGGCGCTGTATGTTGCAAACCAAGATGACTGGCTTACAGCATTTGCCGACACCCACTGGAAATTCATCGATGATATCCAGAATTATGCCATTGGTGCCACCCAAAAGGCCTTTGCGAAAGGCTGGCTGACCCATAACCAGGCGTGGGGGGCAGACCGCTATGCTCATATCGAATACCCTCTTGGCAGCGGAGAACCAGGCTATGTCATACAGAAGGCCAATGAGCTCCTGAAAATACCCGGCCTGCATCCTGATCTGAACCTCGATTTTGCCCACTATGCAATTGAGGTCGCAATCGACCTCTTGCTCAAGGGTGATGATCCCAAGCTCGCAGACAAACTGCTCATTGCCAACTGGCTCCGCTCGTGGCAGGATCGAAATCTTATGGTTAGAGTTTTCGTCTGGGAATTGAACAAAACTGACTGGCTCACTCTCGCAGCAGCAGAGTTAACGTTCCGCAACCTGGTTTGCCGCTATGCCCTAGCCTTGTCCCAACCCAGCTTCGGCGACAAAGACAAAAAAGCCTTGGCTCAACTGGGCGTGGAGTTGGCTCAAGAGTTGGTGGGAACAGCGGTAACCTTTGATCAAGTCATGGACATATTGCAAGAGGCCATCGGATTGTGCGAGGAAAATGAAGAGTACAAAGCCGCTATCGACGCTACCATAGATGGGATCAAATCCAATCTCAATCCCTGATTCAAAATCGTGCCGCCCGAGCCATGCACACAGACTGCCCGTATCAGCCCGGCTCCGCCATACCAGGCTGGGTGATTGGTGGAGCCGGACCTTTTGTTGTCCTATCAGTCATGAGCTATCGGCTCACCTTATGCCTTGTGCCTTCCGCCTCTAGCAAAGCACTCATCAAGTGATAACCGCCCTCATATCCTGCTAAAAGCAGAATGCTCCTCAAACGCAGTGGTCGTTTTGCGCAGCGCTCGTTCTGCTTCATAGGTATTTCTACTTAATTTGCCGTAGTGTTTTCTACGCATGTAATTCAGTGTTGACTTTCCTGCGTTTTTTCAATACATTACCCAGGGCTCAAACACTTTCATGCGCGATTCGAGTTACTGTTCTACATCCCTTTCCATGCTCATCTTGGCCTGCGCCTCACGTCCCATTGCAATGGGACGCTCCTCGAACGAAGTGGTCACGAACTCTTCTTGGTTCACCCTTAGAGAGGGTGCTATGCCTCATAAACTAACAGATATCTTCTGCAAAGAGCTCAATCGACTCTGTGAGTGGGTGGAGCTTTTTTTATTCAAAGGGGCGTAGTCGCGAATTGTCGAATGTTGTGACTCCCCTGGCAAGCACTGAACCGTGGTGAAATAGAGGATTTACCGAAAAGTGCCTTGAGCACAAATCGGTAAGAAATCGTTTCGAGCGGTGGGAAGGTTAGCAGAGTAACAGACAAGAGCATGTTTGACCCCTCGCTATAATGAGGGCAAGGATAATGTTAGATCTCGCTAATTTTGTTCTGGAGCCCGCGGAAATAGAACAAATCTACAAATTTATCCACAATCGATCTCGGCCATCTAGTATCAGAGAGTTAGGTGAGTTAATAATAAGAAGGCGCCTTGAAGTACACTCAGAGGCCAAGAAAAGAAGGATTTATTCACCTGAACAGAAGTATGCCGCAGGTGAAAAGATATTCTTCTATTTTCACGATAATAAATACCGTTTGGCTGAAATTCTTAGGATCGAACCTGGCTCTCACAGCGAGTATGGTTCCTACGAGAGAATCGCAGTATCTGTCGAAGGTTTTGAAAAGGAAAAGGCATATGTTTCAAACTGTCCGCATTTTCCACTCAGATTTGGTTTTAACGCGGATTACGTCGATACTGCTAACCCTGGAAACGCGGTAGCCACACCTGGGCAGCTCTTTATCAGACATGAAGCTAGCATCAGGCCAAACATGACCCAAGCTCTCCTAAAACAAGATGGCTTGTTAAATGTCGATGACGAGTGGTTCGTCATCGATGAAATTCCGAAAATAACACATCCCGAGATACAACGATGTTGGGAGTGCATCGAGGAGAACGGGAAGCCTATTCCTTCAAGCAAACTGGTGTGTGACGTTCTGAAATGTCTCCCGAGTAGTCCAAAATTCGGGATATTCAGATTCAGCCTCGATCATCATCTTAATGGCGATCGAAAATTTATCAAATACCAGTCAGCAGAGGGAGCAAAGTGGGGTATCAAAAGAGCGATTCCCCCACGCCAAATCAGAAACACTTTGACCTTGACTGCAATAAGCTCGGGTTTTATCAAGATTACTAAAGGCTTGCAGGAGCTCGTGGAGTTCTTTAAAGCGGCCGATGAAATCACATTCAAGTCATATGGCGAATATGAAGTCAGAGGCTGTATTGATCCGGTGCTAAAGAGAATTTACGGGGAGCAAATTAGACAATGGTTCGCGGAGAATCGTCTAGCACCAGGCGACGTAATCTACATTAAAAGCCCAGCATCTGCAGACGAGCATCCTGTTCTTTACACAACCTTTGAAGGCGATTCCCATGAAAAATCTGGAAAAAAAGAGGAAAAAGACGCTGTATGCCGGAAGGCTAACCTCAGACACAGGATATACATGCTACTTGATTCTCGTGGCCAGTATTTACATGTAAAAGAAATTCACAGGCACATCCGAGAATCCTCTTCAGAGGATGTCACGCAACCTACAACAGATGCAATCCTTTCAGGAAATAAGCACTTATTTGCCCGGCTTCATGATAGCAGGGGATTGTGGGGGCTCTCAACATGGGAGTCCGAGCGACCAGGTGTTGATTCTATATCTCTTTCGATTGCAATCAGAGAAGAAGACTGGGTCCGACGGCTCTTGGAAGCAGAGCTAAAGCCTCTCACCGTGATTGAGTTAGCTGATAGGCTCGCAGGAATCTTCATCACGCCAAAAGAAAAGATTCTTGAAACAAACTTTTTTGATCCCAATGATGAACGCTTTATACAAATAGACGGGAAATGGGGCCTAAAAGTCTGGGCGAGGGACTGGAAAGCAAGAATAGAAGAAATAAACACAGAATTATCCGAATATGAGAAACTATCTGCTATGCTTTCAGGGGCCAAAGATAAGAAACTCCGGTTGGAAGCAGCAATATCCGATTTGGAAGAGAGAAAAACGTTGATTCAAAACCAGCTGACAAGACTCGAAAAGGCTAGTAATTTTACCAGGCAAAAGATCCCGAAGCTCCAGAAGCAGCATGATGACCTTATAGAACAAACCCAGTCTGTCCAGAAGAAGATACCCGCTAGCAGGCGTTCTGGTAATCAGCTTACCATTACTCTAGTGTTCATATTAGCCGCCGTTAGCTTATTCCTCACAATAGACAATACCTATCAAAGTCTAGGGCTTATCTTGGGCTTCTTAACAGCCATTCTTTTCCTGTTCGTCCTGATCAGAGAAATTAACGCCGGACTTTTCAATAAGAGGTTAACCAAAAAACGAGAGGATATTCAAGCTGCCATTTCCAAAATAAACGGATCGCTGGCCGATGTCGAACAAAAGCATCACAAAATAGCAAACCACCGGAGTAGGTATCTGCGAGCCCTGGCATTAATGGAAGAGCGCATCGGAACAACTTCCAGTCAAGCAAGCCTTATACGGAAAAGAATTGAGGATATTTCATATCGAGTTAGATCCTTTGAATTGCTAGCCCTGGATGCAGAAAAGGAGGCACTCACTGAACTCATTGATCGATGCGCGCTGCAATAGCATTGGAGGTCAAGGCAAATGAATGACAACAGTACCTTTTCAAACGACAATCTAAGCTATCGTATTTCTGTCAAGAAGTTTAAGCGAGGTTACCTAGAAGTCCCGGCCGACTTCGTCGAATCAATAGGCTCTGATTTTGATAAGGAACCGTTGTTTTTTCGGGACAATGAAGGGCGGAAGTATATCTTCGATCTTTACCCTAAGAAGGCGCTTTTAGACGGACTAGGTGAATGGTACAGGTCTAGTAATCCAAGTAGTGAAGATTACATTCTAATGGAGCTCCTTAATCTGAAGGAAAAGCTCTTCTTTATTACCCTCGAACGGAAAACCACCGAACCTTCTGACGAAGGCTTATTTGTCGGCAAAGAATATAATATGGTTGGCGGCAGAAAGTATGAACTCCTAAGAGACTTTCGTATCCCTCTTGATCATTTACTAACTCATGTTTTCATATGTGGGGTCACAGGCTCAGGTAAGACAGTCCTCGGAAAAGCAATCATAGAAGAATGCGCAATGAATGGCATCCCTTCAATTATCGTTGATCTTAAGGGGGATTTGACTTCGCTTATATTAACGTTCGATTCCTTCGATTCCAAGCATTTCGTGGATTGGGTTGAAGGACGAAATCAAGATGAAAGGCGTGAGAACGCGGTGAGGGAAGCGGATAGACATCGTGAAAGGCTTTTCAGCTATGGGCTGCAAGAAGAGGAATTAAAAGAGTTCAAAAAGAAAGTTGTCTTCAATGTTTTCACCCCAAGATCTAGCAAAGGGACCTCACTAGCCTTTTCATCTCCTCTAAGTGCGCCGAAGGACGCCATAAAACTGTTCAACAGGGACCGAGAGACATTTAACAATCTGGTAGCATCTCTTTCAAATGCATTTGTAGACAGGCTCTATCCAGGAACAAAGCGAACTAGAATCGAAAATGAGCGAAATTACTTATATGAATTAGTGCACTACTGCTGGCTGCATGAAGCCAATCTTGAAGGAAGGGATGGCATGCTTGAGTTACTGCGGCTTGCTGAAGATCCACCCTTCACAGAAATCGGCGGCCTTCCAGTTGACGACTACATTAATGCGGAGAACAGAAAGCGCCGCCTCATAAACAAAATAAACACATTACTTTCAGGACCAGAGCAAATGTGGTTCGAAGGTTTACCGTTGGACATTAGTCTATTCAATCTAGCCGGAGTAAATGGGAAAACGCAGATAAGCATCATCAACTTAACCGAGCTCGAACATTTTGAGGATCGCAGTTTTGTGGTCGCTCAGGTCGCTTACAAGATATACGACTGGATGCGAACATTGCCTGGAACTACTAGCCCGAGGTTATTGTTTTTCATAGATGAAATCGGGGGAGGCGGTGGAAAACAGGCTTTCTATCCAAGCTTCCCTTTCGAAAGCGCATCTAAGTGGGGCATAAACTACCTAATACGACAAGGTCGCTCCTATGGCATATGTTGTCTTCTGGCTACACAAAACCCAGGCGACGTTGATTATAGAGGGCTCAGCAATTGCGGAACATGGATGGTAGGGAAACTGGCGACCGATAGAGACCGCAAAAAAGTCATGGAAGGTATGGCCGTTTGGGGATCCGATGCAGAAAAAGTGAAATATAATTTGGTGAATGCTGATACAGGCGATTTTGTGGTTAAGGACGCCCATGGAAAGGTCAAATATATTAAAGAGAGATGGCTTCTAAGCTATCACAGGGTCTTGACCCTAAACGAGGTGGCTAATCTCATAAAAGAAGCCAAGGCTGGCGAATCAAAAAAGGAAGAAGAGAAAGACAAGGGGCAGTCGTTAGATGACGAACTGCGATTACATGAACCAATGATATACAAGCTATATAGCGAAGCTAAGCGTCTTCGCGATATTCAGCCAGAATCGTGCCTAAACACAATCCGAAAGATTCTCGAAGCTTTGTGCGACGGAATTGCCGTCCAAGTTCTTAGAGAAAAAGAGTTAAGAACATATAGAAATAGCCTTTTTTTCGATCAAATAGAAATGCTGAGAAAAAAAGGCATCTTTAAGAAACGGAAGGTTATGGCATCAGTTGATTTCTTGAAGAAATGGGGTGATATCGCAAGTCACTACCAGGAAGGCGAGGAATTCTCAGAAGAGGATTCCAAACTTGCATTGCAGAACCTAAGTGACGTCCTCGACTGGTACGTCAGAGATTTTAAGAAGTATTGAGGCGAATAGTGGATGAAGAAAAAAGAAGCTAAATATCCATTACCCATACGGGAGTGGTCTGAGGATGACCGGCCGCGCGAGAAGTTGCTGAAGTATGGTGAGCATACCTTGAGCAACGCTGAGCTACTTGCAATTATGATCAGAACAGGCGCACCGGGTAAAAGCGCTGTTGATATTGGCAGGGAACTGCTCCATAAGTTTAAGTCCCTTCGTTCGATGAGTGGTGTTGATGTATCAGAGTTCAAGAAAATTAATGGCCTCAAGAATGCGAAGATTGCCCAGATCAAGGCGGCTATTGAACTCGGAAGGAGAATGCTGAGCGAGGAGAAGGCCCTCGAGGGGCCGGTAAAATCATCCTCTGATGTGGTGGGCTTCTTGATGCCCCTCATGGGGAATTTGAAAAAGGAGCGATTTTTATTACTTTTACTTGATAAGCGAAATGCAATATCAGAGGTAATGGATATTGAGTATGGCACGGTGGATCAGGCCAATCCCTACATTCGAGATATTATTCAGATGGCGATCCGATACAACGCCCCATCGATCATTGTCGCCCACAATCACCCGTCTGGTTCGATAACCCCGAGTGACTCTGATAAAAAATTTACCAAAAGCCTCATGATGGCAACCAAAGCAACGGGTATCGGCTTTTTCGACCACATTATTATCGGAGACAACAGCTACTTCAGTTTTGCCGATGAAGGATTGATCGAAGAATATGAGATGAGGTCGATTCGGGAGCTATAAAAGAAAAATATGGAAACGAAATGGAAAACATTGAGGCATTAGAAAAAAGGCTCTGGTCAAGCGCCGATAACCTTCGCGCCAACAGTCCATACGCGAGCAACGAGTATTTTCTGCCGGTAATGGGCCTCATATTCCTCCGGCACGCCTCCAGCCGCTACCTTGCTGTAAAAGATGGAATCGAGGCAAATCTACCGAAGCGCGACGGCAAAGCGCGTCCGCTGACAAGGGAAGATTTTTCGCGCAAGGGCGCGATCTTCCTTCGCCCCAAGGCTCAGTTCGAATATCTTGTAAATCTGCCGGACAGTGAGAATCGCGCGCAGGCAATCATTGATGCCATGGAATCTATAGAAGAGGACTATGAAACGTTGCGCGGGATGCCGCCAAAGAGCGAATATCTGGAGCTCGACAATGACGTGCTGGGGCAGCTATTGCGGACATTTGATGATCCTGCACTTAAAAAGACTTCCGGGGATATCTTCGGCCGTATTTACGAATATTTCCTTACCCAGTTTGCGAATCAGAAGGCACACGATAACGGTGAATTTTTCACTCCCGTGTCTCTTGTTCAGACGATTGTCAATGTCATTGAACCGGGTCATGGGAAGGTTCTGGATCCTGCCTGTGGATCGGGCGGCATGTTCGTTCAGAGTGCTCACTTTATTGAACGTATGCATGAAATCCCCCAAGAACGCGTCACTTTTTACGGGCAGGAAAAGAACCCTACAACGATTCGACTGGCAAAAATGAACCTCGCCGTCCACGGACTGGAAGGCAATATCCATAAGGGCATCACGTACTACGAGGATCATCACGAGATGTTGGGCAAGGCCGATTTCGTAATGGCCAATCCCCCCTTCAATGTCGATGAAGTAGACGCCGGCAAGGTCAAAAATGATCCGCGTCTGCCCTTTGGACTGCCTGGGGTGAATAAAAAGAAGGCTGTTTCAAACGGCAATTACCTGTGGATTTCCTATTTTTACAGCTACCTGAGCAAGCAGGGACGATCGGGATTCGTCATGTCTTCCCAGGCCTCCGGCGCTGGTCGGGATGAAGCAAAAGTCCGGCGTAAGATTATCGAGACAGGCCATGTGGACCTGATGATCGCCATCCGTTCCAATTTCTTTTATACCCGTTCTGTGCCCTGCGAACTCTGGTTTTTTGACAAAAACAAACCGGAAGACAAGCGTGACAAGGTGCTGATGCTCGACGCCCGCAACGTCTATCGTCAGGTTACCCGCAAGATATATGACTTCAGCCCTGAGCAGATGAAAAACCTCACAAGCATTGTCTGGCTCTACCGGGGGCAGAACGAACTTTTTCTGAATCTGGTGGCTGAATATATGGACACGGCTGTTCGTGAAGTCGGGGAAACTTTCAAACCGTTGGAGGGTTTCAAAAAGGGAATTGACGCTTTGATGAACGTGATGGAGCCGTTCCTGAGTTCACTGTCAGAAGATGACGCGCACGGCGAAACACTGGCCGGCCTGAAGGAATCACAAGAGGCGTTTGGTAAAGATATAGAGGTATTTCAGGATGCCGTTAAGTCGACAACCGCCGCCTGGCTTTCTGCGGACAGGGACAACGAGGGATTGCGCCGGTTCTCGGAAGTGATTGCGCCGGTTGCCGAAAAAACCCGCGAATTGGGCAGGCAGACAGACCAGATATACAGGCTCGCGCTTCGCCTCATTGAACTGTGTGAGAAGAAACTGAACGCCCGTGATAACGATTTCTGGGCAAAAAAGGAGATCAATCAGTCGAAAAGACCTCTTGATGGAAAGCGAAAGTCCTGCGTGGAACAGCTAAGACAGGTTCGATATTTCTACAGGCAGGCCCGCTGGCTTCAGGATCGCTTCCCGGATGCAAAACTGTGCGATGTTGAGGGCCTCGGCAAACTGGTCGGTATCGATGAAATCGAAAAGAACGACTGGAGCCTCACCCCGGGCCGCTATGTGGGTGTGGCGCCGGAAGAGGTAGATGAGGACTTTGACTTCGAGGAAACCATGCGTGCGATACACGCCGAGATTAATGAACTGAATGCTGAAGCGGTGGAACTGGCGGAACGGATTGCCGGGAATTTTGAGGAGTTAGGGGTATGACCAAACTCTCGAAGGGATTGCCTGACGATTACGCCCTGCTTCTGGCAGAAGTGAAGGAGCGTGTCCGTTCAGCCCAGTACGAAGCCCTCAAAGCAGTCAACAAGGAACTGGTCGCGCTCTACTGGGATATTGGAAAACTGATTGCCGAACGGCAGACCAACGCCGACCATGGCGCTGCTATCGCCGAGCAGCTTGCCGCAGACCTGCGACAGGAGTTTCCCGGCGTCAGCGGCTATTCCCGCAGAAATGTATTCTACATGCGGGAATTTTACCTCGCATACGGCGACCTGCCAAAAGTGCAACCCCTGGTTGCACAAATCGGCTGGACCCATATCAAGAAGAACTTTGAGGAGTTGGGGGTATGAACACTTGGGAAACCATTGAATTTGGTTCAGCTCCGTTTGATATTATTGATGGTGATCGAGGCAAAAATTATCCTAAACAGGATGAGTTTTTAGATACTGGATTCTGCTTGTTCTTGAACGCGGCCAATGTGACCCGGAACGGATTTGACTTTGCGAGATACCAATTTATTACTGAGCAGAAAGATAATGTGTTACGGAAGGGAAAGCTGAAAAGAAATGATGTCGTTCTGACAACCAGAGGGACTATTGGAAATTCCGCTTTCTTTAATACCTCGATTCCATTTGAACATATGCGAATCAACTCAGGCATGGTCATCTTGCGATGCAATAAAGAGATGATTTTGCCAGCGTATTTATATCATTACCTTCGCTCCCCACAATTTCATGGACAAGTGAATTCTTTGAGAAGTGGTGTCGCTCAGCCACAACTGCCAATTCGCGACATGCGCCATATAAAGTTGCCTCTTCCAAAGTTACCCATCCAACAGGCCATATCCGATATCCTCTCCGCCTACGACGACCTGATTGAAAATAACCGCCGGCGGATTCAGCTTCTGGAGGAGTCGGCGCGGTTGCTTTACCGGGAGTGGTTCGTTCGCCTCCGCTTCCCCGACCACGAGCATATAAAGATCATTGCCGGCGTGCCGGAGGGGTGGGAAAAGAAAAAAATAGCCGAAACCACAGATACATATGGTGGCGGCACTCCATCCACGAAGGTGTCGGAATATTGGGTAGGAGGAAACATCACGTGGTTCATACCAAAAGACCTGTCTAATAATGACTGCCTTGTGCTATTGGGTTCGGAAAAGAAGATAACAGAAGAAGGTCTGAAAAAAAGTTCCGCAAAAATGTTACCCCCAGAAACAATATTAATGACGAGTCGTGCGTCAATTGGATATTTCGGATTATATGATGGCGCTGCATGCACCAATCAGGGTTTTATATCAATTGTTCCCAGGAAAAACTTTTTGAAATTGTATTTATTACATAATTTAATGGGCAGGAAAGAAGAAATATTGTCACGTGCCGGGGGAACAACGTATAAAGAAATTAACAAAACCACTTTCAGAAATATGTCACTCGCCATCCCACCCGATCACTTGTTGAAACAATTTGATTCGTTTGCTTATGATGTCGTTAAGCAGGTGAGAATCCTTAAAAAACAAGAAGCTGCATTAAAACAGGCCCGCGACCTCCTCCTCCCCCGCCTGATGAACGGAGAAATCGAAGTATGAGCTCATATACCGAGGACACACTTGTACAGCAGACCACAGCCGATTACCTTCGGGATGAACTCGGCTGGGAGTCGGTGTATGCATACAACGAGGAGACCTTCGGGCCGGAGGGAACCCTTGGCCGGAAATCAGACAGGGGAGTTGTCCTCACGCGATATCTGGGCGAAGCCCTTGTGAAGCTTAATCCAGGCCTTCCTATGCCTGCCTATCAGGAGGCAATCCGCCGGATAACAGAGTATTCCGTTACCCAGTCAACGCTCCAGATAAACATGGAAAAACACGACCTTTTCAAGGACGGAGTACTCGTTGACTTCCGCAACGAAAAGGGCGAACCGGTCAAGCGACGCCTGCGTGTATTCGATTTCGACGAGCCAAAGAACAACTACTTTTTAGCCGTGCGTGAACTCTGGGTGCGGGGGTCGCTGTACCGGCGCCGAGCCGATATCATCGGTTTCGTGAACGGGATTCCACTCCTCTTCATGGAACTGAAGAACATCCACAAGGATATCCGCGCCGCATACGAAAAGAACCTCTCCGATTACAAGGACACGATACCCCACATCTTTCACTACAACGCCGTCATCGCTCTTGCCAACGGAGTTGACGCAAAGATAGGATCGTTGTCCAGTAAGTATGAACATTTCCACGAATGGAAGCGCCTGGATGAGGACGAGCCGGGCGTGGTGGACATGGAAACCCTCCTGAAGGGGATATGCAACAAGGGCAATTTTGTCGATTTTTTTGAAAACTTTATCGTCTTCGACGACAGCTCGGGTGAGCTTGTCAAGGTTATCGCACGCAACCATCAATTTCTGGGCGTCAACAGGGCTATGCAAGCGGTGGAGGAGCGCAGGCTTAACAAAGGCAAACTTGGAGTGTTCTGGCATACACAAGGCGCCGGAAAGTCTTATTCCATGGTCTTTTTCTCACGAAAGCTACACCGCAGGATGGGCGGGAATTTTACCTTTCTTATACTGACCGACCGTGACGATCTGGATACCCAGATTTACAAAACCTTTGCGGGTTGCGGCCTTGTGGATAACGACAAGGACCCCTGCCGAGCGGAATCGGGTGATGATCTTGAAAAACTTCTCAAACAGCGAAAGGCATATATATTTACCCTCATACAAAAGTTCAATAAAGAGGTAGACCCTGACAATCCCTATTCCTCCCGGGATGACATTATCGTCATGAGCGACGAGGCCCACCGCACTCAATATGGCCTACTGGCGCTGAATATGTGGAATGCCCTGCCCAATGCTGGTTACATCGGGTTCACGGGCACGCCTCTTTTTAAGGACGACGAGATCACCCGGCGGGTCTTCGGCGATTATGTTTCAACCTATGATTTCCAGCGTGCCGTGGACGACTGGGCAACGGTTCCTCTCTATTACGATGCCCGGGGTGACAAGCTAGGCGTGGCAAAAAGCGACCTGAATGAACGAATCGCCGAAAAACTGGAGGAACTGGAAATCGAAGACATCGACGTGGCACAGCGTCTGGAGAAGGAACTCAAACGGGACTACCATATCATCACCAGCAAAAAACGCCTTAATCAGATCGCCCGTGATTTTGTGGAGCATTACTCAAAGGCATGGGAATCCGGCAAGGCGATGTTTGTGTGCATCGACAAGATTACCTGCGTGAGAATGTATGAACTCATCGAGAAGCACTGGGCAAAAAAGATTCAGGAGCTTGAAAAAGGGCGCATGGAAGCTGCCGATGAGCAGGAGTTGATATACCGTCGCCGGCAAATCAAGTGGATGAATGAGACCCTTATGGCGGTGGTTGTAAGCGAAGAGCAGGGAGAGGTGGATAAATTCCGAAAGTGGGGGCTGGACATAACGCCGCATCGCAAACTCATAAAACAAGGGTTTGAAACTGATGACGGGAACCGCATCGATGTCGACGAGGCATTCAAAAAGGAGGAGCACCTCTTCAGGATCGTGATCGTATGCGCCATGTGGATGACCGGTTTTGATGTGCCGAGCCTTTCGACAATGTATCTTGACAAGCCCTTGAAGGCGCACACGCTCATGCAGGCCATTGCGCGGGCGAACCGCGTGCACGAGGGGAAAAACAACGGACTTATCATTGATTACTGCGGAATCCTCAAAAACCTGCGCAAGGCGCTTGCCACCTTCGCAGGACATCAAGGCACAGGTGTCATCAACGGTGAGAAGTCCCAGCCCGAAGTGGACCCGGTCAAACCGGAAGAGGAACTGCTTGCCGAGCTGGCTGAGACGATCAACATGGTTGTTGCTTTTCTTGAGGCACGAGATTTCCGTCTCGATGATATACCTGAAAAAACCGATTTTGACCGGAACAAGGCGATAATCGATGCTAAAGAAGCAGTAAACGAAAACGACGAAACGCGAAAGCGGTTTGAAATAATGGCCCGCGAGGTGTTCAAGAAGTTCAAGGCCTGCCTCACCATCAGAGGAATAAACGAATACCGTCAGCAGTACGATGCCATCAATATCATCTACAAAAGCCTCCAAAAAGACAGGGACAAGGCAGATATCGCCGATATCATTCGTGATTTGCATGAGGTTGTCGACAAGTCAATTGAAACACGTAGTACTTTTCCTGTCACTGATGATTCCACTACATACGATATAAGCAAGATCGATTTTGATCGACTGCGAAAGGAGTTTGAACATACTCCATCAAAAAATACGACGGTGCAGAACCTCAAATATGCAATCGAACAGAGACTTTACCGGATGATCCAGCAGAATCCTCTCCGGACGGATTTTCAGAAGCACTTTGAACAAATAGTTGAGGAATATAACCATGAAAAAGACAGGGTAACTATAGAAAACACCTTCGAGGAACTGCTGCGTTTTGTCGATTCCCTAAATGACGAATCACGGCGTGCTATGCAAGAAGGACTTGATGAAGAGTCACTTGCGATTTTCGATCTGCTGGTCAAACCGGATCTGTCCAGGCTGGATATCAAACGAATCAAAGAAGTGGCCCAAGGGCTTCTCTTTGAGCTTAAGTCAAAAAAATTAAGAATCGATAATTGGCGTGAGAAACAGGCAACACGGGACGACGTGAAGGTTGAAATAGCCAATTTTCTGTGGAATGAAAGAACCGGATTACCGAAAAGCTACTCGGAAGAAGAGATTGGAAGCAAGGCGGATGTGGTCTATCTGCACGTGTTTCAGCAGTATCCCAATGAACAACCGGCTGTTTATGTAGGGGCTTTTTAATGTGTGGACTGTTGAAAAAATGGGGGTCAGGTCCTCCAGAAGAATGGCGGACAAGTCTTCATTCTACACAACCCTAGATGGGCAGGATTTCCTGAAAACAAAATAGGCTCAAAATGAAGGGCTTTGTCGGCGTTACAGACAATGATTGGTTTGCCTTTCTCTCCCAGCAGCCAGAGTTTGATAAGGTGAATTTTTGGTTTCGATACTCGAAAAGATAGATTATGCCAAGCGGTAGAATACATGAAAGAACCTGGGAAATGGCCTTTGGGACCTCTGGCTACCCGGTTGTTCCTGTTGACAAACAGATGGATGAGTATTCCCAAAAGGCCCCAGGCGCACGTAATAGATCTAAAGACCACGATCCCATTAGAACAGGCGACTATGAAGACCCTTCTCCAGACTTAGATAAGTGGCGGATTGTCTATCGATTACATCATATTGCCACAGATTGCTGGTGGACAAAGCTTTCAAAAGTGGAGAAAAAGGATTGGGTGCAATTAATAAAAGGTGGGTTCTACCCATCATCTATTGATGACCATTTCTGGCAAATAATAACTTGCCGGACCAAGCTAACAGTTTGATTTGAAAACAGAATGACGAAAAAATAGTACTGATTTTTGGCTTAGAACGTTGTTTTTGCCATGGAAATAGGCCTTTTAAGGAAGGGGTTATGTTGATAGTTTAAATGATTTGTGGATAATGTTAATCACAAAACAAGATATGGCCGTATGCCGTGTAGGACGCATGACTTGTTGGTTAAAGTGCGGCCGTGGGAATTAGGCAGTTCGCCCACGTAGCTTGAGGGAGGTGTGAAGGGTAACCTGAAGCACTAATTCCCTGACAAAGGCTCATAAGTGAGCTGAGCAAACCTGCGGGTTGCAGCGAAGGCGAACCTAGAGGTAGCCTCGTGACTTGAGATGGAGCTGCCGACCCTGTGGTCAAGAGGGGAAGGCTGGAACACCTATCGCAGCGAAAACTGCCATAAAGGATAGGTGAACTCCCGGGGTAGCAGGGGTGACACGCAGGGGAAGCCATGCGAAGTAGCACGGGAGGCCCTTACAGATGCTGTGCAGGGCAGCAACCGGTGGATATAAGGGAAACCAAAATTCCACGGGCTCTGTAAGGGAGTCGGAGTTGCCCATAGTACCGTTAGTATCCCAAGGACAACACAACCGTGGGGGAGGGAAGGGGCAATGCCTTCATCATGTCTCCGAAGAAAGGAAGGAAAAGGGGATTGCAGAAATGCTAAAAACTCCAGAGAAGATCCGGGAACTTCAGAGGAAACTATACCGGAAGGCCAAGCAGGATGGAGCCAAGCTGCGAAAGCCTCTGGAAGAAGATGATTGGAAAGCCGTATTCGGGAAAACCGAACGTACGGTTTGACGAGGGGGAGCTGGAGATAGGGCATGGTTGAGATAGTGAGACACTGCTAACCGAAAGGGGCAGAAACGGATATGCTCAGCCTAAACTACTACGCCAGCTCTCTACTCTACCGTTGATGGTTTATTAAAATAGTTTAACTCTTTCAATATACTAATGAAAATGTTATATACAATTGTGCTGCTTATTGGGTGACGAGGTTTAAAAGGCGTTGTGGCGATTTGAAATGCCTGACATTCAGGAGGTTTTGTGTGATTACGGCAAGCCAAAAATTTGACCAGCAACTAAGAGCACGATTTGATGCATTGACAAGTGACAGGAGTGACTTTTGGTCATTCAAGGGCAACTCGCGTCGTGAACATGGTCATGGCCTTTTCCAGTATCCAGCAATGATGGTGCCACAAATGGCACATGTTATCCTTGAAGAAGCTTGCGCAGTTCATCCGGAAATTGAAAGGATAGCGGATCCCTTTTCAGGGTCAGGAACGATTCTGACAGAAAGCATGCTGCGCGGCCTGAATTTTGCCGGAAATGATATCAATCCTCTGGCAATTTTACTGTGTCGTACGAAAGCTGGCCCTTTTTTCGTCAACGCATTACAAGGAAAAACTTCAAAGATTAAGGAACAAATCAATGCAGATGGGAGTTTACGCATTGAGGTCAGTTTTCCAAACCGTGACAAATGGTTCAGGCGTGACGTGCAGATAGCCCTTTCGAAGATTAGGAGAGCAATCACCCAAGAACCGGCTCCTTGGGCTCGTCGCTTCTTCTGGGTTGCCTTAGCTGAGACAGTTCGGCTTACCAGCAATTCACGCACATCAACCTTCAAACTGCATACTCGCCCCAAGAAAGAAATAAAAGCCAGAAATATTGACACAATAGGCACTTTCAAGAAAGTGATCGATAGGAATTTGGAACTATTTTCAGAGCAGGCATCATTCCTCGACAAAGCAGGCTTGCTCAATCGAGGACATTACAAAAGAAATGTTGAAATTATACTGAAAGATGTTCGTAACCTGAAATTTAAGAAGCAATGTGACGTCATAATAACGTCTCCCCCATACGGTGACAACGAAACTACTGTGACCTATGGTCAGCATTCATATTTACCTTTACAGTGGATAGACTTGACTGATGTGCATCCTGCTGCAAATGGTGGATTTCTCTGCTCAACCCATGAGATAGATGCCCGAAGCCTCGGTGGAAGCAAGCGTATAGAGCCTACAACACGAAACGACCTTTGCAACCGTTCCCCTATACTTGGTCAATTCTTGTCTCGTCTGAAAACCCAACCCGCAGATAGGGCTAAGCGTGTCGTTGCTTTTTTCCGCGACTTAGACGACTGTATTGAACCAATTCTCAGCATGTTGCGTCCTGGAGGCCTCATGTTTTTTGTCTTGGGCAATCGAAAAGTTGGCGGTTCAAGCGTCCCACTTGATAAAGTCCTATCTGAATTCCTAATTGCCCGAAATGCCTCATTATTAAGCAAAATCGAAAGGCGAATATCGTGCAAGCGCATGGCCCTGAAAAACAATATCGCTGAGACGATGCTAACTGAGAATATTTTAGTACTCCGAAAGTCGATTTAAATGGCAAGAAAGAATACACTACATTTCGATGTACACCCTTCTGTTGTGTATCAACTTGGCGAAAGCCTAATTACTGACGCTGTACAGGCACTTATTGAACTTGTGAAAAATTGTTACGATGCAGATGCAACCTATGCGAAGGTGATTATTGATACCGAAGGGACAACCGATGTGCCAGGAGCCATTTACAAGCCATCCGGGGGACGAATCATTGTCGAAGATGATGGTCATGGAATGAGCCTTGATGACATCGAAACTGGTTGGCTATTGATATCCAGTCGAAAAAAGCTCAACCTCAAACAAGCGAGAAAGACTACACCTGGTGGCCGAACACCTCTTGGTGACAAAGGATTGGGTCGGCTCGGTGTTCAACGCCTCGGTGAAAATCTTGAAATTTTCACGAAATCCAAGAAAGAATCAGGATATCACCTCGGTTTTTCTTGGTTGGATTTCGCTATTGCCCCAACTCTGCGAGACGTAGATATTCACCTAAAAGAGGTTGATTACTTACGGACTCACGGGACAAAGGTTGTAGTATCAAAACTACATGAAGTAGACGTATGGAGGGGCCGGGTAGCAGTAACTAGGCTACAGCAAGAGCTATCACGGATGATCTCCCCTTATAAGCAAATCCAAGACTTCATGGTCACTGTTGAGGTTGATGGAAAATCCTTAGATCTCCTCGAGATTAGCGACAAAGTCCGCGATATAGCCCCCGTTCGTTATCGAATTTCATTTGACGGTGATAAGTTGAAGGTTGCAGGGATGGCACGTCTGGATTTTTTCCGACCGTCAACATCAAAAAAAGATGCCGAGGAATTCGCACTCCTTGTTGAGTCAGATGATGGAAAAGCGTTTTACAACTTTTTTGAAAAACAAAAACTTGCGAAAACATTAAGGTTGACACGTTCAAAATCCAAGCGCTGGTTTGTTGAGTTCCAATGGGAGAAAAAATTGGAGAATTTGGACAAAGTCGAACGCGACGATTCCCGCAATGGAGATATTGCTAATCCAGGACCTTTCATCGGAGAGGTGGATTCATTCGACTTGGGACCAGAGACTTTCCAAGAACAGAGCGTGTTCGACCGAATCAGCGATTACCGTCGACACATCAAGCAGTTAAGTGGCATCAGAGTGTATCGAGATGGTTTTGCAATTCGTGTGGACCAAGACTGGCTAGAACTCGGTGCTCAATGGACCTCCGCTACATCTTACTACGGCCTGAAGCCTGATAATACGCTTGGTTATATAGCCTTATCGGCTCGTGACAATATGGACCTAGAGGAGACGACTGACCGGGAGGGCTTCAAGGTCACACCATACTATCGAAATTTCTACGCTCTCCTCAACGAATTCAAGGAATTCACCACCAAGGCTCATAACTTATTTGGTCGTTCCGCTGCGGAATTTAGAAAGAAAAAACATGAAGAACTCGCCCATGTCGATTCAAGAAAAACCGTGGAGGACATCTCTCGGACGATTAAGAAGCGATTGGCTGACGCAGCAACGCACCAGAAGAAACTGGAATCTTTCCGCACCAGACTTAAGGCGAGCGCCCATAAATCGCTTGCTGTAGCTACTAAGCTTACTTCGGCGAAGGAGGTTACGCCTCAGCTACGCGACAAAGTAAATGAGGCTTTGTTAGATCTTCAACCGTTAATAGAGGAATCTGGAAACGTCATTGGACAGTTAGCTAGCTACCTCGAAGAAATCAGCAATCTCAGGAACATGGGACAGGTCCTGGAAGACAGAGTTGATGGAATACGACGCCAAATGGATGACATGTACGAAACTGTCGCGTTGGGTCTCACTGCTGAGGCTCTATCACACGAAGTCTTCAACGTAGCCGACCAACTCGCGAAACGAACCAAATCAGCACAGACTCAACTACGAAATAAGGGAATCACTGACCGAACCATTTTGGCTTTTGCAGAATATGTCCATTCTGCTGTTATGGCCTTACGAAAACAGATGTCATTTTTGTCGCCAGCTCTGCGCTACGTTCGTGAACAGCGTCAGGATGTCAATGTCAGTACTTTTCTGGAAGAGCTGAATGAATTCTACAGTGAACGCCTTAAGAAAAATAAGATCTCAATTAACGTTCAGCAATCAAGTGACAAAGCGCTCGTTATTAGGATGAACAAAGGTAAGTTAGTGCAAATAATCGATAACTTTGTGCTGAACAGCGAGTACTGGCTTAAAGAGGATATGGCTCAGAAAAGGATAAAACGAGGGACGATTGTGTTCGAAGTGAGTCGCCCATTTGTCCGTATCTTCGATGATGGACGCGGCATTGACCCGACTGTAGAGCATGCTCTTTTCGAGCCATTTATCTCTGCAAAGGCCAAGGGGCTGGGTCGTGGACTTGGGCTGTTCATCGTTAAGCAGTTGCTGGACTCAGAGGGCTGCAATGTAGGCGTTCTTCCTGAACGGAACAAGTTTCGGCAACTCTATAAGTTCCAAATTGATTTCAGAGGAGCGATTCATGAGTGAACAGCAGAGTATTGAACAAGCGCAGACTGCTGTGAGAGATATTCTGGCTGCCTTGCAAGTTGCCCGTGTTGTTTGTGTCGACGACACATACGCAGATGAGCCCTCGGTTGAGGAAGTAGTCGTGGCTGCTTGCAGTTTGGAGGAGGACACGTTAAAAAAAGCTCTTCCTGAAATTGGCGAATCTATTCCTGAAGACCAAGATATTCTAAAAGAAAAAATTCGTCGTTTGTGGAATGAGCTCGACGAACCAGTTTTATCGAAACGAACTAAAGATATTCTGACAGCTGAACGGTTACGAGGTGGTGAAGAAACAGACGATCTCGGGGATGCCTCAATCCTTAGTGAGATAATCCCAAATGATATGCTTTTGCCACTCTCCCTAAAGCGATGGGAGGAACAACGCGACCAGCTTCTCGGTGAAGATGCTGAACAACACACGCTTTTTCTGTTTGACCAAGACCTTTCAGGGGACGGCGGTGACGTGCAGGGGGGAATAAAGATCATATCCTCACTTCTGGCACAAGATGACACAAGCAATTTGATATGTGGTCTCCTGACTCACACAGTAAATCCCGAAGAGCAACTCGAGAAGTGGGAAGAGCTGAGCAATGCTCACAATATCCCTCGCGACCGGTTCCTTGTTGTGCCAAAACTATACCTCAGCAAGGACCCTGTTCTGTTCGCACAAACTCTAAAATTGATAGCGTTATCACCTAACTTCACCGAGCTGAAAAATAAGGTCAATAAAATCATAAAAAGTGCGACTTCCACAGCCAACAAACGGGTTGATGCTATCAATATTTACGACCTTGAACACATCGTGTTTCGGGTGTCAGATGAAGAAGGGTTGTGGGAACCTGACATGCTCTTTCGACTTTATGGGCTTTACCATCGTCTTGAGTCTCGGAGGCTTGCCTATAGAGGGGGTCAACTTGAGAAGATTGCCAAGCGGTTACGGTCTGTCAGCCACGTTCCAACAGACACGGCATTCAAGCCAGCCTCTAGTACTTGGAAAATCCAACAAGAGGAGCTGTACGAATCACCTAAGCACTTGAACAAGAACCATCTTCCGCTTGAATTGGGAGACATCTTCGCTAAGACAGATAAAGATAGTAAGAAACACTACATCCTCCTGGCCCAACCCTGCGACCTCATGGTTCGCAAAAATGGCAAAAGACAACCAGTTATAGTGTACGTCCCATTGGCTGAAGTCGTAGCACCATTACCTGGGAAAGAACCTCCTCGTTATTCGGAGGAGATGTTGTGTTTTGGTTCCGACTATAACGAACACTGGTACGTGAATCTAAAAATCATCCATTTGGTGCGAGTATGCCTTTTGGACCTTTGTGTATTTAGTGTTGATGGTTCAGCAACAATATGGGATGGCGGAGAGCCCCCGGAAGGAATTCGGCCAGCATGGAAAAACCGATACTCAATCCTTTCAAAAGCATTTGGACGCATCATGAAACAGATAGATTTGATACATCCTGCCCAGGAAGAGCTGGAAACTACAAAGGATATTAAATCAACCCTTAAGTCTGACCTTTTAAATGAGGGTTTGTTCAAGGGAGGATTAGTTACAAAAGATGGTCTCAATGGTATAAAATATAATTTCAAACGAGTTAGCCGACTGTCGCGTGATCGGGCATTTGGCCTCTTAATGGGCTACACAGGTGTTCTTAGCCGGCCAGCGTATGACCGCGAATTAGTATGACTAAATAAAATTATGTAAATAAATGTGAGAGGGAACGTAGTTTCTGAATGAACTTATGCGAAATAAAAGGGTCAAGTTCCAGTTAAATAGGCTGCGCATTCCATAGGGCGAGCGTTTAACCCCAATTGAACACCCGAAGGGTCCCCGGTTCAACGGAGCGGGCGGGATAAATCTTTTTTTGACAATTGCTAGATAGTAAATCGTTCTGGGAGATACGAAATGAATGAAAGGGGTCAAGTCTCCGTTTGACTCTTGTTAGGTCAGTAAACGTTCCGGGAAATACAAAATGAAGGGCTTTGTCGGCGTCACAGACGATGATTGGTTTGCATTTCTCTCCCAGCAGTCAGGGATTGATGAGCTTAACTTACGGCAACCGAGTAAGCCAAGGATGACCAATGCAAATAATCGCTGACATTTTCGAAATCAATCGAAGGATTTGTTTCAATCTATGGGATATGGTAGATGCCCACAGTGAACCGCGCGGTCTCTCCCCTCGTTTAATCCTCCCTGAAAAGAGAGATAAGGCCATCCGCATCAGCGAACAGGAATCACGAATCTTGTACTGAGGTTTGTTGAATACCCTCAATTACTATTACTCGATTGAGACTCCAACAGAGAAGACATTCATGCTGACTGGTACAAAGCCGATCAGTGCGTCTTCCGACCTCAGCCTCTATCGACATGACGGCGGTGCCTTTAAAAAGGTTATGAACGTAGAGTTTAAGGCGCATATTCCTTCCTTTAATCCTATCAAAAAGGACATAGAAAAACTCGTGAGAGAAGGCATTCCTGGTAACTGGTTCCACACGCTTAAGAACATCGATTATAAAACCTTGCCCGTCCTTTTTGAGAAACTGAGCAGGTCACTTAAAGAATTCAAGGGGGACGCTGATAGGATTGGTGTTTCTATCCTCTTTTGCTTTTGCGTGATTGAGAAAAAGTGGGCCTGTATGAAGCACTTCCTTTATAATCAGCAACAGGGAGATTACGAATCATTGGTCGATGAGTTCCTTAGGCTTACCTATGAAAGGGGTCAAGTCTCCGTTTGACTCTTGTTAGGTCAGTAAACGTTCCGGGAAATACAAAATGAAGGGCTTTGTCGGCGTCACAGACGATGATTGGTTTGCATTTCTCTCCCAGCAGTCAGGGATTGATGAGCTTAACTTACGGCAACCGAGTAAGCCAAGGATGACCAATGCAAATAATCGCTGACATTTTCGAAATCAATCGAAGGATTTGTTTCAATCTATGGGATATGGTAGATGCCCACAGTGAACCGCGCGGTCTCTCCCCTCGTTTAATCCTCCCTGAAAAGAGAGATAAGGCCATCCGCATCAGCGAACAGGAATCACGAATCTTGTACTGAGGTTTGTTGAATACCCTCAATTACTATTACTCGATTGAGACTCCAACAGAGAAGACATTCATGCTGACTGGTACAAAGCCGATCAGTGCGTCTTCCGACCTCAGCCTCTATCGACATGACGGCGGTGCCTTTAAAAAGGTTATGAACGTAGAGTTTAAGGCGCATATTCCTTCCTTTAATCCTATCAAAAAGGACATAGAAAAACTCGTGAGAGAAGGCATTCCTGGTAACTGGTTCCACACGCTTAAGAACATCGATTATAAAACCTTGCCCGTCCTTTTTGAGAAACTGAGCAGGTCACTTAAAGAATTCAAGGGGGACGCTGATAGGATTGGTGTTTCTATCCTCTTTTGCTTTTGCGTGATTGAGAAAAAGTGGGCCTGTATGAAGCACTTCCTTTATAATCAGCAACAGGGAGATTACGAGTCATTGGTCGATGAGTTCCTTAGGCTTACCTATGAAGTGAAGAGCGGGAAAATACACGTGCTCGATGAGAATGGTTGGACGATCAATCACACCTAAAACTGCCTTGGGCGGAAATCGGTAAAAAATCGTGCCGAGCAGTCGGGAAGGTAAACGAGCAAGAGTCAAGAGCAGACTTGACCCCATTTCCATAAAGACTTCATGATCGGATTAATAAGAAAATGGTGAAAAATCAAGGAACCTTATTTGATATCGACACCAAAATGGTCGATTCATTTATTCCACAAACAACTGATCTGTTTATGTCGAGTTTACACTGGTTGAACGTTATTGCCAAAAACGAAAATGAAATTCGATTTCCCAAATGGGCTATATTACTAAAGGATGCACGTGGCAATCCTGATGATCTTACTGTCGATAAACTCCAATGGTTATGGGAGTCAATCACCAAAGAACCAGCCATTAACAATTATCTGGGAAGCAGATTAATCTCCTTAGATGATGAATGGAAGAAAATCGAACCCTTTAAATGCTTACCTGCCAATTCTCGTTTTGCAATATTTTTTAAAAACTTTCAATCCTACGGCTTACCTGTTTTACCCTTCCCTAAAGAACTAAATCCTGATACAGAAGCAGAAATTCTCGAGCCGCTCTATTTGCGACCCGGTAAGGCTCGGAGATTGGAATGCTGCGATGTCCAAACCCGCCTTAAAATACACCCTAATATACTCGGCCCTGTAAATGTTGAAGCGGCAGCACTCAAAGTTGAGATTAAAGATGTGACCATTGAAAAAGACTGTATAGATGTCAATGTTAAAAGCCTAAATCATGCTTATACCACAGCAAGCCTCAAGCTCGAACCCCATCGACGGAGCCATGGAGGGAGGATTTATGATCACATCGCTTATAAAGATGGCAACGACCTAATTCCATTGGAAAAAATAAGAACTGATCATGAAAAACAACTGTGGGATAAAATGATATCAGGTGAATAGTCTATATTTCGAGTAGAAGTATTAAGGCTAACGAAGGAATGAAAGTCAGGTCTTCATTCTTCACAAGCCTAGATGCGCCAGTTTTCTCCGAAAACAGAATAGGCCCAAAAATGAGCGGTTTTGTCGGCGTCACAGACAATAATTGGTTTGCATTTCTCTCCCAGCAGCCGGGAATAGATGAGGTACATTCTTTAGCGGCAAAGGCGAAAAGAGATTGAAGACGATTCTTACAGAAATAGATAATTGGTTCTTGACTAAGTCCGCAGAAATGGACACGTTTGCCCGGAATGATACGAGAGTAGAGGGATGGTTCAAGGGTGAGATGCTTGTCCTGCTGGATCAGCTTAAGAGGAAAGATGTAATCCTGGACTACAGACGGGAGCCTAACTTCTACCGTGGAAACAAAAGATACCAGGTAGATTTCGAAATCAAAATTGAATCAGAAAAGCACCTTGTTGAAATCAAAGCGCCTTGCATCAGCCAAGCTCACGGTACACCTCGAAATCTGAACTTCTATTTTCGTGAGGATGATATCGGATTGATAAAGGACTTCCGGAAACTCAATCTTGCGAATAATCCAAACCGGTGGCTTCTAGCCTTCATATACCCCAAACCAAGGAAACAGGCATGGCGAGTGGCCATGACCAAGGTTCCGAGTGATGTGTCGAATTGGCACTGTGTTACGAGGTTGAATAACTATCCTGAATACCTATTTGTGTCGCTGTGGAAAGGATGATTCGCATAATATCATTACCACTTGAGCCGGGGGACGTAGTTGACTATTTTGAATAACTCATGGCGTAAAGGCGCTGAAAGAAATGAAGACGGGGACGTCCGTAAAAAAGTAAATAACTTGACAATGAAGCACACTGGGCCACCCTTAAAGAACTGATTTGCCAACGTGAGCCGGCCCCCCAGAAGAACGGCGGGCAAGCCACGCCTGAGGCGGGTAACCCGCCAAAAGAATGGCGAACAAGCCTACATTCTTCACAACACCAGGTGTGCAAGTTTTCCTGAAAACAAAATAGGCCCAGAAATGAAGGATTTTGTCGGCGTCACAGACAATGATTGGTTCGCATTTTTCTCCCAGCAGCCAGGGACAGATGAAACTAACTTCTTGCAGCTGGGTGCACAAACGAGTGAGCAGCCCTCATTTCATCGAGATTAGGAAAGATCAGTTAGCCGAAGCAGAGAGGTACCATGCGAGTACTGCTTGATACAAATATCCTGATTCATCGGGAGGCTTCGGCCGTCATAAGAGATGACATCGGAGACCTCTTCCTTTGGCTGGATCGTATCCGTGCCGAAAAATGCATCCATCCACATTCAATTGAGGAGATCCGTAACCATCAAGACAGGCAGGTCTTGCGTAGCTTCGAAGCGAAGCTGCGAAGCTACGCCCAGCTACGTACAGTAGCCCGTGACACGCCAGCGATTGCGCAGATCAGACAATCGGACCGGACCACCAATGATAGTATAGATACAGACCTGCTTCGTGAGGTTGTTGCCGAGAGGGTGGACCTCCTCTTAAGTGAAGACCGGCATATCCACGCCAAGGCCGAGCAACTCGGCATTGCCGGCCGCGTCAAGCGGATTGACTCCTTCCTCGAGCAGATCGTCCGTGAGCACCCCGAGTTGGTCGAGTATAGTGTCCTTGCAGTCAGGAAGGAGTATTTCGGCAATGTTGACGTTTCCGATAGCTTCTTTGATTCCTTCCGCCAGGACTACCCTAACTTTGAGCGATGGTTCAATCGAAAGGCGGATGAAATTGCCTATACCTGTCGGGATGATGAAGGTCGAATCCTTGCCTTCCTCTATCTAAAAACTGAGGGCCCTGACGAGCCGTACGGCGATATTCGACCGACGTTCTCACCGAAGCATCGGTTGAAGATCGGGACGTTTAAGGCAGTCTTGAACGGATACAAAATCGGAGAGCGGTTTCTGAAGATAGTCTTCGACAATGCCCTGAAGCAGTCAATCGATGAGATATATTTGACGATCTTCGAACGCACACCCGAACATAATCGACTTATTGACCTGATTGGCCAATGGGGATTCTCTCGGTACGGAACCAAGATTTCGGATGGGGGCGAAGAATCTGTATGGGTCCGACCATTTGTCCGGCAGGCTGTGCGGGATCACCCCGCCGCCACCTATCCATTTATCTCTCGCGAGGCACCGAAGTTCATTGTCCCGATCTATCCGAAGTACCATACAGAACTTCTCCCGGACTCTATCCTGCGTACTGAGTCCCCGATGGATTTCGTTGAGAATCGGCCGAATCGAAATGCTATTCGGAAGGCCTATATTTCGCGATCACACTTTCGCGATCTTCGCTCTGGGGATATCATAGTTTTCTATCGCACAAGGTCCGGGACGGCACCAGGGCACTATACATCAGTTGCGACCACGATCGGTGTTGTAGAATCGGTGCATTTGGCTCTCTCAGACTTCGAATCTTTCCGCGCGGCCTGTGAGACCGTGACTGTATTTGCGGATGTAGAACTTCGCCAACATTGGGACTATTACCCGCGGAACAGACCTTTTGTCGTAAAGTTCCTCTCTGTGTATTCACTACCGAGGAGGCCGAATCTCTCGGAAATGAAGGACGAAGGGGTACTACTTACTCATCCGCGCGGGTTCGAACCCCTAACTGACGAGGGATTCTATCGCTTATTGGAGATCGCTGATGCCACAGATTGTCCTATTGTCGATTAGGCCTGAGTTTGCCGAGAAGATTCTCGATGGACGAAAACGCTTTGAATTTAGGCGCACTATTTTCAGGGACACCAATGTGACAAAGGCAATCATTTACGCGTCACGGCCGGTCTGCCGTGTGATCGGTGAATTCGACATAGAAGAGGTGTTGTCGCTGCCAATGGATGCTTTGTGGCGCCGGACGCGATGGGAAGCGGGCATTTCCCATCGACTCTTTTGCGCCTATTTTCACGGTAAGCAGGAGTGTCACGCCATCAGAGTCTCCAATCCTACTCGCTATGATGAGCCGGTGCGTCTAGATGATGCGCTCGACATGGTCCGTCCACCCCAATCTTTCGCGTATATAAGAACAGCTAAAATGCCGCTTCACCGGACAGTATGAAGCAACCAGGGTCACATCGTAATTATTAATTATTCGAGAGGTTCCGGGGTTCACATCTTGAATTGTGAATTGATCAGCGGGGGGTCATCTTTCTTTTTATATTCTTCGGGCTTGATACGTTGGCAGACAGATTCACCTCTTCAGCGAGCGCTAAAGACTTTTCGAAAAAGCGGCTCGCTAGGCGGACGAATAGCAGATGACGAAAACAGAAAAACTAATACAGATCGCTCAGCAGATCGCAGATGAGCGACCTAATTTTTTCGAGAAAAAGGGTGCTGGCAAGGGAGACAAAGATACCAATTCATTTATGGCGGAGCTTCGCTCCCGGGCAGAGGAATTGTTTGGTAGAGATTTCTCAGAAAAGCGAATCTGTGGACACACTAATTTAGCAGTCGATTTTTTTATTCCGGATGAGGGCACTATAATCGAGGTCGCGCTCGGTCTTCGTAATCCGGGCTCTGAATTTGAACGGGACATCTTGAAGGCAATCATGGCCAAAGAGCAGGGTGAGCAAGTTCGCCAACTCATTTTTGTGGCCAAGCCCGGCGCCATGAAACGCCACCAACAACCAAGTTCCATCGCAATGCAGAGTTGGGTTAAGAAAAACTATGGGATCCACGTGACAATCTGGGAGCTCAGAAATAACCACGCCCATTAACCACGCACTGTGAATGGGGGCGTCCAAAAATAAGTAAATAACTTTACGTAATGTGATGCGGTCTTGCATTTTGCCATTCATGTCGCATGCATTCAGGCTTATTCCTTGAATCACGAATTTTCTCTCCCCTGTACGCTGAGCGCATCCCTGTTTCGGAAACAGGCACATCACTGAAACACCGGTCAGCATATTTTCATCACAAAAAACCAGATTTTCTTCTCCAACGCTTTCAAAGTATTGTCGAGGTGAAAAAGTGCCAGAGAAATCAAAAAGGTTTATAAAATCCACTGGTGATGCAATTGCTTCTACTCCTAAAAGAGCCTGGGATGCGCGAAGAAAGGGGTCAAGTCTCCGTTTGACTCTTGTTAGGTCAGTAAACGTTCCGGGAAATACAAAATGAAGGGCTTTGTCGGCGTCACAGACAATGATTGGTTTGCATTTCTCTCCCAGCAGTCAGGGATTGATGAGCTTAACTTACGGCAACCGAGTAAGCTAAAGAGGTCCAATACAGATGATCACTGACATTTTCGAAATCAATCGAAGGATTTGTTTCAATCTATGGGACATGGCAGATGTCCGCAGTGAACCGCGCGGTCTCTCACCTCGTTTAATCCTCCCTGAAAAGAGAAATAAGGCCACCCGCATCAGCGAACAGGAATCGCGAATCTTGTATTGCGGTTTGTTGAATACCCTCAATTACTATTACACAATTGAAACTCCTACAGAGAAGACGTACATGCAGGTTGGCACAAAGCCGATGAGTGCGTCTTCCGACTTAAGCCTCTATCGACATGACGGCGGTGCCTTTAAAAAGGTTATGAACGTAGAGTTTAAGGCGCATAATCCTGCCTTTAAGCATATCAGAAAGGACATAGAAAAACTCGTGAGAGAAGGCATTCCGGGTAACTGGTTCCACACGCTTCGGAACACGCATAGCAAAACGTTGCCAGTCCTTTTTAAGAAACTGAGCAGATCGCTTAAAGATTTCGCTGGGGAGGCTTACAGGATTGGTGTTTCTATCCTCTTTTCCTTTTGCGTGATTGAGAAAAAGTGGGCCTGCATGAAACACTTCCTTTATAATCAGCAACAGGGAGATTACGAATCATTTGTCGATGAGTTCCTTAGGCTTACCTATGAAGTGAAGAACGGGAAAATACACGTGCTCGATGAGAATGGTTGGACGATCAACCACACCCAGTGAAAACAACAGGCTCACATCCCAGTTAAATAAAAGCAAGAACGTTTAACCCCAGTTGAACACCCGGAGGGTCCCCGGTTCAACGGGGCACCGCGCTGCGGCATCTTTGACGGGCGGGGAAAAAAAACAACAGGGTCAAACCTACACTTTTGACAACTTGGTGAACAGGCCCTCCAGGAGAACGGCGGGCAAGGGCAAATCTTCACTTTTGACATTTTTCGAGATCAAACCTGGCTTTTGCCCCAATCCCCTCCTCGGCAAAGAACTCACGGCCAAACCTCAATCTCTTGACAATCGCCCTGAAAACTGATTCTAATCAACTACCCCATCGCAAGCGGATGGGGTATCAAAAACATAATATATTTATGAAATAAGTTATTGAAATCTTGAGACTTCAGGATGCCTTTGGCTGACAACAAAAAAATGACATAGGAATTTATTGTTAATCGATAAGGCCGGTAGTATTGCACTAGAAAAATACAGTTGGTCCAGATCAATAAGGGAGGATGGTGGCGATCTGTCTGCATTTCATGCGCAGACGGGGATAGTTAACCACTAACGGTATGTCCGGGAAAGGCTGGATAGTTTGAAGGGTTTGATCGGCCCGACCTTCAATAGTCTACGAGAGGTGATGGTTTGAAAAAGGGTGGGCGTTATGATGTATCCGGCTTAGTAGAGGCACAATACGAGGCAGGTTCTCAGAATATGGTTCTTAGGAATCTTTTAGGAATTATTGATCCGGATGAGATGGATCGTATCGAGGCAAAGGCGTTAGTTAAAGCAACAGATATGTTAATTCGAGAATATGACCAGGAGCATCAGTTTACCGCAGCAGATATCTGCTACTTTCATAAAACGTGGCTGGGTGAGATATATGAATGGGCCGGCAGATATCGTAAGATAAACATAACTAAAGACGATTTCACATTCGCAATGGCTGCTCAGATCCATAAGCTAATGGCGCAATTTGAACAGAGCCAGCTGACCCAATATACACCGTGCAAATTCAAAAAAAGGAAAGAAGTTGTTAAGGCGCTGGCAGAGGTCCATACGGAGCTGTTGCTGATTCATCCATTTCGGGAAGGCAATTGAAGGGTTGCGCGACTCCTGTCTCTTCTAATGGCATTGCAAGCAGAACTGCCAATTTTGGATTTCAGTTTAATTGGAGGGCATAAGAAACAGGAATATATTATGGCGGTACATGCTGGTATTGACAGAAATTACCAACCTATGGAAGGTCTATTTTCAGAGATTATTGAGCAGTCTATTTTTTCTGCTCAGGTGGATTAATAAAAAGGCTGCGTCTAACCTCAGTGAGTGTATCAACGACAGACTGAACGCTAGCACCTGTTTCGATCGCCGTAGAGCTCGAAACGTTAGTGATCAGAGATTCACGGTATTGCTCTAAGTTTTGTAGGTAGGGGTTAGTTTCGATTAATGACTTTTTTCGCATAATACATAAGACCCTTTTTGAGAATGCCAATAGCACATAAACCCTGGCCAACCGACCTGTCTGCGCTTATCGCACGAGCAACTGTAATATAATACTAAGTATATACTCTTTTCAGAAAAATATAAAGCTTTTACATGAATTTCTTTGCAATTCAGACACTGAGTGAAGACGTAAGGCAGAGGGGGACGTCCGCCACAATAATGGCGGGCAAGTCCACAAATAAGTAGATAACGAATCGATGACGGTCAAA
>Ga0307380_10001699_pt1 | contig 32027 bp, 22 predicted proteins | sample UN3MG_FD_202239 | JGI IMG/M metagenome (GOLD analysis project Ga0307380, IMG submission 202239) | Soil microbial communities from Risofladan, Vaasa, Finland - UN-3 | ecosystem: Environmental > Terrestrial > Soil > Coastal area > Acid sulfate soil | place: Finland: Risofladan, Vaasa | collected...
TAGAATGATACTAACAAATGGAATTTCTTTTTTGATTATGTAGAGTATATAAGCAGACTTAACTAGCTGGATAGTTGGCGGAGTGAAAGAAAATTTAATTAACGGAAAAAATCCCACCGGCGGTAGCCTATTATTTTTTATTAATTTAACAATATTGCAGTTTAATCCTATCTTAGAAATTTAAGGGATGTAATTCCGTGGTTGTTTACTTCAAAAATAGAAAAAAGTGCCCCTAATTTTTGCTTTTCCACTTGTGATTTCCTATAACTACCAATAATTAAATGAATTTTCTTTCTTTTGTCCTGATTTTTGGGGGAACTTGAGGATTCTTTAAGATTGTTAAAAATTTATAGAAAAAAGCATATAAGTACATTCTGGGAAAATTAGAAAAGAAAGATTAAATTTATATGAAAATCTACTAAAATAATAAGGTTCAACACAAAAATGCATGAAGAAAAAAATAAAATAGCAATAATTTGTATTTTAGATAATTTTTGTAATCGCGTAAGAGCCTTAGAAATTAAGAAATTCTTGAATAAAGAAAATTATAGGGTAAAATTAATAAATTCTTATTATTTAAATAGATTATCTCATGGCGTAAATGGATCAAAAGGTCTAGCGAGCAAGATGCCCTCTTTATCTGTGCCTTGTTTGATCAGTATAGCTTTGAAAAAGGTTAATCTTATTTCTAGAAATTATTTAAAACAATACTTGTTGATATATCAAATGAAATTGAGAGCGAAAACTTTGGAGAAAATAATTAAAAAAGAAAAGTTCGATGCTATAATATGTGAGAGTGCACCTGATTCTTACGTTCTTAAAAAAAATTTGAGATGCCTAAAAATTTTTGATTGTCCAACACCTTGGGTAGATGAATTTTATTATAGTGGTGATTTGTCAGATAATGCATATCGAAAATTAAGAAGGATGGAATTAGAAATCTATAAAGAAACAGAATATTTATCATTTCACTGGGAAACTTACAAAAAATATGTTCAGAAATTTGTGTATAATGGCAAAAATATGTTCACTTTAAATTGGGGCTGCCATCCAAAACCTAAAGAAAAAAAAGCAGAATTTAGTTGTCCACCAAAAATAGTTTTTATGGGAAATTTGGGGGGATACTGGATAAATTTACCTCTCTTAGCAAGATTGACAAAATTTTATAAAAATATTGATGTGTATGGTGCACCAGCGCCACCAAAAAAATATAGATTAAATTATAAAGGATATGCTCACCCAGACGTATTATCAAAATATCAATTTGGACTCATCACAATAACAAAAGATAGGTTAAGATGCTGGGGATTTTCAGCAAAACATCTTGAATATCTATCATATGGATTGCCCGTTTTAGTTCCAGATTGGAGAAAAGATTTATACTTACTTAAAGGTTCAATTCCCTACAATGAAGAAAATTTCTTGGAGAAGATAAAACAGTACGATGGAAAGAGAGAATGGCAAAAATTGAGTGATTTAGCTTATAAGCAATCTAAAAGATATAGTTGGGACAAGGTATTGAAACCATTAGTAAAGATAATAAATCGGCACCTTAGGGCTTGAAAATTATGATAGATTTCGAAAGAGTATGTATTCAATAGAAACCAGATTTAGTCATTGTCGTAGGAAACGTCAATTTCTTGACTGCTTTTGCTCTTGTTGTTGCTAAATCCTGTATTCCCATTACTATATTTATTTTTTACTATAGACTATTAATTATACATGAACTATGAGCATCTTTATTGGAGGTAAAAATGATACCAGTATTCAGACCATCCTACGGAAAAGAAGAGATTGAATCAATATCTGAAGTTTTGCGGAGTGGATGGATCGGTCTAGGACCAAAAACTAAAGAATTTGAAGAACAATTCGCGTCTTTTTTAGGCATACACTTCGCAGTAGCAGTAAACTCAGGTACAGCTGCATTGCATCTTTCTATGAAGGTGGCTGGTGTTGAGGGGTATGAGGTTATCACTACACCGATGACATTCATTTCGACCAATCACGCCATTTTATATAGCGGCGGGGTACCTGTTTTTGCTGACATTGAACCATATACATTAAATATTGATCCAGAAGATGTGAAGCGTAAAATTACAGAGCGCACTCGAGCTATTGTAATAGTCCACTATGGAGGGCATGCATGTGATATGGATCAAATTCTAACCATAGCAAAGGAGAATAGGTTGAAAGTGATCGAGGATGCTGCCCATGCATGCGGGGGGAAGTTTCGAGGACAAATGCTCGGCTCTCTAGGAGATTTTGGCTGTTTCAGTTTTCATGCTGTCAAAAATCTGGCGACAGGTGATGGTGGCATGATCGCAACCAACGATGCAGAAGCCGATAATCGTTTGCGTAAACTGCGTTGGATGGGGATTAGTAGAAATACTTGGGACAGATCGGAAAGGAAAGGTTATTCATGGGAATATAACGTTGAAGAATTAGGTTTTAAGTATCACATGAACGATATTACTGCGGCTCTTGGGCTAGTGCAACTAGCCAAGTTGGAGAAAAACAATGCCCGTCGTAGATACTTAGCAGAACGTTACACTTGCCTCCTTAGTGATATAGAGTGGATTGAAAAGCCAGTAGAGAAAGATTACACTCGTAGCGCATGGCACAACTATGTGATTAAAGTAGTCAGCCCTGTTGATCGGTATCCACTGATGGAGCATCTGAAAGCACATGGGATTTCCACTGGCATGCATTACATTCCTAACCATTTATATCAGATGTATCGACCTTACGTTAATGGACCATTGCCTGTGACAGAAAGTGTGTGGAAGAGGTTGATTACTCTGCCACTATTTCCAGATTTGACCGATGAACAGCAAGATATGATTGTTGATATCATCAGCAGCTACAAAAATCGATAATTTAATGTTATGACAATACTAAGCAAGCTAGGCGATAGTTCAGTGTGGTAGAAATATACTGCTTTCTTTGTGGTCGAAGAGACGTAAGTTTGAACCGATGGCAGAGATATTATATGCCAATATGTGATGCTTGCAATACTTCATCACTTGCGAAATATAGAAAACACGGAAGTAATGTAGGGAGAGGGTAGTGACCAGAAAGCCCAAAGTAGCTGTAATCACCCTGAACTGGAACGGCGAACGGTGGCTTGGAGATTGTCTCTCGTCTGTGCTAGCCATGGACTATCCTAATTTCGAGGTAGTGGTTGTAGATAATGGCTCAACGGACAGATCAGTGGAGCTAATCCGTGATAAGTTCCCTCATGTCCACCTAGTAGAGATGAGCAGCAACCTAGGCTATGCACGTGGGTTTAATGCTGGGCTAGAATACGCAGCAGCACATGGTGCCGAGTATTTCCTGATAATGAATAATGATACTGTGATTGACAAAGCCGCACTTTCTGCATTAGTGGCTATAGCCCAATCTCAGCCCAAAGCAGGATTTGTAACGGGCAAGATTTATTACTTTGACCACCCAGACATCCTTCAAACAGTTGGGAAAAAAGAGGACCATGTTCGCTGGAATGGGGACCATATTGGCCTGGGTGAAAAGGATATTGGGCAATATGAAACTGTTGAAGAGCGAATTTTTTTAGATGATGTTATGACGCTAGTGAGTCGCAAAATGTATGATATATTGGGGAGTTATAATCCTCAATTTTTCCTTCAATGTGAAGAATTCGATTGGCAGGCAAGAGCTAAGAAGAAAGGTTGGAGGTTCTACTATACACCTAAGGCAAAACTTTGGCACAGAGTTAGTATGAGTATGGGAGGAGAAGGTAACCCAATTGGTCGATATTTTGATATCCGTAGCCATATGGTAGCGATGGCACAAAATGCTGGCATCCGGAGATTTCTCAGATATTACTTCTGGACGGGCTTCAAAGTGACTGGCTCTTTTTTTAAAGGCTTGTTGCAGTTTAATCCAGCCAAGATTAAACCTCGATTGGCTAGGTGGCTGGGATTTGTAGGGGGGACATTCTGGCTCATCCATCGGAGACCTGCCACTGGAGTGCCTTGCATAATTCGATGGATTATATAATAAAGCTGAAATGTAATATCAGATCAATTAATGTGAGTGATACTAAAATTTATAAAGCAATCGATTCTTCTATTAGGCATTCTAAATGTACAACTATCTTTCAAACAACAGAATGGAACTGAATTGTAAATGAACAATTTAGCTATGAGTTAATTTGTAACTCTAGCTCTTAAAGGAAGAACCATCGCTGGTGGTCTTTCATATCATTTTGTTAGAAATGGCAAATTTATTCGAAATGAAATGGAAAGAAAATTTAAGTGAAGATATTTTAGATCTGTTTGGGAAGAAGGTATGTTTTCAAGGTTGCCGTGAAGTGGAAAAAATAAGATGTTATAAATTGATCATTCTTTACAAAAGAGCAAATCAATGAAATATTTTAAAGCTTCTGATAGATTTGGGATTTCAACTTTAATTTTTAGAGAACTTTCTTTAGAGAAAGCTTTAGAAAATATTAGTTATACAAAATTAAAAAAAGTTGATTTATCAATTATACTCCCAAAATTTTGTCCTCATTATGATCCTCTCAAGACCAATGAAGAAGATGATAAACAATTAAAGGAATTATTTGAAAGATTTAGATTAAAATTATCTGCTCTCAATATTGTTCCTGGATATTTTAATAAAGATGATCCAAAGGAAGTGTCTAATTTTATCCGTAGATGTGTGAATATTGCGAAAACATTAGGAGCACATTCAATTACGATACCCTCTGGTATAAAAGTTAATTCAGAGGAATGGGAGAAAAATGTAAAAATAGTAAAAAAATTTATTTTAGATGAAGCTAAATTCTCTCTAGATAATGGAATCCAGCTTTCTTTGGAAACTCCACATCCCGGTACTTTATGCGAATCTCTTGAAGAGGCAAAATCCTTTTATGAAATATTGAGTTTGGATTACATAAAATGCACTTTTGATACAAGTCATGTTGTAAGGGGAGAGAAAAATTCAATTGTTGATGGATTAAATGCCATTGGAATTGATAGGATTAACCATTTTCATTTAAGAGATACAATCGGATATGAAACTTCTTTTACTCCTGGCAAGGGACATGGCGATTTTTCTAATTTTATTAAAGAGATAAAAAATAGTAGCTATATGGGAGATTTTATTTTTGAGTTGGAATTTGAAGATTTTTCAGAAAAAGGAAAATTTAAAGAATTGAATTTTGCATTACAATATTGCCTAGATTTATATGATTCTGGGAGAATTCCTACAAAGATAAAAATTCAATCAAATAATTTATATCAGTTATTTTCTAGGTTTAAACGCAATCCTAAAAGTGAAATCAAAAGGCATATAAAGCTCTTTCTTTTTTTAAGAAAGTTAAAACCATTAATGCTAAAAATTTTTCCTGAAAAGGTATATTGTGGAAAGTGGATTTATAGGTATCGTAATAAAAATAAGGTTGTGATCCACAAGCCAAGAAGCGTTATAGTCGAAAAAAATCCCCAAAAAGTACATAAAATTGGCATCGTTGGATGTGGCTGGGCCGGGAGAAAAATGCATGGTCCAGGATTTGAAAGGCTTAATAATACTAAAATAATTGGGGTATATGATATAGATAAAGAAAAAACTGATGAATGCGCAAGGCGATTTAATTGCGAAGGGTACTTCTCATTGGAAGAATTAGTAAAATATGGACAGCCAAATATAGCTACCGTTTGTTCAAGAGAATGGGCACATCATGAATCAGTTGTGTATTTATTAGACCATGGAGTTGATGTTTTCTGCGAAAAAATTATGGCGACAAGATATAAAGATGCTTTAGATATGGTTAACATAGCAAAGAAGAATAACAGAATATTAGCGATTAATTACAATTATAGATTTATACCTGGAATAAGCAAAATTAAAGAGATAATCGAGCAAAAGGCATTAGGAGAACTCGCCTTTTTTAATATCAACGTTCATGCTATGAGTTATCATCATGCGCTTGATCTATTAACTTTTCTTGGCGGAAAAATTAAAACTATTAGTGGCTCGTATAATAACGATAATAGCATCCGAATCTTCGGAAATACAGATTGGTCTTTATACGACGATGATATTTTATACGTTCCTTCTATTGGTGCATCAGTGACTTGTGAATTCGAAAGCGGTTCAATAGGAGTAATAAATTCTTCATATTTTTATAATTTGCCTTCATTTGTACTTTCAATTGAGGCTGTATTTGAACAAGGTTGTGTCACTTTAAATGGCATAAATGCTTTTAACATCGTGGGAAATCTTTCTTATATAAGTATAGATAAAATAAGGAAAGTTGATATGAATTATAAAAAGGGAGTTTATGCAAAAGGATATGAATATATATTTTATAGGTCAATTGAATCATTCATGAGAAATTATGTGCACGGAAAACAACCTGAAACTCCAGGAAGACATGGTCTTTTCAATATCATACTTGAAAAGGCAATTTCTTTGTCCAATACACAGAAAACTAAAATAAATCTTTCTGAATTCTTAGATCGTTTAAATAAAAATGAGATTAAAGAGATTGAGTGAACTTACTCCAAAAGAGGAGAGTGATATTGAAGCTCTTATAAATTATTGCAATTACTCTACTCCATTTCATAGGATTTCTTGACTAAGAATTATTCAGAACTCTCGGGAATCTGTCTTATACAGCAATTCATAAATTAAAAGATGTAGATCTGAATCATAGAAGAGGAATCTTTTCAAAAGGCCATGAATATACATTACTATAAATTGATTGAGTCATTCATGCACATCTATAATATATGGTAAATGCCCAAAGCCAATCATGGAGATGCACTATTTAATATGAAAATTGTAAAGTTAATCGCCAATTCAAATGATAAAAGACGGAAAATTTTTCTCGAATAATATATACAGTTCGTTTGTAAAATAAGAATTAATTTCGAATATATCTGATTGAAACATAAAGAGAATCGATGACTATTACATTTGATAAAATTGATTTAGGCAAAGTTTCAAAAGAGGATAAAAAAAGTATCGAATCAATCTTGAATATATCGCCGTATGCATCAATATTTCATACTGTTCTCTGGAATAAGTTATTGATTGAGGAATCCAAACTTCGCAACATTACATTAATTGCATTAAGCGATGGCAATCCGGTAGCTTTTTGTACATTTTATGAATCTCCAGAATATAAAAGAAAGATAAGCAGTATGAATTCAACACTAGAAAAATATTATACAATTTATGGAGGGCCGATCTCCATCCCTGGATATGAAATGGTCATCCCAAAACTTCTTATCGAGTGTGAAAAGTATGCAAAGGGAAATAGTTTTTTAGTAAAAACTGTGCCGAATTATCCGATAGAGATCTTACAATCTGCAGGTTATAGCTACTCTGAGGCACTTACTACAATTATAGATCTGCAAAAAGGAGAGGAAGAGTTATTTCAAAATCTTCATAGGGACAAGAGGAAAGAGATAAGGAAGGCTATAAGAAGTGGAGTAACAATAACTGAAGGAACTTCTTCAGAATTTGATAGTTTTTATTCATTATACTCATCATTATATCGATCGATTAATAAGAGACTCGATCAAAAGTTAAATATTATCTCTAAAAGATATTGCAGAAGGATTTGGGAAGAATTCTCAAGACGAAATCAGGCAGTAATGGTCCTAGGGAGAATGGGAAATCATATTACAAATTGTATTATAATTCTATGTTTCAAAGACACAATGTACGCATGGATAATCGGGACGGACTGGCAATACAGACCTTATAAAGTTGATGCTTTGGCGTATTGGGCGGCTATTAAGTGGGGAAATGAACATGGATATAAGTTTTTAGATCTATGTGATATCAATAGACCTTCAGCAGCTATATTTAAGAGGAAATTTGGGGGTACAGATACGCCATTTTATTTTGCAATGAAGAAACCCAGAAGTTATTATTGGAATCGTTTGTGTTTCTATCTATCTCATCATAAGAACCTCTTCAAGAGAATCTGTAGGCGCTAAGTAAAACTTTTCACAGAGGCAGGTGAAAATATTTTCCTGATACTTGAAAAAATACTTTCAGGGACCGAATAGATTCCTAATAGAATTAATGATGGGTTTAGCCTAAACTTCTAGTGTACGTAAGGATCTTTTTGCTCTCTGGCGCTAAGAAAAAAAATGTGGCGATTACTCATGGTTTGGCGCAAAGTCACAGAGGTATTGGGTTAGGATCATGAAGACATCGACCAAGCGAATGATTGTATCGGAACACGAGTTCTTCAAGAGACAGCGAGCAATGTTCTAGAGAGATTCAATAATATTTCATGAGTATTTACTTTATAAATCCCTGGAACCCTTCAAACACATTGATAAGCACTCTGTTGGGCGAGATATACTAAGTTCCAGCACAAAACCATTAAAGAAATATCGATCATTGATTATGATAGAAAGTGTGGTTCAGGATGTGGAGAAATGATTTTATTGCGAAGCATTCTTAATGACTGTTTCAGAACGGCTAATGTGCTATATCGAAAATTTTTTTGCCTGCAACAGAGCTAAGACTTGAAAAACCAATGAAAGAGTTTAAGAGACTATGGAACAAAATTCAGGAGAACGGGCTTTCACACTACTTAACTCATCCAATGTATATTATGAATTACAGCAAATATAATCTCCATATGTTAAGAGAGCGATGGCTAAAAAAATCTGTTTTGATATATATATTAGCGGTGAAATTGGAACCACGGGAAAATAATTCAGATGTTTATATTCAATGTATTAACTCCGTTGAACCCATGAAAGAATATGCTCATCTTAGAGAGATTGAAGAACCATCATGGAACGGCAATTATCTTGCTGAGTTGAAAAAAAGATTTGACCGTGGGGATTTGTGTATAGCTGTTCTCGAAAATGGCAAAATTGTTTCTCATGTGTTTGCTTCTCATAGTCATTGTGATTTTGGCGTGTTTCCATACTCGTTAGATCTACCTAAACAGGTTGTGGGAATTTATGATGCATTTACACTTTCCAATTATAGAGGGAGAGGTTTGTATAAAGCTGCTTTTAATTATTGTGTCAATATATGTTATCAGAAAGGTTTTAAGGATGCTTGGGGGGTAATTTCCTCAAGTAATGTCCATTCGATGATGGTCAATAGAAGTCTTGGAATGCAAAAAATTATTGAAGTTACTATGTCCCAGAGTTGGGGTTTAAGACGACATACAATTCGTCGTTTGAATAATTTTATTGATAAGCTTCCTCAATTAAGAAAAATATAACTAAAATTTGAGCTAAAATGTCGCCAATCATTATGGGGAAAAATATAGAAACTCTTTTGTTCCCTCCCTTTGAGCGAAGAAATCTTCATAGGTTGGTCCTATTTACTATTATTATTCTATTAGGCTACCTAGTCATGACCGGGCGATTAATGATGGTGATAATCCTTATAACTCTTGCCTGGAGCGTATGGCTCGCCTATCGCCAGCCCATTTTCATCGCTGGACTTGCAGTGCTACAATCCATAGATTTCTTCCGGCTTATCCCCTCCGAGACACTGATAAAATGGCAACTTGGCCCTGGGTTTCGCATAAATACGTTGGATGCAATAGTCCTTCTTTCCCTTCCCTTGGCCATTGTTCGATTACTAGAGCGTAAAGAAAAACCGCTTTTTGTAGGCCCGGTCTCTTTGATTTTGGGAGTTACGTTTCTGAATATGGGGCTTGGGTTGGCCTTTGGTACCACTAACCTGGACTCAAGTATGGGCTTCCTGCGAACGATTTTCTACTATACGGCTTACTTCGTTTTAGTCTCTGCAATAGATTCGCCGCGTCGCTTAAGACAGTGGATTGGCTTCTTGTTTGCTATTTTTCTAGTGTCCGTAGTTTTCCAACTTGTTGAAGCAATTATAGGACAGAGACTAACATTAGGGTTAGGCGAATATTATGTTTATACCTCAGATAGCAGACTTTTGGTAGGCGGGTATCAGGTTATGTATCTTTGGAATCGTGCAGCCTTGTTGGCTTTTCTGGTGCTGTTTTTGGGTTTAGGTGCTCTCTTCCAAGGCCGACAGCTAAAATGGTACTGGTTCATCAGCACCCTGGGCATTGGCAGCTTGCTTTTGGCCTTTGTAAGGCAATGGTATGTATATCTTGGTATTGGAATTTTAACTTTACTTATGATACAGGCCAAAAGGCGGATTAGAAATCTGATTTTCATAGTGCTTATTATCCTTTTCCTTCTAGGTTTACTTATGGTTATGAGTCCTGTCTTACAAAATGCTTTTGGGCCTTCTTTCCTTCAGGCGTGGTTTGCACGCATCGATAGCCTTATCCATTTCCAGACAGCAACGAATTTTATTGTGCGTGTGCAGATCATTGAAGCACAATGGGATATGTTCCTCCAATCGCCACTTTTAGGTTATGGCTTAAGCCCAATTTTTGGGGAAGTGAGAAGCAGTGATACAGGTATTACAAATACACTGGTCCAATTTGGGCTGTTGGGATTGGGAGCTATATTAGTGCTGATTGTCTCATTTTTGCGGCACGCTTTTAGACTCCGTCAGCAAGAAGCTCCTTCTGTTCAACAGGGCTATGTTTCAGGTCTTCTAGCACTATGGATTTGTGTAATCATTGGGTCTTTCTTTAGTGTAAATTATTTCACAGGAAAAGAAGGGATATGGATGGTCGTCATTATACTAGCTTTATTGGACCGATTGCATGCTTTTTTACCCAGAAGAGTTGTTCAAGAAAAAATTTGAGCTTTTAAGTCAATTCGATGAAAACTGGTCAGAAAGTTTTAGCAAACACCGGTTTCCTATCATTTGGTCAGGTTGTGGTTATTGCCACTGGAGTGGTATGGACGATAGGCGATGGGATACGATACCATTGCCAAAGTGATTCGGTCATTTCTGGCCCTCTTGTATTGATTCATAGTTCCGCAAATCAATCTATTTTATGGAGATTCCTCATAGAATAAAATGAGAACAACAGCTTCTGTGATAATAGAGGATAATGTGTACATTGGAGGAAATTGCACAATTTTTCCTGGCATATGCATTTATCATCATTCAATTGTAGCACCAAATATTTCCGTTACTGTGATATCGGACCGTATTCTCTAGTTGAGTGTGTTCTCGCAAAATTCATTAAAAAAATTGAGATAGATAAATAGATGTTAACCCAGAAATTAATTTTAAGTTATTATACAAAAATATTATTACAATTAGTTCAAATAGCTGCGAGTGTAGTTGTAGCAAGAATTGCAGGCCCCACAGTATTAGGTACAGTAGCGTTTGGTTTGGCCTATGTTGGTATGTTTCAATTTTTCTCAGATTTAGGGCTTGGCTTCGCACATATAAAACTTGTTTCAGAAGGTAGAGATTTAGGCAAATGTATATCTACCTATACAAGGCTCAAGACTATAACAATAGGACTCTATTTTATTATAACTTTATCTTTCTTTTTATCTCAAGAATACATATTTAATATCCAATTTGAAAGTGTCACACATCAATATGTAATTCTTATTTTTTTAATAATGGTAACAATACAATCATTCTTCACAATTCCTAATCATACTTTTGTTGGGAAAACAGAACAGGCAAAGCAAGATATACCTCAAATAATAAAAAGTCTTGTTTTACATATTTCGAGGGTAATCGTTGTCTTGTTAGGTTTTAGAGCGCTTACACTTGCATTCTGTAATCTTATTTCCACAATGTTGATAATACCTTTAATATGGTATTTATTTAAGGATTATCCTTTTGGTCAGTTTGATAAACAATTAGCAAAAGATTATATAAAGATCGCTTTACCAATGATGTTTTTATCCATTTCTACAGTATTAACCAATACATTAGATAAAGTAATGCTTCAATTTTTTTCCAGTTCTGAACAAGTTGGTTATTATACCGCAGGTTATAAAATAGGTGGGTTTATTTTACTTATTGCTAATGGCGTTGGAATGCTCTTCTTCCCTCTATTCTCAGGAGCATTTTCAAAAGGTAATTATGATTTTATAAAGGATAAAATAGAAAAGTTTGAACGTTTCAGTTTGATTTTCATTATGCCTGCGGTAGTTCTGCTGGCAATATTTTCAGATTCAATTGTATTGCTTTTGTTAGGAGAAAAATACATTCCAGCTATTAATATATTGTCAATAATATCTGTAGCGATGTTTATAATGGTTCTGAATGTACCTTATGGAAATGTAATTACTGGAATGGGATATTTCAAACTTGCAGCAATGATCAATATAATAAATCTGGTTCTATTTACATTAACACTATTATTTTTTACAAATCCGAAATTACTAGGTCTAAAAGCAACCGGAGCTGCTCTTAGTATTTTTGTCTCAAATCTTTTTTTGGGAATAGTTTCTAGATTTTATGCAAAAAAGAAATTAAATATCCTGAATATTACAAAACACTTTAAATTTATAATCTTTGGAACAATTAATTTCTTAGTATTTTTCCTGTCATACAATTATTTTAAAGAAATATGGGGAATACCTTTTAGGATAGCTTTTCCTGTTGTTTATTTTGTTCTAACATACTTAACTTATATTCTGTTAAGGTACATTAACAAAGATGATTGGAAGATGCTTTGTTCATTAGTAGATATAAAATCAATGAAAAAATATGTTGGAAGTGAAATTTATAAGAACAAAATAAATTGGTAATAACGAACTTGATAATTATAATGGTTCAGGAAATTAGAGCCAAGATTTGAGCCTCTCCCTATTGTTTGGACAAAATTTAGAACATTCTAAGGTGATAACTTTATAACAGTGCGATAAATTGATGAACGAGGTTCGAAATTTTTTAAAATAATTTAATTTTGCTCCCCACATATTGAAATATGAAAGATAAGATGAAGAAAAATGTATGCCTATTTATAAACACTATCGGCAATTTTGGGTATTCTAATTCTATATAAGTTGGTAAGTTAGAATAATAATATGGCCCTATCAAAAGCAGAATTATTTTTTTATTGTGAGCTTTCAATATGATACAACCAGTTTTGCAGTTTAAGCATTTTTTGCGAAAGAATCCCTACCTTCGATCTGTAATAAGAAAAGTTAGATTTGCTTTATTGAAGAATAAGATTGCCTTTATATCAAATCTTCATAGTGATAAAAAGACAATTAACCCTTTATTATGGGCTGATCCGAAAAAGATCATGAAGGTTGGAATTGGATGGGGCAAATATAAAAAGTACAATAAACGATTCAAAATTGTTAGAGGAAATTGGGACCTAAATACTATGCCTTTTGAACACTTGGATGTATATCAAGCCTTCAAATTAAGATTTATTCATGGATTAAAATGGGAGGATACAAGCTACTACAAAAGCTTACTAGACAGCATTTCAAAGGGAGAGAAACTATATGGAATTATTAACAAGGAGGAATTAACCAAAAGATTAGAAAATCTAGATGATCTTTTTGAGAATATCAGAAAATATGGGTATAAAACGCAACAACAACTTCTTGGTGATAGATACAATCCTTATTTCATAGACGAAGTGTCTGTTCGCATTTCTCGGAATGGGGAGTTTCTTTTTGAAGATGGTAGGCACCGACTTGCAATTGCGAAAATATTGGGTTTAAAGAAAATTCCAATATTGGTTATTAGGCGACATAGAGATTGGCATTTATTGAGAGAACAGATATTATATTATGCAAAGCGATCTAGGGGAGGCAAGACTTATCAACCTTTGACACACCCTGATCTTACTGATATACCATCTTCACATGGAGATATTAGATTTAATCTAATCAGATCAAATTTGCAACTCAAAAGCGGATCATTGTTAGATATTGGTGCAAATTGGGGTTATTTTTGTCACAGATTTGAAGAAGAAGGATTTCATTGCTATGCTGTAGAAAAAAGTTGGCAAAATTTTTACTTCCTTAATAAGTTGAGAATAGCAGAATGTCGAAGATTCACTGCCGTACATACAGATATATTAAATATTTTGGAGAAAAATGAGTATGATGTAGTGCTTGCTCTGAATGTTTTTCACCATTTTTTAAAAACCAGGAATGATTATGAAAATCTAATTAAATTTCTACAACGATTAAGAAGTAAAGTAATTTTCTTTGAGCCGCATCTCACAGATGAAGCCCAAATGCTGGGAGCTTTTAAAAATTTTAACTGTGAGGATTTTGTTAGGTTTGTTGCTAACCATACAGGACTAAGATTATGTAAATGTATTGGATATGGAGAAGAAGGTCGTCCTTTATTCAAAATGACACGAAGTTGAAATAGCAATACTCGTGTATTGACTTTGGTGATAAGTGACAGCCTATCAACTATTGATATTGGAATTTGTAAAAATATTAAAAAATTGTATATCAAACTCCAAAAGATGCTATCTCATTAGCAAATGCAATAATTGAATTAACGAAAAATGAAAATAAATTGGCAGAAATGAGTAAAAATATTGAAAGAAATCTATAATTCTGGAAAGTTTTCTTGGAATTATATAGCAAAACAGACCTTAGAAGTCTATAAAAAGGCTGTTTCCGAGCATGTGCTATGAAAATATTGATAATTGTGGATTCCCTAAAATATGGTGGTGCTGAAAAACAGGCAGTGATTGATGCCAATTCATTGATTGACTGTGGTCATCATGTTACTATCGCTTATTATAAAAAAGGGGACTTAATGAAGTTGTTGGCAAAAGGTGTAAATCAGTACCAGATAAAAAGTAAAAATTTATCTTTGGCCTCATTACAAATATTTTTCCATTTATTGTTAAATAGATATGATATAGTTCATTCCCATATGTTTTGGGCAGAAATAATATCCGCATTGCCTGGAAAGTTAACTGGTCATAGAGTGGTATTTAATGAGCATGGTTTGGAGTTGTGGAGAAGATGGTATCATATTTTAATTATGAAATTCGCTTCACTGTTTGCAGATAAAATTATTACTTCCTGTGAAGCAACAAAAGAGGTGAGAATTAAAAGAGGAAAACTAAATAAAAATAAACTTTTGACCATTTATAATTCATTTAACATAATTAAGGAGGAAAAAAGAGAAATATATATCCCAGATTTCTTGAATAAAAAAGAAAATTTTATAATTGGTTTTGTTGGCCGATTTAATCAAGTAAAAAGATTAGAAATATTTATAGATGTTGCTGAATACTTAAGAAATGTAATACCTAAATTTAAAATTGTTTTAGTAGGAGATGGCAAAGAAAAAGATAAGATTAATAGAGAAATTGAAAACAAAAATCTTGGAAGGTATTTTTATCTTCCAGGATATATATTAAATATAGGTCAGTATTACAAAGAATTTGATGTTTTTGTATTGCCTTCCATTAGAGAGGCTTGTTCAATTGCACTTTTAGAAGCAGGAGCGTCAGGAATTCCGGCAATTGCTTTTGATGTTGGGGGAAATCCCGAGATAATTAAAGATGGGATAACAGGATTCATAATTCCTAATAATGATATTGCTCTCCTAATAAGAAAAATAATTTACTTTTATAAGAATAATCAAAAGAGATATAAGATGGGCTTAGTTGCAAGAAATTATATTAAAAATAAGTTTTCTGAAGCCAAAAGATTGTACAAATTGACAAATCTTTATAAGGAAAGATGATAAGAAAATTTGTTACTAAAAATATTAGTCTTCCTTTATATGACTATGCAAAGGGCTTAAAAGTTAGAAAATATTATAAGTTTTATAAAGAGACTCTTAAATGGAGTCGCTCTGAAATTAAGGAATATCAGTTTCAAAAACTTAAAAAATTATTGATTTATGCCTATGAGAATACAAACTTTTATGCTAACAGATTTAAGGAGAATAATTTAACTATTGATTCCATAAAGTCTATAGAGGATTTGAGCAAAATACCCCCGTTGACAAGAACTGATGTCCAGGCCAATATTGATGATTTAATTGCAAAAAATTTTAATTTAAAAAAAGCTTACAAAGGAGCATCAAGTGGATCAACAGGTCAACCTGTTTTTTATTATCATGATACAAATGCTTTAGCAGCCGGTCAAGCAGCTCATTATCTAGGTTGGTCATTAGCTGGCTGGGAGTTTGGAGATCGCGGATTGCATATTTGGGGAAATCCAACAGTAGTTAATTATGAATGGAAAAAATTTTCATCAAAATTAAAAGCCATATTTTTTAATTATGATAAATTTGCGGCCTATAAACTAATCGAGGCAGAAAAATTTGAAGAATTGCTTTATTTAATAAAAAAGAGAGATTACATTTTTTTAGACGGATATACAAATGCTATCTATCTTTTTGCAAAATATGTTAAAGAAAAAGATATTAAGCTTAGAAAGTTCAAATATATTTTTACCACAGCTGAAAATTTACATGATTACCAAAGAGATTTAATTAAGGATGTTTTAGGTCCGATCTATGATGAATATGCATGTGGTGAGATTTTGGGTGTTGCCTATGAATGTAAATTTTGTAAAAAATACCATATCACAGACCCACATGTAGTAGTAGAATTTGATAATAAGATCGTCACTAATGATGGAAGCAAATCTTTGTTGATAACGGATTTGGATAATTACGCAATGCCTTTAATTAGATATCAGAATGGAGATTTGGCGGTTCAAGAAAAAGAAAATAATTGCAAAATCAGATATAATTCTATATCCTCAATTTCTGGGCGTACTTCTGATATTATCAATTTGCCTGAGGGTGGGAATTTAGTTGTACCGAGTTTTTTTGGAAGTACGTTACTTAAAAGGTTAGATAACATAATTCAGTATCAAATAGAGAGAGTAAGAAAAGATAAAATAATTGTAAAATTGGTTGTAAATGATAATTTTAATGATACTGATAAAGCAAAGATATCAATATCTCTGAAAAAATATTTGAAGGATAAAATTAATTGGGAACTAAAGATTGTGGATAAAATTCCTATTAATAAAAGTAACAAATTTAAACTTTTGATAGACAAGACAAAAAATATGAATGAATAATGATAAGAAATCTTTATGTAAAATTTAGAGACTTATTACCTCCAATATTAGGAGGTTTTATCACTAAAATCGTATTTAAAGTTTTAAGAAAACCATTTGTAAAAGCTTCAGATGTACCAAGTGTTATAAGATTCTCGGGGAATTATAAAGGAGGATTTACAATTTCAGCTGATTTTGAATTAGGTTGGGCTTTTCGGTATTCAAAAACAAATCCACATCCAGAGAAAATGGCTATGCAATCTCGCAAGAATTTTGCTTTTTTAATAAAGATATTTGAAGAATATAATATACCGATTACTTGGGCAACAGTCGGTCATCTATTTTTGAATGAATGTAAAAAAGGTGATCACGATTGGTTGCATCGTATTCAATATTTTGAAAATAAACATTGGTTATTTGATAAAGGCGATTGGTTCGACTGTGACCCTTATACTTCCTGGGAAAATGCAAAGTCTTGGTATGCTCCAGATTTAGTCGAAAGCATCTTAAACTCCAGAGTGAAACATGAGATTGGTTGTCATACATTTTCTCATATTGATTTTAGCTACGAAAATTGTCCACCGGAAGTTGCAGAAGATGAAATCAAGGCATGTGTTTATTCAGCAAAGAAGTGGGGTATAACTTTAAAGTCAATGGTCTTTCCGGCTGGGACATTTGGGAATTTAGAAGTTTTAAAAAAATATGGATTTCAGATTTATAGAAAAAATATGAATTTTGATATGACTTATCCATTTAAAGATACATTTGGTCTTTTAGTATCTCCTTCAAGTGCAGGATTGGGTGATTATGGGTTTGGCTGGAGTATTGAATATTTTTTAAAGAGATATAAGAAATATATTGATAAGGCTATTAATACTGGAACTATATGCCATTTTTGGCTTCATCCTTCGATTGATGAGTGGTTTCTAAAAAGAATATTTCCAGATATTTTAAAATATGCAGCGGAAAAAAGGGAGGCGGGGAAGCTTTGGATTGGGACAATGAGTGAGATAGCAAACTATATCAATAGAGTAAGATAAAAGATTTAAATTTTAATGCTTCTAATATAACAATGGAAGTAATGCTATAAAAACCTTTTAATTTAATGAGTTGCAGTAATTGTTTAACTAAGAATAACCTGATGTTTACAAAAAAAGGATTTTCAATGAGGGTTATAAAAGAGCAGATGATTTTAGAATTGAAAATATAATTTCGCAGCATGAAGAATTATTTTGAGATATTTGCGATACGGAAGTCTTAAGGATATTTACTCTCCAATTATCTGTGCGTAAAATTTGTGATTATAGTTGCTTTATTAATGCTAGAAATAATGCTAGAAATCACTTTCTGTCTGTAGCTTTTTCATGAAAGTATTAATTACTCATCCAGATTTTGAAGATCCAGGCGGAGTATCTAATTATTATAAAATTCTGCAATATAAGTTTAGTATTCCCATAGTAAATTTTATAGTTGGAAAAAGACCCAAGAAAAGGGGTCTTCTATCACAAATTTTTCGGATATTTCATGATTATTACAAATTTATAAAAATCTTAAAAACGAGTAATATAGATTTAGTACATATAAATCCTTCTTTAGATTTAAAGTCGTTTATACGAGATGGAATATTTGCTTTATTAGCAAGAATTAATAAGAAAAAAACTATTGTATTCTTCCGCGGGTGGCAAAAATCATTTGAAGCACATATTGAAAGTAACTTTATCTGGATGTTTAAATTTTTTTTTGGGAAGAGCGACGGCTTTATTGTATTAGCGAATGAATTCAAAAGAACACTCCAAAGATGGGGTATTGTACAACCAATTTATCAGGAAGTAACCGTAATTGATGACGATAATCTTGCAGGATTTGATATACAAAATATTTTAAAGGAAAGGCATAGCTCTGAGAAGTGGCGTGTTCTTTTTCTTTCTCGTATTGTAAGAGATAAAGGCATTTATGAAACAATAGAGGCTGTATCTCTTCTGAAAACCAAATATCCGATGATAGAGCTTATTGTTGCTGGTGAGGGCGAAGAATTAGAAAATGTTAAATCCTTGGTTCATAATCGCAAGATGTCTAACGTTACATTCGCAGGTTATATTAAGGACGAAAAAAAACGGTATATATTCGAAAAGTCTCAAGTTTACTGCTTACCGACATATAGTGAAGGTTTGCCAGGCTCGGTTATCGAGGCAATTGCTTATGGCTTGCCTGTTATTACAAGGCCCGTTGGAGGAATAGCTAATTTTTTTAAGAATGAAGTGCACGGTTTTATTACTGAAAGTTTAAGTCCTAGTTTTTTTGCAGGCTTGATAGAGAGATTATTTCTTGATAAGGAATTATATAATAAAATCTCTTTATATAATTATCAATATGCTCAGTCTCATTTTTTAGCATCTAGTGCTGCTTTAATGCTGGAATCAATGTATAAAAAAGTATTGAAAAATAAGAATTCCTCAATATGATTATATTACCTTATTAAAAAAAATTCCGATAAAAAAATGAGATTTTTTTATTGGGAAAGGCGTCATATCCGAAATTCAAGAAGTTATTTCCTAAAGTATAAATTATTAGAGAGAATATTTTGAGAAGACAGCAATAATGAGTAAATATTTAAAAGAAGATCTCCGACATATTTGGAAAATGGTAGAATCTTTTTTGATATGGCTAAACAGGAATGGATATTATAGTTATGATCAGTACGATTTTTGGAGTACAGTTTATGGTAAATTTGCAAAGGGTATATACTATAAAAATCATATTCTAGGGTCACCTTTAGTAGTTCCAATTTTTCTTCTAGAACTCTTTTTTCCTCATTATCGTGTGCTAATGGTTCGCAAGAAAAGGTTTCCGATATCAGATGCTCATTTTATTATGGGATATGTTAACTTGTTTAAAATAACTAGAAACAATGAATTTTTAGATGAAGCAAAAAAAATTTCTGATGAGTTATTAAAAACAACTATTAAAGGATATTCTGGTTATTGTTGGGGATATCCTTTTGACTGGCAAACGAACCGTGGATTAAGGAAAAAAGGGACACCTCTGATTACAACTACTCCTTATTGTTTTGAAGCTTTTTTGATCTTATATGATATTACTAAAGAACAGAAATATTTTGACGTTGCTCAGTCAATTTCTCAATTTGTTTTGAGAGACCTTAACGAGACTGTAATTTCAGACATATCGTCTGCATGCAGTTATACGCCATTTGATAAAAGCATGGTAGTTAATGCAAATGCGTATAGGGCATTTTGTCTAATGGAAGCTTACCATAGATTTGGGACTGATAGATTAAAAGAAAGTGCAATTAAAAACATCAATTTTGTTTTAGAAAATCAACGTTCAGATGGTTCATGGCTTTATGCTGTTGATAATGATCAAGATGCATTTGTTGACAATTTTCATACATGTTTTGTTTTGAAAAATCTCTACAAAGCAAATGTTTATTTAAAAAGTAATAAGGTAAAAGACGCAATAATAAAAGGATATAATTTTTACCGAAAGAATCTTTTTACTAATAACAATGTTCCAAAGCCTTATTCGGTTTTGAAAAGAATTCAATTAGTTAAAATCGAAATGTATGATTACACAGAGGCGATTTCTTTGGGAGTGTTGTTAAAGAATGAAATTCCAGAAGCGTTTGAATTAGCGAAAAAATTAGCTCAAAATGTTCATTTAGATTATCAACTTCCTGATGGCCATTTTATAACACGATTGAACTTGGTTGGATTGCGTAATACTGTTCCATATCTCCGTTGGCCACAGGCGCAGATGTTTTATGCTCTCACTACATTACTCAAAAATATGGTGAATGATTAAATGTGCGGTATAACGGGAATTTTCAATTATCAAACGAATCAATCTGTTGACTTAGCTGTTCTCAAACGAATGTGTAGGTCAATTGTGCATCGTGGACCGGATGAAGGGGGTTTTTTTATTGATCAGCAGAGTGGTGTTGGTCTCGGTCATCGTCGCCTTAGTATTATAGATCTTAAGACGGGGAAACAGCCGATGTCGAATTCATCAGAGAATATTTGGATTGTTTATAATGGAGAAATTTACAATTTTCCTGAATTAAAAAAGGAGTTACAAGGCAAAGGATATCATTTTCGTACAACTTCTGATACTGAGGTTATTATTTACCTTTACGAGAAGTATGGTGAAAAAGCATTTTCTCTTCTAAATGGTATATTTGCTTTTGCTATTTATGATAAGAGGCAAAAATGTGTTATTCTTGCTCGAGACTATTTTGGAGTTAAACCCCTTTATTACACATTGAACAATGGAAGACTGCTGTTTGGTTCTGAAATTAAATCAATTTTTCAAGATCCATCGATAAAGAAAGAATTGGATTATGATGCGCTCAATAGTTTTTTCACTTTCCGATATAATCCCTCACCACAAACACTTTTTAAAAATATAAAAAAATTATTTCCTGGTCATTATTTGAAAGTATCAATTAATGGTAGTATTGAATTAAAATCATATTGGAATTATATGCCAAAAACAAATAATAGTATATCAGAGGAAGAAGCTATCGAAGAATATCAAAGATTACTTAGTAACGCCGTCTCACGCCAAATGATAAGCGATGTTCCGGTTGGATTATTATTAAGTGGAGGGGTTGATTCAGCTGTTATTGGCTATTTGATGCAAAAAAAGGCTTCAGAGAAAATCAAAACATTTACAATTGGTTTTCAAGGAAAGGGTGATTATAATGAACTTATAGATGCACGTAAGACTGCAAATCTAATTGGCTCAGAACATTATGATTTAACAATAACTCAATCTGAGTATTTGAAATTTTTTTTTGAGTCTTTTTATTATACAGAAGAGCCTATTGCTGAATCTACTATTCCTGCTTTATATTATGTCTCTAAACTCGCTGCCAATCACTTGAAAGTTGTATTAGCTGGCCAAGGAGCAGATGAACTGTTGGCAGGATATCATAGGTACTTAGGTGCTCGCTATATTAATAAATATGCTTGGATTTTACATATGTTTCCATTTAGTTCTATTGTGGAGTTATTACCTAGAAATGAAAGATTGAAACGTGCCACCTATGTAAGTGAACTATCATCTGATCTCCAAAGAATTCTAGGATTCTATACAATATTTACCCCTAAGCAAAAGGAAATTTTGTTTAATACTAAATTAAAAAAGATTATTCATAACTCTGATGAGTCGCTTGTTGAAAAGTGGTATTGTCAGACCAATAACCTTAAAGATATTCTTGCAAAAATGTTATTTATAGATACAAGAATGAGCTTGTCAGATGATCTTTTGCTATTCAATGATAAAATAACTATGGCGAACTCGTTAGAGATGAGAGTCCCGTTTTTAGATATAGAATTGGTTAAGTTTCTTGAATCATTGCCATCTTCATATAAACTAAAAATGATGAATATGAAATATATCCATAAAAAAGCAGTTGAAAAGTGGCTACCAAAAGAAATTATTTATAGAAAAAAACGCGGCTTTGCAACTCCTGTGGATGATTGGCTACAAGCAGATTTCGTGAAAACTACAAAGAGACTTTTGAATGCAAAAGAATCTTCCTGTAAGAAATATTTTAACATTGATTTCATAAACAAAATGATAGATCAACATCAAAAAAGAAAAAATAATTTTCAAAGACATATTTTTGCTCTTTTATCATTTGAATTATGGTATAAAACTTTTTTTGAAGATAAGCGAATCGAAGAGGGAATATTATAGTATGAAAATTAGTATTTTTGGCTTAGGCTATGTTGGCTGTGTAACAACAGCCTGTTTGGCCTCTGAGGGACATCAAGTAATTGGTGTAGACATAAATCCAGTTAAAGTAAAAGAAATAAATTCAGGAAGGTCTCCTTTACTGGAAAAAGGTTTAGAAGAGTGTATCGCTAAAGCTACTGCTAATAAGAATTTATATGCCACACTGGATCCAAAAGTAGCTGTTATAAACTCGGATGTTTCGTTTCTATGTGTAGGCACTCCGAGTATGCATAGCGGCTCAATCAATATTGAATTTCTGGAAAGGGTATCTCAAGAAATTGGAGTTTCTCTCAGAAAAAAACAAAAAGAGCATCTAATAGTAAATCGTAGCACTTCTTTGCCTGGTACTTTAATTCATTTAGGTAAGATTATTGAAGAAGCATCTGGCAAGTCAAAGGGGAGAGGTTTTCAAGTTGCAGCTAACCCTGAGTTTTTACGTGAAGGTTCAGCTTTAAAAGATTTTTATAATCCCCCATACACGGTGTTGGGATGTGATAATGAAAGTGCTATTAGAATTCTTAAGGATATTTTTTCCTTTTTAAACGCTCCTTTTTTTGTCATGTCTGTTGAGGAAGCAGAATTAATAAAATATGCAAACAATGTTTTTCACGGTTTAAAAATTACTTTTGCTAATGAGATTGGTCGTATATCTAAATGCTTCGGTATCGACGGCAGGAAAATAATGAAGGTTGTTGCATCAGATACAAAATTAAATCTTTCTTCTAATTATCTAAAGCCTGCTTTTGCATTTGGAGGATCTTGCCTACCCAAGGATTTACGTGCTTTAAATCATATTGCTCAACATAACGATGTTGATATACCTTTAACAAAAGCTATCCTTGATTCTAATGAGCTTCATATAAATTACGCCTTTGATTTAATAAATCAACTAGGACGCTCTAATATAGGCTTTGTAGGACTTTCCTTCAAGCCTAATACTGATGACCTCAGAGAAAGTCCTGCTGTAAATTTAGCTGAAAGATTAATAGGAAAGGGAAATAAACTTCTCATTTATGATCAAAATGTATATAAAGAAAAGTTGATAGGTTCAAATAGAGAATTTATTTTAAAACATTTACCACATTTTTTTGGCTTATTGACTGATAATTTAAAGAATCTTGTTAAGAATTCTGATATTCTAATAATTGTTCAGCGTTTTGATGCATTGCTTCAATATTCAGACTTATTATCTTCAAAAAAAATAATTGATCTGGTTGGCTGGGACGATTTGAAATCCAATTGTGGAGAATACATTGGCATTTGTTGGTAAGAGAAAAAAACATATTTTAATTATTGTAGAAAATTCACCTGTTCCTTTTGACCGAAGAGTATGGCTAGAAGCGAAGACGCTTTTCAATAATAACTATGATGTTTCAGTTATTTGCCCTAAAGGTATCAATAATAATGATAGTTATGAGTATAAAGAAGGAGTACATATTTATCGGCATTCTCTTCCTAGAGAAAAAGAAAAGATTGCCATCTATTTAAGAGAATATTTTGTAGCTTTATTTTGGGAATTTTTTCTAAGTTTTAGATTATTTATTCGAAAGCGCTTTGATGTGATCCATGCATGTAATCCTCCTGATGATATTTTTTTAATTGGCATTTTTTATAAACTTTTTGGAGTTAAGTTTATTTTTGATCATCATGATCTTTCTCCTGAACAGTATATAGCGAAATTTGGCAAAAAAGACTTCTTTTATACCGCTTCATTAATATTAGAGAAATTGTCATTTAAATTAGCAGATATTTCTATAGCTACAAATAATACTTATAAACAAATTGCTATAAAGAGAGGAGGTATGAAACCAGAGAGTGTGTTCGTAGTTAGAAATGGTCCAGAGCTAGACAAATTTAAAAAAACGCCTGCAAAAAGATCATTAAAGTACGGAAAAAAACATTTAGTTGGATATGTTGGAACAATGGGAAAACAAGAAGGGATAGATTTCTTACTAGAAGTTGTGGAATTCATAGTCAGGGAAAAAGGAAGAAAAGATATTCATTTTACTTGTATAGGGGGTGGGCCAGCTTTGAATTATTTGAAGAAATTATCAAAAAGTATGAATTTAACTGACTATATAAATTTTACCGGAAGAATATCCGATGAAGAATTATTTGAAACTTTAAGCACCTCTGATATATGCGTTAACCCTGATATTACAAATGATTTTAATGATAAATCTACAATGATAAAAATCGTGGAATATATGGCATTAAAAAAACCGATAGTCCAATTTGATCTTAAAGAAGGAAAATTTTCTGCTGGTAAAGCTTCATTGTATGCAAAGAAAAATAGTGTTAAGGATTTTGGTGAAAAGATTTTGATGTTAATTGATAATAGAGATTTAAGAAAAAAAATGGGAGATTTTGGATATAAAAGAATCAAAGATAAATTAGATTGGAAATATTCCATCCCAAATTTGTTAAAGGCTTATGAGGATGTGTTCCAATAGATATCTTTTTATAATATAAAGCTTCTCACGAGGAATTTATTTTGTTGAAAGAAGGGGGGTTAGTCCATGTCACATAATTTAAAGGAAAAAATTAAAAGAGATAACAGTTTGACTAATTTTTTCAAGATTCCTGAAGAATTAATTGGCGAAAAATTTGGTAAAGATAAATTAGAAGAGATCGATGAAAAAATTGTCTACTATTTAACTGAAGAGTATACGAAGGCTTATAATCAGTCTCGTTTTAAAGCAATTTTAAGAGATACTTTTTATAAAGCAAAGCCAATAATCCCAAGACATATTCAGATTAAACTGAGAAAAAAATACGTCCATTTTCAAAGAAAAAACCAGTTTCCATCCTGGCCAATTGATTTAACTCTATATGATGTTTATCAAAAAGGAATCAGAGAAGTTTTTAATCCATCAAATTTTACAGAAATTCCATTTATAAATTTTTGGCCAAATGATAAAAAATTTGCGGTTGTCCTAATTCATGGAGTAGAGACTGCAGTTGGACAGAGAAATATTTGGAGAGTAAGAGAAATAGAAGAGGAATTAGGATTTCGTTCTTCCTGGAACTTTGTCCCTGAGAGATACGAGTTAGATGAAGGACTCATACGAGACTTAAAGAATAGTGGTTTTGAAGTTGGCATACATGGACTAAAACACGATGGAAAACTTTTTAAAAATAAGAAGGTTTTTTTAAAAAGAGCCTCAAAAATCAATTATTATATAGAAAAATATAATTGTTTAGGTTTCGCGTCCCCAAGCACCTGGCGGAATTATGAATATATGCAGAATCTCAACATGAAATATGATTTATCTTTTTTTGATAGCGATATTTTTGAGGGACAGGCTGGAGGGTGCTTGAGTTTTCACCCGTTTTTTCTTTGTAAATTTATTGAACTGCCTTACACAATGCCTCAAGATCACACTTTGTTTTTTTTGCTAGGCGAGAAAGATGACAATATTTGGGAAAATAAAATGAAAATCATAAAACAGTTCCAGGGAATGGTTTTAATGAGTACCCATTCAGATTATCTAATAAAGAAAAACCTGTTAAACATATATAAAGAATTTTTAATGAAAATAAAAAACGAGCATGACTATTGGCATGCTTTGCCAAAAGATGCAGCAGAATGGTGGCGCTGCCGTGCTAAGTGCAATCTGAAAAAGATAAATGGTGAGTGGAAAATTCATCCTCCTCTAGCAGGTGCAAGTATTGGGACAATAAAATTAAAAGATAGAGAAATAATTTTTAGCTAAGTTTGGAATTATTTCTTTTTAATAAATAATAGATTTCAGGTTTGGAAAAGGAATTTAAATTATATAGCGGAGGATAAAATGATAAAAATAGGTATCATTGGATACGGATATTGGGGTCCGAACGTTGCAAGAAACTTTAATGCCTGCCAAGGTGCGGAATTGGTTTCAATTTGTGATTTGGATGAAAAGCGCTTGAATCTTGCTAAATCACATTATCCTTTTATTAAGGCTTATTCAGATCCCAAAGATTTATTAACTTCTAAAGATATTGATGCTGTGGCTGTAGTGACTCCGGTTTTCACCCATTATGAACTGGCAAAACTTGCCTTAGATAATGGAAAGCATGCTTTTGTAGAAAAACCATTCACTTCTAATGCTGCACAAGCAGAAGAATTGATAGATTTGGCCGGTAGAAAAAACTTAAAAATAATGGTAGACCATACATTTTTATTTACAGGTACTGTTAGAAAGATGCGTGAAGTCATTGATTCGGGAGAATTAGGCTCTTTATTTTTCTATGATTCTGTTAGAGTCAATTTGGGCTTATTTCAACATGATATTAATGTCGTATGGGATTTAGCCCCTCATGATTTTTCTATTATGCTTTATTTGATAGATAAGGAGCCGACTTCTGTTTCTGCGTTTGGTAAAAAGCATTTTGGAAACGGATTAGAAGATATGGCTTATGTTGTGGTTCATTTCCATGACGATGACTTCATTGCCCATTTTCACTGCAACTGGTTAAGTCCCGTTAAGATCAGGAATACTTTAATAAGCGGGGATAAGAAAATGATGGTCTGGGATGATCTGTCCTCTGACGAAAAGGTAAAAATTTATGATAGAGGCGTTGAATTTAAAAACACAGTAGGAATTCATAAGCTGTTGGTAAGCTATCGTTCCGGAGATGTGTATATTCCTCATATAATTAATACAGAGGCACTCAAGATGGAAGCAGATTATTTTGTAGAATGCCTGGAGAATAACCATAAGCCTTTCAACGACGGTGAGGCAGGATTAAAAGTTGTAAAAATACTGGAAGCGGTTGACAAATCTTTAAAAAATGATGGCAAGAAAATAAGATTATAAGAAGAAATCAATGAAATACTGTATTATTGCTCACGATGTAAAATTGGGAAAGAATGTAAAGATATTTTCATTTGTGAACCTCTATGGATGTGAAATCGGAGATAACACCAAAATTGGAACTTTCGTTGAAGTACAGAAGAAAGCTTTTATCGGTCGCAATTGTAAGATTTCGTCCCATACATTTATTTGCGAAGGAGTCCGTATTGAAGACAATGTATTTATCGGGCACAATGTGACATTTATAAATGATTTATATCCGCGTGCTTCAACTTCTGAAGGAAAGCTGCAAACTGATGAAGATTGGGAGGTAGTCCCCACTTTTGTAAAAAAGGGTGCTTCGATCGGTTCGAGCGCCACGATACTGGCGGGAGTGACTATTGGAGAAAAAGCAATCGTTGGTGCTGGGGCAGTTGTTACAAAGGATGTGCCTCCTTATTCGGTTGTGGCCGGAAATCCGGCAAGGATTTTGAGAAAGATTGATGATAAGCGTGTTTAATATGTGGTGAAATTATGGATGTTCCATTTCTCGACTTAAAAGCTCACTTGTCGCAGATCAGGGCAGAGATTGAAGAGAGATTTTCAAGAATCATAGACAATACTGCCTTTGTATGTGGAAAAGAAGTTAAAGAGTTTGAAGAGACTTTCTCTAAGCTGCATAGTGTAAAATATGCTGTTGGATTGAGTTCTGGAACAGATGGAAATCACCTGGCGGTGCTCTGTTGTGGAATCGGGAGGGGAGATGAAGTCATTGTTCCTGTTAATACTTTTATAGCTACTGCAGAGGGAATATCCCAAACAGGAGCCACTCCTGTTTTTGTGGATGTTGATGAGAGAACATTTAATATTGATGTGAATAAAATCGAGGAGAGAATCACCCCTCATACAAAAGCGATTAATTCAGTTCATCTCTACGGCCAGCCTGCTAATCTAAAGCCGATAAAGGAAACAGCAGAAAAATACAGTTTATTCGTCATAGAAGATTCTGCTCAGGCTCATATTGCAGAATATAACCATAAAAGAGTCGGCGGAATTGGGGATATTGCTTCCTGGTCTTTTTACCCTGGGAAAAATCTTGGAGCATGGGGAGAAGCAGGGGCGGTTACCACTAATAATGAGGAAATGTATGTAAAAGCCAAAAAAATGCGTGATCATGGATCTAAGAGAAAATATTATCATGACTTGATAGGTTTCAATTACAGAATGTCAGAATTTCAAGCTGCAGTACTCAATGTGAAAATAAAACATATAGAGGAATGGACCAAAATGAGGAGGAGAAACGCTGAAATATATAATGAGCTTCTTACTGAGATTGAACAGATTAAGACGCCATCAGAATTGGAAGGGGTTAAACATGTTTTTCATTTGTATGTGGTTCGAGCCAAAGATAGGGACAAACTTCAGATATTTTTAAAGGAAAATGGAATAAGCACAGGATTGCATTATCCTATTCCTCTGCATCTTACGAAAGCTTATGCTCATCTTGGTCATGAGAAAGGCGATTTTCCGGCAGCAGAGAAGTTGGCAGGTGAGATTTTATCCCTTCCCATGTATCCTGAATTGAGTGTAGAACAAATTGAATATGTCTGTGAAAAAATAAGGGCTTTTTATAAAGCCTTATGATTATTAAAAAGGTCTTGATTTTTTATCCCCTATAAAGGTGAGTAAAAAACCACCAAATTCACCCCTAATTTCATCTACAGAGGGCATTATTCTTTTTTTGGATTTATTGTAGATTACAGTGGAAGCATCTAAAAAACGTCGGGATAATACAATGTTGAAAGAAAAAGAGGCAGTATTAAGAAAAGCAATGATAGCTTTTGATGCATTTATCGTGGCCTTTTCTTACTTTCTTGCTTATTTCTTACGGCAGCACTTTCACTCATTCTATAGATTAGATCTTATTCCTTCTGCTCAAGTAGTTAGCGGTCCTCCTAATTCGCTAAGCGACTACTTAGTCGTCCTCTTTGTTGCTGTTCCACTTTGGTGCGGCATGCTTTATCTTTACGGTATGTATCATTCTATGCGCACCAGAACAATTCCTGAAATAGTGTGGATCATTTTAAAGTCATCTTTTTTCGCAATCCTTGTCTTTGGCTTCATTGTCTTTTTGTTTGAACTGGAATTTGTTAGCAGAATGTTTTTTGTCCTTTTTGTAACGGCTGTCTTCATTTTTATTCTCTTAGAAAAAGTTGTTGTTTTTTCCGCAGCCCACAATCTACGTAAGCGCGGCTATAATTACAGAAGAATTCTTATTGTTGGCAAAGGTAGGCGGGCTGCTGAGTTTATAAATAGAATAAAAAATCGTCCGGAATGGGGTATTGAAATAATAGGCGCAGTCGATGACGAACCGGGAAGGAAAATCGCAGATTTTAAAGATGTGAAAATCATAGGAACTCTTAAAGATCTTCCTCAAATACTCCATAAGCAGGCTGTAGATGAGGTTGTTTTTGTTGTTCCAAGACTGAGATTAAATTATATCGAAAATGCTATCTATGTTTGTGAAATTGAGGGCATTAAGGCCACCATAGTTGTGGATTTATTTGACTTGAAGATTGCAAGAGCACACCAGACTGAAATAGATGGTATTCCTCTATTAACATTTGAAACGACTGTAGCTAAAGAATGGCAGCTTTTTATTAAGAGGGGCATAGATATTATTTTGTCCGGACTGGGAATAATCATATTGACTCCGCTTTTTTTAATAGTCACAATCTTGATTAAACTGTCCTCTTCAGGTCCGCTGCTTTTTGAACAAGAGAGATTAGGTTTGAATGGCAGAAAGTTTATATTGTATAAGTTTCGGACTATGTATAAAAAAGCACAAGAAAATCTGACAAATATTAATGTTTTTAACGATATGAATAATCCATCTTTTAAAAAAAAGAAAATTAAATATATTACTCCCATGGGAAGGATCTTAAGAAAATTCAGTATCGATGAACTTCCACAGCTTTTTAATATTTTTGCTGGACATATGAGCCTGATAGGTCCCAGGCCTTCGGTTCCGGAAGAGGTAGCTCAATATAAACCCTGGCAGCGCCGGCGATTATCGATGCGTCCAGGTCTAACCTGTCTATGGCAGATAAAAGGCAGGAATAAGCTAAGTTTTGACGAATGGATGAAACTGGATCTCGAATATTTAGATAACTGGTCATTAAGGCTCGATTTTGAAATAATGATGAAAACAATTCCGGTGGTTTTGTTTGGGATTGGGGCATACTAAGAAAGGATTAAGGATTAGGGGGTAAGGGATAAGGATTAGGTGGATTTATAGGGAGAGGCAAGATGAAAATGGATTATAGAGAGAAAAAGAAAGAAGTTGATTTAATGGAGTACTGGAGCGTTATCGTCAAGAGGAAATGGGTCCTTATAACTTTTGCCGGTTCTCTTATCTTTTTTGTTGGAATATTTTCTTTCCTTGTTACACCAAAATATGAGTCAACATCGACTCTGCTCATAGAAGAAGGAACTTCAAAAATGTTAAGCATTGATGAGACTTTTGGCTACCAGTCGCCGGTCTTTCGGGATTTAAGATTCTTTAATACTCAGCTTGAGCTTTTGAAAAGTAAATCTCTGGCAGAAAGAACAGCAAGGAAAATGAATCTTCTCTCGCGGCCTGAATTTGAAACATACAAAGAGCAGAAAAAGAGCTTTTTATCTTCTGTAGGAGATTTCTTAACTTTTAAATGGATTAAATCCAAGAAAGATGGAGTAAATAATAGGTCCGAATACTTGAATCGATTAAATCCGTATTCAGAAATTGTTGAAGATTTTCAAAATAGCATTAAAGTTAAACCTCTCCGGGATACTAAATTAGTTGAGGTAAGTTTCACTTCAACCTCTCCCATATTGGCTTCTGAGATTTGCAATACTTTGGCTGATGAATTTATAGATTTTTCCATTGAAAAACGTTATGCGACAACCAGGCAGGCTTCAGTTTTTTTAAGCAATCAGATTGCCAATTTAAGAGAAGATTTGGCAGCAAAAGAAAGAGAGCTGCAAAAGTACGGCCAGGAGGAGAATCTTTTCTATTTAAGCAACACAGAGAGTGCTGTCTTAAGCAAATTTTCTGATTTGAATAAGGCTTACACCCAGGCTCAAATAGACCGGACCAAATCTGAAGCTACATACCTCGAGCTTAAAGATTTAGATATAGATTCTATCACTCAATCTGACAATCGGGTTGTTCAACAGATCAGGTCAGATTACACAAGGATAAAAAATGAATATGAAGAAAAGAGTAAGATTTATAAATCCAGCTATCCTGAAATGATCAAGCTCAGATCAAGGCTGGACAGCATGAATGAGGAACTTCAAAAAGCAGCGGATGGTGCTGAATCAGACTATCGTGCAGCTTTAAAAAGAGAATATTCTCTTAAAAGACTGCTTGATAAGCAGAAGGCAGATGTGGGCAAGATGAATTCAAGTGCTATCCTTTATAACAGCTTAAAAATAGAGGCTGAGAACAAGCGGAACCTACTTAATTCCTTAGGGGAGAAGCAAAACGAGACCCTTGTTTCAGAAAAATTAGGAGGACTAAAGGCAGGGAATGTCAGTATAATTGATAAGGCAG
>Ga0307380_10001700_pt1 | contig 32025 bp, 44 predicted proteins | sample UN3MG_FD_202239 | JGI IMG/M metagenome (GOLD analysis project Ga0307380, IMG submission 202239) | Soil microbial communities from Risofladan, Vaasa, Finland - UN-3 | ecosystem: Environmental > Terrestrial > Soil > Coastal area > Acid sulfate soil | place: Finland: Risofladan, Vaasa | collected...
CTTGTGCTCGCAGTGAACGCCTTCCAAGCGCTCAAAGTAACCGTTCCAGGCCGCGTACGTGTCGCCCTGGGGGACCTGTCCGTTCTGAATCGCTGAGACCGCCGCTGCCGCGCTCTTGCCATCCGTGTAGATGCACGCGACGGTGCCGTGCCCGTAGGAGGAACCAAAGGTGTCCCCGCTGCTGTAGCGAACGATGACGGCGAACGCCTCGTCCTTCGCGGCCAAGGTTCCCTCGACCCACTTGCCCTTCACGAACGAGCCGACAGGGGCGCTGCTGTGGTACGGCGTGTGGTTGGGGCAGGTCACGTACACGTCCTTCAACGACCACTCGTAGTGGGCGTCGGCCCGATCGGACCACTCCTCGTTGGACAAGGGTTCGCCTCCGCTGACGTGGTGCTCGGTGTAGGTGTAGTAGACGTGCATGATGCTGGTACGTGGTGAAGGGTTGAAACGAAACGTGGTGAACCCGGTAGGAATTGAACCTACGACCGTCGGATTAAGAGTCCGCTGCTCTGCCAGACTGAGCTACGAGTCCAAGGTGGTGGCAAGTTGACGGACCTGCGCAACGCAGACGTGCCTGCCACCCGTGTAGGCTGCGGTCTTTCGTACCGTGCTTCCACGTTGGAGAGCGGAGTGGGATTTGAACCCACGGCCTAGCGGGTAAGAACCGCTTGCACAACCAGACTGTGCTTTCCGCCCGAAGATCTCCGAGACGCGTTCAAGCGTAGCCAGGGCCACGCGAACGCGGTCCTGGCTAGATCTTCGGTTTCAGGCGGGAAAACATGACTAGAGGGTTCTAGTCGTTGTCCACGTCGAGGTCAAGCCCTTCGGTCAGAAATTCTGCAAGCTCCGCGACGGCGTGTTGCTCGGGGAGCGTCAGCCGGCCTTCGGTCTTCCTCGGGTTGGCGCACCCCCAGCACGTCGAGCAAAACGCGAGGTTGTCCGCGAGCTTCGCCGACGCTGCATGAAGCTGGGCCTCGTCGCAGAAAAGCTCGTACCCCCAGCGGCGATGGAGTCGCTTGGAGCGGGCGACCATTCGTGAACGGTGGTGACGACGCCATGCTCGACTACGCATGACCCACCTCCCGAAGCTGATCCCGAAAATCGAGGTCAGATCGAACGAGGTCTCGGCGCGGGTAGTCGTCGGGGAACCGACAGCGCGAACAAGAGCAGTGCGCGAGGTTGTCGGCGAGACGAACCGCGGCGGCTTCGGCCCAGTCTCGATCTGGGCCCTCGCAGTGGCGATACCAGTGACGGATAACAGAGTGAGCCTTGCGAACGTAGCGGGCTCGATGATGACGGCGTTGTGCTCGTGACATGTAGCGACCAAACACGGCCCGCCCGAACCGGGGAAATCCCGGCTCGGGCTAGGTCGTGATTGGGTCGCGTGGAGAAACGCTCATGTCTTCACTGTACGTGAAACCGGGTGCAAAGGAAACTTGGCGCGGACGAAATTGAGGGCTCGGGTCAGCGTGACGGGCGAGCAGCCTCGCTCGCCCCCACGTTGGAATATCGTCGCCAAGTCCTTCTCAATGTCCCGGTCGGGTGCGAGGGGGCACACGGGCTCGCTCATGCGGACGGTGCCACCCTCCACGACGAACTCGATCACCGCCTGCGCTTCCTCTTCGCACGCCTCGTGGTCGAAAAGCTGGCAGCGGAGGTTGAGGAACGGGAACGCCTCGGCGATCTGGCACCACTCGTTGTAGACCGTCTCCACGTCAGGCCATTTGCCGATGTTCTTGTCCGTCTGCCCGATCGTCCCATCCCAGGCGCACCAGCCGTTCGGCCCGCCGACATAGCAGGACGCGATGCGGTCGTTGCTCAGGTAGCTCAATTCAAGGATCTGGTGGCGCGTCTTGAACGCCTGCGTACTTTCCCAGTCCGCCCCGTAGCCCCCCGCGCTCGCCTCGATGTTGGCGATGTGCATGATCTGGGCCTCCCACGCCTTGTCGTTGGTCCCGATGTACCACGAGTCCGTGCGGATGAGGATCTCCGCAGCCTGTTCCTCAGTCACAGGCTGGCCGGTTACAACACAGGCGGGCCACTTGGGGAGCCCGATACCAAAGAATTCTTCGTTCGTCTTCATGTTCACCTCGGGGGAAGATTGTGCTTCCACTCCTCGCCTCTGATCGGTTTGGCACCACGGAAAGAGTATTCCTTGATCCACCTTCGGCCTCGGCGGAGTAGATAGTTCGCCACGATGAAGGAGCACCCACGGGCTACGAGTCCATTGGCCGCCCGGGAACAGGCCGCAGCCGTCTTGAAACGACGACTCAGGAACACGTGGTCGGTCGCCACTGCATCGTCGTCCAGCGTGACCATACGGCCCGCCTTCGGGCACCAGTACAGATCGGTGCCGTCGAGTGCAACATCGTGGATGACCCAGTGAGAGCGTTGTCGTTGCCTGCTCATTTCGTGAGCCATTTCCAGAACCGCTTGGCGGGATTGCGAGGGGCCCAGCCGAAGCAGCCACCATCACGGTTGAAGTCCCAAGTGTTGTGCAGGGCGATCCACGCGTTCCAATCGCTCTCGCGGAGGTCGTGCAGCTTGGGGTCGCCAGGGGAGTAGGGCGAGGTAGACCAAAGGTGACAGCTTTTCTGCATCATGGCCGAGCCAAGGACCGTCTGGCCTCCAAACCAGCGGCAGTCGTCACACGAGACTCGCGCGGGCTCCGGTGCAACCTCGGCCTGGATGACCTCCAGGCGGTAGGGCGAGCTACTCATCGACCTGCAACTCCGCGGCCCGCTCAAGAGTGGTGAACCCAGGGGGCCTGGGGTCCACAGAGTCGGCGGACCATTTCACTTCCAAGCGCAGCCCGCCACGCCTCATCGCCGTCTCCCCTGTGAGCGTGCCCGACAAAACTCGGCCTTCCCCATCCGTGAAGAAAACGCGCTGACCTCTGGTCATGCGCTGCGTTGGAAGGTTGATCATCCCTCGCACTCTCCGATCTCGTCCCAAATGCTGTCGTCCTCGACCTTGGCAATAAGCTCGCGGAGCCTGGGTAGAGGCATGTCTCCCTGCTTGTGCAGGAACTTGAGGAGGGCTCGTGCGCCCTGACGGGAGTCGAGAGCTTCCGTGTGCTCCGCCCACAGAGAATCGAAGGTGGCCGCCTCGGCCGTGGGTTGCAGGAAGCTGAACATCGCGGCGAACGGCTCCTCAATCTCTACGGTGTCATCGTGTTTAATCCGGCCGATCTTCCAACGGGTGATGCCCGCCCGGGTGCCTTTGCCATCCGTCACGCGAACCGGCTCCACTTGGATCTCGACATGTGAGACATCGATCGTTCGATCGTCAAGCTCGATGATGTTCTCCACGGGGTTGAGGCGAACGCGGAAGGTCGAACCAGCGCACCACTGTTTCATCTTGAGCCAGCCATGGCGCGAGCGGCCATCGCCATCCGGGTTCTTGACCGTCTCCACGAGCTTGTGCATGCCTTCGGTGATCATTCTCCGAGCCCCGTGAACGCTTCGATGATTCCCTCGTGCGTCTTGTTCAAGGGCAGGGTTCCGTTGTGGGCATCGAGCATGGCTTGGATCATGGCTTCTTTGATCGTTGCCTTGCCCTCGCTCGTGGTCGGATCGACGGACTCGGGGAGCCTCGCCGGGTCGAACATGAAGGTCAGGTTGACGCCTTCCATCAGCGGGCCACCCTTCCGCGACAAGCGGAGCGCGAGCGCTCCTTGCGGGCATCGCCGTGGTGGCCGCCCTTGCGGCTCACGATGAGAGCAAGCGCGACCGGGTTTCGGCCCTTGCCGACCTTCTTGTCCTCCATCGCCTTGAGTCGGCGCTTATGATTGAGTGGTTTTGCCATCGTCTCGTCTCCTGCCCCCTGTTTACGCCGGGGGCTCGCGCATCGAAACCTAGTAGCCGTTGTAGAAGTTCTCGTAGTGGGCCTCGCCGCGCTCCTCGTAGTAGCGCTCACAGGCCATCTCGGCCGCTCGCTCGGACTCGGCCTCGGCGGCGTAATCCTCGTTGCGGGCAGCCTCCTCGTCGGCGACGGAGTGCATCCGCCCAGCGGCCACCTCGGCATCGAACCAGTCCAACGCAGCCTGAGTCAACCGCACGACTCGTGTCGCGCGCTCGACCGTGAAGGTCACGAACCCCTCGGCAGCAAGCAGCTTCGTGGAAACCAGGGAGTCGCCCACCCACTGCACGTCGGCATCCTCCGCCGCGAAGGAATCGACCTCGGTGGTCAAAGCATCGGCCCGGTCGCTGAACGCCAGCGTCTCGTAGACGTGATAGGTCAGGAGGGAGCGGGCGGAGTCTGAAAGAGCGGCCATGTCTCAGAGACGTTGGCCAACTCCGAATCGAAACCGCGGGTTTTACGCCATGCCGAGCAGCGTCGCCGTCACAGCCACTCTGCCGCGACACAGGGCGTCCACGCGTTTGAGGACCGTGGGGAGCCGGTGAGGGCCGTGCATCCTCTGGACGAAGCCTGCGGCCTCCTCGGGGTCAACTCCAGCCGCCGTGACGAACAGTGGGCGTTTGGAGGTGCCACGGTAGACCTCGACACCGGCCCAGCCCACGAAATGCGCCTTCGCCACGCCGACGACGGGGATCTTCCCATCGAGCGCATCGAACAGGTGGGCTCCGAGCCCTGGACGGCCTGGGCCGAGCCACGTGTGCCCATCGACCACGATGGTCCCGACCCGGCCCGAGCGACGGAGGACGTTGAGGATGCACGGAAGCTCGCGCCGATAGAATTGGCCGGGCACGTACGCTTCGACCTCTTCGATCCGAACCGTCGTTTCTTCGGAGATCCGATCCGACTCCCACGAATCCCACACGACCCCTGCTGCGAGAGCATGGTCGTCCCTGTAGTCCACATCCACTGCGAGAATCATGTTGTTGCTTACGCCAACGGCGTCTCCTTTGCGTGGTCCCTCGGGTGGTGCTCGCACCCACGTCTCACGGGCTTCAACCGTGCGCTTGTCTCTGTCTCAGCTACCGAGGGTCAGGACGGGATGCCGGCTTGGAACGAGTCCCAGCCGGCGCCGTAAATGTCTCGGAGCGAATGGTCTTGCCGCATCGAACGCACATGCGTTGGCCCTCCTTGTCAGGAGGGCTGAGTACGCCTTCGTGGTTGCACATGCTCGTGCGGTCGTAGTGAGTGAATAGTAGTGACATGGTTTCCTTGTTGCGTTCGCGGTTCGTGAACCGTGAACGGGTTGTAGTGCTTCGGGACGGAATTGAACCGCCGACGCGGGGTGCTTCAGACCCCCGCTCTACCCCTGAGCTACCGAAGCGCAGAATGAGCTATCGCCAAGACTCAGCCTTCCCCGAAGGAGAAGACGAACCTTGGCTAGCTAAACTGCGCGAAGTTGGGGTGCGCGACGGGGATCGAACCCGCTACCTCTCGGGACACAACCGAGCGCTCTACCAAATGAGCTACACGCACCATAAGATGGTGCCCTGGCTCGTCGGTATGTCGTTCGCGTCGCATGAGAGGATTCCCTAGAGAGGGGGTTGTACGATCGGTTCGGTGTGGAGTCAAGCAGCCCGTCCCGAATTTTCTCGGGAGTTTTTCAGCCGCCATCCGTCCAGGGGGTGAAGGAGGAAAGATGGCAACCAAACCAGACATGATGGCGCTCGCGCTAGAGCTTCGGCACAACTACCCGTTGGACCGCGCCAAGGCCCGAGCCTTAGCCCATGCCCTGCACGATCTCGGCAGCGGCGTGCTCGCTGCGGCCTACGGAAAAGGCGAAAGAGCCGACGAACGGTTCAACCGGGCGACGGCGTACATCGCCGAGAACGACCTGTAAAAAAGCGGCTGAATTGACGGAAACGTCAATTCAGCCGCTTTAGTGGGCGTGCTTAAACCGAGGCAGCGCAGATGCTCGCGTAGCGAACCTTCTCGATGCCGGGGCCTTCGGTGACGATCTGGCCGGCGAGCTTTTGGCTCGCAACCGTGGTCAGGAAATGGGCTCCCATGTTCTCGTCGGGCGAACCCGCCTTGAGCTTGTTGGAGCCGACCTCGTTGACCAGCGTCTCGACCACACCGTCCTCACGAGAGCGGGCGTCCATGAGAACAGCCGCGATCTCGGTGAGCGTCTTGGGTGAGCCCTTCAAGGCCACCCGCGTCTTGGGCGGCTTGGTTGTTCCCATCGAAGCCTTGATCGCCAGCGATCCGTAGCACACTCGGATCAAGGGCTCCCACAGGCTCGTCCAGAATTCCTGGGACGGAGCGCGCTCGATGCCGATGACCTTCCCGTTGATCAGGACGATCGCACCGACCTGATCAGGGATAAGCTCAAACTCGGCAACGAATTCGTCAAGCTCGCGCTGGTACTTCTTGAGGAAATACTCAAGGTGGCCGCCGTAGCCAGGGGCATCGACCGAAGCGTTGAACGACTCGATCGAGGACCACAGCTTGTCGTACCCCCGCTGCTTTCGCATCGAGAGAGCCTTCGACCGCAACGCGACCGGAAGGACCAACATGTTGTGCTTCTGCTTGGCGATGTAGCCACCCTGCGTCTGCTGGATGCACATGGCCGTGTCGATCAACCGACCCTGCTTCGCCGGAACCAAAGCTCCACCTCCGACAGCGTGGTCCTGAGCAGCGGCCTTGACGACCCATCCCGCACCCGTGGGCACGATGGTCGGCCGATCGCCGCGGTTCTCCACGCGCACGGAGCCGTAGTCGTTCGTGCCAATGTCGAACTCAGGCGGGTCGAAGGTGTTGTCGTCCTCCCCGAGAAGGGGGATGACCTGCATTTGTCCAACCGACTGCATACGACCAGTGGTCGTGCCGGCAAGGATCTGTTCTACGGTTAGGTTCGTCATGGCTTATGCCTCCATGCTTTTCGCGGGGAGAGTGGTTTGAAGGAGGGCGTTGATGCCCTTGACCGGCTCGGCTTCCAACATGCCTCGCAGCATGGTGAGCCCAAGGCCCCCGGGGGACTGGACCGGCATCGTCGGAACGATGGCCGGAGCAAGCTCGCGGATGCCCGTCGCCTCTGCGGCGAAGACCGGGTTGAGGTGGTAGATCGGGGTTTCGATCCCAGCGTCGCGGACCAAAGCCACGACCTCGGAGAAGCGCCCCGCAGGTGCGTTCTCGTACCCGTCGGAAAGGACGAACACGGCATCAGGTCCCGTCTGGAGCACCTCGACCAGAGCCTCGGCGATCGAGGTCTCACCCTGCGGGCGAGCAAGGGTTGCCTTGGTCGCGCCCTGGTGGTCCTCCTCGTTGAACGTGCCCCCGACGTAGGTCACGTCGGACGAGTCCCCGGTGAGGGAGAGCATGTCTCGGAGAGCGAGGGTCGCCGCCATCGGACGGAGCCGCTGCTCCGAGGATCCGATCATGGAACGTGACGCGTCCACGACGATCCCAACCTTGCCGTAGGAAGCCGGAAAAGCCTCGGCAGCCTTGGCCGCCTTCTCCATGAGCGCGTCGCTGATCTCCTCGGTCATGCCCGTCTCAAAGGCGTAAATGTAGAGCTTGACCGCATCGTAGTCGCGCGGGTCCATGTCCACCTTCACGCCAGCTTCCTTCGCGCGCTTCTGTATGGTCAGGCGTTGACCCTTCGTCAACGAGTCCTTCGTGATCTCAAGGATCTTCTCCTTCGGAACGTCCTTGTGGTACTGCGAGCGAAGCCCGTACAGAACCTCGATGGGCAATCGCTTGCCCTTGGACAGATCGGTCTTGGCCGCCTCAAACGCCTTGAGCAGCGGGAGAGACAGGTTGGCCTGGGCACCGAGGATGAAGGCGACGCACTGGTACACCTTGCCGGTCTCGTTGGAGCCGGTGTGCTTGTCGATGGAAGAGGCAAGGATGCCTCGCTCCTTGTTCGTGCGAGCGTTGCCCGGCTTCGCCAGGATCGACCGAACGATGGACGCCTTGCGACGACCCCACGCGTGGGTGAGAGCCCGGCCCATCTTGGAGCGGTACTTGACCGCCCAAAGCTCGATACGGGTCGAGCCCAAGAGGGTGCGCAGGATCAGCTTGCGCGTGCGAGCGTTGTTCGCCTTAGCGATGCCCTGCTCCGCGTTGGAGACGCGGAACGCCTCGATGATCTTGAGCGCACGGGTGGCCGGAAGCTCGTTGATGACACGGTACAGAACCTCGCGCTCGACCGCGGCCGAAAGGAACCCGACGGTCCCGTTACGCGGCGTGGAAAGGAGGTTGCGCAGGCCCATCTGGCGAGCACGGTCCGTCACGCCCGGCAGCGTCAGGAAGGCGGTGTAGAGATCACGGTCAAGACGCAAGAGTGCCGCGTGCGTGTGGATCTCAGCCTCTTGTTGCTCCTCACGCGTGTTGTAGTGCGTCGCACGCCCGAACGACGTTGCCGCCGTGTCGAGCCACGAGCACACGACTACCCCCGCTTGGGAGGGTGTCGTACCCTTCGGCGGCTCCCAAACGAGAGCGGTCGGGGTCGTGGTCGTGATTGCGGTAGCGGTGGAACGTGTCATGGCTAAAATCCTCTCTTGGGAGGTGTTGGTTACTGCGGCAGGAACCTTCTTACTTACGCCAAACGCGAGCATGGGTAAGCGTCAGACCCGAGGTAGGTCGCGCGCCGGAGTTGCGTTTATCAGGCTGAACCGGCGCGTCAGTCCTCTAGGGCGCTGACAAAGTTTTGGCTGTGAGCTTCCCGCGAAGCACCCTTGGGGTGTCTCAGCAGGAGGCGTCAGGCAGCGTAAATTTTGCTTTTCGCGGAAAACTCGGAGCAGGGTAAGTGCAGCGTCGGGTGTTTACGGGGCGGGATTTGAAGCCCGCTACCTTCAGCGTTCCAGGCTGTTAGCTACGATGAGCTACTCTGTACCGGCGTCGTAGTCCCTGAGCCGAGTTTTCAGCGAAAAGTTGGTCGAGGTAGGAGGAGGAGCCGGGTTGTTTACTTCGGGTTTGCGACCCGAACCGTTTTAGATGGTTCGTACTGAACCGGCGTCTCAGTCCTCGACTGCGTGAGATTGTCGGATGGTTGGAGCAGTGTCAAGCCCTTTCGGGAAGAAAAATCGCGGGTAGGATCGAAGATGCAAAATTCAGGGTATTGGATGTGCCGCCGATGTGGGACCTCAAACCGCGAAGATGCGGTGACGTGCCCGGTTTGCGATGGCCTGCAAGACGGGTCGCGCCGATCGAGTTGGTCCCGGCGGGGGGAGTTGAACCCCCGACCTTCCCGTTATGAGCGGGATGCTCTGCCAGACTGAGCTACGCCGGAATGTTGCACGGTGAGATCGGATCTCTCGACCCTCTCGTTGCTCGGTGGCGGACACCCGTGCTGCGTGCCCTGGGTTCCTCCCCTCGGGAGGGAGGTGGCGCTACTCGGTTCCCGGTTGAGTCCCGTCCCGAGCGGGACGTGGCCGGTCGCCTTTGGCGTCGTGGTGATTGACGAGGGAATCGAACCCTCTCCTCTTGCGTGTAGGGCCCGGAGTAAAGGGGTCGAGGTACACCGCCGCGAAGGCGGCCGTCGAGCCCCTCTTTCCTTTGGACCTGTGTGACAAGTGTGCGAACCAGTACACCAGTCGCTCAAAAATGGAAGCGGGGGCCGGAATTGAACCGGCGTGGCCTAGCTTATGAGACTAGACGGGAAACCAACACCTTCCCCGCATAAGATCTACGGGGAGCCCTTGTTGTGAATGAAGTAATCGAGTGAACTGCTCCTTTGTGATTGGTAGCGGGGGACGGATTTGAACCGCCGGCCTCCGGGTTATGAGCCCGACGAGCTACCAGACTGCTCTACCCCGCATCATGTTGTTTAGTGGACGTAGAAGGATTTGAACCTTCGACCTTCCGCTTATCAGGCGGCTGCACCGACCGGGCTGTGCTACACGTCCAGAATGATCGAGACTGCTTGTTGGTTTTCCAGAGTTTGCGGTGAGGTAGGAGTCGAACCTACGCCTTCAGCCTTTCATGGCCGCTGCACTCCGTAGTGCTTCTCATGCCGAGGCGGGAGTCGAACCCGCTTCTCCCGCTTTCAAGGCGGGTGTCCTGACCGTTGGACCACATCGGTTACTGGAACTTCTAGCGAGGTACACCGACACGAAGGTCGGCCGTCGCCATCTCGATCAAAGTTGTGTGTTGGAAATTCGGGTTGGGTCTCCGGGTGAAAAAGGAAGATCGAGAGGAGGGAGGTAGTCAGGTAGTGTTACGAGGACGGGAATTGAACCCGCGACCTTCGGCTTTTGATGCCGACGCTCAACCATTGAGCATCTTCGCTGTACTGGCTTCCAAGTTTCTCGATCTAGTAGGGGATCTCGGAGTCGAACCGAGTACCTTCGGCATGTAACACCGACACTCTAGCCATCGTGAGCTAATCCCCTATGTGGTGAAATGCTTAGCGGAACAGACGGGACTTGAACCCGCGACCTTTCGGTTGACAACCGAGTGCGCTACCAACTGCGCCACTGCTCCGTGGCGCCCCGAACGGGATTTGAACCCGTGATTTCCACCGTGACAGGGTGGCGTCCACTCCAGACTGGACCGCCGAGGCGTAAAGATCGTGACTATCGTCGCTATCGTCCATTGTCTGGTCTCTCTTTCGGGTTAGGGGTTGCGGGTTAGGGTTGAGTTGGAGCCTCCAAGCGGGGTCGAACCGCTGACCTCAGTCTTACCAAGACTGCGCTCTGCCAAACTGAGCTATGGAGGCAAAATGTCGGAGCCACCGAGAGGACTTGAACCTCCAACCCCTTCATTACGAATGAAGTGCTCTACCAAATTGAGCTACGGGGGCGTGTGAATGGAGCTAGCGAGAGGCGTCGAACCCCCAACCTCTCGGGTACAAACCGAGCGCTCTACCAGTTGAGCTACGCTAGCGAAGTAGCGCGGGCTCTCTGACGTGTTGGGAGCCCCGGTGGGCTCGCCTGTCTTAGTAGGGCTCACACACCGGGAACGCTCAACACGCCATCGTATCGACCATAATCTGGTCAATAGTGCCCGTCACCACCGAGGTGGTTGTCGAGCTAAATGTCGTGGAGTTGTTCATGGCGTGGATCTCAGGTCGCGGCCTGCCAAGGGAGCGACTCAGAGGTTCTACGCGCGTGTTCTACGAGAGTCAAGCGGATGTACCAACTTTTTTGGCTATGGGAGAACCCGAGTGTGAGGCGAATCTACGCGTTCGACGGCGAAGCCGCCCTTGAGGTTGATCTGGGCGCAGATTTCGACCGGGTTGCGTATGCCCTGACCCCGACGCCCGAATCCGATCAGAACGACAAGGACTACAGCGGAGGGTTCGCGTCGTACTACCTCGTCTCGGACACAAACCTGCGGCCCAGCTACGACTACGGGGAGCCCGGCAATGAGCCAGATCCCATCACGAACCCGCGCACGCTGCTCCCCGGCTCGGACAACCTTGTGACCGCAGAGGGACAGCCGATCCGCGTCCTGTGGGATACCCCCCTGTTCGATCAAATCCTTGCCGTCGAAAAAGCCCTCAAGGGCAAAGACGTGGGTTGATCACTGAGGGCCGTTGGGCCAGCAGTCGTCGCTGCATGGTGCTGGGTACGGCCCGTTGTCTACGCCGTCATCGCAAAGCTCGTCGCCTTCGATCACTCCGTTGCCACACTCGGGTTGGGGGAGGTCGGGTGGCGGAACGAGGTCGCCGGTTTCCGTCTCTTCTCCCGAGGTGCCCGAGCCTGTCTCGGTGCCGTAGCCTGTCGTGCTAGTCGAAGTGTCACCGTCGCCGGCACCTGTGAAGTGATCGTACTCGACCTCTTTGAGAGGATGTTGGTTACACGCCGCGAGGAGGACGGCGACTGCACAGCCCAAGATAAATTCGCGTCGCATCCTTTCGGTCTAGCCGAAAGGATCTAAACGAGCGAGGAATCGGATCCGATTTTACGACGCAACCGCTTCGATCAAGCGGAACCACGCGGGGTAACGGCGGCGAAGCTCGGCGCGCTCCAGATGATACGCGGCGAAGCAGTCCGCGAAAGCCTCGTCCATATTGTACTGGCCGTAGGGAAGCGAGGGAGAGTCCCACGGGTCGATGCCGAGGGCATTCGCCTTCTCGACTATGGATCCGTGGTCGGACATGACCCAATGCCCAACCTCGTGCGCCAAGATCCAGCGGCGCAGGTCAGGGTCGTGCGACCAGAACTTCGGGAACAGCCAAATCTCGTTGCCATGCTGCCGGGCTTCTCCGTGGCTGCCCCCACCTCCGTGTTCCTTCTCGCGGATACGGATCCTCGATTTGTACTTGCGCAGCGCAGGAAGGGCGTCAAAGAATTCGCCGACTGCATCATCGAGCGATGCGCGGTGTCGGGCGGCTACACGGCTAGCGGAAGCGTACATGGCCATCCTTCATCTTGATCTTCACGCCTTCGTAGCTTTGGAACAGAGTGACCCATCGTTTCGTTTCCGGGTTCCACATGTCCGCCCCGATGTAGAGGGCGTCCTCGGGCGACGCGATGTAGTGGGGCGCTGCGACGACAGCCTTGATCCAGAAGGTCACGGCAAAGTGCTTCTGCCACTTACTGAGAGAGTCGGCCCTCGCCACGTCGGCGTCGCGGTTCGCTCGGGTGTGCTGCGTTGTCCAGGTCCCGCAGTCTTCTTTGCACGCGAGGGTCAGGAGCTTCTTCGCCATGTCGAACTCCGGCATGTAGTAGCGTCTCAATTCCCGCTCCAGCATCCGAAGCTCTCGCGTCCACTTCTCGGTGTCCCAGTCTCGCGGGAGAGCCTTCGCCTGCATCCAGGCATTCAGAGCCTTGGCGAGCTTGGGCCCGGCCCTCACGTTGGCACCCAGGTGCAGATCCATCTTGCGTGGCTTGAGCCCCATCTTCGGGCCGCGCCTGCGAAGCGAATCCAGGGAGACCTTACGGACGCGACCACCCTTGCCGACCGAGTACCACTGCTTCACCTCGGCACTCCCGACCTGGACCGAGCATCCGAGGCCGGTCGAGCACAGGTCAAAGGGGATGACCGTCTTGCCCACGTCGGCTTCAACCTTCGGGGCATGGAGGTGGGCGAAGGCTTTCCCCTGCCCCTCGATCTCCGCCATGAAAAGCTCGTGGCCGAGTCGATTCCCTCGCTGGTGCTCGCCCCACTGTGCGACCTCCTTTAGATCGGATCCCCACTGAGATCCGAAAGCCCTTTCGGCTGCAACCGAGTAGTCCCCGCCGCCGATCTCCCCCGTGTCGAGGATGTTCCGAAGCTCCTCGCCATCGAACACTCGGTACAAGGAGATCGGGGACTGGAACCGGCCCACGATGATCGACTCGCCCTCGGTGGGCTGGCCGAACCGGGCACGGGCCCTCAGCGTCGCGGCTTCGTTGACCTCGACTGACACACCCCTGGCGAGGTGGCGGGTTGCGACCCGTATGGCGCTCGGCCCCATCATCCGGGGCCGAGCTATAGGAGAATCATGCCTTGAACGTCAGAAGCGGCCTCAGAACCGCCACAGGGCTCACAAGCCCCTGCTCGACCTGAACGTCTACGACGGATCCAATGTCCTTGTAGGCCGCGGGTGCCTCCTCCAAGAGCCGTTCGTCACGGAGCGTGACGCACTCCACGCCGTCGAGTCCAAGGTCTCGGTCAGGACGGCCTTTGCGGGTCATGTCGAACCGAGTGATCGCCCTCCCTGCTCCGTGGGAGCACGACGAGAGGAACCGATCCGATCCGCACCCCGCCATTAGATAGCTCGCGTGTCCCATCGATCCGGGGATCAACACAGGCTGGCCTGCGTGGGCTGGAGTCGCGCCTTTCCGATGTACGAACAGCCCCCCTTCTTGCAAGACGATGTTGTGGGGCACGTCGAACACCAGCGGAGCTTCCAGGTCGCCGTACACCTGACGCATCCGGTGGCGCACCATCTCGGCGATCAGTAGCCGGTTCACCGCGGCGTAGTTGGCTGCGGTATTCATCGCCTCGATGTATTCCAGCGCGTCGTCCCCGTGGAGGGAGAAGATGGACGGCCACTTGGCACCCTTCGGCCACCGCTCTTTCGCCTTTTCGGACCACCGTGTTCCGATACCGACACCGACGGTGCGGGAGCCTGTGTGGATCATGTATGCGATCTGACCCTCCCGTACTCCCCATTCCCAGGCACGGCGAGCGTCCTCGATCTTCTCGACCACCTGGATCTCGACAAAGTGGTTCCCACCACCCACGGTCCCGAGCGCACCGTCACGTTGTACCTCTCGGTCGTCAAGATCAACCCACTTTGCGTCTCCGCCGAACGAGCCGAGGGCGAAGACCCGCTCTTGCTCGGCTTCGATTTGTGCAAGGTCGCTCTCCGTCATTAGGCCGAGAGGCTCCGCACGGTTGCCCTCAAGCCATCCGAAGATGCCTGTGCCATACACGCCTGCCAACGTGGAACGCTTCGCAGGAAGGTCACGAGTGCCCAAGAGCAGGTCCCCCTTCAGGCGAGCGACCAAGGCATCCTTGTTGGCGAGGAAGCGATCAACGGTCAGGTCGGCGACGTGTAGCCGCATCCCGCAGTTAATATCCGTCCCAATGGCTTGGGGGATCACGAGGTCGGACGACGCAACGATGGAGCCCACTGGCACAATCGATCCGGGATGAAAATCAGGTGTTGCACAAGCTCGACAGACACGACCACCAGACGGGTGCTCGACAGCGGCAAACTCCGCTAGCTGCACGAGTGCCTTCGTTTCCAAAGGGAAACCCTCTGGAAGAAGCACTTCGGCCGTGGGCCCGTGCGAATCAGTTTTGCGGACCCTGTAGACAGGGCCTTGTTGTTCGATGGTGAGGCCCAAACGAGCCAGTGCTTTGATCAATCGTGGGGACATGCTGAAACTCCGACCCCTGCGATGCAGGGCGGGAAAGGGTTGAACCAAGTTTCAGCAGCCGCGGCCACGGAGGTGCGACAAGGTGTGTGTACTGGATCCTCATGCGCCGGTCAAGGCCCGGTGCGCCGTCGCTTTCAGATCCCGCCGATGCTTGGATCGACGCGATCCTCGGTCGGATCGGCGCGAGCACGCGTTGAATTGCTTCGTTTTGGCATCAAAATGGGTAGGGCGAGGTAGGCATGGCGTCGTGCCGTCGGTGGCGCGCCAATACTCTCCGCGTAATAGATAGGTAGGCTTACAACTCTGACTCGCGCCCACGCGCCCGCGCCTCCCATTCGCGTCGAACCCTCTTTGTGCTGTTGTGCCCCGTTGCGCTGATCAACCCCACAAAGGAGTGTTCGATGACCCAACCTGCAAGTGGCAAAAAAGCCTCGGTCTCTTTTCGGATCGAGGGCGACGTTGCCGAACTATTCAACAGTACACGCGAAGCTGCGCGTGCGAAGCCCGAGTATTGGGCCTTCGCGCGGCTTACCAAAGCTGATTTCGCCCGCAAACTGCTCATGGAAGGGCTAGTCCCCCTCGCCCGCGAGCTAGGAGTGCTCCCCGACGATGCCTAGTCGTCCAAGGCCGGGAAGTCATCTGGTGATGATCCTCCCCGATGCACACATCCCTAATCACGATGAAAAGGCAATGGCTTGTGTCCTTGAAGCGTATCGGATCCTCAAGCCGAAGCGTGTCGTCGTTCTCGGGGATTGGCTCGACTGCGAGCAGTTCTCGTCGCACGGCGTCTCCACGATGGCGGAGCTTCGTGCTCACCGTTTCGTAGACGACGAGCTTGACCCATGCAGGGCCATCCTCGACAAGCTCCAGAAGAACCGCAACGAGCTTATCTACATCGAGGGGAACCACGAAGCCCGTATCGAGCGATGGGCGGTCCAGTGGGGTTCTCGACTGGGGCCGGATATTTACGATCTCATGGCCCCGCGGAAGTTGCTCGGGGAGGGTCGAAAGAAATTCACCTGGATCCCCTACAAGGGTCAACTCTCGCACTACGAGATCACCCCCGACCTGTGGGCCATCCACGGTTGGAGCTTCGCCAAACGTGCAGCCGCCATCCACCAGGAGAAGGCGGTCTCTGTCAGCATCGTCCACGGGCACACACACCGTCAGCAAAGCGAGACACGCCGCGACCCCACCAACAACCGGGTCTTGAAGGCGTGGAGCCCTGGGTGCTTGTCCAAGCTCCAGCCGCTCTACATGGCGAACAACCCAACGGCTTGGGTCCACGGGTTCAGCCTTGTCTACGTCGGCCGGAATAGCTGGACCGACTACACGATCACGATTCAGGACGGAAGGTGCATCCTGCCAGATGGCCGGGAGGTATCGGGATGAGCAAGAGGAGAGCAAAGAAGGTGCCGGCCAAGCCCAAGCCACGTGCGAAGGCCAAGGCCAAACCCAAGCCCAAGCCACGTGCGAAGGCCAAACCCCTCCCCAAGCCTACCGGGCCTTTCGGCGTTCCGATGGGCGGGGAGGCTGTGGTGAAAGCACTCACCGACCTTGCGGGTACGCAGCCCTCAAGCGTAGACGACGTAATGTCGGAGCTTCGTCAGATCACGAAGAAGCTGCGTCGCACGTCATCTATGGTCTGCTCCGAAGGGGAGTTTCGGCGTCAGGTGGAGCACATCAAAACGATGTGTCCAGCACCGAAAGGCTGCAAGGTCACGGTGTCTCGGTGCCCTCCCGAGGAGATGAGCGCGGAGTATGGCTACGTCACCAAACACCGCAACACCTTTGACGTGGTGATCGCCAACAACCTGACGGAGTACGAGACGACGCACATCCTTCTCCACGAGTGGGCACACGTCATCGCGTGGCGACCCTATCACCCGCTCCAAGGAGACCACGGAGGCGACTGGGGCGTCTGGTACGCAACCATCTGGCGGAAGTTTCACGGAGTAGAGTAGATGGACGAGATTGCTGATTTCATCGTGCTGGCACAGACGGCTTTGGAGGCTGCCGGTGTCAAGGTCGTCATGCCCGCCTCCGACCTTATCGAGTTTGAGCCTGGTGAGAAGTGCTCGGGGTATTTCTCCGACGCGGACCCCGAGGAACCTGTGTTCGCCGTGGCGACGGGCCGCCCCGTATCCAAATGGTTTCCGGTGTTCGTCCACGAGTTTTGCCATTTTGAGCAATGGCGTGACCGCCGTGACTGGTGGAACACGTTTCTCATGGACGATGGTTCCGAGCCCCTCGATCATGTGCTGGAGCACTGGGCGGGAGAGCGAGACCTCAGTGCCGAGGACGTGCTCGACTACTGCATCCTCCAAGCCGAGGTGGAGATCGACTGCGAGAAGCGGGTGCTCAAGAAGATCGAGAAGCACAACCTCCCCCTCGACCCGAAGCACTACGCGAGGATGGCGAACAGCTACATCGCCTACTACTACGCGATGCCTCTGCTCGGAGGGTGGTGTAACGGCGAGCGCCCCTACGAGGTCGAAGAGATTCTCGCGGTGGTTCCCGACCACATGGACCTACAGGAAGCCGACTACTTTTCGCTGGCCGAGGTCTTGCTCGACGTATACCGCAAGCGCTGCCTCCACGCTAAGGAGTGACCGGACGATCAACCGTGTGGTCGAAGAACACGCGGTCGGCTGGGAGCCCCTTCACGAATTCGATCGTGTTTGGCCCGTACTGGATCAGATCTTGGTTGAACCCACAGCCCCTCGCCATCTTCCGGGCCTCATTGAGCAGGCGGTGGCAGGGGTCGTAGACCTCATCGATCAGGTAGACGGGACCACCATCGGAGCACGCGGCGAGCGCCTTGAGCACCATCTCCGTCGTGTACCCCATGCCCCGGTACAGACGCTTGGGGTGTATGTCCCCGCGCTCGATCGCCACACGATTGTGGTACAGCTTCATGGTCCGGTAGCTATCGAAGCTCTGGAGCCCTGCGTGCGCCGTGATTTCATCGAGGGTCACACACTGGCTGGCCGATAGGCGGGCTATCGCCGGTACAGTCGTACATGGAAACTCAAAACGAGGTCATCAACGGGATCGACGTTTCCAAATGGCAGTCCGAAGTCAAATGGGATCAGGTAGCCTCCGACCGGCCAGACATTCGATTCGCCATCGTCAAGGCTTCGGAAGGGGTCGGATACACGGACCCCCGCTTCTCCGAGAACTGGGAGGGGGCGAAGCAGGCCGGCTTGATCCGTGGTGCGTACCACTTCGCGCGGGTCTCCGTCGTTGGATTGGACAAGCTGTCCAAGCGGAAGAGTTCCGGCGAGATCACGACTGAGGAATTCAACAAGCTCCGCGACGAGGGGCTTCGCGCCGATGCCGAAGCCGAGGCGACGTGGTTCGCAGAACAGATGGGCCCGCTCGGGAAGGACGACCTTGACCCTGTGCTCGATATCGAGTGGGACAAGCGCTGCACGGTCAAGGCGAAGGAGATCATCTTCTGGTGCCACGCCTTCCTCGCCAAGCTGGAGGAGCTTACCGGCCGCCGTCCGATCATCTACACGGGTCGGAACTACTGGCGCTACAAGCTCGCCAAATCCAAGACCTTCGATGGCTACACGCTCTGGCTCGTGCAGTACACGACGAAGCCCGAGCCCCACCAGCCGATTCAGACCCCGCTCACAGGCAAGGCAACATGGAAGTGGCTTCCGAAGCTCTGGCAGTGGAGCCACACCCGCCCCGTTGCGGGAATCCAGGGCAAGGGGGTAGACGAGAACCGCTTCCTCGGAACGGAGAAGGAGCTTCTCGCCCTGGCGGGCCACGTCGAAGAGAAACCCGAGCCCGTCCCCGAGCCCGAGAAGCCAGAAGCCATCACGGAGAAGCCAGAAGCCCTCATCCCCGAGCCGGAGAAGCCCGCAGTGGTGCCGCCACCCAAGACGGTCGAGGATATCGAGGTGCCCTGGTATGCTGATCTCGTGTCGTGGTTGATCCAGCTTTTCTCGGGCATCGCCAAGAGGTCCAAGACCCCGATGAAGAACCCGGAGCGCGACATGGAACACGAAACCCGAATCAGCTAGTCATGCCGATCTACCTCTACGAATGTACGGAATGCTCCGCCGAGGCGGAGGAACTTCAAAAGATGGATGCCCCGCCGCCCGCCAAGTGTGAGGCGTGCGGCAAGGAGGGCACGCTGAAGAGGAAGATGGGGGCGTCCAACTTCCAGCTTGTCGGTTCAGGCTGGGCGAAGGACGGCTACTCCTGATGTTCTCGATCCACGCCGGGCCCGAGCCCCCAGCCGCCCAGGTTGGCGATATGTTCATCAACCTGGACGATGATTTCATCTACGTGTGTACGGACACCAGCCCGGTCATGTGGACCGCGCTCTCATCAGGATGTGGCGCGGCGCCTCTGCCCGAGCCGCAGCTTGGGAACCAACGCTGTAGCTACTGCGACTCGCTCAGCGTGTCCGGCACGCTCCGCTGCGACTCCTGCGGAGCAAGTTTCTAGGCGCGCCAGCGCTTGGCGACGCGTCGAGCCGCGAGCTTCAAGGAGAAGGTCGATAGCTCCATCTCCAGGTCGGGATCGAACGTGCATTGCCGGTCAACGTCCACGACCCGATCCAGAGTCAGCGCACGGGTGTTGAACCACACCGTAGACTCCACGTCCCAGGTGTAGAGCAGGGTGTAGAGCGCGCCGCTGGGGTCGATGTGAAGCCCATCGTAACCGTCCCGGGCCATTGCCTCGTAGTCCAGCCGGGCGTCTCCCCACTCGTTTGGGAGCCGGTACTTGGGGTCGAGACCCTCCAGGTCTCGCTCGTTGAGGATGTGGAGAATCTTGGCCGACGGTTTCACGTCGAAGATGGCAGCCTGATCGCCAACCCACGAAGACATTTCGTGGCTGCACCAGTCCATCCAGCTTTCACTGCCAAAAGGCGTATTGTCGATCGAGGAGGTCCACAGCAGGCCCGGCACAGGTTTGAGCCCTCGCTCACGATTCTTGACCCGCACATGCTTCCGCAACAAGGATTCATCGAATTCCTTGCCCGGTTGGGGGATGAAGACCTGTTGGCCCAAGCGCACACCCTGGCCGTTGGATAGACGGATTAGGGCCTCTGGACGTGGTGGTCCACGTTGGCCCCGCCCTTCTTCGCCATGAAGCGGGTGATCTCGTCCCAGGAGAATGGCGCGTAGTCGGGGTGGTTGTCCACGCCAACGTCCATGCGCCGCATCTCGCCGACGGGCGAAGGGGGGTTGAGTGAGCCGTGGCAGTGCCCGTGAAGGCTCCACGTCTCCCGGTGCGATCCGTTCCAAGTGAGGAACGGGTAGTGGCACATGATGACCTTCACCTTGTTGGGGCCGCGAGCTTCGTAGTAGTCCTTCACCCACTCAAAGCAAGCAGCCACGTCACCGTGGAGCTTCTTGTCGTGGTTGCCCTTGATCAGCCGCTTCGTGCCGTTGAGGCGGCGGAGGATTTCGATCGTCTTTTTCCGATCGCGGTAGAAGGACACGTCGCCCAGGTGGTAGACGGTGCCGTTCTCGGGAACTTTGTCGTTCCATGCGCGGATAAGTGCCTCGTCCATCTCCTCCGCGTTGGCGAATGGACGACCGCTATATCGGATCACGTTTCCGTGCCCGTAGTGGGTGTCTGCTGTAATAAATTCGTTTTCCATATCTAAGTTTCCTTCCAAAAGAAAAGGCGACCCGAGGGCCGCCTTTTCAGTCATTCTACGCTCGTCACCATGCCGGCTCCGACGGTCTTTCCGCCTTCGCGTATGGCGAAGCGCATCCCGGGCTCACAGGCCACGGACTTGTTGAGGGTGAACCCGATGGTGGCCCGGTCTCCGGGTTGAACAACCCCGACCTCCCCAACATCGAGCACGGCGGTCACATCGGACGCGCCGAAGAAAAGCTGGGGGCTATAGCCGGTGCCGAAGCCCGTGTGGCGACCGCCCTCCTTCTCCGTGAGGGTCAGGATCTCAGCCTTGCCGGCCTTGTGTGGCTTGAGCGAGCCGACCGCCGCGATCACCTGACCACGGACAACCTCGTCACGCCCGACACCGCGCAAGAGCAGACCCACGTTGAGACCGGCGTCGGCGGCAGGGATATCCTTGCGGAATGCCTGCACACCAGTCACGACACACTTGCGTGCCTCCTCGCCGGTACGGCCCACGATCTCGATCTCCTCACCTGCCTTGAGCGTGCCACGATCGACGCGGCCACTCACGACCGTCCCGCGACCCGTGATCGTGAAGGTGTCCTCCACGGGCATGAGAAACGGAGCGTTCAGATCCCGCTCGGGGACGGGCAGGTGGGCGTCCATCGCTGCGACGAGCGCCTTGATCGGCTCGACGGCAGGATCGTCCAACTTGCCTGCCTCGATGGCTTCCAGGGCCAGCTTCGCGCTGCCTCGGATGAACGGGGTGTCCTCCGAGAATCCCTGGCTGGTCAGCATCTCGCCAACCTCCATCTCGACAAGCTCCACCATCTCGGCGTCGGCCATGTCCATCTTGTTCACGAACACGACCATGTGCTCGACGCTCACCTGTCGGGCGAGAAGGATGTGCTCACGGGTCTGCTGCTGCGGGCCCTGAGATCCATCTACGAGCAAGATGCCACCATCCATTTGGGAGGCACCCGTGATCATGTTCTTGATGTAGTCGGCGTGGCCGGGGCAGTCGATGTGGGCGTAGTGCCTGTTGTCCGACTCGTACTCGACGTGCGAGGTCGAGATCGTGATTCCACGCTCCTTCTCCTCGGGGGCCTTGTCGATCTTGTCGAAGGACATGCCTTCGCCGCCGTGAATGGCCGCCATGATCTGTGTGATCGCAGCGGTCAGAGTGGTTTTACCGTGATCGACGTGGCCGATCGTTCCTACGTTGATGTGTTGTTTTGTCATTGGCTTCTGCGTTTCCCGGTCTTTCCCGGCTGTCAGTCAGAATCGTTGCCAGAGTCGCATCGCGTGCGGTTGGTTGGTGGAGTGGGAATCGAACCCACCGTGCGTAAACGCTGCGGATTTACAGTCCGCTTCGCCACCTTGGCTGTTCCCACCATCAGTCCGTGGGGTAGGGATCGAACCTACCCGCGCCAAAGCGCCACAGGGTTACAGCCTGCTGCCACACCATTGCGGCATCCCACGGATGGGGTTTGCCTCGGTGTTCAGAGCGGTCTAGGACACCGCCGACAAAAGAACACCGAGGTACGAATAGCCGTAGAGGCTGCCGTCCATTGTGGGTCCTTTCGTCGTCATGGTGATCACTAGAGGGGCCAGAAGCCCCACCTCGGAGGTTCTACTCGGCACTCTTCCGCGTGTCAAGCCCGTCGTCTCTTTTCTCGGTAAGGTGGGACATGGACACCTCCAAGTTTGAAATCACCCGCAGCAAGGACGGCAAGCTGGGGTTGCAATGCCGTGCATGCGGCACCGCATCGCCCTTCTCGTGGCAGCCTCCCGCCGAACCGGATGCCGCCGAGCGGGCGGCCTGGATGGAGAAGCACGCCCACCCGAAGGACGATGCGGCCTAGTCGATTTCAAAGTGACAGGGGGTCGGCCACTGCCCTGCTTGTCGGCGCGTCTTTCGGTTGAACCGCTTGGGGAAGAAGCCGTCATCTCTGACGACGATCTGCGTCTCCGTCACCCGCAAGATGGTGCCCGGCATGCGAAACGGGCCGAGCACCACCGTCACCTGATCTCCAACCTTCATCTTCCCGCAACGCGAGAGTAGTTGGCAACATCCTCCTCGTGCTTGCCCTTCCACGACCATTGGTCGAGCACGTAGCGATCAAAATCCTTGTGGGTGATGAAGATCTCCTTGTCCTGGCTCATCTCCATACGGGCGATGATCCGGTCGTACTCCGACGTGTGATCCTCGGGCTTTGACGGAAGGTCGATGTAGGAGTGCGCCTCCTTCGCCGTCTCGTCGGATCGGATCTTCTCCGCAAGGGCCTTGAATTCCTGGGCATGTGCATCCAGCTTCTTCGCGTAGGCGATCCGCCAGCCGGCCAGCGCCTCCTTGAAGTGCTCACCGTGGAGTGTGCGGTTGTGTTTGAGCTTTTTGAGGAGATCCTCGCGCAAAATGCGGGTGTGCTGCTCTTGGACCTTGGCCTGGGCTTGTGCTTCCATGTGAGCCCTTACGCCAACGGGAGGTCAGATCGGGGGCTTGGCGCGCGGCTTCCAGAGCCTCCTCGGCGCGTAGCTCATCATCGCAGTGGTAGCCGCCCATGCCGTTGCACCAGTAGCCCTCTCCGCGGGCAAAGCCGTCCCGACCAAGGCGACAGGCGGTCGCGTCGTAGAGTTCATCGATCAGATCCCACTCTTCGCAGGTGCAACCGGCCATCCTCGGACCCTTGCGGTTGAGGAACCGGCCCTTGTGCATCGGCCCGCAGATCCGACACATGTTGTCGGCCTCGGAGGCAGCCAGGATCACGGCGATCGTCGCGCTCTGGTCATATTGATCGAGACCCACCCCGCAGTCAGAGTGTGGCCGGTACTCCCACTGTCCGGTCCCCGATGAGGTTGTCGCAGGGGTGTGCCATTTCAGCGTTCCGCCATGTTTCGCCAAGGCGACCAGGGCTTCATCACTCAACTCGGGGTCGGGAGGCTCGGGGTCGGGAGCCTTCCAGACGAACGTGTATGGCCCCCTGCGCTTCAGGTGGTTCTCAGGGTACATGCAGTGCCCGGATCGCCCCGGGTCGCACCCGGGGCCGGTGAGAGGCACCGGCTCCGGCTCGGGTGCCGCAGGAGCCTCCACAGGGGGGTCGGGTGCCGGGGCTGCCTCGGGCACGGGCTCAGGGCCGCAAGCGGTCAGGAAGGCACCGAGGGCTGCGAGGTAGCGCATGGGACTCCTTACCCCAAACCGGCCACATAAAAAACCGGCCCCCCGAAGGAGGCCGGCACACAATGCAACGCTTAAGCTAAGCTGCCTCGGGCCACTGTTTGTAGTCGCGGCCATCGATCTCGCACCCTGTCTCCTTCTTGGAGGCGTGGTGCGTCCCGGCCGAGTCGAAGTTGCCCCACTGCTTCATAAACAGCGGAGTCCCCGAGGACAGCGCGGCGTCACGGATAAACCGAGCCCACTCAGGCTTCATCGGTCTCGCGCCCGGTCCCGATTCACCGCCGACGATCACCCACTCGATCCCATCGAAATCGAGGGAGTTCACTTCGCCGATCAACGGCTCCATCGACAGGAAGTGAACGGCCGCCGGGATCTTCTTGAGCGCGGGGATACGGATATCGGCAAACATTTGGTCCTCGACGCTCACGCCCATCCACACGTTCGGCAAGGGCCAAACGGAGGTCGGCGTCATGCGACTGATCTGCTTCGCCACGCTCGTGTCGTAGTGCTTCGCCATGATTTCGGCGGCGGTCTCGATGCAGTGCATCGCCGGGTCCTTCATGCCGCCCATCTTGTCGTACCACTCGACCATCCGGTCCTCACGTTTCGTCAAGATCTGTGCCGTGTGCCGCGGCGACCCGGCGTACACGCCAAAGCCTGCCTCGATCCACTCGTCCTTCACGTTCCTGTGGAACAGATCCGACAACGAATTCACGAACACCTTACGGCCTCGACCCCACCTGACCGGCTGGTCGAGCCTGTGCTCGGCGAAGGCGATCTTGCCCGTCCAGATCAGGCCGCGCCTCGGATCCATGACAGTCAGCCCAGGCATACGCTGCTCCTGTCGGCGCACGGAAAACCGCGCGTAGCAGTTTTTGCAGCCAGGGGACCGCGGGTCGCAGCCGTACAGGAAATTGTGGGTGGCGTCCGCCCACTCGATGCCAGTGTTATCACCCATGATTCTTACTTACTCCAAAACGGTGGGATCCGAAACAGATGCAGACGAAAGTTTCTCCCCGCGGACCTCGGCAAGCACGTCCTCAAACTCAAGCTCGCCACGGCCTCGGATCCTCGGCCTGAAGTCGTCCTTGTGGTAGCGCGTGTGTTGCCGAGCGCACACGACCGCGCGGTACTCTTCGTCGGACTGGTACTTCTCCCGCTTGTCGTCCAACACCCTCTCGCGGTTCAGCCAGTAGTAGTCGTTGGACTCGCGCTTCGCCTTTTCACGGACCTTGGCGTTGTTCTGATACGCCTTCCGCTTGTTGTCCCGCACCCGCTCGTTGTGCTTCTCTCGGTTCGCGGCTACCCACTTGCGCTGACGTTCTCGCGTGACAACGAGATGGCAGTCCTTGCAGCGGTACATGTACTTGACCACGCCCTTCTTCTTGTACGTGGCGAAGCGTTTGAGGGGCAGGGTCTCCCCGCAGTCTTTACACTTCCTGAGTTCCATCGAGACGCACCGTCAGGTTGATCCAGCGAAAGGGCTCAGAGAAAACGAGATTGGCGGAAAGAATCATGTCCCCCATCTTCTCCGCATCGAATTTGAGTGAGGAGCGTGTCACCCACCCACAGTCAGGGATGGACTCGGGCAAGGTCAGTCCCAGGTCGCGGAGTTCCGCAGCGGTGACGCACGTAGCAGCATCGTACTCGGGCTCCCCTTCCAAGGCTTCATCGAGGGCTTCATCGAGCAACATGCCCGAAGTGTACCTCAGAGGGGAGTCGAACCCCTACGCCCAAAAGGGCGGCCGGGTTTAAGCCGGCTGCGTGCTACCAATTTCGCCACTGAGGTGTGTAGGTGGTACGGGCGGTGGGAGTCGAACCCACAAAATCTCTGGAGTTTGAAACCAGCGGCTTTACCAGCTTGCCCACGCCCGCATGTGATCAAGGGATGATCGCCCCCGAGATCTCTAAGACCTGCTGCGTCGTCGCCCCACAGGTCGGACAGCCCGACTCGTAGGACGAGACGTTGATCGCAGTGGAGTCGAACACGTCGGCGACCTCCTGCATGATGGAGAAGGTGAGATCGTCGTGAAGCTCGACCTCGATGTAGTAGGTCGCCCCGGCACGAGACTCCTTCCGACATTTGTCGGCGCTCGCCCAGATCTCTGCTGCCTTCAGCATCTCGTTGGCCCGAGTACGGGCGCTCTTGGTTTTGGTCTTCGCCATGATCTTCCAGTTCAAAAAGGTAGGGTGCGTGACGGGAATCGAACCCGCGTGAGAGAGAAGCCGTTTTGGGAAAACGCGTTTCACCTGCGATAACAACTTGGTCGCAGACCGACCCGAGCCTCAAACCCCGACTAGCCCTTTCACTACCTACTTCCTTTCGGCATCCCCCATGGGACCTGTCCGTTTTCGGCAGCTTCCAGTCTCCCCCTTCTTGGTAGAAACCCTCTCCAATTCGTTTTTGAGGGCGCCCTCATCCATCTTGGGCAGCACACACCATAAGGGTTACGCAACTTGAATTAGGCTCACCGACTCCGAGTAGTACCCGTTCGACTCGCCGCACCATCGGATCGTCACCGATCCATTGATCGTCGCCATCTCGTAGAAGGTCCACGTCTGGCTCTCGCCGCCTGAGTCGCCCTGCTCTGAGCGCTCCTCGGCTCGGAGTAACGGGGTGCCGATCAAGTCGGCAAGGTCGCCGCAAACGTCCTCAACCCAGACGCTCTCGCAGCAGTCCTGCTCGTGGTACATACGGAACTTGCGCCCGTCCTCACACTTGATCACGATCTCATCAGCACCCTGATCGATCTTTACCAATGTCGCTCCCTTGAGCGATTCAAATTCCTTGCTTTCGTACATCGTCTTCGTCCTCTTAGTACCGGAGGTGGGGGTCGAACCCACAAAATCTCTGGATCCTTAGTCCAGCGGCTTTACCAGCTTGCCCACTCCGGCATGGCGATCGTCTCTCCGATCTGTCTGTAGTGCGGACGGGGGGGATCGAACCCCCAAAATCTCTCGGGTCTGAGCCGAGCGGCTTTACCAGCTTGCCCACGTCCGCATAACGGCGAGGTAGGGTGACGGAGATGTATTACGCGGCTTTTCCATTTGCCTACTTCCCCATAAATGGTGGGGAAGGTTGGAGTCGAACCAACATTCACGGGTTCCCAAAACCTGAAATCTCCAACGAGTCCTCGCTCGTAGTCGAGGCGACAGGATTTGAACCTGCGACCCTCTGACCCCCAGTCAGATGCGCTACCAGACTGCGCTACGCCTCGATTATGTTCGTCTCGTTTTCGGTGTTGTCTTGCTTCTCCTTCTCCTCTTGGTCGAGGTGAGAGGATTTGAACCTCCGACCCTTGCGTCCCGAACGCAATGCGCTACCAGACTGCGCCACACCTCGTTGGCACCCACGGCAGGAGTCGAACCTGCAACCTTCCGATCCGTAGTCGGACGCTCTATCCAATTGAGACTACGTGGGCATGTAGTTGGCACCCGCGGAGGGGCTCAAACCCCCAACCTTTCCGTCCGTAGCGGAACGCTCTTTCAATTGAGCTACGCGGGCATGTGTTGTTGAAAATCAGTAGACGCACCTATCCTGTTGGTCGGGATGAAGGGAGTCGAACCCTTCGCCTCTTGATCCCAAATCAAGCGTCGCACCCCGCGACTCCATCCCGATGGGCTACCTGGGCCTTAACGGAAAAGGGCGAGAAACCCTTTGTCCTCGCCCTGCCCGGTGTCCTTATGTTCGCTAGATCAGCGTAGGACACCGGGCAATCGCGGGAGAGGGCGCAGGCGCAAGGGGAGCAGGCCCAACAGCGATGGCTGTGAGGGGAGCTTCGACCCAAGGATGTTGTGCTGCGTCTTCATGGCGATTGCCTAGTCCAGAGGTTCTACGGCTTGTTCTACGGAGAGTCAAGCCCCACAGAGCTTTTTTCTCCGAGAAGATCGGCCGTCTCCGTGGAGGTCAGAAGGCCGCGGTGCCACGCGGTCAGCCTCGATGTGTCAAAGCCCGGGACGATGCGGAGTTCAACCGTTGCTTTGAGCCGGGCAGAGATGATTCGTTCGGCCGTCGCGTGGTCGGGAGCGGCGATGAAGAAAAGCTGGCCATCCTCGCGCTCGGCGATCCAAAGGAAGGGTTGCCGGAAGCTCCTCTGGGCCCGGAGCCTCTCCTCGGCCCACTCTTCGATGACCGCGCTGATCTTCTTCCCGTTGGCTTCGCACCACACTTTGAGACGGTGGTACGTCACACCTTTCACGGAAATCGAAACACGGCCTCCTTTGCCCATACTCCTACTTACGCGAGCTAGGTCCGTTTCATGCGCCGAGGCCCGGCGATCCGCCACCAGAACCGATCCCAAGCCGTCGCGTTGGCGAGGGTGAAATAGACCGAACGGGTCGCATGGGTGTCCGCAAGAGCCGTATGCGCCCTCTTGTTCTCGATCCCGAGCCATTTGCACACTGCCCAAAGGGATAGAGATCGCAACCCTCCCCCGGCGAGGTGCTCGTAAGCGAGTGTCACCGTGTCAACGAGGTGGTAGCTGACGGACTCCATCTTCTCATCGATCTCCTCCTCGCTCATGCCTCTCTCGGCGAAGGCATGGCGTAGCGATCGATTGATGAAGCGCATGTCGAACTGGACGTTCTGGCCTGCGATGATCGGACCCGACAGAAGCTCATGGACCTTATCGGCAATCTCGCCGAACAGCGGGGAGGGCTCCCATTCGCCAGGGTTGTAGCCGTTGATCTCCAGCGCCTTCTCGCTCGCCGTCTCGATGTGCTCGGGCTTCACGTTGGTATGGAGAAGCGTCTCCCCGCCTTCGCCGATGATGGCGATTTCCAGAATCTCATGCTTGTTCTCATCGAGCCCGGTGGTTTCGGTGTCGATGAAAACGAGGGGGCGGTCTTTCAGTGCGGGTCGGGACATTAGGTTCTCCTCAAAATCTGCGCGAGTTGATCGAGCTTGGCGAAATCGTCGGCTCGGAACGAGATGCCCTCGATGCAGCCGGTGGATTCCCCAGGGACGCGGAAGCAGTTGATCTCGCGGCTCCGAAGGAACGCGAGGATCTCAGTGAACCCCTCAATGTCATCCACCCACACCATCTGGCCGACGAGACCATCCTTGAGCGGGGTGATTCCGATCTCCCGCTTGGGCTTGTCGTACTGCTCGACCCAAAGCTCGGTCAGCGCTTGGCCCCGTTGCCACGCCAGCACCTCGTTGACGAACGAGTGGATGGTGTGGAGGTGGTCCTTGTAGTGGACCGACAGATGGACGACATGGGAGTCGATCAGCACATGACACGATACCCGTGTCACACGATCCCGTTCGGATCATCGGCGAGATCTGGTGGTCAGGGTTGGGAATTTCTCATCCCCAGGGTCAAACCAGATCTGTTTGACCTCCTTGCGCGCCATGTAGGCGTTCCAAGCCTTGAACACGAGCGCGGCGTACAGGAAGCGGGGGATGGTCTCGCCCCGCATCCTGTCGATCACAAGCTGATCGAGGGACTCGCGTAGCTGGTAGACGGGGTGGCCCTTGGTCGGTGCTCCGGTGATCAGGAGGGAGAAGAAGAGGTCGGCCTCCTTGGGGCTCCGCTCGTACAGCCAGTAGTAGAGGCCCATGAAGGCCGCAGGAGGCCGCAGGACACGCCGCCACTCCTTGCGACGGCACCGTTCGATCACATGAGTCAAGGAGGCTGCGTGCTCCTGAGCCCACACGATTGCGTCCTCGTGGCTCACGGATTTACGGTGCCCGAACGAAATGTACTTGGTCGGGCCGGTCTGCTGGAGGTCGAGGTAGACCCGGTACAGGCGCGCGCTCTCCTTCGGGTACACAACCTCGGCGATCACCATATCGTCGTTGAGCGTTCGCTCCTTGCCCTTGTCCCAGATCACGAAGTTGGCGGGGTCCTCCCCGTAGGTCACATCCACTTCGATCGTGACACCCGACTCGATCACTGCCAACAGGCGGTGCATCCCGTTTCCCAAGCGACCAAACCAGTCGATGATCAACCCTTGGCTCGTGGACTTCCACACGCCCTCCTTCTTCATCTTCCTCGCGTACTTCTTCACGCGAGACAGCGTGATGGGTCGGTTGTTATCGACCATCGTTGCCAGCAGCGCCCGTGCTCGATCAGGGGAGACCTCCTCGGTTCGGGTGTACCGCTTCTTGTACTTGCGCTTAAGTGAGGCTGACATAGACGTTTCCCATTTTCTTCACGAGCCCTCGACTCCCCAACTGACCGATGTAGGAACGAACCGCTTTTTCAGAGAGACCGGATTCCTTGGCGACGGTCTTGGCCGTCTTTGGTTTGTGTAACACCTCCAGCACCTTGTTCGCCTCAAAGGAGAGCGAGAGAGATTTGAGATGCTCAACAGACACACCGTACCCATGCGCAAGCACCTTCAACATCGAAGGCATGATCGAAGCACGGTTCCCCGTCTCAAATCTCCAGATCGTTTTCTTGTGGATGCCCATGTGCTCTGCGGCGTCCTTCTGCGACCAGCTTCGGTGCTCCCGCAGCCTCTTCAGTTCGTGCTGGAGCGGGACCGAGAGGAGGAGCCCCGGATGGCTGGGGTCTTCGATCTCGATCTCGGGCTCCACGAGCTTCTTCTCCCTCGCGGTTAGTTTGCGCTTCTTCGGCACGGTTATGCCGGGCAACGTGTAGGCGCGATCGAGAGCATGGGGGGTCGCGTCCCACAGCGGGTGCTCCTTCCGAAACCACGTCGTCACTGAACCACCCTTCGGGGTCGTGCGGCGACGCCAACCCTCGTGAACCATGATCGGGTCAATGCTGGCGTAGGGCACGTCGGGGCCGAACCTCTGACGCAATTGGAAACCCTTGACTTCGTTGTAGGGCTCGATGAAGGCCAACACCTCATCATGCAGGGCATAGGGGGGTTCGATCTGCGCGATCACAAGAGGGGGCACGCGCGGCTCGACCACCTTCCACTTGGCGGGATACCAACGACTCATCTGCCCTGTTCCCCATTTCCGAAGCAGCCCCGCGTTTTTCAACGCGCGGATTTCGTACTTCACGGTCTCGTAAGGACGGTTGAGGATCTCGCACAGATGCCGGGACCCGATCGGCCTCTTCGGTTCAAGCTCGCTGAAACCGGAAAGATAGATCGGCCACACCTCCTCTGTGGTATCGCGGCGCACCGGCTGTTCGATGTCCTTAAACCCCATCATGCCGGCGATGACTTGTGTCGTCGGAGAGTTGATCCAGGCGTTGTCGATCTGATCGAGAATTTCGTCATGCGAGAACGACCGCATCCAGATCGCTGCGCGGTCCGCCGGGCCCGCCTCGTTGTCGCGGAGAGGCACGAATTCCCATCCGATCGCGTTCAGGAATTCGGCGATCCGATTCGACGCGGCTTGATCCTTCGGGAGACCGAGCATTTCGCGCGCTTCGTCCAGGCGCAGCCAAACTCGTTCAGGCAGAGGCTTGGGCTTCTGCCCTTTGTATTTGGGGGCTGGTAGCCCAATAGCCGTTTTACGCTTCTTCCCCACATCCTCCCTTTACCCGAACGCAGGCGGAAATTTGCTAGTGCGGCTATACCAGGGCCAGGGTATGAAACGCCTCGCATCATCCACGGCGCTCGCAACCCTCATGGTGTTGAGCTACCCGGCCCCGTCGGAGGCGCCTGTTTACGATCGATCCGACTGGAAGCATTGGGTCGATGTGGACACGGAGGGACACCCCGCGTGGAAGAAGGACTGCCAGGACGCGCGCCAGGAAACACTGATCGAGGCGAGCGAGGTGGTGCCTTCCTTCAAAACGGATCGCCGCTGCATGGTCGTGCTTGGACAGTGGACGGATCCCTACACCGGCACGGTGATCGAGGAAGCGAGCAAGGTGGATATCGATCACGTCGTCGCCCTGCGAGACGCCTGGGACAGTGGCGGCGCTGCGTGGAGCGCGGATCGGAAAGCCCAATTCGCCAACGACCCTGACAACCTGCTGGCCGTCTCGGCATCTGCGAATCGATCCAAAGGGTCGAGAGGTCCGAGCGAGTGGCTCCCGCCGAAGGCCGACTACCGATGCGAGTACATTCGCAAGTGGGTGGGGGTCATGTCGAAGTACGACCTCGCAATCACGCCCTGCGAGCACGATCAAATCGACTACTTGATCAAGATCTGCGACAGCGGCGGCATCCCGGTACTGCCCCAATGATCCGAACATGTCCGCGCTGCAAAGGGTCCGGCAACGTTGGGGTCATCTCGACGTTGCGGTGTACTTCGTGCAGCGGCAAGGGCGACATGCAGGTGGAGACGGCGAAGGACGAGCAACGCTACCGTGACCTCGCGGTCAGGTTTGGGTGCGACTGCAAGCGCCGGGAAGCGTGCTCGATCTGCAAGCCCGACAGGACAGACGACTCCTTGCTCGGCGAAGACGAGGACGACGAGACCTGGGAGGACGGGTTGGATGACGACGAGGTTCGCAGCCTTGGCGGTGGCGGTGGCGACCTCGACCGCGATACGTGGCCCGACGATGACGACTACGACGACGACGGCTGGGGCGATTAACCGACCGTCTTTTTCAACTTGTGCCAGTCCTTGCGGGTCGGAGGCTTGAGCCCCCACTTCTTTGCCCAATTCCTGATCGTGTTGTC
>Ga0307380_10001702_pt1 | contig 31977 bp, 22 predicted proteins | sample UN3MG_FD_202239 | JGI IMG/M metagenome (GOLD analysis project Ga0307380, IMG submission 202239) | Soil microbial communities from Risofladan, Vaasa, Finland - UN-3 | ecosystem: Environmental > Terrestrial > Soil > Coastal area > Acid sulfate soil | place: Finland: Risofladan, Vaasa | collected...
CGCAAGCTGGGATTCGAGGCAGTCGGGATCGACATCGCCGGGGAGATGATCCAAAGGGCCCATGCCCTCGATCCAGCGGGCGACTACCGCCTGGTGGCCGATTGCGACTTCGGTCAATTCGCGGATCATTCCTTCGATCTGGCGCTGGCAGTGTTTACTTTCGATAACATCCCGACAAGAGAAAAGAAGGTTACCCTCCTTGCTGAAATGGGCAGGGTGTTGAAGGAGGGTGGCAGGATAATCAATCTCGTCTCGTCGCCGGAAATCTACCGGTATGAATGGGCGTCGTTCTCCACCAAGGATTTTCCGGAGAACAAGCGTGCGAAATGCGGGGATCGGGTACGAATCATCGTCACCGCCCTTGAAGACAGGCGACCGGCTGTCGACGTGATCTGGCCGGACGAGGATTATCGCGAGGTTTACCGTTGCGCGGGTCTGCAGGTGGTCGAGGTCCGCAAACCACTGGGTAGAGCCGACGAGCCCTTCGAGTGGGTCAACGAGACGCGCATCGCGCCCTGGACCATCTATCTCCTAGGCAAGGCGTGAGACTACTATCGCTGACAGCATTAGCCGCCTGGCTTTTACCAGAAGCCCTCGACAGCGAATTCCAGTGTACAATTCAGGGATGGCCAAAGCGAACAATGGCGGTCGTATAAAAAATGTTGAAAAAATGGGTCCCCGCGTTACGAGGACCCTCTTGCCGCGATTAGTCCCCCTCAGGAGGAGAACTCATGGGTGTAGATTTGTACGCCCGGTATTGAGGGGCCGGGCGACAAACGCTTAACATTCTGCAATTTAAGTGCCAAATCTCAATGTTGAATTTCCAGAATGCAACGCATTTAATAGCCTGTACTTAGGGGAATGTCAAGGAAGTCAATTGTTTAGAACAATCGATTTTCGCTCCAAAAAACCGAATCCAATCCAATAAGTTGGAGGAATACGTTTGTACCTTATAACCGCTTCCCTTTGACTCAGAAAGTCTGTGCGGCTATCCTCCAAGCTGACAAATCGGATAATATTTTAACTCCCGGCCGCGCCCGCGCGACGGAATCAGGCGGCCGGATTGACAGCCAGGAAAGGTAAGATTGCATGTGGGAGCGAGTATTGAACACGATTGTCGACTGGGTGCTGGGATCTGGCCTGACGATCGTTTTCGCGGTGATTCTAACTTTCATCCTCCTCGCCGTCGGCCGGGGGCTGCTTCACCGGCTCAAGACGTTCCTCGCCAGCCGGGATGAGAGCATTGAGCGAAACAAGCGAATCGAGACGATGGTGGCAGTGCTGCGGCACGTCGTCTCGATCACCATAATCGCGGTCGCCTCTCTGGTGGTCATCTCGGAACTGGGCTTCGACCTCACGCCGATTCTCACCACCGTCGGCATCACCGGCCTGGCGATCTCCTTCGGCGCGCAGAGCCTGGTCAAGGACATCATCAGCGGCTTCTTCATGCTGATTGAGGACCAGGTGCGCGTCGGCGATGTGGTCAAGATCGAAAGCCACGGCGGCATTGTCGAAGCACTCACCCTGCGCACGATCACGTTGCGCGATCTGCAGGGCAACGTCCACATCATCCCCAACGGCGAGATCACCGCGATCACCAACATGACCAAGGAGTACGGCCGCATGGTGCTCGACATCGGCGTCGCCTACAAAGAGGACGTCGACCGCGTGATGAAGCTTTTGGCGGATATCGGCGAGCAGATGCAGCAGGAGGAGCCCTACAACGAGGAGATCACCGAGCCGGTGGAAATCCTCGGCGTGGAGGATTTCGCCGACTCGGCGGTGATCATCCGCATGCGCATCACCACCACGCCGATCAAGCAGTGGGCCGTCGCCCGCGAGTTTCGCCGCCGCATCAAGAAACGCTTCGACGCCGAGGGCATCGAGATCCCCTTCCCTCACCAGACCATCTATTGGGGAAAAGAACAAAAGCCCTCAAGTTAGGTCAGGGAAAACAAGTTCTTCCGGGCTCGAAGCCCATACTCGAAGTACATCATTCAGTCCGGGAATTCGTTTATGGCTCGTGCCGTTTATTCTATGTGAGCCGACAAAAACATGCGGCAAAGGAGTGCGGATTTGTCAGGAATACACCGGGAAAAGACAGTAGGCAACCTTCTCCAATACGAAAAAAGCCTCTATCTGCTACAACACGCCGCCAATCCGGTCGATTGGTATCCGTGGGGCGAGGAGGCTTTCGAGAAAGCCCGGCGCGAAGACAAGCCGATCTTCCTCAGCATCGGCTACTCGACCTGCCACTGGTGCCACGTGATGGAACGGGAGTCGTTCGAGGATCCCCAGGTGGCGCGGCTGATGAACGAAGTGTTCGTCAGCATCAAGGTCGATCGCGAGGAGCGGCCTGACATCGACGCCGTCTACATGGCGGTCTGCCAGTTGATGTCGCCCAGTTGCGGCTGGCCGTTGACGATTCTGATGACACCGGACAAAGAACCCTTCTTTGCAGCTACCTATATTCCGCGAGAGAACCGCCACGGCCGCACCGGGATGCTTGAGATGATTCCGCGCGTCGGCGAATTATGGCAAAACAACAAGCAGCATGTCCTCGACGCGGCCGAGAGGATCACCGCCACGCTCGCACACTTCGACGAGTCCGAAACGGGTGAGGAGCCGGGTGAGGCACTGCTTCGATCGGCATACGAGCAGCTTGCGCAACTATTCGACGGGAAACACGGCGGTTTCGGTTCGGCACCGAAATTCCCCAGCCCGCATAGTCTGCTTTTCCTCTTGCGCTGGTGGAAACGCACGGGCGAGACGCAGGCGTTGGAAATGGTTGAAAAAACGCTTCAGGAAATGCGCAAAGGCGGAATCTTCGATCACATCGGCTTCGGCTTCCACCGCTATGCCGTCGACTCCGCCTGGCTTGTGCCGCACTTTGAAAAAATGCTCTACGACCAGGCGATGCTGGCAATTGCCTACATCGAGGCCTTCCAGGCCACGGGGAATCCTGTTTATGAGCAGTCGGCCAGGGAGATTTTCAAATACGTTCTTCGCGACATGAAATCCGACGAAGGGGGCTTTTTCTCCGCTGAGGACGCCGACAGCGAAGGCGTCGAGGGCAGGTTCTACGTCTGGACTGAAAATGAGTTAAAAGACATTCTGACGCCATCTGAAGCCGACCTCTTCATCGCGGTCTACCATATCGAGAAGGACGGCAATTTTTACGAAGAGTCGACGAAGGAAAAGACCGGTGCGAATATTCCCCACCTCAGGCGCTCGCTGTCGGATATCGCGGCTAAACTGAAAATCGACGAGGCCGAGCTCGCCTTCAAACTTGAAGCCGCCCGCGAAAAACTCTTTGCAGCCCGCAACAAGAGAATCAGGCCGGGCCTGGACGATAAGGTACTGACCGACTGGAACGGCCTGATGATTGCGGCTCTGGCAAAAGGCGCTCAGGCCTTCGACGATGAAGAGCTTGCGGTTGCCGCCGATGGCGCTGCCGATTTCATCCTGGAGCGGTTGCGCGACGACGATGGACGGCTTCTCCACCGCTTCCGCGACGGCGAAGCTGCAATCCCTGCTTTTGCCGACGACTACTCATTCCTGATCTGGGGCCTGCTGGAACTATACGAAGCCACATTCAATGAGCGGCGGTTATTGGCCGCGATCGAGTTGAACGCCGACTTTACCGCGCGCTTCAGCGATGACACTCAGGGCGGTTTTTTCTTCACTCCCGACGACGGCGAGGACCTGCTACAACGCCGTAAGGAGATTCACGATGGGGCAGTGCCGTCGGCAAACTCCGTGGCGTTGCTCAACCTGCTGCGCCTGGCACGAATGACAGGCGACAGCGAGCTCGAAGTAACGGCCTCATCTCTGGCAAGGACTTTTACCGGCCGTGTAAGTTCCGCGCCGGCGGGATACACCTTTTTCCTCTGCGCGCTGGGTTTCGCCCTCGGGCCGACGCACGAGGTGGTCATCTCGGGAACAAGGGATGCAGAGGACACCCGGCAAATGCTCGGCAGCCTGCGCCACCGCTTCCTGCCTAACACTGTGGTTCTCTTCCGCCCCGACGAGGACAACCCCGCAATCGCCAGGTTGGCCCCGTTTACTCTTGATCAGCACACCAAGAACGGGCGGGCGACCGCCTATGTCTGCAGAGAATACTCCTGTGCGGAGCCGACCGACGATCCAGAGAGGATGCTCAGGTTGATCGATGACTAAGCCCGCAGACGGCTAATCGGTTCTTTCTGAGGCGTCGAAGCCGACGCGCGGCCCCGGCCCTTTGCCTACCGTCCTGCCAATCGACTCTATCCTTCGTTTGACACAGAAGTGGCACTCACGCGCCGACTCGAACAGGCAGGCCTTGGCGGGATAGATTTCATAAAGCGAGCGGTACTTGGGCGGCGTGAGGTTGGGCATGATCACGTTCGCTCCGCGCATCAGCCCCAATTCCCTGCCGCTCTCCAGATTCAGCGTGGCCAGAGCGGTCGTACTTGGAATATTCGCCTGGGGACACACGAGTCGCGTCAACGCCACCACCTTGTAAGCCATCAGCTCCGTGCTCGGCACCTGCTCATCGGGAGGAAGGGCGAAGGGAAGCAGCCCTGCGCCGAGCGGCGTGCCGGGATGAGAGATATACGGCCCCACACCGACCATGTCGAGGTCCAGGGAGCGGAAGAGATCGATATCGTTCGCCAGGCTCTTGTAGCTCTGCCCCGGGATGCCGATCATCACCCCGCTGCCAACCTCGTAACCCAAGCTGCGTAGCGTGGCCAGGATGGCGAAGCGGTCGGATTTGCGGCCCGGCAGGGAGGGGTGGATCAACTCGTAAAGCCGGTGGTCTGACGTCTCGAAGCGCAGCAGAAAACGATCGGCGCCGGCTTTGCGCCATGCGGAGAGATCCTCGTCGGGCCGCTCACCCAGGCTGAGCGTCACCGCCAAGCCGGTCTCCGCCTTTATTCGGCTGACGACATCTGCCAGCCAGCCGGTCTCGATCCCGTAGTCCTCGCCCGACTGCAAAACGACCGTACCGTAGCCGAAACCGTCGGCCTCCCGCGCACACTCGATGATCTCATCGCCACTCAGGCGATAACGTTCGATTTCCAGGTTTGCCGCGCGGATGCCGCAGTAGCCGCACATGCGGACACAGTAATTGGAGATCTCGATCAGGCCGCGCAGATGCACTTCGTCGTCGACATTGTCGCTGCGTACCCGGTCGGCCTCGCGCCAGAGAACTTCAAGGCGGCCGGGATCGGTCTCCCGCAGCCAGGCCAGAATCTCCTTTATCGCGGGCCCAATCATTACGTGGCGTCCATCGCCTCCTTCTCCTGATGGTAAACCTCCAAGGCGGCGGGGAAGGGCTCGAGCGCACGCTCGAAGATACCGAGGCTGTATGCGATCACCAACCCGTAGTTGGTGATTGGAACGCCTGCGGCCTGGCAGCGCATGATGCGGCTGAGCATCTCGCGACGGTTCCACATGCAGGCGCCGCAGTGTATAACCAGCTTGTAGTCGGAGAGGTTATCAGGAAAGTCGTGGCCCTGCATCGTCTCGAAATGGATTTTTCCTCCGACGTATTGCGTCAGCCAGCGGGGAATCTTGACTCGCCCGATATCGTCGGTAATCGGGTGATGAGAGCAAGCCTCGGCCACCAGCACACGGTCGCCGCTGCGCAACCTCTCCACGGCCAGCGTTCCACGCACTTGGGTGATTAGGTCACCCTTAAAACGCGAGAAGAGGATCGAGAAACTTGTCATCAGTACGCCAGGCGGCGTGTCGGCGGCGACCTTGAGAAAAGCCTGCGAGTCGGTAACCACCAGCCTTGGCGGCTCAGTCAGCCGTTTCAGCGCGTAGCCCAGCTCGCGCTCCTTGACCACCAGGCAGTATGAATCCCCGTCGAGCAAATCGCGGATCGCCTGCACCTGCGGCAGAATCAAGCGCCCCTTGGGCGCCTCCTTGTCGATCGGCACGACCAGCACCGCCATTCGGCCCGGGCCGACGAGGTCGGAAACGATTACCGTGCTCTCGTAGAACTCCTTTGGCGCGGCATCAAGCAGAGCCTGGCGAAAATCGAGGATTCCTTTTCCTTCTGTGGCGACGGTGGAGACGATTCTAACCTCCAGCGCGGCAAGGCGGTCACCAAGCGCGCGGTCGGGTACGGCGATATCCGCCTTGTTGAATACGACAACCACAGGCACTTCCAGCGAGCGGAACTGCTCGAGCATCTGCTCCTCGAACTCACCCCACTCGCCCGCTGCGCACACGATCACGCAGAGGTCGGTCCTGTCGATCACCTGGCGGGTTTTCTTGACGCGCAGTTCGCCGAGGGCGCCGACGTCATCGATGCCGGCGGTGTCGATGAACAGCACCGGCCCCAGCGGCAGCAGTTCCATCGGCTTATTCACAGGATCGGTGGTGGTGCCTGCCTGATCAGAGACGATCGAGACCCGCTGACGCGTGATCGCGTTGAGCAGGCTCGACTTGCCGACGTTTCTCCTGCCGAAGATCCCGATGTGCAGCCGGAATCCACGTGGTGTTCTTAATTTCATCTTTCCATCTTGGCCGAACCAGCGGTTCCGGTACGACCGTCATCAGCTATAAGAATTCTAACCGCAGAGTCCCCGGGATCAAAGCCTCGCGGCCGGGGCTTATTAATTCAGTCCGGCTACTCTACTGTTGCGTGCCGCTTGACCCTGGGCAGGCCGAGCCGGAAGACCGCCTCGGGGCTTGTCAACTCGTCATACTTCTCGGCTGTCAGAGCGCCGGATTCCACAGCCGCCTGGCGGATGGAAATGCCCTTATCTTTAGCCAGTTTCGCAATCTTTGAGGCCCCCTCATAGCCGATCTCGGGCACCAGGGCCGTCGCCGCGGCGGTCGAACCCTCGACATGCCGGCGGCAGCGCTCCTCGTCGGCCTCGATGCCGACCACACAATGCCTGCAGAGGATGTCGTTGGCGTGAGCCAAGTGATCGAGACCGTCCAGCATGCAGGCCGCTACCAGGGGCAGGAAGGCATTGAGCTCGAGGTTGCCGGATGAGACCGCCAGAGCGATGGTCTGGTCGTGCCCGAGGGCCTGCATCGCCGCCTGGCTTACCGCTTCCGGGATCACCGGGTTGACCTTGCCGGGCATGATCGTCGAACCGGCCTGGCGTTGTGGCAGGCGAATCTCGCCGATGCCTGCCTCCGGTCCGGAGGAGAGGAATCTAAGATCGGTACAAATCTTCAGCAGGGATGAGGCGTGGGCCTTGAGGATGCCCGACACCTCGACGAACAGGTCGCTGTTTTGGGTTGCGTCGACCAGGTTCTCGGCGCGCGCGAAGGGTATGCCTGTCAACTCGCGCAGGACGTCGACCACGCCGAAAATGTACTGCCGCGGGGCGGCCTGGCCGGTGCCGATCGCCGTGCCTCCGAGATTGACCACACGCAGCCGTTCTTCGCACTTGTAAACGCGCCAGCGATCGCGCCCCATCACTTCCGCATAGGCGCTCATCTCGCGCCCGAGGGTGGTGAGCACGGCGTCCTGGAACTGCGTCCGGCCCACCTTGACCACATGCGCGAAACGCTTCTCGAGTTCCTGGAAAGCCTGCTGCAACGCCACGATCTTCTCCTCGAGTTGCCGCAGGAGCATGATCGCGGCCAGCTTGAGCGACGTCGGGTAGGTATCGTTAGTCGACTGGTGCAGGTTTATATCATCGAGCGGTGAAATCCTCGAGTAGTTGCCCAACTCATCGCCGAGAATCTGGAGGGCGCGGTTAGCGATGACTTCGTTGACGTTCATGTTGGTGCTGGTGCCCGCACCGCCTTGCAACAGATCCACCACGATATGCTCGTTTAGGCGTCCTTCGGCCATCTCGCGGCAGGCGGCCTCGATCGCATCGGCCTTTTGGGAATCGTCCTTCCAAGCCCCGACATCGCGATTGGTGATAGTGCAGGCCAGCTTGACCGTTCCGTGGGCTTCGATCAGAGCCGGGTGAATCGGACGTCCGGCGATCGGAAAGTTCTCCAGCGCTCGCTCGGTGTGGATACCATGGAGCTTGTCGGCGGGGATTTTCATCTCTCCGAGAAAATCCTGCTCTACGCGGTATTTCTTGCTCATTTCCTCTCCAATCACGGGTGCTCGAATATATTCGCAGATTACATGTGATCATGCAGCCCGGGTTTGGCGGCCATACTACGACTAAGACGCGGGCTTTTCCAGCGCGGAAATCCCAGGTGTTCGAAAGTACCTCAATGCCGGCGGCTGATTCGAAGCGGCTGCTCAGCAGTAGACGTCCCGCTTGCCCTCGCGGACACCCTTCAGAAGCCGCTCGGCAACCTCCCTGCGCTTCTCGGGCATTTCCCCGACAACCTTGTCAATCAAGCGCTCGCCGGCTGCGACTGTCTCGGAAGAGCCATAATCGATGAGGTACTCCTGGAATGTGGAGAGCGCGTTGGGATCGCAGTGCTCCTTGATCTCGCCCGGCTTCGCCAGATCCATGAAGTCCTCGCCGGTGCGGCCGAGGCGGTAGCAGGCGGTGCAGAAAGAGGGGATGTAGCCCATCGAGGCGGCCTCGCGGATCACTTCATCGAGAAGCCGGTGGTCGCCGAGCTGGAACTGGGCGCACTCGTCGATGTCCTCTCCCTCGGCGTAGCCGCCCGGGTTGGTGCGGCTGCCCGCTGAGATCTGTGATACGCCGAGCGCGAAGGTCTCCAGCCTCATCTTCGGTGTCTCGCGCGTCGACATGATGATCCCGGTGTACGGCACCGCCAGCCGCAGGATCGCCACCAATTTACGGAATTCGAGGTCGGAGACCGGGTGCGGCGGGTGGTAGGCCAGATCGGAGCCGATCGCCGGCTCGAGGCGCGGAACGCTGATCGTATGCGGTCCGACGCCGTAGCGTTGCTCGAGGTGGGCGATGTGCTGCATCATCGCCAGGACCTCGAAGCGCCAGTCGAAGAGGCCGAAGAGGATGCCGATGCCGACGTCGTCGATCCCCGCATTCATCGAGCGGTCCATTGCCGTGATGCGCCAGTCGAAATCACTTTTCTTACCGCTGACGTGCACCTTGGCGTAGGTCTGATGGTGATATGTTTCCTGAAAGAGCTGGTAGGTGCCGATGGCCGCGTCCTTGAGTTGGCGGAATTCATCGACTGTCAGGGGTGCGATGTTGACGTTGAGGCGCCGGATCTCGCCCGGGCCCGAGATAGTGCCATAGACCGTCTCGATCGAATCGAGGATGTACTGAAATCCGTCGCGCGGGTATGCCTCGCCGGCGACGAGCAGGATCCGCTTGTGACCCTGGTCAATCAGGATCTTCACTTCGTTGGCGATTTCATCCTGGGTCAAAGTGCGGCGGACGACCTCCTTGTTGCGCGCGCGGAATGCGCAGTAGAGGCATTCGTTGGAGCAGAGATTGGAAATGTAGAGCGGCGCGAACAGAACTAGACGGCGACCATATATCTCTTCCTTGACATATCGCGCCGCATCGAAAAGTTCCCCGAGCATCTCGGGATCGCTCACGGGCATCAAAGCCGCGATCTCCTCGTGACTGAGCCCTTTTAGCTCCCGAGCCTTTGCAAGCACGTCCCGAATCTTGGGCGCGTCGGAGCCCGATCCTTTTTCGATCTCGCTCCAGACGGCAGCCTCGTCGATCGGGACCGTTTCAACTGGTCCACTCATGATCGCTTCACTCCTTTATCCTAGGCTGGTGGCCGGCTCAGCGGCTGCGGTATCCTGAAAGAGAATTCCGCCCATAGGCCCTGCTCGCTGCGGGCCCATATTCTTCCGCCGTGGAGGTTGATGATCCTCCAGGTAGTGTAGAGGCCTACTCCCGTGCCTTTCTGCTTGAACAATTCCGGCACATGCAGGCGTGTGAACTTGCGAAAGAGTCTGGTCTGATCCTTCTCGGAAAAACCGGGGCCCTCGTTCCAGACCGAGACCACCAGGTTGTTCTCTGTCTTGTGGGCGGTTAGGACAATGTCGCCGCCCTCCTTGCCGTACTTGACGGCGTTGCTCAAAAGGTTCGTGATAACTATCTTCAGCAGCGAGGGATCGCACTCCACCTCGACCCCGACGTCGGGGACGTCGAGATCGAGCTGCATCCCCCTCTCGCTGATGACATGTTTCATCATCTCCATGGCGGGAGCGATGATGTCATCGACGAAGTCGATGCCGTTGCGCGCGCCGATGCGAAGCTCTCCGACCTCGATCCTCGCCAAATCGAGGTACTCCTTGACCAAGCCGTGGAGGAACTCGGCCTTTCTCATTATCGCTTCGACCTTCTTCGTCTGCGCCTCGGAGAGATCTCCGAGGTATCCCTTGGCCAGCGCGTGGCCGTCCATGATTATCGAGGAAAGCGGGTTCTTCAGTTCGTGGCTCACAAAACCGAGCATCTCCAGGTAGGCGCTCTTCGCTGCGGCAAGCTGTTCGATGCTGTAGGCCTTCTCGATCACCTGCCCGAGGCGCTCGGCGATCTCCATGTGAAGCCGGACGTGGTGATCGTTATATGCGTCTGGCTGGCGTGAACTGCGGAAGATCACACCCACGCGCCGCCCCTCCACTGAGAGCGGGCAGGTCATCGAAGAGTTGACGCCCTCGCGAACCAGTAACGAAGTCGTTAGGCTGTTCGGGTGTTCGGTCAGGTAAGTGCGCAGATCGGAGATAATTCGCGGGGTGCCTTTTTCAACTACCTGCTTGAGCGAAGTTCTCGCCAGTTCCTCGGAATACCCTTCGTCCAGCAACAGCGGGCTGTAGCGGGCGGCAACCCAGTTACAAACGATCCTCTTGCCGTCTTCTTCCACAAACGCCAGCCCGATGCGGTCGCAGGGAAAAATTGCGCTCGTCTCCTCGAAGAGGAAATTCATCAGATTATCGAGAGTGACCGAGCCGGCGATCTTGTCGTTGATCTTCTTGAGGATCCCGCGCTCATCGCGCGAAAATTTCTCTCCAGTCTCAGAGCCGGGACCGGCATCGAGGTAGCGAATAATCTTTGGCTTTGTCTCGGTCATTGGGCTAATCCGCGTTGAACAGCACTCTTACCCGAGTATTAATAGTAATCTTGTTTATATGACATTGCACGTAAAAGCGGTCCTGTAACTACGTTACCTCCGCCAACGGGAGACATACGGGGAGGGCCACGACGGCCCCCCCCCCGTGCCGATCAAATTCGAATCCGTCCTGACAGGACGGCCTAACACTGCTGCGCTCCTTCAAGCTAGTTGATGAACTTGCCCCGCGGAGTGTAATGAGTGTGCAGCAGCTTATGCGCCGTGTGGCCGACAGGGCCCTCGGTGAGGAACGTCTCGTAAAGCTTGGCCACCGCCGGGTTGAGGTAGCTTTTGCGCACCTCGTAGTGAGCGTCCTCGGAGTAGATCGCCTTGGCGCGTGCAGCTCGGATCTCCTCGTTCGTCGGGACGGGCATGCCGCCGCCGCCAAGGCAGCCGCCGGGGCAGGCCATGAACTCGATGAAGTGGCACTCGCTGAACTTGCCGCCCTTCTTGATGTCCTCCATTACCTTCTTGGCATTGGCGGTGCCGTGGCAGACACCGACCTTGAGGGTTGCGCCCTTCAGCCATTCGAAGCTGTCGAAGAGGTGGGAGAGAATCGCCGGAACCGGGCCGACCTTCTCGATCGGCAGCTCAGCGTACTTCACACCCTCGAATCCGCGAACCGGCTGAACATCGGCGTGCTCAAAGATGTCCTCGATCTTGATGCCGCAGACTAGTTCAACGACGGTGCGGATCGCCGACTCCATCACGCCGCCGGTGACTCCGAAGATGACGCCGGAGCCGGTGGCCGTGCCAAACGGGTCGTCGAAGTCGCTCTTCGGCATCGCCAGCAGGTCGATACCCGTTTCCTTGATCATCTTCGCCGTCTCCCGCGCCGTCAGGCCGTAGTCGACGTCCTTGTAGCCGCTGTCGTTCATCTCCGGGCGGTTGCACTCGAATTTCTTCGCCGAGCAGGGCATTAGCGAGACGCTGACGATGTTGGCCGGATCAAGACCATTGAGCTCGGCATAGTAGGTCTTGATCAGCGAGCCGAACATTTGCTGCGGGCTCTTGGCACTCGAGACGTTGGTGATGAATTGCGGGTAGAAATGCTCGAGGTACTTCACCCAGCCGGGCGAGCAGCTGGTGAACTGCGGCAGCGCGATCGATTCATCCCCGTCCACGAGAGCCTTCTTGAGCCGCAGGAGCAGCTCGGTGCCCTCCTCGATGATCGTCAGGTCGGCAGCAAAGTTGGTATCGAACACTTTGTTAAAACCGCAACGCCGCAGCGCGGTGTTGAGCTCGAAGGTCACTGCAGTGCCCGGCTCGAGGTCGAAACACTCGCCGATGGCGGCGCGCGGACTGGGCGCGGTCTGGATAACCACATGCTTGTTGGGGTCGTCGATCGCCGCCCAGATCTCGTCCGTAGGATCCTTCGCGTGCAGGGCGCCGGTCGGGCAGCGGTTGATGCACTGGCCGCAGTTGATGCAGATCACCTTCCCGAGCGGCTTCTCGAAATAGGTGGCGACGCGGGTGTCGTCGCCGCGGCCGACCGCCTCAAGCACACCGACCTCCTGCAGGTCGATGCACGTGCGAATGCAGCGGCGGCAGAGGATGCACCTGTCCATGTCGCGCACGACGGAGTAGCTCGATTCGTCGATCTCGTTCTTCGACTCCTCAACGTGTCCGAAACGGTACGAGTCGACGCCGTACTCCTCGGCGAGGCTCTGCAGTTCGCAATTTCCGTTGCGGACGCAGGAATAGCACTCGCCGTAATGCTCGCTGAGCAGCAGGTCTATTACATGGCGACGGGCCTGGCGCACCTGGCGGGTGTGAGTATTGACATTGATGGGTTGGGTAATCGGGTAAGAGCAGGCTGCCTGGAGCGTGCGCTGTCCCTCCACCTCGACTACGCAAATTCTGCAAACGCCTGCGATGCAAAGGTCCTCGTGGTAGCAGAGTGTCGGGATGTTAATTCCGAGTGTGCGCGCAGCTTCCAGAATGGTTGTGCCCATTGGCACGGCGGTTTCATTATCGTTGATCGTCACCCTGATGTTCGCGCTGATGCCGCCGGGTGCCTCGGGCGCCTCAATCCTGCGCGCCTTCTGGCTCTCCGGCGCGCGGCTCGTTTCCTTTATCTTTTCATCAGACATGATGGCTCCTGATGGCTTAAGCGGGCTGCGAGGCGCGGCCCATGATCTCATCCTTGAAATTCTCGACTATTGAGAGAAAGGCGTTAGAGCTCGATTGCCCGAGACCGCATTTGGCGGCGACCTGCATCGTCTCCCCCAGCAACCTCAGCTCTTTGATGTAATGCATCGAGCATCGGCCTTCCCGCAACATAGCGACGCCTTCCAGCAGTTTGACATTGCCGATGCGGCAGGGAGTGCACTGGCCGCACGACTCCTCGACGAAGAATTCCATGAAGTTCTTGGCCACATCGAGCATGTCGCGCTGCGGTCCGAACACGATGATCGAGCCACCGGTGGGGATATCCTCGAAGGCAATCGCACGCTCGAACTGCACGGCTGGAATGCAGTGGCCGCTGGCGCCGCCGATCTGCACCGCTTTGGCGTGCTCCCCGCCCACCTCTTTCAGCAGTTGCGCGACGGAAATGCCCATCGGGAATTCGTAAACGCCGGGATTCTCGACATCGCCGGATACGCTGAACAGCTTAAGGCCGGTGGACCTGTCGGTGCCGATCTTCTTGAACCAGTTGGCACCCTTGGCCAAGATGCACGCGGCCCAGGCAAGCGTCTCGACGTTATTGACGCTGGTCGGCTGGTTGAAGTAGCCGGTGTCGACCGGGAATGGCGGGCGGTTGCGCGGCTCGCCGCGGTGCCCCTCGAGCGACTCGATCAACGCCGTCTCCTCGCCGCAGACGTAGGCTCCGGATCCCATGCGTATCTCGATGTCGAAATTCGCGCCGTCCTTGCCGAGAACGTTCTCGCCGAGCAGGCCCTGCTCGCGTCGTCGCCGCAGCACAGCCTCAAGATGCTGGCGCAGGTATGTGTATTCGCCGCGTAGGTAGACGACGCCCTTGTCGGCGCCGATTGCCAAGCCGCCGATTGTCAGCCCCTCGAACACCAGATCTGCAAAGTCGCTAAGCAAAACGCGGTCTTTGAAGGTGCCGGGCTCGCCCTCGTCGGCGTTGCAGATTATGTACTTCTGCTCAGCTTGGGCGGCAGCCGCGAGGTTCCACTTCACTCCGGTCGGGAAGCCCGCGCCTCCGCGGCCCTTGAGGCCGGAGGCGCTGACTTCGGCGATGATCTCGGAGCGCTTCATCTCCATCGCTTTCTTCAGGCCGGAGCCGGGCTCGACGGCGCTGAAGGAGTACTTGTTGGGGTTGGACGCCTTCATGCCGACCTCCCTTCCTGATTCTCAACGGAGAATATCCCGAAGGTGCCACGGCACTCCTCGAGAATCTCGTGAATCTTTTCCGGGGTGACTTCCGTGAAAACCCGGTCGTTGATCAGCATCGCGGGCCCCTGGTCGCACATCCCCAGGCAGTTGGCCCACTCCAGCGTGAATTTGCCGTCGGGGGTGGTTTCCCCGAAATTGATGCCCAGGTCATTTTCCAGCTGACGGGCCACACGCTCCTTGCCCTGCATGTCGCAGGAGATCGTGCGGCAGAGCCGGATCACGAACTTACCCTTGGGCGCGAAGTCCAGGAAGCTGTAGAAAGAGATCACGCTGTAGACCTCGACCGGATGGATGTCCAGCATGTCGGCGATCAGCTGCATGGCGAAATCGGAAATCTGAAAGCGCTTCTTCTGGATCTCCTGGAGGATCGGGATCAACGCCCCGCGGTTTCGGCCATACCTCTCAGCGAGGGCCACGATCTCATCGCGAAGCTTCTCCTGTTCGGTCTGGATCATTGTAATTAGCCCTCCTTTGCCTTCAGCAGGTTGTTGATCTTCTTGACCAGGGCTTCCGGCTCAATCGGTTTCTCGCAGAACTCGTCCACGGGCACGAGATCGCTGTGCACGCCGTACTTCATGCCGGTCACCTTTCCGATGCTGGTCAACATCAGAATTGGTCTGTCGAATCCCTTTCGCCGAAGCTCTTGAGCCATTGCAATCCCGTCGTCTGGCTGCTCCATCATCACATCCAGGACCAGCAGGTCGGGATCAGCATCGACTACAGCTTTCATCCCCTCGTCGCGGTTGTAAGCCGAGATGGTTTCGTGCCCCTCACGCTTGAGGAACAGTCCTACCGACTCGACCACATCCGGATCGTCGTCAATGATTAGTATTTTGGCCATAATCATTCCCTCTGATTGGAAATATAAATAAGACTGGCTATCCGAAGGACAGCGTCAAATAATATATCCTCGTGAAGTGGCGATTTCAAGCCTTATTGTTCCAGAATTCACGTTTGCACTACAATCGGTGCGAATTATTATTGATTCACCGGTGACTTTAAGGGAATCCTGTCTGCGGTTACACATATCTGGTTTGGGTAAAATGCCTCGATATCGACATATTATTGGTAAATATCGTCGTTCTTTGAGCCGGCGCCGCAGATCATTCTCGACCCTCCCGCCGTTAGCCAAGCCAAACAAGACAACCAGCTTACACAACGCCGGAGGCCAACCCGATCGAGCCAACGAGGCATACTTTCCGCTATACCGTGCGCCTCATACCTCCGCGATCTTCTCCATCGGCCGACAAAACGGTAGTCGTTAGTAAATATGCTAATAATTCACGAAAAACGGGCTATATTGCTCCAACATGACCGATATCGCCACTGGAAGCACAATTTAATCCTCTTATCGGGTCGCGCCAACTCCGGCTGAAAAACTCGGCCTCGGTTTCCACCCCGAAAAAGCGTCGCAAATCTTATTCAACTCCTCGATGTTCATTGCATTTCAAGCATAACCAGCATGTAGTAAAATCTTGACCGCTTCTTTTCAGGGGGGATACATGACCAAGAAAGCGATCTTGATATCAGCTGTTTTCATTGCCTTGATCGTACTCGGTGCCAGCAGAGCCCCGGCCGACGAAAGAACCGATCTCGTCGACAAGATCTTCGCGGAATGGGACTCCACCCACTCGCCCGGCATGGCCTTGGCGATTGTCGCGGACGGCGAAATCATCTACAAGCGCGGCTATGGGATGGCCAATCTCGAGCAGGGCCTGCCTGTTAAAACCGATACGGTATTTTACGTCGGCTCCGTCTCCAAGCAATTCACCGCTTTCTGCACCGCCATCCTGGTGGTCGAGGGCAAGATCTCACTGGAGGCAAGCATCAGGGAGTATCTGCCTGAACTGCCGGAGTGCTTCGCGTTGGTGCAAGTACCGCAACTCGTTTATCACACCAGCGGCATCCGCGATTTCTACGAGCTGATGGAACTGAGCGGCGTGCGCACCGCCGACGACTACTATAATCACGCCGACATCATGGCGTTGCTCCAACGCCAGAGGACGCTCAACTTCCCGCCCGGGGAGAAGGAGCTGTACTCGAACTCGGGCTATTTCCTGCTGGCCGAGCTCGTGGCCAGGGTGAGCGGCAAGACGGTCAACGAGTTTGCGCGGCAGCGCATCTTCGGGCCGCTCGACATGGAGAGCACGATCTTCCACCAGGATCACGCGATGCTCGTGCCGCGGCGGGCCGACGGCTACGCACCCGACGGCAACGGCGGCTTCAAGCGCTTCATGGGGCATATGAACATCGTCGGCGCGGGCGGCGTCTTCTCCACGGTGGAAGATCTTTACCGCTGGGATCAGGCCCTCTACGGAGGCTACTTCGATCAGGAGGTTCTCGACCTGATCCACAGGAAGGGGAAGCTGAACAACGGCGATGAGCTGGATTACGCTTTCGGGCTGACCGTGTCGAAGTACCGCGGCCTCGATACGGTGATGCACGGCGGCGCGCTCTTCGGTTTCAGGGCGGGTTACGTGCAATTCCCCGAGCAACGGTTTTCGGTGATCTGCCTGGCCAACCTCAGCGCAACCAATCCGCTGGGCCTTGCGTTAAATGTCGCGGAGATCTACCTCGGGGATCTGATGGAAAGCGAGCCGACCGCAACAACGGCGGATGCGGGCGGGAAACCGGAGTTCATAGAGCTGCCGGAGGTGGACCTGGCAAAGTTCACCGGCACCTACAGCTACAACTCCGGTGAATCCCTGATGACGATTCTGTTGCGCGAAGGCCACCTCGTATTCGACGAGAAAGACTTGGCCGGCATCCGGCTGGCGCCGGTCGCGCCGAACCGTTTCTTCGCTGTAGATTTTCCGTTGAGTTTCGATCTGACATTCGAGATGGGCGATAGCGGTCTGCCAACCAAGGCCGTGGCCCTGATCAACAACGATGAAACATATGAATACGAAGCGCTGAACGAGCAACCCCCGCAGCTCGAACCGCTTGCGGGCGAGTACTACAGTGACGAACTCGACACGACCTACAGTCTGGAAGTCGTCAACGGCGCTCTCTTCCTCAGGACCAGGAACGCCCCGGAAAACCCGCTGGCCTACCGCGCCGGCGGCGAGTTTTTCATCCCGGAAGCGGGCATCAGCCTGATCTTTCAACGCGATGAAACGGGAGAGGTGAACAATCTACGCATCGATTCCGGCCGCGCCTACAACATCATCTTCGAGAAGAAGTAAGCGAAGACTTCCGTAACCGCAGCAGAGAACAATCAGCTCTTCGAAGAAAAAGGTCCGGCACCCTTTTATCCGGGCGCCGGACCCGTATCCGCCTCTGATAAACCTTACTTCTCTTCCCACTTGGGAATCCTGAACTGTTCGGGATTTTCCTTGATCACGCGCCGCAGCCACTCCACGGGGTAGCCGACACCCTGCGAGCGGCCCTCTTCATCGACCACGAAGCCGTCGATGTGCTTTGTGACGATCTCGGCGCCCAGCTCGCGCCAGCGCTCGATCAGCTGCTCGCCGGTGCTCACTGAGTAGGTGGTCAGGTACTGTTTCATCAACTCCGAATCCTGTGCCGCCAGCTCGGCGGCCGTCTTGTCGACCACAGGCATCATCGCCAGGAAGGAGCCCTCCAGCTTGTCGCGCACGGCCTGCACGTCGGGAAAGATGCGCGACCAGCGGTCGTAAGCGAGGTTGGAGACGAAGTTGCATGCCCACCATGCGGAGTCGAGCGAGAAGCGCTCAATGCTGCCGACGGTGAACGAACGCGGCACCTCGGTGATGCCGCAATAGAGCGGCGTGAAAGCGGTGGTGTAGGCATCGTCAGGCGTGTACCAGTAGACTCCGCCGACCGGGTCGGGCAGCCATGAGCGGCTCTGCGCTACCATCACGAAGCCGGCCTGCTGGCTGGAGATCGGGCGCTCCCAGCAGTAGGTCTCGCCGTCGACCTCCCAAGTGAGGCCGCGCCAGCGATAGGGGCTGGCAAACGGCCCGGCGTCGATACCCTGCGTCATGTCGTAGGGAGTGCCCTCGAAGTGGTCGCGCATCAGGTACATCACGTCGCGCAAGGAGAGTTTCTCGTCGGGCTTGATGAAAAGGGGGTAGTCCTCCGAGCCCTGCACGCCGCGGTGGTAGTCGTCGGAAAAACTCTGCGAGGGTGCCGCGCGGCGGTAGACGCTCCACACGCGCGCGGCGCAGACGCGCATGCTGCGCGGATTGAGCGGATGGTAGGCTTCACGGAAGCTGAAGGGCTTGCCGGATGAGGGATCGTACCAGCCCTTCTCGACGGCGAAGTTGATCACGTCGGGTGAGTAGAGCCAGTTTTCTGGGTCGTCGAGCGGGAAAGTGGTGATGCGCGACATGTTGGCGTGAACGGAGATGCAGCCGTCGGGCACGCGCGCTGCAACCCAGATGGCACCCTTGATCCCCGGACCCTTGCCGATGATCTCCATCAGCCAGACCTCGTTCTTGTCGGAGATGGAGAAGCTCTCGCCTTCGCTGCCGTAGCCGTATTCCCTGACCAGCTCATCCATGACGGTAATTGCCTCGCGAGCAGTTTTCGCGCGCTGGAGGGTAAGGATGATCAGCGCATCGTAATCCAGCATGCCCTCCTCGTTGTGGAGCTCGCTGCGGCCGCCGGTGGTTGTCTCGCCGATCGCCACCTGGTGCTCATTCATCAGACCGACGATGCCGAATGTATGAGCGACCTGCTTCACCTGGCCGCGCACCTCCTCACCCTCCCAACCAATGGCGTCGACCAGCTCGCCGGGCGTGTGGTCACCCGCGGGCAAGAAAAACAGAATCGAGTGATAGCCGCCGGAATCGGCGGAGTAGGTGATGAAAACAGAACCGTCCTTTGTGGCTCCCTTGCTGACAAGGACATTAGTGCAGTTTGCAGAGGCTGATGCGGTAAGAACGATTAAAAGCAGCAAAGCCGATAAAAATATCGTCGCTGATTTTCTCACGGGCTCTCTCCTCCTAAGCTACTGAATCGAAATTGAGTGTAATTTAGAACTCACAGTTTCGCAGAGTAGGCTGAGTCGACAACCACTCCCAGGTAACCAGATTAGATTTTATCTAAAGTCCGGTCAAGCTCTACGGAGCGGGCAAGAGCTGCAATGCAGCCGCCTCGCGAATATCTCCAGACCCATTAAACGCAGCGGTAACGGTTCGATCACCAGCTGAACCGGTGACAAAACCAGGGGATGAACAAGAATGAGGGAAAATCGCAAACACCGGATGGACAATGGACGTTTGAAGTGGTAAAAGAATGGCCGATGAGAACGTCTGCTTGAGAGTCCCCTTCATCGATAATTAAAAATTAAAGCGGGAAATCTGCCGCCGGTGTCACTATATTTCCAGCAGACGGACTAGGGCGCAACAATGATCAGGCTCCTCCTTGTCGAAGACAGCCGGGAGTACAGAGAATTCGCTCGGTTCCAGTTGACCAGGTTAGCTGACGAACTGGAGTTCATAGAGTCCGAGTCTGCGCGCGAAGCCTTGGTGAAAATCGCCGAGAACAAGATCGACTGCATTCTCTGCGATTATCGCCTGCCCGATTCCGACGGCCTGGAGCTGCTGAAAGAGATTAGACAACGCTGCATCAGAACGCCCTTTATCTTCCTCACAGGCAAGGGAAGCGAAAGAGTCGCCGGCGAGGCTTTCCGAGTTGGCGCCGACGACTACTGGGTGAAGGAGAGCGGCGGGGAGAGCTTCGTCCGTCTCGTCTACAGCATAAGACGCCTGGTTCGCGAAAGAGAGGGATCAAGAAACAGAGAGGAAGCCGAGAGAGTACTTAGAGATAGCCACGAACGATATCGTGCTGTGCTCGAGACGGCTGAAGATCCCATCTTCATTAAAGACCTCGATCTGCGTTATTTGCAGGTCAATCCGGCGATGTCGAAGCTCTTGGGATTCCGGGAGTTCGAGTTGGTCGGCAAGACCGACGAGGAGTTGTTCGGGGCCGAAGCTGGAGCGCGTATCAGGGATATCGACGCACGTGTGCTTCAAGGCGAAGTAATAGAAGATGAACATGCGAAGCCCGTCCGAGGCATCCTGAGAACATTCCACATTATAAAAGCACCGCTTCGGGACATGTCCGGCAAGATCACGGGATTGTTCGGGATCGCAAGGGAACTCACGCAGCGAAGGCATGTCGAGGATGCCCTCGGCAAAAGCGAAAGGCGTTACCGCGAGCTTGTCGAACTGGCCCGCGACATCATCCTCACCATCAATCCCTACGGCAAGTTCGCCTCTATTAACTCCGCTTTCGAGTCGATCCTCGGCTGGCCGGCCAAAGAGTGGATCGGCAAAGGTTTCGCGCCCTTGATTCACCCCGGCGATCTTCCGGTTGCCGACAAGTGTTTTGAATCCTGCCTCCTAGGCGAAAAACTCCCACCAATCGATTTGCGGGTCTATAGCAAAAGCGGCGATTACCGGTTCCTCGAGGTGGTCTGCACACCCATGTTCGATGGTGAAGTTGTGTTGGGGGTTCATTGTCTCGGTCGTGATATCACCGAGCGGAAAGAATCTGAAAATGCACTGACCGAATCCGAAAAAAGTTACAGAACGTTGTTTGAAAAGAATATTGCCGGAGTGTACAGGACGACCGCCGAAGGAATAGTGCTCGAGTGCAACAATGCCTTTGCCTGGATCTTGGGTTACAACTCGCGGGAAGAAATACTCAGGCAATCCACTCCCGAATTTTACTTCTGCGCCTCTGAGCGGGAGGAATTCATCGGCGCCCTTGAAGGGCGCGGGGAGATAACCAACGAAGAATACCGCCTTCGCCGCAAGGACGGCCGTGAAATCTGGGTGCTCGAGAACGCCATGCTGCTTCCCGGCGGCATTCTTCAAGGCACGCTTATCGATATCACGCAGCGCAAGGAGGCTGAGGAAGCGCTCAGAGCCAGCGAGGAGCGCCACAAGGCTTTGCTGGAGACCTTACCCGATCTGATTTTCCGTCTGAGCAGAGACGGAGAGTTTCTTGAGTACCACGCCGGCAAGGTTTCACAGCTGATGATGTCGCCTGCGGAATTTTTAGGGCGCAGCGTGAGGGATATGCTTGCACCCGAACTTGCTGAGAAGACGATGCGCAACTTAGAGGCCGCCATGGAAACCGGGGAGACTCAGACCTTCGAATACGAGACCCAAATCGAAGGCGACTACCATGGATTCGAGGCTCGCATTGTGCGGTGTGGTGACAACGAGGCGATGGTAATCATCCGCGACATAACGGAACACAAACAGGCCGAGGAAGATCTCAAGCACTCTTATGAGAAACTAGAGAGCCAGGCACGCCTGCTCGATGCCACCAACAAGGAACTGGAAACGTTTGCCTACACCGTCAGCCATGACCTGCAAGCCCCCCTGAGGCGGATCAGCAACTGGATTAATCTGCTCATCACTGAACACGGCGATACGCTCTCCATAGAGAGCACCGATTTCCTGAGTAAAATAGACCAGAACAGCAAGGAGATGAGCCTGCTGGTAGAGGCCCTGCTCAACCTATCCCAAGTATCCCGCGCCGAGATCAGGCGCGTGAGAGTGGATCTCAGCGCAATGGTCAAGAGTATCGCCGAAGATCTGCGCAATGATCACCCGAACAGCAAAGTAGATTTCAGCGCAGAAGAGGGCCTTAGCTGCGAGGGAGATCCGCGCCTGTTGCATGTAATGCTGAAGAACATCCTGTCCAACGCCTGGAAATACACCAGCAAGGAAGAGAAACCGAGGGTGGAGTTCGGTGCGATAGACACGGAAATCGGACGCTCATATTTCGTGCGGGACAACGGAGTGGGCTTCGATCCTTCGCTTGCCGGCAAGTTATTCGTTCCATTCCAACGCTTGCACGACACCCGGGACTTCCAGGGTTCCGGTATCGGCCTGGCTACGGCGCAAAGGATAATCCACCGTCACGGGGGGAGGATCTGGGCCGAGAGCCGGCCGGGTGCCGGCGCCAGCTTCTTTTTCACTCTGGGTCGATCATCTCGCAGCGGCATCAAGCCTTACCGCGCCTCCTCCATCCCCTCCCCAAAGCAACGACTAGATACACAGCCGCCGCAATCATCACAATCGTGGGCCCGGTCGGAAGGCTGAGCGCGTAACTTACTCCGAGACCGGAAGTGATGAAAAGCATGCAGAATAGGCTTGCGAAAAGCATCATCTGCCACATGCGGCCGGAGAACTGGCCTGCAGCCGCGGCCGGCAGAGTCAAAAGCGCGACCACCAGGACGATGCCAACGACACTGACCAGCAGGACGACGGTGAGAGCCGTCAAAACAAGTAATAAAAAGTAATAGAGATCAACTCTCATCCCGCGAGCGCGCGAAAATTCCTCGTCGAAGCAGACCGCCGTGAGCTGGCTGTAAAAGAGTATTCCGAGCGCCACCACCAGAGCGTCAAGCGCGGCCACCAGCCAGATGTCGCTCCCGGTGATCAACAGAATGTTGCCAAAGAGGTAACTCATCGGGTCGGTATAGCCGGGCACCATTGCCAGGAAAAGCAATCCCGCGGCCATGCCGACAACCCAAATTGCGCCGATTACGGTGTCCTCACGCTGCCGGGCGTAGAGGCTTACGACACCGATTACGAGGGCGGAAAGCACCGCAGCGGCTACGGCGCCGAGCATCGGATGAAACCATGTCAATCCGGCCTTCTTCTGCAACAGCAGGCCGAGGCCGATACCTCCGAGGACGCTGTGGGAAATCGCGCCGGCGATGTAGCTGATCCTCCTCACCACCACATATGTGCCGACAATCCCAAACGCGACGCTCGCCAGCAGACCCGCGACGAGCGCATACCGCAGGAAGGGAATGTCCGGATTCCCGAGCGCCTGGAAGAACTCAATCATGATCTCCGCCCCCGCCGGCCCTCAGGCCGTGCCCGCCCAGATCATGGCGAACCAGGCGGAAATCTTCACCGTACAACCGCTTGAGCTTCTCGTCGGTGAATTCGTCAGTGGGGTGGATGGCCACTGTTTGGTGGACACATATCACCCTGTCGAAAATGCTGGAGACAAAGGCGAGATCGTGCGAGATCATCATGACAGTCATGCTCGACCGCAGCTCGTCCAGAACGTTGTAAATCTTGGCTTCCACCGCGCTGTCGACATTGGCGGTCGGCTCGTCGAGCAGCAACAATTCCGGTTCGGCGCTGAGAGCACGGGCGATCAATACACGCTGACGCTGGCCGACCGACAGCTCGGCGAACTGCCGTTGCGCCAGATCCGCAATCTTCATCTGTTCGAGTGCGGCGAGCGCGGCGCTCTTGTCTCGCGGCGAATGAGGACCGAGGAAGCGCCCGCCGAGGCATCCCATCAGCGCAATCTCGAGAACGGTGATGGGAAACTGCGGATCGAAGCTGATGTTTTGCGGAACGTAACCAATTCGCTTGCGGGCGTATTTCGGAAGCTGACCGAAAACGCGGACATCTCCGGAGTCAGGACGAACGAAACCGAGGATCAGCTTGAAAAGCGTCGTCTTCCCGCCGCCGTTCGGCCCTACCATGCAAACCGCTTCACTCCTTAAAACTCTGAAGTCAGCCCCGGCGATCACCGGTTCGTGGTTGTACGAGAAAGAAACATCCCGCAATTCGACCACCGCATTGTCACTCCCGACCTGATCGCTCGCAGCGTTGTCTATTGCGTTCCGCATTTCACCTGATTCCGTTTCTCTGAGCGCTAAAGGACGATGCTAAAGCTTCGGCAATTCTTTCCAGATTCGCAAACAGGTCTCGCGCCAAAGGATCGAGCACCACAACCTCCGCCCCGATTGCATTTGCCAGCGCCTCAGCACTTTTGCGATCGAACTGGGGTTGGACGAACACCGTGAGCACTCCGTCCCGCCTTGCTTGCTCGATTAGAGAGACCAATCGTTGAGGCGAGGGCAGCTTACCCTCTGCCTCCAATGCAACCTGACGCAGACCGTATTCCTCGGCGAAGTGGCCATATGCCGGGTGCAGAACATAAAACGCCCCCCCCAGATAACGAGCAAGTTTATAACTTATCCTTGAATCGACCTCTTCCAGTTCAGCAAGGAAACCGGCAAGGTTAGCTTGGTAAACATTAGTATTGCCTGGATCGGCCTCGGAGAGCGCTTCCGCCGTGTTTCCGGCCATAACCCGGACCACCGACGGAGCAAGCCAGACGTGGGGATCGTGCTCTTCATGGTCATCTGCCGCCTGCGAGTGCAATACGGCGGTCTCAGCGCCCAGAAAAGAATCGACGATCTTTAGTTCACCAAAGCCTGCCGCTATCTTCTCCACCAGCCGCTGCTCGAACGGCATCCCGGCCTTGAAATAGAGCTTCGCCCTGGCAAGATCTGTCATCTGCCTGGGCAACGGCTCAAAAGTGTGCGGTTCCTGACCCGGCTTCACCAGTACTTCGACCTCGACGAGACCCCCTCCGATCCGCTCCGCAATGAAGGCCTGCGGCGGGATGCTGACAAACACCAACATACGAGCAGTGGATTTTTCTGCCTCGTCGTCAGGTGTCGAGCAGCACGAGAAAACCAGCAGCAGACACACCAAACACGGAAGGATCATACCCGCGCTTGCCACCGCACTAAGAAGGTCGGATCTGATCGTCATCAATTCCTCTCACCACCGGCATCGCACACCAGGTGCACGGCGTGGCAATCACCACATTCCTCGATCGTATGATTCTCCGAGAAATTCTCCCAATGCTGCTTCTGGTCGGGAGTGAGGATCCCCGTCCCGCCGCACAGGGGACATACTTTCTCTAACGCCGCCAGAATGGCGTTGCGGATGAATTCGGAGCGATTGTGGATAACGCGCATCTCTTCGGCGAGCTTTGCGTCAACCTTGAATGTAATAATCTCCTGCTTCCTTTTACCCGCCATATCACTATCCTGCGGTGCATTTTCAAACATGGTAATACATATTATTACCAGAATCAAGCGGCAGCGATTCCCGCGCCCACTGCACGCTTGTAATCCGGCTAGAACTTGATACGATTCGCACATAATCCTTAAAGGAAGCAGAATGGCAACGGGAAAAATCCATTTTGCAAACAAATCCGGCGACGCTCTCTACGGCCTGATCGACCTGCCGGAAAAGGGCGCGCCCCGTACTTTCGCACTCTTCGCCCACTGTTTCACCTGCAGCAAAAACTATCGCGCGCCACGAAATATCAGCAAAACCCTGGCGAAAAACGGCATTGGCACCCTGACCTTTGATTTCACGGGGCTCGGCGACAGCGAAGGGGACTTCGCAGAAACGAACTTCTCTTCAAACGTCGGCGACCTGGTCAGCGCAGCCAGCTTCCTCGAGGAAAGTTACGAGGCTCCCAGAATCCTGATCGGCCACTCGCTGGGCGGCGCCGCGGTGCTGCAGGCCGCAAGCCGCGTTGAATCCGCCCGTGCGCTGGTGACCATCGCAGCACCCTCCGAGCTTTCCCACCTGAGTAAACTGCTTGCGTCAAGGGCGGAAGACATCGACGCCGAAGGCACGGTAAAAGTGAAGATCGCCGGAAGAAGCTTTCGTCTAAAGAAGGGATTCTTCGAGGACCTGGAGCGAACGCGCATGGAGCAGACGATCAAAAAGCTGCATCTGCCCCTGATGATCTTCCATTCTCCGGCCGATAAAACTGTTGACATCGAACACGCCGTGAGAATCTTTAAATTAGCCGCCCATCCCAAATCCTTAGTCTCGCTGGACGGCGCCGATCACCTGCTATCAAACAAGGCCGACTCGGCATTCGTAGCCGGAGTGATATCGAGCTGGGTAGAGCGATATTTCGAAGACGCCGGCTGAAACAGAAACAAATAATCTCCATCCCACGACTACGGCCTTTCCATGGTCTCGTAGATCTGGGCGCCACTTTCTATTTCACCCTCAAATAATGCCGCCCACACAGGCGGGCCGGTATAAATACCACTCTCAGCCAATAAACCTTGGAAGCTCGGCTCCAGTTGGATAGAATTGTCCCCTAGCCTGAGGAGGGGATATGTTTTCAAGCAAGGGACTTTACACGTTATCCGGTTGCATTGCCGCGCTCGCGATTATCCTGGCAATCCCGGTGTCAGCAAACGCTCAGCGGACTGAAAAGCCCGTGCTGCACGGGCGGCATTGGGTCGCCATAACCGGCAAGCCCCTGGCCGCCACGGCCGGGGCGATGATCTTCCAGAAGGGGGGCAACGCGGTCGACGCCACCTGCGCGATGCTGGCCGCCACCTGCACGATGTGGGATGTGCTCAGCTGGGGCGGCGAGACGCAGGCGCTGATCTACAATCCGAAAACGCGCAAGGTGATCGGCATCAACGCGCTGGGAGTAGCGCCCACCGGAGCCACAGCCGAATTCTTCACAGAGAAGGGAATGGACTTCCCGCCTGCATACGGCCCGCTCGCCGCAGTCACGCCGGGGACTCCAGGTGGGCTGATGACGATGCTCGCCGAGTTCGGCACGCTCAGCCTCAAGGACGTGCTGGACCCCGCGATGCAAATGGCCGAGGGCTATCCGATCGAGGCCCAGGCGGCGAACGGCATCGAGCGCCAGAAGAGGCAGATCAAAGAATGGCCTTACTCAAAGGCCGTTTTCCTGCCTCACCTTGGCGAAGAGCGCGAGGCGCCCTACGCCGGAGAGATTTTCCGCCAGCTCGACCTGTTGGATACGCTGAAGAAGCTGGTCGGGGCCGAGCAGCAGGCGCTTGCCGCGGGCAAGAGCCGCAAGGAGGCGATCTACGCCGCCTATGACCGCTTTTACAAGGGCGACATCGCCGAGGAGTTCGTGCGCGGCTGCCAGGAGCAGGGCGGCCTGATCACGCTGGAGGATCTCGCCAACTGGCAGGTCTATCTCGAAGAGCCGGCGAAAACCACCTACAAGGGGATCGAGGTCTACAAGCTCACCTGCTGGGTGCAGGGGCCGGTGATGCTGCAGGCGCTCAACATGCTCGAGAACCTCGACCTGCAGGCAATGGGCTACAACAGCGCGCGTTACATCCACACTCTCTACCAGGTGATGAACCTTGCCTACGCCGACCGCGACTTCTACTACGGCGATCCCTACTTCCCGCCGGATGAGCCGATCAAGGGCCTGCTGTCGAAGGAATACGCCAATGAGCGGATCAAGCTGATCGACTGGGGGAAGAACAATCCCGAGGCCCAGCCGGGCGATCCCTACCCGTTCCAGGGCGGCGAGAATCCATACCTCGAGCTGATTAAGAAGTGGCACAGCGATCCTCAGGAGGAGACCGCGCTCAACTACGACGGCCCACCGCACGAGGAGAGCTTCTACGCCGGCACCACTTCGATCCAGGCCGCCGACAAGGAAGGCTGGATCGTCTCGGTCACCCCGAGCGGTGGCTGGGTTCCGGCCTGCATCGCCGGGTGCACCGGCGTCGGCATGAGCCAGCGGATGCAGAGCTTCGTGCTACACGCCGACCAGAATCCGTACAACGTGGTTGAGCCGGGCAAGCGCCCGCGCGCCACACTCACTCCCGGCATGGCGATCAAGGACGGCAAGCCGTACCTCTCGTTCGCGGTGCAGGGCGGCGACACGCAGGACCAGAACCTGTTGCAATTCTTCCTCAACGTCGTCGAGTTCGATATGAATGTGCAGCAGGCCTGCGAAGCGGCCAACATCACCAGCTACCAGATGCGCGACTCCTTCGGTGCCCACGAGTGCTTCCCCGGGCGCCTGATGCTGCAAGACGGCATCCCGCCCTGGGTCCGCGCCGCTCTGCGCGAGATGGGTTACGAACTTCGCTTCACCAGCCACAACTCAGGCCCGATCAACGCTATCTTCTTCGACTGGGAGCACGGCTCCTTCTGGGGCGGCTCGAGCAACCACGGCGAGGACTACGGCATTGCCTGGTGATTTGATCAACTAAAGAACGAAAGAATTTACAGCAGCGGCACCCAAATCGGGTGCCTTGCTTTGAACGGCGCCGCGCCCGCATTAGCACCACGCAACTACTGTGTTATAATTTATTCAAACTAAATTCCGGCAAGTCTGCGCCGAACAAACGCACTATCAGGAGGCGGCCATGTATAGACGCTTGGGATTTCTTGTTTGTGCCCTTGGAATGTTTCTACTTCCCGCACAGGTCACCGCTCAGGAGGGCGACGGCGTCTGGCCCGACAGCGTCAAGATCGATCCGACAAAAAAGGAGCTCCTGCCTGGCGAGACGCTCACTATCAGGCTGACCAACTTCAAGGACGTGGCCGGGAATCAACCGAAACCGGAGTTCATGATTCTGGTGCAGCCGAAATACGGAGAAATCCTCAATGGTGGCAATCCGGGCACGTCCCATAGCCTCACCCTCACCGGAAAGGAGTTTGCCGTCGGCCTGGGCACAGTGGACATAGTCTATAAGGCACCAACGGCAGCGAATATCGAAAAGGACATTATAAATATCAGCAGCATCATTACTGTCCCACCGGAAGAGATGGGAAAAGATCCGGATTACCAAGACATGCCAAACACTGAAAAGATCGGCGAGGTCGAAATCACCATCAGGCACTTCGACGTGGCCAGGATTACCTATCACGACTACTCCCACTATGACGACGGCTACCAGCGGGGCACCACCGATGTGGAGGTGAAGGTGGTGGTGATGTACCGTCATATTTCCTTTCGCTATTACCAGGTTGAGTCGGTTAAAATTGCCTATTTTAAAGGAATTGAGACCTACAAGATGAAAGACGAGCCGGAAAAAAAGTGCACGCTGGCTTCCGCGAAGCTGAGGCTTCACAATCCCCTGTTGATATTCAACTACGACAACAGCGGCGAAGTTACTGCCGTGTTCTTGCCCATGGTGATGCTGGATTTGGAGTGGACCGGAGATCCCGGCATCGGTCCGCCAGATGACATCGTCATTGAGCCGGTGAACACTTACGACGGCGATGTGTACTCAGCAGCAGTAAAAGAAGCCGCCGAGAAGTCCGTTATCAAAACCGAAGGCAAGAAAAAGATCCCCGACATGAAGAATATCGCGGAATTAATGCGAGCTTCCGAAAGGCTGACCTACCACCCCGACTTCCGCGTCACCTTCCGCTTCACTAAATACTACTTCGGCGGCGAAGCCAAATGGGAACGGACCGACGAAAACGCAATACACAAGAAGAGCTTCACCTGGGAAGTTAACAGCCGGCCAAAAGGGAAGTAAAACGAAGTTATTCTAACCACCTATCGATAATCGACTTCCAGCCGATTGTGCTTCGTTGAGCTGCCATCGATGCGCCAGAACGTCCGCGCCAAGCGTCTGAGGAACACCCGGTCGTGGCTGACGAGCAGCAGCGCGCACTCGACCTCGTCGAGCGCCTCCTCCAGCACCTCGATCGAGGGCAGGTCCATGTGGTTCGTCGGCTCGTCCATCACGATCAACCAGGGACTGCGGGTCAGGCCCTCGGCCAGCATCAGCTTGCGCATTTCTCCGGGGCTGGGCAGTGCGCTGGACAACAGCCGCGGTGGCCGCGAGCCGAGGCGGCTGACGATGGTTAGAATCTTTCCCTGATCCTCGTTTGAAAGGGATTTCAGCTCTCGCATGAAATCGATTTCCCGGACGGCCGGTATCTCCTGCGGAATGTATACGATTCTCTCTCGCGGCAGCTTAATGGTCTCGATTATGTGCCGGATGAGAGTCGACTTGCCGCTACCGTTGTTGCCGACGACGGCGATCTTGTCGTCAGGTGAGATTAAAATCCGAGGAGTCTTCAGCGACCTTGCGGGGCCGAGGGGGAGTGCTAGCGGGGCTGTAGAATAAAGCAGGTCGCCCTGCTTTTTACACCCGCGGAATTCGATCCCCAGACGATAGGTCTTTCTTACCTTGATGCCGTCGAGCTCTTCCCGTTTCTGCTTAAGGCGCCCCTGGAACTGGTCGTACAGCCGCCCGGCTTTTCCGTCCTTACCCGTCAACCTGGCCAGATCCTTTTTCGCCCGCGCGTCATGGTCCTTCAGCGCGAGACCTTTCTTCGATCTCTGTCTTTGCGCACCGGCCGCCTCCTCGCGGCGTCTGACGCTCTCCTTCCTCAGCCTGCTAAACTCTTTCTTGACCACGGCGTGCCGCCGGCGATTACTCTCCTCCTCCTGCCGGGAAAGCTCAACGGCCTCGGAGTATCCGCCCCGGTAGGCGGCGACTTCGGGCGGCCTGATGAACAGGCAATTGCCGCAGAGTTGATCGAGAAGCTCCCTGTTGTGGCTGACTATCAGTCCGATTCCCCTGAAGGCGGGAAGGACGTTCATAAGCATGTCGAGACAGGCCAGATCAATATGATTGGTCGGCTCGTCAACGGCAAGAATCCCCGGCTCCCGCCAGAGGGCCGCAGCCAGTTGAGCGCGCTTGCGCTCTCCGTGGCTCAACGTCGGCCAGCGCTCCGGCCAGTCGGTCGAGACGGCCAGTTCACCGATCAGCCTGGCCGCCAACGAATCGCCTGCCGAAAGGAATCTCTCGAAATCAACCGGGGGATCGTCAGTGCGCTGCTCGCAGTAAATCGCCTGCGCAGTTCGGACAATCTCACCCTCCTGTGGCTGCAGATCACCGCTCACCAGTCGAAGGAGAGTGGTTTTACCGCTGCCGTTGGCACCGATTATTCCGGTCCAGCCGAGAGGGAAATGAAAACTAAGATTCCTGAAGAGCGGCTTCTCCTGGCCGTCGTAAGCGAACGTTACTTTTCTTAACTCCAGATGCGCACTCATGCCGTCCTCCGCGGCGTTGCAGGCAAAATCGAGAACACGAGAACCGGCAATGAAAAGGGGGCGTGGGGAGTAAGTTGAGTTTCCTTCCGGCTGTTAACTCGCGGGATTTGATGCAGGAATGCGCCGGCCCTCAGGATGTTCAACGGATCTTCATCCCTATGGCTCTCCCAACTCTACATGTGTAAAAACACTATCCCCGGCGGATCCCGCTTGTCAACGGTGGTCTCGTGCGTTGTTGCCGGGCTGCAAAAGTAAAACCGTGCTTACTTTGCCGGATTACGGGCGGGATTAATTCTGTACAAAAGAATGGTGGCTCCGGACGGATTCGAACCGCCGACGCAGGGATTTTCAGTCCCTCGCTCTACCAGCTGAGCTACAGAGCCACGCCATCTCTAGCACATGAAAATCTACGCGTAACCGTCGCGGCAGTCAAGCTGTTTTGACGGATTGGGGAGAATAGGCTGCCGGATGGAGATCGAACCTAACGCATACATTTATGCGGCCATATCAGCATTAAAAAGGCAGGGACGTTTCAAAAGGAAACGGGGATCGCTGACACGTTGTAATGGCCATCCGGGTCATTTGGTTGTTGAAGAAGACGTAATAATGTGTATAATCCCGGCTCCGGTTGTAGGAGGGATGAAATGAAGGACTTGATCCTCAAGGATCTGCGCGAAAAAATCGAACGCCTTCAACATGAGCTCAAGGTCGAGCTCCCCAAGGAGATCGGCATTGCACGTGAGCTAGGAGACCTGAGTGAGAACGCCGAATATCAGTCCGCAAAGGAGCGCCAGACTTACGTCAGGGCCCGTCTCGGCCAGCTTGAGGAGCGCTATAAGCAGCTCAGCATCATGGACTTCGGCAAAATCCCAAGAGATCGCGTCGGCATGGGAAGCGAGGTTAAGGTGCTCGACTTGGACACGGATAAAGAGATGACCTTCCTGCTGGTGATCGCCGATGAGGCCGACAACGCGGCCAACAAGATCAGCACCGGCTCTCCGATTGGGCGTGCGCTGATGGGTAAGCAGG
>Ga0307380_10001703_pt1 | contig 31973 bp, 32 predicted proteins | sample UN3MG_FD_202239 | JGI IMG/M metagenome (GOLD analysis project Ga0307380, IMG submission 202239) | Soil microbial communities from Risofladan, Vaasa, Finland - UN-3 | ecosystem: Environmental > Terrestrial > Soil > Coastal area > Acid sulfate soil | place: Finland: Risofladan, Vaasa | collected...
TTAAGGATAAGGGGCTCCGCTTCAAATAGTACGATGTGTGAAGAGGAATGTTTCCGCCACAGATAGAAGTATGAGCTTGTTTTATTTTATTTAAAGTTGATACAGAGGTTGCGCTATTTTTTCATAGGTATACTGTCACTATAATTATGGAAGCAGGATTATTATTTTTGAATAATTGATATCTGTGTTATTCTGTCACGGTTGTTTAGTATACTGTCACCATAATTAAAAAGGGGAGTGCGATATGAAAAAACAAGCGATATGGCCCAGGAAGGGGCCGAAACCTGTGGGGCCTTACTCGCCTGCCGTGATATTCGAAGACCTCGTGTTCGTGTCCGGGCAGGGACCCATGGATCCGACAACAGGGGAGATGGCAAAAAGCGACATTGTCGAAGAGTTCAGGCTTGCTGTCCGGAACGTCAGGGCAGTTCTCGAAGAGGCAGGGTCGAGCCTGGAAAATGTGCTCAAAGTGACGCTCTATCTCGCTGACATGGGTGATTTTTCCAGTGTGAACGAAGTGTACGAGGAATACTTTGGGCCGACTTTTCCCGCGCGCACCACGATACAGGCTGCGAGATTGCCGAAGGATATAAAGGTTGAGATCGATGTTATTGCATACAAGGAGTAATGTGATTTTATGACAACCGAGTTCTGCATCCTATCCATAAACGTATCAAAAAAGAGGGGAGTGCACAAAAAGCCAGTCGGGAGCGCAACGCTCGTTAAAGATCACGGGGTAGCGGGTGACGGACACGCGGGACCGTGGCACAGGCAGGTCTCTCTGCTCGCATCCGAGGACGTAGAGAGGGCGGTGTCGGTGCATCCTGAGCTCAATTTCAACTACCATACGGAAAACATCACTACCAGAGAGATCGATCTCAGCGCTCTGCCGGTAGGGACCAGGCTCTACATCGGCGAAGCAGTGCTCGAGATCACGCAGATCGGCAAGGAGGGCCAGCACCACTATACAATCGAGGATCACCCGAGGGAGTATGTGAACATACGAAAAGGGGTGTTCGCGAAAGTGGTTGTCGGTGGCGATATATCCTGCAGCAGCCCCTGCCGGCATGAGGCATAGACTCATTCTGCTGCAATGCTTGGGCTATGTTTCTTTGCCGAGAGGGTCGATTTGCAGTTACGTTTATTTGGTTCGTATGAATAATGTGTGTACGAAATCGAAAAAATATTTATTGAGGCGGCACTCGATTTTTCTTAGGATCCAGGTCGTTCGTTGAGGAGCCGCCGGTTCAGTGTGTTAAGCAATTCGAACGGTCCTGAACTTTTTCAGCTATTTGCGTATCTGCAATACAAGAATTTAACGGAGACTGTATGAGAATTCTTCTATTCTCTTTCCTGGCGATGGTCGGGTGGGGGATCGCGCTTGTGTTCGGCAAGCTCGGGCTCCGCGACGTTTCTCCGCTACTCGGCCTGTCGGTTTTTCACGAGGGGTTCTCATGGCAGAAGCTCGCCGGCGCCATGCTCGTAGCAGAAGGGCTTTTTCTGCTGAAGTACTGAGCCATCACGCACTGCCGTTCGACCCGCTATTTTTTCCCAGGGTCTTTTCTTTTTTCCTTCGAAGCGGTAAATTTTAAGAAAATGTATAAAATACAAAAGAGGTAGCGATATGGGCTTTGAAGATATTTTCGGCGGGAAGGTCGTCACCCTCGATTCTTCTGATACAGGGAAAAAAGCACAGTACAGGGGGGGCGTTAATAAACCGTCCGTGTTGGCTGCGTCCGACGAGGAGCTTTTCGATGCATACTCGCGGGCTGTCGTGAACGCGGTGGAAAAGACGGGGCCTGCAGTAGTCGCAATAGGGGCCGGAAGAGAACGGCAGGAGCAGAGCCCCGGTCGTGAGGCGGCCGGCTCCGGTTTGATCGTCACACCGGACGGATTCATCCTCACGAACAACCATGTGGTGGAGAACGCAGGGCGGCTGGAGGTCACCCTCACTGACGGGCGGACACTATCCGCCCGGGTCGTCGGGAAAGACGAGTTCACCGATCTCGCCGTTGTCAGGGTGTCTACCGACAGGCTCCCGTACGGAGAGCTCGGTGACTCGGATCGTCTCCTGGTCGGTCAGGTCGCGATAGCGATAGGGAACCCGTTCGGTTTTCAGAACACGGTATCCGCAGGAGTGATCTCTGCACTTGGCCGTTCGCTGAGAAGCAGGACCGGCAGGCTCATAGAAAACGTGGTCCAGACGGACGTGGCGCTCAATCCCGGAAACTCCGGGGGACCGCTTGTCGATTCGGCAGGAAGGGTGATCGGCATCAACACCGCGATGATCCAGATGGCGCAGGGGATAAGCTTCTCGATCCCTGGCAACACCGCATGGTGGGTGGTCGGAGAGCTCGTGAACCGGGGGAGGGTGAGACGGGCGTTTCTCGGTATAGGAGCGCTCGCACGGCAGATCAGCCGAAGTCAGCAGCTTCTGCTCGGCAAGACCGCTTCCACAATCGTCCAGGTAGTCTCAGTCGACCCTGCCGGCCCTGCGGCAGATGCGGGCCTGCGTGAAGGGGACTTCATTCTCGAGATAGAGAAAAATGAGGTTGCTTCGGCAGACGACATCCACCGCATCCTCTCGAAATATCCGGTTGGCGGTGAGGTCGGGATAACGGTTCTTCGCAATAAGCGGCGGACCGACTATTCGATCGTCCTGGGGGAGCTGTAATCACAGTCTATGTCCCAGGATTACTTGATCGAGAAGAAACAATCTGTTTTTATAAAAAAGAATGCTAACCCCAATTCTTTATAAGAAATCGTAATAGGAAGGAACTGGGCTTTAATCCCCATTTCTCACAAATCAACGTAAATATTAAGGAATGGGAATTTAGCGCTTTTTTCACCGTAAACTTTATTTTTTACAGCTGACAAGTCATCATTTAAACCCCTTGCTATGCAATCTGATTGCAGCAATCTGATTGCAGCAATCTATGAGAAAACCGCACTAATGGTGTAAACCATGCAGATTGCTAAAGGACTGTGCTCCCAAAGAGCACAGTCATCGCACTCGAATTACGTGACATCTACAGTAAAGACTTTACATATATTCGCTATCTTGCCAGCTCCTACCTCACCATGAGAATCGTCCAGCGGAATGGGAGATAATTCGAGACGAAAGAGGAGAGGCCCTCAGGTTTTATCCCGTCCAGCATCATCGTTCTCCTCTCGAGACTTAACAGTTCTTCTCCTCTCAAAAGGCGCTCTGCATTGTACCTTGCAGTGAAAAGCGGGGAAAGGGACTGCGCCGCGAGCCTTGTCTTGAGGTAGTTTACCGCAACTTCGATTTCCTGCGCTGAAGGCGGGTCTTTCTTCAGACCGCGCAGGACCTTCTCCGTCTCCTCTCTCACGGCCTCTGTATTTTTCCTCCTGGACGTTGTGATCACATACCACGTGTACGGGCGGACACTGAGCGAGTAGCCTGTCCTAATGTCGTATACAAGGCCCTTGTTTTCTCTCAGGCTCTGGAAGAGCCTGCCGCCGAGTGAATTGTCCAGGATCGCCCCGAAGAGCATGAGGATATGTTCATCTTTTCTGCTGAAACCATCTAGTCTCGTTCCATAGAGGATGCCGGCCTGCGTGACTCCTCCGCCCTCTGTCCGGAACAACGGGAGCGGGTCGTTTTTCTGTACGGCGTGAACTTCCGGTGCCGTCGGCGATGCCGTCGGCGGTGTCTCCGGTATTTCTCCGAAGAGGTCCTCTATAATCTTGAGCGCCATCCCTCTCTCGATCCCGCCCGCTATGGAGATCACTATTCTCTCAGGCACGAAGTACCGCCCGTGCACCCGTTCGAGAAGGGCGCGATCCACGTTCCGTATGTTTTTAATCCTTTCCTCCTTCGAAGGGTAAAGGTCCGGATAGAAAACCGATCTGTAGAGCTCGGACAGGCGGCCGGACGGCGAGTCCTCGGAGGCCCGAATAGTCTGTATCCTCGTTTTCTTCACCCGCTCGAGCTCCTCGTAGGACAGCTCGGGATTGAAGAGAAGGTCCCGGCAGAGTCCTAGGTACTGTCTCAGAGAGGCCCCCGCTATGGTTGCGTCGATCGCCCAGTATTCCTCTCTCGTATAGGACCGTACAGAGTCTCCGAGAAGAGAGATCTCTTTTGCGATCTCGTTCTTGTTCCGGGAAGACGTGCCCCGAAGCAGCATATCGGAAAGGAGGCTGTACGTTCCCCTTTCCTCCCTGCCTTCGCACCGAACGCCTCCCTCCACCATGATACTCACGCCTGCGATAGAGGAGGGAAAGCCCTCAGAGACTATCACCTGCATCCCGTTGCCGAGAGTCTCCACGAGGGGCTCGGCGAGAGTCTCTCCCGTGAGCAGGACAAGAAAACAAAAAAGAAGAAATATCTTTTTCATCACAGCTCCCGGGTCAGTAGAATTTTCAGCATGAGAAACCAGCTTTGAGGAGCCTCCGCAGGGACCAGCGTGACGGTAATGCTGTTTTCAGGGGCAAAGTACCGGCGTGAAGCTCTGATCACGTCTGCCCGGCTAACCTTCCTGATATTTTCGATATGCTCATCGATATCCATTACACGGTCATTGAAAACCAGGGCTTCGAGCGCGAAAAGTGCGATCTCCATCGGTGTCTGCAGCCTGATGAGCTCACGGGCGATAAGAGCCCGCTTTGCATCTTCGATCTCCCGATCGGTAACAGCACCGTTTCTGAGGGACGAGACCTCCTCCTGTATTATGGTTTTGACCCTTTGTGTATCGTCCGGATCGAGGCTGAGCATCGCAGCCCATATTCCGCTGTCGGAGAGTGTATACCAGAAAGGATACAAACCTTCCGTGAGACCCTCCTCGATCACTATCCGTCTGTAAAGACGGGAGTTTGTACCGGAGCCGAGCAGAAGATCGAGGACCATCATGGGGTAGTAGTCATCATCGGTCCTGCCTGGAGAGAGAGCGCCTGCTATGTAAAAGGCCTGATTCACCGGGATCTTTCTCGTGAGGTCGTTGATCGCAATATCGGGTGCTTCAAACCCTACATCCGGTACAGGAGAGGGAGCTGAGCTTCCAAACAGCGAACGCACGAGGTCCGAAGTCCTCTCGGTATCTAAATCGCCGGCACAGACAACTACCATGTTTGCTGGGACATAGTACGCGCTGTAGAACCGGTAAAGATCGTCGAGGGCGATCCGTCTTACGGACTGCTGGGTGCCTATGACGAGGTTTTTGAGGGGTGAGCCGGGAAAAATCTTTTTGATGAGTGATGAGAGCACGAGAGCCCTCGGGTCGTTCTTTCCCCTCGCGATCTCCTCGCCGACCACCTTTCTCTCCCCGGCAAGGTCCTTTTCGTCGAAATTGGGGTCGAGCACCATGGAAGAGAGGGCGGTCATTGCTTCCTCGAAACGGGAGGGTAGCACCGTAAAGTGGTAGGTGGTGAGCTCGTAATCTGTGAGGGCGTTCACTATGCCGCCCATTCTCCGTATTTCCGTCACCGGCGACCTGTCCTCATCCTCCCTGAACAGAAGGTGTTCGAGAAGGTGCGATATCCCCGCATGGCTCTCCGGCTCGTACCTCCCCCCGACCTCGCATCCGATCATACCGATGCTCACGGGCGAGTCTGGCATCTCTACTATTATGACCTGCAGCCCGTTTTCAAGCTCTTCATATACTATCGTATGTGATCCGGTCTTCGTTACCGAGCGGCCCCCTGTTACGAGCGGGACACGTGTCCTGTGCGGTATGAGAGGCTCCCTTTCGTTGTCCAGGCTGGAGCAGGAGACCAGCAGGAAGAGTAGTGGGAAAAGAAAGGCCGTGTGTGTCTTCATCGGGGGATCCTTGAAACCTCCTTCTTCACTGTCCATTCGAAATACCAACTATTAATATTGCTAAAAAACCTGGGGGTCAGCAATATAAAACTGCCAAAAGACGCAGGCTTTCTCAGGCGGCCTGCCGTGAGAAAAAGAGATTTATTGGTATACACAGGTCAATGGTGATTATATTCTATAGTACATCACCGGATTTATCGGGGAACGGAAGATAACCATGTCCCATTCACACGGGCACGACTCTGAGAGAAGCATTAAGACGGCGTTCTTTCTCAATTTCGGGTTCGCGCTGTTCGAGATAGCCGGCGGCATTGTTACAAACAGCGTTGCGATCCTCTCAGACGCCCTCCATGACCTCGGCGATTCGCTCTCGCTCGTAATTGCGTGGTTCTTCGAGCGTTACTCGAAACGGGAGGCCGACGCGAAGTACTCTTTCGGATACAGGCGCTTCTCACTTCTCGGCGCCCTCATAAACGGGTTTATCATCGTTGCAGGATCCATCTTCGTCCTTACAAGAGCCGTGCCGAGATTGATGAATCCCGAACCGACACGAGCGAAATGGATGATCATCTTTGCGGTTGTCGGTATAATCGTAAACGGTATCGCGGTCCTGCGCCTTAAAAGGCGGGAGTCGTTTAGTGAGAGAGTCGTGTTCTGGCATCTTTTCGAGGATGTGCTGGGCTGGGGGGTTGTCCTGCTGGTAAGCATCATGCTTGTGTTCAGGGAGGTTTATATACTCGATCCCATTCTCTCGATAATCATCACTGTATACATCCTGATCAACGTGCTCCGGGTCGTGAAGAAAACGGTGGCTGTCTTTCTGCAATCGGTGCCGGGAGAATTAGATATCGAGGACGTAGAGGACGATATTCTGACTCTCGACGGGGTCCGGTCCGTCCATCACACACATATCTGGTCCCTCGACGGGATATACAACGTGCTCTCGACCCACGTTGTGGTGGATGATGAGTGTACGAGAGACGAGATTATCGAGATCAAGCACAAGGTAAAAGAAAGGCTAGAGAAGAGAAAGATCGAACATTTCACGGTTGAAGTGGAATACGAGTGTGAGATGTGCGGTATGAGAGCGCGGTAAGGAACCCCCCGGTTGATTTTTTTAAAATCCATCCTATACTATAAAGATCGGGCTTCAGAATCCTAGACACGAGAGAAACTTTTGAAACGTATACTTCTTGCGGCCGCTTTGGCGGCTGTGATGTTCGCCTCGATCTCATGCGCAACAAAGGTAGGCACGATTAAGGAGGACCCCGGTAACTGGGTGGATAAGAAGGTCACAGTGAGCGGCACTGTGATGAAGGTGCATCTCGTTTGCGAATTTCTTGTCGTTACAAGATAGTGGGAAAGCAGCGCTCATATAAAAGCGGCCAAACGGGTGCTCGTATACCTTGGGATGGCCTTCAGGGGGGTGCAGCGCAGGATCCTCCTCTTGGAGAGTAAGGTATAGTGAAACTAACTCAAGACAGTGTGGTTGGGGGCCTGTTCGGGCTCTGTATCGGAGACGTGCTCGGCCTCCCTGTTGAGGGAATCAGAAGAGCAGTGCTCAGGGATAAGCCGGTAGAAGGTCTGGGCTACGACGGGGCCGTGAGAGACACTCCTCGGGGATGGTGGTCGGACGACAGCTCCCTTTCCTTCTGCCTCGCGGAGTCGCTCTGCAGCGGGTTCGACCTCCAAAAGATTGCAGAAAAATACCTGCGGTGGCTCGATGAGGGTTATTGGACTCCGGGGGGAAGGGCCTTCGGTATCGGGCGCACGACGTTTCATACGCTTCAGAGAATCCGGCAGGGTGTACCACCGACGAAGTCGGGAGGCAGAGACGAGTACAGCAACACAAACGGCTCGCTCATGAGGATCCTCCCGCTGGCCTTCTTTCTTCTCGACGCGGCCGCAGGCGAGAGGTTCGAGAAGACGCACCTCATATCGGCAATAACACACGCCCACCCGAGATCGGCGGTATATACGTTGAGTTTGCGGTCAACCTTTTGTCGGGCAGCGGCCGGGAAGAAGCCTATGAGAGAACGGTGGAATCTGTCGAGAGCTATTACGGACACGGGCCGTTTACTAAAGAGCTCTCCTATTTTACGCGAATCCTCGAAGGCGATATATCCACGTGTGAAGAATGTGAGATACGATCGAGCGGGTACGTCGTGGACACGCTGGAATCGAGCCTCTTCTGCTTTCTCAGAAGCGACTCCTATTCGAGCGCCGTCCTCAGGGCGGTGAACCTCGGAGGGGATGCAGATACCCCATGCTCGGTCGCAGGGGGGCTTGCGGGAACCTTCTACGGCTTCCATGCTATTCCCGAACGATGGGTGGAGGGCGTTGCGAGAAAGGAAGATATTCTCCGTCTCGGGGAGAAAGTCCACAGATGTGTCACAGGATAGTGTCACACACCTGTGTGTAAGCGCTGTTTAGTACGGTTAGGTTTTCGGGGTATGGTTCAGCAGCAGGAGGTTTTCTCATCAGGACAGCAACAGCTGCACTCCGGTTCTCCTCCGGATATCATGCTGCCGATTATTGCGGCGGCGCAGCCGACTCCCTGTTTTACACTTATCGCATCGAACTCGCAGTTTGCTTCGCAGGCTCCGCACTCGATACACAGGTCTATGTCGGTGATTTGACACTTGCCACCGGCCATGATAAACACGCTTCTGGGGCATATCTCGATGCACCTTCGGCACCCTGTACAACGGTCTTCGTCGATTTCGAGAGTAACGACGTTTTTGAGGTATTTCACAAAATTCCCCATGTTTGTAGTTTATATACAATAAATAATATAATAGAAAGCCCGAGAGCAGCGATATAAAAAGGAACAGCAGCTTTTACCTCTTTCTTTACACCGGACATGTTCGTAAAGGGTGTCGCCCCTGTGAAGTTGAGAGCGAGATATGAGCTTATCACCGGAAAGAGCAGGAAGATTACCGGTACAAGAAAGGGACCCGTATTCGTTTCCTTTAAAACGAACGCGTAGTACAATAGGCTCGCTGCTGCCCCAATGACGAGCCCCTTCAAAGAGAACGCCCTGAAAGGAAGAATCGGGAGTAGGACAGGAGTAAGCACGCTGCCGGTAAATATCCCGAGAAGACCGAGGAATATGAAGTGGTATCCTCCGGAAACAGCCTCACTGAATAGAATGCCGTTCGGCTGCAGCCCGAAGAGCACCAGCACTGTGCAGGTGTACAGGAGGAACGCTTTCCAAATCTGTGATATTTCCATCGGAATGAGAACGAGCCTCTCCGCGAGAGTGAATCGGACCTTGCGCATCTCTTCTGTGGCCTTGAAACTGTTTTTAAGGTATTGCGGAAGGTCTCCGGCATATACGGGGCCGTAAGAGACCCTGAAGCCGGTCTCTTTCAGTACGACATGCGCCCGGATTCCCGGCGCTCCGAGCTGGGGTACGACGATCCTCCTGTGACGGACGAGCTTCCCGAGGTCGGTTTCCTTGATGCGTACTATGAGCTCCTCTGTCCCGAATGTGCCCTTTCCAGCTGCGCACCAGACGTTTATCCCATTCGTATCGAGCACCAGTATGTAGGCGTTAGTATCTGCGAGGCTGCTCCTCAACTTATCAAAGCTCAACTTGTAGTTTGCCGATACGAGGACCGGAGAGTTCTCATCAGGATTTCCCATGGCGTAGAGCCCGGGATCGACCCTGTACCGCATTCTAAACCCGCTTACCCTTGATCTGAAGCTGCCCCTTCTGTCCCTGCCTGTGAGACCTGCAGATACGATACTGATGCTGCCGACCGGAGATTTTATTGTGCCTACAATCCAATCCGGAGTCCTGTGATCCTGCGGGAAGCTTTTCATAAAGGTTTTTTATTACCCTCCTTAATTGTGGGGAAAAAAGCGATGTGATAGGCCTGCAGAGGCTGACGTATATGAAAACCGGCCATTGCACTACATTTCGTAAAGTAACGAAACATATTGCAGACGACAACAGTTTTCTGTATACTAACCGAAGAACGGTGCCGGGAAACATTAATGCGGTTTTCTCACAAAGTGCATAGCAATGGGTTTAATTGATGACTTGGCAGATGTAAAAAATAATGTTTACGGTGAGTAAAGCGCTAAAAGCCCCGTTACTTACAGTTTGCTGTTGGTCATAAAAAACGGGGATTGAACCCCCCAATTCCTGTGTGAGAAATGGGGGTTAAAGCCCCTCTTGCCGTATTTAATATCTTGAGCGATGAGAATCGCTTGAAATTCTTCCTCATGCTGAAGTAGGGGCCCATATGTACACGCAAGATCCGGGGCGTACCGGATATCTCGGGCAGATTGAGGACCCTTGGTCTTCGGGACCGAAGGTCCTCGGGACCAAAGGTCCTCGGGACCAAAGGTCCCGAACCATCCGAGACGGAAGCGAAGGACACAGGCTCGTATTCCGCCTGAAAGGCAAGGGGATTGTGGAGAGGGTATCGGCGTTTTTTGCAAAACGTACTCCCGAAAGATGAAATGTTTCTTGAGGAGAGGGGAAAATAACAGAGATAAGCGGCGGGCCGGCAGCCCGGGGCTGCAGCGCGAACAGGAAAAAAACGGATGAATGAATGGGAGCGGGTGAAACACTGTGTCAGATTTGAGCCTGCTGACAGGGTGCCGTGGCAGATAGGGTATACGAGCGAGCTTGCGGAGCAGGTAATGAAAAAGCTTCACATCGAGGAAGAAACCTGTCATGTTCTTGGACAGAACGTACTCAGGTTCAGCCGTCTCGACGATTTCTTCGGCAACCATATCGCGATACTGCGAAACCGGGCCACTGACAGCGTTCGAGAGGTAAAGCCGGGTATATGGCGCGATGAATGGGGCGTCCTGTGGGACAGGCGGGTGGATAAGGATATAGGAGCACCTGTCAACACCGTTCTGGAGCGGATGGACCTTGACCGTCTTTCAGTACCGGTCCCGAACGATGATAGAAGGTTCGCGCATTACCCTCCCATCATCCGGGCGAATCCGAACAGGTATTTCCTCGTAAAGTTCAGCTACACCCTCTTCGAGAGGGCCTGGTCGCTGCGGGGAATGCAAAACCTGCTCATGGATTTTATACTTAATCCCGGTTTTGTACACGAGCTTCTCTCGAGGATAACAGAGTTCAACCTTGCACTGATAGACGCGCTGAAACAGTATCCCATCGACGGAATTATGTTCGGGGACGACTACGGGTTTCAAAAGGGCCTCTTCATGAACCCTGAAACCTGGAGAAAGTTGATACGGCCATATCTGGAGAAAACCTACGACAGGGCTCACCAGTATGGGTATGATGTCTTCATACACAGCTGCGGAAATATCACCTCGATTCTCGACGACCTCCTGGAGATTGGTGTGAACGTGTTCAATCCGTTCCAACCTGAGGTGATGGACATCGAAGCGGTCATTGAGAACTATTCCGGGAAACTGGCATTCTACGGAGGAGTGAGCATCCAAAAGACCCTCCCGTTCGGCACGCCGGACGAGGTGAGAAGAGAGGTCGAGAAACTCATCAGGCTCTCCGAAAAGTACGGCGGGTATATCGTCTCTCCGTCCCACGATATGCCGAAGGACATACCTCTGGAAAACATTCTCGCCATGAGGGAAGTTTTCCTGGACCATCAAAAGTAAACAGTGCCTCTGATGCAGTCGAACATGTCGATGAATCCTAATATTCGAATCCCTTTATGGTTTTCTCCGATAATCCTTTTACGGTTTCTCCTCCTTCTCCGTAAACATTCGGGCTTTCTATGGAAAACTACGTTCCTGCCACCGGCTCAGGCCGGGTGATATTATCGCGGGCTGACAGGGTGCATTTCTTCCACGCCCAATCATCTCGTCCACTGCTGCCAACTGTCTTCCAAAGAACGAATCGGTTTGTATTGAAAGAAACCTGCCTGCGGATTCGGGCGTTCTCTAAAATATGCTTGACATAACGGTGTTTTATTATAGAATTTAAATAAATATTATAATTAAAGCTTTAATTAACCGGTTAGAAGGCAATGGCGAGATTGAAAATATAATTAGTTTTAAAGGAGTAGAATAATGAAAAAACTTGTTGGAGCGATTTTAGTCATAACATTCATCATAGCGGGATTCATGGTATGTGCCGGAGGAACAAAAGAAAGCGCTGAAAAGGGAGAAGCGGTTGAAGGTGCCAAAATAACAGTTGCAACAATAACCTACACAAGCGAAATAGAATGGTTCTATATCCTCGAACAGAATTATAAAGAAGTGGCGGGGGAGTTGGGTATAGATCTGATACAGGTGGATCCGGATGCCAACCCTCAAACGCAGGTGGATATGATAGAGCAGATGACGCAGAGAGGCGTAGATGCGATCCTGATCTCCCCTGTAGATCCCCAGGTAATAAAAGCTGCTTGTGAAGAGGCCATGGCTAAAGGCATACATGTATTGATACAAGGCCAGGAGAGGGAAACGGTTCCGTGGTCAACAGCTAACTTTGGGTATAATGAAAAACAGATGGGCACATTGACCGGTGAGATCGCAGCCGCTGCCGTAAAAAAGAAGTATCCGAACGCCAAGAAGATAAAGTTAGCTGTTCTTGGTGATCCCGGCTGGGCTTCGTCAGATGTAAGAATGGGCGGGGCAAAAGAGGCATTTATGAAGAATCTCCCCGGGGTTGATGTGGAGGTTGCCGTTGATTACGTTATGGGTGCGACAATCGAGACAGCGACCAATGTCATAGAGAGCGCGTTGCAGCAGCATCCTGATTTAAGGGCTGTCGTGGGTATCAATGACGACGCTGCCATAGGAGCAGTCGGAGCGATGCAGCAGCAGGGTATAGATGTAGTGCAGGAAGCCTGTATTGCGGGTGCCGGAAATAACAAGGGCACCTGGCCCTATATATCCAGAGGAGAAATTCTCGGCAGTGTTGACCTGAACCATAGGGGGACCGCAGAAGTCGCATTAAACGCAGTTGTTAAACTTGTAAACGGTGAAGATGTTCCGGGGATGATGTATATCGATATGATCAAGGTTACACAGGAAAACCTCGGCAAATGGTATAAAGGTGAATAATCGGTCTCGATCGTTTGATATTCGAATGAAATAGATTGCATTTCCAAGAATATAAGGGTTGCAGAGTTTGAAATTGAGAATGAACCTGCAGCCCTTTTTTCAATCAAGGAGTATATATTCGAGACAAAGATGTTTCATTGTCCCGAGCGAGGACGATGCATCATATTGCACGACTTATCCTATGTCCGGTCGGGCTCGTCTTGCGAATAAGATACCGACAAGAGGGTTTTGCCATAATATCTTACGCCGGACCATACTATATTTTATTAAGTATTCGAACAGATGAATAAAGAAAATCTCATAGAATTCAGGAACATAACAAAGAGATTTCCCGGAGTCGTTGCGCTCAAAGATGTAAGTTTCGAAATCAAGAAGGGGGAAGTACATGCATTAGTCGGTGAGAACGGTGCGGGGAAATCCACCCTGATAAAGATACTATCAGGGGTCGAACAGAAGGATGAGGGTAGGGTGTTCGTTGATGGCGAAGAGCCGTATATCAAAAACCCGAAGGATGCGTTTAACCTCGGTGTATCCTGTATCTATCAGGAACTGCCTTTAGCCCCATCTTTGAGCATAGCAGATAATATTTTTTTAGGGCAGGAAATAAAGAAGTATGGTTTTTTAAATAAAGCGCAACAGAACAGGGTTGCTGCGGAGTCCTTTAAAGAGTTCGATCTGGATATTAACCCGAAAACTGTTGTTGAAAAACTAAGCGTAAGCATGCAGCAGATTACAGCGATTATTAAATCCATGATGAAGGAGGCAAAGGTATTCATCATGGATGAACCAACCGGTACCCTCGGAGAGCATGAAGTCGAGAGGCTTTTCGATTTTATAGCAAAAATCAAGAAGAAGAACATCAGTGTACTGTACATCTCTCACCGTATGGACGAGATATTCGGCATAGCCGATAGAGTAACGGTTTTGAAGGACGGGCAGTTCATGGGGACCAGAGAGGTCTCTCGCATTACTAAAAGCGAACTCATTACCATGATGAGCGGAAAGAATATTCACGATGCGTCGCTCGTCTATGATCCAGACAGGGATGCTTCTATGGAGACGATGTTAGAGATCAGTAACCTCTGTTACAAAGACCTGCTGAAGGGCATAAGCTTTTCAGTCCGAAAGGGTGAGATATTCGGCCTTACCGGTCTCGTTGGTGCGGGAAAGACCGAACTTCTGAAATGTGTCTTTGGGTTGTATGATTTTGATGAGGGAGAGATCATCCTGCACGGTAAAGAGAGGAGAGGGAGCAGAAGAGGTAAAAAGACCGCTTTCGATTCATTTGTTTTCGGCTTTGTGCCTGAAGATAGAAAGAGGGAAGGGTTGTTCCTCAATCTGAACATCAGTCAGAATATTTCTATCTCGAGCCTGAAATTTTTATCGAGGTTTTCCTATATTATTAGAAGGAAAGAGGTCGGTTTAGTCGAGAAAAGTGTAAATGCCCTTGATATAAAAATGAGCAGCCTCGGTCAACAGGTGCAGTTCTTGAGCGGAGGTAATCAGCAGAAGGTAATCCTTTCCCGCTGGTTGAGCTCGAAAAAGATATTGCTTTTAATGGATGAGCCGACGAGAGGTATCGATGTGCTGGCAAAGACAGAGATATACAAATTGATGAACAAGCTGTCAAGGGAGGGCATATCGATAATTTTCAGTTCTTCCGATGTTTCAGAGGTTTTAAGTATCTCCGACAGGGTGGCGGTAATGCGAAATGGGGAAATCATTGATATTTTTGAGAGAAAGGATTTCGATAAGGAGAAAGTACTGCACGATGTCCTCATTGATTGAGTTTTCATATTTATCCGGAGGTTGATTTCAGCTTTTCAGCAGACTATAAAATATCAAAGGAGTCAGAGTGGGCGGTCAACAGACAGATTCAAGCCAGGACGAACGCTTCAGTTTCAGGGGCAGTGTCAAGAGGGTCCTTTTGATCGAAAGTATCGGTATTTATGTTTTTCTTGTTGCTCTCATTGCACTATTCGCCCTTATGACGAGCGCATTTTTAACGTTTGATAACTTTATTGTAATATTAAGGCAGGTTTCCATAATCGGTATATGCGCATTCGGTGAAACCTTTGTGGTCGTTGCGGGCGGTATTGACCTGTCCATCGGTTCGATAGTTGCGCTCTCGGGGGTGATTGCTGCATCACTGACCAAGTTTTTGCATGTCCCGATTCCTCTGGCCTTTATATCAGGGATCGCTGCAGGAAGCTTGTGCGGATTTCTCAACGGAACCCTTTCGACGCGGGCAAAGATACCGCCGATTATTGTTACACTCGGCACACTTACGATTATCCGCGGCCTGGCATTCATCATAGTAGGAGGGCATACTGTTTTTGGGATGCCTGTAAATTACAGGGTTCTCGGAAGAAACTACATAGGGTTCATTCCGATTCCTGTTCTCATTATGATCATAATTTTTACTGTTTTCTTCGTGATCCTGAATAAATTGAGTTTTGGGCGTTATGTATATGCTATCGGCAGTAACGAGGAGGCAGCAGTCATCTCCGGGGTCAATGTAAACAGGATAAAAACCGTTGTATTTGTACTTTCCGGGCTCATGGCAGGTATAGGCGGCGCAATACTTACATCGAGACTCGACAGCGGCCAGGCGGCGACAGCCCAGGGACTGGAACTGGATGTTTTAACCGCTGTTGTTTTAGGAGGTGTCAGTATAGCGGGTGGTAAGGGCAGGCTAGAAACTGTTTTTGTAGGTGTATTGATAATCGGTATCCTCGCAAATGGTATGATTCTATTGAATATTCAGCATTTCTATCAGCTCGTTATCAAAGGGGTAGTATTACTTCTTGCTGTAGGGCTTGACACAATGAGAAAGAGATAGGGTGCATTATAAACCGGCACGGATATCAACATGGCCTGTATTGAGTCGGGATTGGATGTCTTTCGGGTTTGAAAACGGCTCAGTATGGACTGACCAAGATCATCCCTTATCTGCAGCCGATTTTTTCTTCCTCCTTTTTGTATAGAAACTCTACCCTTTTCAGCCTCTCTCACTAACCGTATGCACCCTGACTGCTGCGAAAAAAATCAGAAACTCGTGTCGTATTTCTTACAATACGCGAGTATGTCTTCGAGGTAAGCCTGCGCCCGCTTGAGGTTATGTACATACGGGTCGAGGAGCAGAGCTTTGAGGGCAAGCTCCTTCGAACCTGTGGCAGCCGCATCAGCCGCGATGTTTGTGATCCTGCCATGAAGGGCACAGATCGGGGCAATCTGATCCGGCAGAGGGCCGACTGCTGAGGCCTTGAAGCCGTCTGGTCCTACGACTGAAGGAACCTCCACAACAATGTCGTCATCCAGATTTGAGATCGCCCCGTTATTGAGCATATTCAGGGCGGGAAAGTACTTCTGAGTCCCACTGAGCATATACCTCGCAATCGTCAGATTCATCCACCCGACCCTGCGCTGGTTTACATATTTTTCAGCATCCTCCTTGTTTTTTATGCTGTCGGCGATCTTCCCCCATGCATCGGCATCGCGTCCGCCGAACCACTGGTCCACAGGGTAGGGGGCCAGTGAGAGGTCCTTATATATGTCTTTCTCCACACACCATATATAGTCAGCTACATGGTTATCTGCCGGAGAGGGGAAATACCCGAACAGCCTGCAAACCTCGGCTGAGAACTTGTACCCCTCCGGAACTAGCGCCGGATCCTGTATTCGCTTTCTCACTTCAGGATATAGGTCCTTACCGGTCTTGGTGTCCCGTATATCCAGAAGCCACTGAAGGTGATTGATGCCGGCAAGAGTAATATTGATGTTACCGGCAGGTACCATGAACTCTCTCTGGACTGGATCGGCGGCACGTTCAGAGGCATCACGCTCATCCAGCTCAAGCAGCTGCTCGAGAGCCATCTGCATGAGCTCATGCCCGTTGCAGTATCCGATGCACTTGGTTTTCGTGTGCTTGAACACTGCAGCAAGAAGTTTAGCGAGGGGGTTGTTATCGAGGATCAGCCAGGCATCAGGGCAGATTTTTTCGATATCTGCGCAGATATCGAGCACGACTGGAACGTGGCGGATCGCCATGCCGAGTCCTGGAGCACCAGCTGTGTACGCCTCGCACGGATACACACCGTTTTTGTTTGCCAGCTCGAACTCCTTCTTCCATGCTTCCTTCTGGTTGACTGCTATAAAGCAGTACACAAAGCTCGCGCCTTCCAGGGCCTGCTTTCGATCAGTGTGTCCAGTAATCTCAACCTCCCAGTCCACTGCTTCGTTGAGAGCCTTCGCAAGCCGGAGCTCCTGCTCGAGCCGCTTCGGCCGCCGGTCAACGAGGTCGAGCGTAATGCCCTTGAACTCCTCGAATTTGAACAGTTCCTGCAGAAAGAACTCTGTAAACTGACTTCCTGAGCCAATAATGACAATCTTTGTATTCACCTGTACCTCCTTTTTGAGGGTAATGATAATACCACTATACCTCCTCATCTTATCCTCAATATGGTCCTTATGAGGATGGATAGGAAGAAAAGCAGACAGTGAAGTGAGCTCGCATATAAGCAGATAGTGGATTACTATTATTCTCAAATTCATTGATGTTTTTTTCAAGCTCTTTTTCAGGTTTATCGTGGGAAGAAACCGGGGAAGATCAGGATCTATAAGCTGCTATAGTGCAATTCTCCTTATTGATGGATCGAGACGGGCTCGTCTTTCGTTATCCTAAGGGGTACAACGAGTAATTGCCCGTTTTCATCCTGGCCTGTGAGTGAGAAGGTCATGTGTATAAGGTTTTCAGAGTGTTCAGGATATTAATTGGGGACGGGGGTTGACAGTATGACACTATCACCCCACTTCTTTTCTCCGGTGTATCTTTGTAATTCTATGTAATTGCTGTTTTATCGTACAATAATACGTTCATAAGAATATGAGGGTGATCCCGGCGATGTCATATAGTCAACCCCCGTCCCTCTTGCTATTTATTTGTGTGTCCACTTAATTATATGTAATAGCAATTCTTAGATGGGAAGTATAAATCGACGGAGTTATCACAGACCTATCGTTCATTCAAAATGTCATACTGTCAAACCCAGTCCCCTATAGGCTTCTCTTCGATAAGGCCCTGGCAATGGTCTCCTGATCCGTGTATTATCATGTAATGTATTCCTGGATGAGGTCAGGCTCTTTATATCCCCCGAAAGTGGAGCTTCCTCTCCTGTTGTGAAAAGAAAGGATCAGCCTGAAGTGACATGGACGGTAAGCAAAAAAGGGTTGTCTGTGAAGCGTGATTCATGCATCATTTGAGCCACTTCGTTCGGATGTTTCTGCAAAACACGGATAAAAGTTCTTCCAATCAATTGTGTGGAACTGGAAGTGAGTAAAAAGCAGATATATGGCTGCATGTTATAGTGATAGAATTTGCGATCATAAAGCAGTTACACCTCGGTGTACAGAAAAATATCAATGAGTTATTTTGGAATCTAAAGGGGGAATGAAACAAATAAAAAAAAATAACATTAATAAAAATAATATAAACAACAAATTTAAATCTTGACTTATTATCAGTAACGCGTGTAAAGTTATAAAATATGAAAATGGTTAAATAAAAATAACGATTAATCCTGTTAGAGAATCTTCTAAGTTCCGTTTCCCGCGTATTTGAGATAAAGGTGAATAATGAATTATTTTATCGATTTTGAAAAGTTATAAATATATCTGCAATATTCTGCCTAACTATCTAAAATTAAATAGTGACATCATATTGACACATCAATTGCGTTTCTAAAAGGATAAAAAGTGTGAAAAATATGCTGTCGGTATTATTCAGAAAACGTGATGGCGGATGCCAAAAATTTAAACCTAAAATACAAAATAATTCTGTAGTTTCATGGTTAAATAAGTTTTGCCCATATTTTTTCTTTCTGATTCCAGGAACCTTTTATTTTGTTACCGCCTGCAGAACCCCCGGCTGGGTTGACGCCACGCTAATCGTATCAAATGTTGTCGACCTCGAGCTGGGAGTGTGGGTAAACTATCATAACTTATTTCACGTTCTAGGTAACTGGTGGCTTCGATTATTTCCATCCTATAATCTCCATTTCTATCTTGTGCTGCTCTCCGCTCTTTTTGGGGTTTTGAGCGTGCAGCTCATGTTTCTTGTTTTCTTAGAAATTACATCCAGCAAAATAGTCTCGATCGTCGGCGCAATAATCCTCATGATTTCCCATTCACTCTGGTGGCATTCCACTATGCTGGAAGTCTATACCTTAAATACCGCCATCATGGCAGGAATTATTTTAGAAATCATACGATACAACAAAACCGAAAGAATGATTAATCTCTACATCGCTTCATTTTTAATTGGACTGGGCTGCAGTAATCACGTGTTGATGGTGCTGTTCATCTTCGGGTTTTTGGCTCTCATTGGGTCTCTTATTTACAAGAGGAAAGGTTTTACATTTGCACGAATATTGTTAGTACTGGGGTTTTTTTTAATCGGTATAGGTCTTTACCTCTACGTCTTTATCAAAGATTATCGAGAAGGCCTTGGATTAACAGGGGCAGGATACCAATCTCAATCTTTTTACGAAGTTAGATATAAAGCTTTAAAAAGTACGATAGATTCTGCCACGGGAATGGAATTCAAAGGATATATGTCCGCTAAAAATGTATCTCCTGAAGAGAAAAAATTCTGGCGATTAAATTATCTCATAATAATTATTTATAACTATCCCTCGGCTGCCGTTATGCTTGCTCTGTTCGGATTCTACTGTTTCTGGAAAAACAGGGCCCTGCGCTTGACATTCATATATTTTACAATCAGCCTCATTGCGCAGATAATCTGGTCGAGTAATTTCTTTATATGGGACATGTATGCCTTTGCCCTACCTGTCTATTTTTTGTTGAGCATACCTATAGTCTTTGCAGTACATTTCCTGTTTTCAGCAGGCAAAGCGGGCCGTCTCATCCTTTTATATCTGCTGCCTACATTTATCGCTCCTCCGTTTATTTATGACGCGATATCCAATGACGGGAAAAAAGATGGAGTTGTTAAGAATTATTTCAGGTGTTATCCGGAGTGGGAGCAGGCAGAAAACTGCTGGGACGTTGTAGAGTACATCACAAACCCAAATAAGAAGTCTTACAACAAGGTGCCTGAGTATGCGCAGAAGGTGTTTGAGGTGCTTCCTCAGGAAGCACATTTCTGGAACTCTGTGGGGCGGGCGGATTATCCTCTCAGGCTTTATTACAGGGACATTTATCAAATTCGAACCGATATCATACACCATTCACTTTTCAACCCGTTCATGTCACATGAGAAGGCGGAGAGAGAAGCCGTTCTAATGAAAACATGTCTCGAAAAAGGAAAGCCGGTATATATTGCTTCTCTGCTGTTCCCTGAGCGCCTTGTGCTCGACCAGCTTTATCTGCTGTTGGATCCACAAAAAGATTTAGAAACAGTAAGCAGCCTCCATCTCGAAACGCTTATCGATTCTTTCCCTGGAATTGAATTTGAGAAAATAATCTTGTGTGAAGAGGAACAGATATGGATTTACAGGATTGTCCAGAAAAATTCTTTCTGGTATCGGAATCTTTACCGAAGACAGGGGGCCGCTCCAGTATATAGGGAATCATCAGAAGAAATTCCCATTTTGCAAGGTAATTTTAAATGAAAGTATTGGTTACAGGCGGATGTGGGTTTTTAGGTTCACACGTTTGCGAATTTTACAGAAACAGAGGTGATACGGTTATTGCTTTCGACAATATGACAAAGCACGAACTGAAGAGGACAGGTTACGCCGTTGAAGAAGCAAGAAACTATAACAGCGATTATCTCAACAGGCGCGGTGTTACAATTATCCGAGAAGACATCAGGGATTTTGATAAGCTTATGGAATATTCCAAAGGAACCGACTTCATTGTACACACGGCTGCTCAGCCTGCAATGACAATCAGTATAGAAGACCCTGAATTAGATTTCTCCTCAAATTTGCGCGGGACCTTTAACGTGCTCAGGGTGATAAAAGAGTTGAGAATACCATTGGCATCCTGTGGAACCATCCATATATACGGAAATAAAATTAATAAAACATTGATCGAAAAACCGCATAGATATGTAAGAATTCCTCCATCAATAGATGAATCGCATCCTGTCGTCGAAGGAACACTGACTCCTCTTCATGCTTCGAAAAGGTCGGCTGAGCTTTATATAGAGGCATTCATTCACTCATACAATTTACGTGCAGCGAGTTTCAGATTAACAGGGCTCTACGGGCCCCGGCAGTTCGGAGGGGAAGACCACGGTTGGGTCGCCAATTTTGCCATCAGGACAATATTAGACCTTCCATTAAGAATCTTCGGAACGGGCAAACAGGTACGAGACATTCTATACGCTGATGATGCGACCCATGCTTTTCACGCTTTTTATGAAAGAGGTGAGCCGGGAATCTATAATATAGGGGGCGGGTTACATCATTCTATATCTCTTCTTGAATGCGTTGATCTGATAAGCAGAATCACTGGAAAAACACCTGAAGTAAAATTTGGAAAAATGAGAAAGGGCGACCTGCTGTATTTCGTATGTGATATTAAAAAAGCTGAAAAAAAATTAGGGTGGAAACCTGAGGTCACTCCGGAAGCAGGCATTAAGAGATTAATCGATTGGATACTAGAGGAGAGAAGCATTTTTGAAAGGAGCATGACATGAAAGCAGTAATCTTGGCTGCCGGCAGAGGAGAAAGAATACACAGGACAATTGAGCCGCTCAACAAATGTATGCTCAAATTTGATGGGAAGTATTTAATTCAATACAGCCTTAAGTCCGCGATACTGAGCAGGGTTGAGGGAATCATTATTGTGGTTGGATATCAGGCCGAAACCATTATCAATACCTTCGGTATCAGTTATGAGGGTGTTAAAATCAGATATGTGATTCAGAGAGAATTAAAAGGGATAGTTGATGCAATAGAACATACTAAGGCGGAGCTCGAAGGGGATGCTTTCATTCTTTTTCTTGCCGATGAGATTCTTATCAATCCTCGTCCACATGAGATTATAAAAACTTTCTATGAAGAAAATCTTTTTGTTGCATGCGGTGTAGTAGAGGTTGGGGATAACAATGAAATAAAAAAAACTTATTCCGTATTCTATAATCCTCTGGATTTTAGAATATACAGATTAGTGGAAAAACCAAGAAAACCTGTAAACAATATCATGGGAACGGGCATTTGTGTCTTTAAAAATAATATATTCAACTATATTCCGCACACTCCTATAAACCAGGTAAGAAACGAAAAAGAGCTTCCAGATTTGATCCAGTGCGCAATAGATGACGGAAATCCCGTAAAACTGTATGTCATAGGCGCCAAGTATGTAAATATCAACACAGCCGAAGATATAAAAACAGCTGAAAAGTTATTAAGAAAGAATAATCGAAATTGGAAAAAACGAGTAACTGCATAATCATAATACCAGCATATAACGAGGAAGAAACCGTTGAGGAAGTAGTTTTAAGAGCTAAAAGATATGCCGATGTCTGTGTAATCGATGACGGCAGCAGAGACAGGACTCCGGATATTTTAAAAAGAATAAATAACATACACGTGATACAGCATAAGAGAAATACTCATATTCCCAAATGCCTACTTGACGGGATGAGATATGCAGTTGAAAACAGTTACGATTATGCTATATCGATGGATGCCGGATTAAGTCACAATCCGGATGAAATTCCTCTGTTTCTAAAACAGGAAGATAGAGATCTCGTAATCGGTTACCGAAAAAAGAGAATCAATACCCCAGTGTATAGAAGCGCTCTCAGTAATATGGGGAATGTTATATATAATATCTGCCTCGATTTTCCCAGGAGCATGTTTGGGAAATATTTTAACGATATTACTTCAGGCTTCAGGAGGTATTCAAATAAAGCTATGAAACTGCTTTTATCTGAAAAAATAGAAAGCAGATCGTTCGATATAATGATAGAATCCGCACATTATATATTTAAAAAAAATTTAACGATATCGGAGGTACCGATGACATATCGGTTCTCAAACAGCTCGTTAAACACTAAAGTAATTTTAGATTGCATGAAAATGTGTTTTAAAATCGTTTTCAGTGCAAGGTAATGGAAAAAATTACCGTGCTACCATCCACACGCCTGCGATGATTAAAAAAAACCCTATAAACTGGATTCTGGCAATGCTTTCCTTAATGATAAAATAACTGGCCAAAACAACGATAACCAGACTCATGCTGACCATAATTGGATAGGCTACACTCAAGCTCAGCCTTATTAACACCATACAGTAAGCAATTAAAGCAAGTGCGAATAAAGCAACACCTATTATCAGGGTAGGCTGAACAAGAGCTTTTCTCATTACTGAAACGAGGTTATCCGTTTCTCCCACTTTTATCATACCTATTTTTATAGAAATATTTGCGGAAGCATTCAGTAGAATTGCCAGTATCAGCATTATGATACCGCGATTCATTTTTACCTCCCTCTATATTGTAGTTCTAACTAAATAAAGTAATGAGGACATCACATATAATTACATTGAGAGAAGTATCACAGCCGCTGCACTCAGAAATGTTGCATCGATATTAAAAAATCGAATGGCTGAAAACACAAGCATTCGATTCCGCATAAACCGTTCATATCTGCACTGGATATATCGCTTGTAAATGAAAATCCATTATAAAGCTAATATGATATTATAAATATTATGTCGATTGGCATAAATAGCAAGTATCAAGAGTGGCATTTCTGATGTAGCAAACAAGGCATCACGGCCAGGCTGGAATCGGCTTATCCAGAAAGTTTATGAGCCTGCAAAGTATACACCTGTTACTTATGGATAACTTATTGCTGTGATCATTCTGTACAGGTTCTTGATGGACAAATATTCATTTAAAATTTACAAAAAGGATATAGGCAAAAAGGAGGAGTCGCCTCCTCCGTTTAGGGTATGGGGTTTGCTTTCAGAGGATCGGCGTTGGATAGTATCGCTCAAATAGTCGTGAACTGTACTTTCGATCGGACATTCAGTAACAATTACTATTTTTATTATCCGCTGCGAGCCGCTCGGGTTTTTTCTGTGAGCTCGACAAGCCATCGGTGAAGAGGGAGCATATCTAAAAATCTTCTTATGCACAGGTCGATGAGCCCATTTCCATAGAGCTCTTCTGGGATCTTCCCGCTCCATCCCGCCCACAGGCTGTTGTGCCTCAAAAGTGGGGCGCGCGTGTGGCCCGGATCGTATCCCCTCGGCACTCTTTTATAATAGAGTCCTCCGGTCCGGTACGGGCCTGATTCCGTCACCATCCTGATGGCTTCCAAAAGCTGTTTTCCTGCAACCGGATCGACGACTGCGTTTCTGTACTCTTTGAGGGTCGGTGCAGGAAACAGGTGCATCCCGGCATAGAGGCTCAGTTCCGGCGGCTCCAGGTGAAAATAGAAGCCGGAGCACTCCATCTTTTTGCCCTTTCCCTCCCAGAAGAATATCCCAAGGTGCGTTTTGTACGGTGACTTGTCCTTGCTGAACCTTGTGTCCCGGTGGATCCTGAAGATGGACCGGTCCCTCCTCGGGTCTGCGTTGATACCGGGCACCTTTGTTTTGAGCTCCTCGCCCATTGTTGTTACGAACGACCTGGCGGGATTAAAAAGTCCGGTCTCGAAGGTGCTCCTGTGCGATTCGAACCATTTCCGGTCGTTGTTATCCTTCAGGTCGACGAGCAACTGTACGCCTTCACTGCGGAAGCCGTTAAAGGTGATATCACTCATCCTCTTCTCCTCACCCACAAAAATAATAGTTTGCCTCCAACGAGACAATCCGGATCGTTCCTATCACGCTGTCGGCAGTATCGAAAGAAGCAGGCCTGGATTCTTTATTTACTTTTTTTCCAAACCGGCATAATCTTATTACATAAACTTATCGGGAGGCTTTTGAAAATGGGATCAGACGACTTTTTATTCAAACCAATATCCATCGGAAGCAGAAAGGCGGAAAACCGTATCGCGATCAATGCAATGGAATGCTGCGACTCGGACGAGAACGGGAACCCGACGGATACGACCCTCCGAAGGTACAAGAGACACTTTGAAGGGAATTCCGGGGTTATCGTGCTCGAGGCGATAACCGTTTCCTACGAGAGCAGGTCCCGGCTGTACCAGTTGAGCGTCATGCCGAGGAACGAGAAGGCTCTCACGGAATTTGTGGGTGAGATGAAGAAGATCAACCCGAAGCCTCTCTTCATATGGCAGCTTACGCACTCAGGAGAGCTCAGCCATCCGGATTTCTCCCGCAAGGTCTGCGTCAAGCCGCTCCCCGGGTTCGGGGGAGACCTCCTTTCAGAAGAGGACGTTGAGAAGATCATGGATGAATTCGTTCTGGCGGCGAAGATTGCTCACAACTGCGGTGCCGACGGAATAGATTTCAAGCTATGCCACGGATACCTCGGCTCCCAGATTCTGCGTCCGTACAACGACAGGAAGTGGAAGTACGGAGGGAGCTGGCAGAACCGCACGAGGTTTGCGTACGAGACGTACGAACGCATTGTCCGGGAGGTAAACGACCCGAACTTTCTCGTCGGCTCGAAGGTGTCGATCTGGGAGGGCTTTCCCGGAGGGCAGGGGAGTGCGGGTCCGGATACTGCGATCATGGATCTCACGGAATCGCTCGATCTGGTGAAGGGTATCGAGGAGCGCGGCGCTAACTTTATCATCGTTTCAGCAGGGTCGCCGTCGATCACTCTCGCCCTCTCTCAACCAGACCGCAGGATTCCCGACGATGCATATCTGCACCACACCTTCCAAAAGAGGGTAAAGGACGTGCTGAAGCCTGAGACGGTCGTGATCGGTTCAGCGTACTCCGTATTCAGAAACGGTCAGAACAATCTTATCGCGGTAAAACGGGAGGAGAGCTCGCTCGAATACTGGGGGAACAAGAACATCAGGGACGGTGTGTGCGATATGATTGCGATAGGGCGTCAGTCCCTCGCCGACAGTCTCATGGCCAAAAAACTCCAGGAGGGCAAGGAGGACGATATCGACTGGTGCACGGCGTGCGACAATTGCATAGAGCTTCTCATCCGCCAGAGAAACGTGGGATGCTGCACCTACGACAGGCCGTATACGGAGGCGCTAAAGCAGATAAGAAAGGAAGAGGGGCTTTTAAAGGGTAAGCACACGTAATGCCCATCTCTCATTGATCAGTGTAAACATCAGGGGATGGGCATTAGGCCCATCTCTCATTGATCAGTGTAATTATTATCCGGAAAACGAATAGAGTAACTGATCCGGAAGCGAAGTGCATACTGTCATCGCTTCGGCCTGCAGAAAACTGTAAGTCTGCGGTGGCAGCCAGGCTGTCATTAAAGGCTGAACAGGTTTAACCCCTATTTCTCACAAAACTCTGTAAATATTTGGACATAGGGGTTTTAGCGCTTTTCTCACTGTTAACTCTATTTTTTTACATAAAAATATAAATTACTATCATATAATCACTAAGCTCCGTTGATATTCAATTTGTGAGAAAACCGCATTAATAGCAGGTCGCGGTTTTTTATAACTCACATTCACGGATCTTCTGGAAAATCTGCTCTCACTTAGCTTCGGATATATACGGTTCACTGGAAAACGAGGCAGGCCCGTACAAAGGCGATCGGTATCTGTCGGACGTACCATCTGCGGTTAAGGGAGCATTGTTACGGCTGATTAAGAGAAGCCGTCTGTTGTCATGACCGCAGGGTCAATCAGCCGATTGTCAGGTTCTTTATCATAGTTTTACGATACGGTTACGGGTTTTTTAGCATACCGACCTTCATGATACGCTATAGATCTATCAAAGACAGGCCTCTGCTCTTAACATCTCCGATGTCATGTCAATAGTGTACTGGATATCTTCTTTCTGAACAGCCCGTGAAGTGACGAACCGTATGCCGTTTTCCCCGGCCTGCGACACGAGGATCCCCCTTTCCGCCAACAGGTGAATCAGGTGGCTGGTGTCGCAGCGCGGATGCTGGAACTGCGTAGGAACAAAGTTGGTGTGAACTTTTTCGAGGTCGATCTCAAATCCTTCGATATCCGAAAGTCCCTGTGCGAGGAGTCTCGCGTTCTCGTGGTCCTCTCCAAGGAGAGCTATGTTCTCCCCGGAGAGAGCGATTATCCCGCAGGCACACAGCCATCCGGTCTGCCTCATCCCTCCGCCGAGCATCTTCCTGTAGTGTCCGGCCCTCTCAATGAAGTCGCCCGGGCCGCACAGGACTGAACCGACAGGAGCTCCGAGCCCCTTAGAAAGAGAGACCATCACAGAGTCCGCATAACGTGCTATCTGTTTCACATCGACATCGAGGTATAACGAAGAGTTGAAGATCCGCGCGCCATCGAGGTGTACCGGTATTCCGTGCTCTTGTGCTGATCTTCGGATCGAGTCGAACTTTTCCAGAGGTGGGACGATCCCGCCGTACCGGTAGTGTGAGGATTCAAGGCAGATCAGCGATGTCTTCGGGTAATGGATGTCCGGTCTTCTTATCGAACGGTGTACGAGATCGGGGTCGGGAGCGCCGTCGTCTCCGCGAACTGTTTTTATCATCAGCCCCCCGACACACGAGGCGCCTCCCGTTTCGGATGTGCGTATGTGTGCGTTCTCCTCCACGATGATCTCGTCTCCTCGCTCAGTGTGCGCGAGAAGGGAGATAAGGTTTCCCTGCGTGCCGCTCGGTACGAAGATCGCCCTCTCTTTCCCCAGCTTTTCCGCCGCGATTTCCTCGAGCTCTCTCTGCTTCGGGTCCTCCCCGTAGACGGAGTCTCCGAGCGGGACCTTGAACGCCTCTTCTTTCATCTCTTCTGTTGGAAGCGTTATCGTATCCCTTCTGAGATCTATGGTTTTCATCTTTCCCTCCGATGGAAAACGCTCTTTTTAGGAACGGCATTACAGTAAGAGCTTCCTGGGGCTGAGCCGTTTCATGGATCATGAAATGACGGGAAAGTGTTTTATCGATTCCCGGCTGAAAAAGCCCCCATTTTTCCGATGCACGGCTTTTGACGTTCGATTCTAATTCACTGCTTGTCCAGTCTACCTAAATATATTGGCCAGAAAACTTCCTGTGAGAGAGTGATACCCGAGCCTGAAGAAGTCCTCGACGAAGAGTTTTCTGAACTTATCGTCTTTGCTTCCGATTCTCACCGATTTTACCAGCACCCTGTTTAGAAGCCCGCGTGGGAGACTCGCTACAGTCGATTTGAGGTATTTTCCGAACTCTCTTTTACACTCCTCCCGGTACCAGGATGAATCTTTATTTTTGATGACCATCCTGGCTGCAGTCCTTCCGGAAAGCATGGCATAGTAGATCCCCTCGCCTGTCCCCGGTCTCACAAACCCCGCGGCGTCGCCCACATACACTCCGCTGCCGGAACATGTCTCTTTCACTGGAGAGAAGGGAATTATACTGGCCCTGTAGCGGCGCTCGCCTACAGTGATAACACCCTCCTGTTCGAGGTGGTCTATGTATCCCTCATACACGGTCCTGATATCTCTTTGGGGGAGATACGCGCCGATCCCTATGTTCGCATATCCTCGTTTCGGATATAACCAGCAGTACCCCTTTATTCCTGAAAAACCGTAGTGGACATATATCGTGTCTATTTCCTGTTCTATCGGGAAGTCGTACTCCATGCAGACACCCGCCCTCGGATAGTCGGCAGGCCTTCTTACGCCGGTTGCGTTGATGACGATCTGTCCTGTGGGAGAAGGGTCCGGCTGGACGGAGAACCGGGCGCCGGCTTCTTTTGCCTTTTCCAGGAGGAAAATATCAAACTTTTTCCTCAGCAGTGTCCGCAAAAGAGGCTTTTCAGATTCATAGAGAAAGGAGTATCGGCCTCCACTATACCTTGCCCGAAAGAGGTCCTTTCCGTCGAGAGCCTTCAGGTAGGGAAACTCCTTTTCGAAGAGAAGAGGGTTGAAGAGCCCTCCGGCGCACGGTTTTTCTCTCGGGAAATCGACCCTGTCTACTATCTCTACACTCACACCCTCTCTCGCAAGATAGAGCGCTGCGGTGCTCCCCGCAGGCCCTGCCCCGAGCACAGTAACTTTCATTTGTGAGCTGCCCCTTTCAAAGTGTTGCCGATCTTTGAAAGGTTAAATTTAATGCCGGCACTTGACAAGAGATTTCTTACAGACTGTGCTAGCATAAAACCATTAGTGCGGTTTTCTAAACAATTGCCAATGATGACTTGGTAGTATTTTATAGTCTTGTTTAAGGTGAAAAAAGCGCTAAAATACCCATTCCTTTACGAAGGAATGGGTATTAGGCCGAAAGAGGAGAAAGCGATGACATACGAGACGATAATAGTGCAGAAAAAAGATCGGGTCGGAAAGATCACCTTGAACCGTCCACAGAAGTTCAATACATTCAACACAAGTCTTGCGCGTGACAAGTCTTGCGAGTGACAAGTCTTGCGCGTGAGCTGAACGGTTCACTGCGGGAGCTCGATAATGATGAAACCGTCTGAGTCGTCGTGATAGGAGGGGAGGGGAAGCAGTTCTGTGCAGGGATAGACCTCACCGAGATGCATGGAAAGGAGCCGCTAGAGCTTCGCGAGTGGATCATAGACATGGACGCCCACAATCTAACAATAGGGAGGATGGGCAAACCGGTGATTGCATCGGTGCACGGCGCGACCGTGGCAAACGGCCTTGGGCTCGCCTGCGCATGCGATCTCACTATTGCGAGTGAAGATGCGCGGTTTGGGGCGACGGCGATAAATCTGGGACTGTTCTGTTTTGGCCTGTCTGCCTCGCTTTCGAGATGCGTCGGGAAGAAGAGGGCGCTCGATCTGCTATTCACAGGCGAGACAGTGGATTCTGAAAAGGCCCTTGAGCTCGGGATTGTCAACCGTGTCGTCCCCAGGGACAAGCTCGAGGGTGAAACAATGGTTCTTGCCAGGGAGCTTGCGGCAAAGAGCCCTGTTGCAACGCGGATGGGGAAGTCTGCCTACTACGCAATGTCTGACATGGGGTATGAGGAGGCGGCAGCCTGCCTCAGCGAAACGTTCGCTTTACTGTGCTGTACAGAGGATGCAAAGGAATGGGTGGGCGCTTTTCTCAACAAGAGAAAACCGGTCTGGAAGGAAAGGTAAATTCCCTCCACCCTCAACCTCTGTCACTATCGTTCAAGATGAAACCAGAGGTCTCAACACCACAAAAGGGGGAGGAGAATAAAAAAAGAACATCAGAGAGAGGAGGCACTAGCAAGTCGCACGTTTCGGTTTCCCTCCCCCCTCCGATGTTCTTAGGAGGTTTCTGATACACACTCAAAATCGGGGGTTTTGAGCGTTTCTTGAACAGATCTATAATAGCAATCATATTATTTTTATATGATATTCTACAATATATTCTTTACATCGCTCAATGGCAAGAGATTTTTACAGCATCAGGGAGGCTTTTGGCCTTCTGCAGTGCTCCGGCGGCCCAACTCGCCCTTGACATCCCTCGCCCGGTTCAGTAGTTTCTGTTAATCAGAAATTTAAACTCATTATCAGGGAGTGTGTATATGGTACAGGTAAAAGTAATCCCGTGTCTCGATATCAAGGGCGGAAGGGTTGTAAAGGGCGTTCATTTCGTAGAGCTCAAAGACGCGCTCGATCCGGTGGAGGCGGCAACAGCCTATTATGAGGGAGGGGCCGACGAGATAGCCTTCCTCGATATCACGGCCACGGTAGAGAAACGGCGAACTGTGTTCGACATAGTGGAGAGCGTCGCCAAATCGGTAGAGGTCCCTCTCGTGGTGGGGGGAGGAATAAAGGCATGCGCGGATGTCGAAGAAGCGGTGAAGAGAGGCGCGGCAAAGGTATCTATCTCGAGTGCGGCCTACAGGGACCCTGATATGGTCAAGGAAGCTGTTCGGGAGTTTGGTTCTCAGCATATCATAGTGGCGATCGATGCGGATCTGAACGAAAAGCTTCCTTCGGGTCGGGAAGTTTATATCGATGGAGGGAGAACCCCGACAGGAGACGATGCTGTTTCTTTCGCAAAGAAGATGGCGGACCTGGGGGTAGGAGAACTTTTACCCACCAGTAAGGCAACGGACGGCGTTCGTGAGGGATACGACCTTCTTTTGACGAGAAAGATCGCGGACGCTACGGGCCTGCCGACCATCGCGAGCGGCGGGGCAGGTACACTCGAACATTTTTACCAGGCGGCGAGCGAGGGGCACGCGGCATCGGTCCTCGGTGCGTCAGTGTTTCATTTTGGAGTATTCACGGTTCGTGAAGTCAAAGAGTACTTACGGTCCAAAGGGATAGGTGTGAATCTGTGAGAACAGAGGGTGAAAACATGGAGATTCTGGACAGGATCCCGCTTGAGATGCCGTTTGATGAAGTTATAGACAGGCTCAAACTGGGGAAAAAGTGGCCGTCTCTGAGAACAATGGTGGAGGAGGTTCTCGAGCAGATCATCCGGCTGGCAAAACCGAAGGCCCTCTTCAAGGTCTCCTATATCGGCGGCAGGGATGACAATAAAATAGAAATAGACGGAATCGGATTCGAGAGCGGAATACTGGTGGGAAATCTCGAGAATTCGGAGAGGGTCTTTCCCTATATTGTAACGGCAGGGAGAGAGCTGGAGGAAATAGATACACCGAAGAGCGACATGATGAGGGTTTTCCTCACCGATGCGATGAAGGAGATCGTTCTGGAAAAGGCGGACGGGTTCTTTGAAAGCTACCTCGTAGAGAAGTATGCGCTCGGTATGATGTCTCATATGAATCCGGGATCCTTGAACGACTGGCCCGTATCTCAGCAGAAGCTTCTTTTCGGGCTGTTCGGCGACGTAGAGGACCTCATAGGAGTGAGGCTCACACAGAGCTACCTCATGGACCCTATTAAGACGGTCTCAGGCATATACTTTCCCACGGAGATACGCTTCGAAAGCTGTATGCTCTGTACGAGGGGCCCCTGCCCGAAGAGGAAGTCGCCCTATAATCCGGAGATGGCGAAGCGGTACAAAGGTTCCTCCGGCTAGAGTACATAGCAGAAGGCGCTGCTTGCGACGAACGCACTGAAGAGGTCGCCCGGATGCAAAGGCCTCCCTGTCTGTCTCTGTCCGGCGGCAGGACAACAAACGGTCTACAGGCGGATAATTTCGCCATCCAGAAGCTCGGCGTGGGATGGGTGGCAGCTGAAGAGCAGCACCTGCCTTCGGCCGCTGAAAGT